>ENA-OQBT01000764-OQBT01000764.1-human-gut-metagenome-genome-assembly--contig:-NODE-764-length-17148-cov-8.424299_pt1 | contig 17148 bp, 20 predicted proteins | sample MGYA00242749_ERZ504557 | MGnify/ENA primary metagenome ERZ504557 (study PRJEB26092, sample SAMD00036243) | human gut metagenome | host: Homo sapiens | study: EMG produced TPA metagenomics assembly of... | reverse complement strand
TACCCTTTCTTCCATGATAGGAAAAATCCGGATGTTCTTTGATAAAGGAATCCAGGATCGGCACCACATCGTAATCTCCGGTCACAACTGTACCGTCTGCCTTCTTATACTCGCATTTGATATCTCCGTTGTCGTCGATCACCAGCTTTGTGGCAAATCCGTCTCCGTCCATATAATGATAGTAGCTGACATCATCCTCTGAAAGAACAAAAGGGATCTTCCTTCCGGCAGCATGATCTTTCCTTTGCTCATGGTTCCGTCATCATTGATCACAGCCATATCATGAGGACTCACCAGTACGTAACCCTTATCATACATGATCTGGATCATTTTTTTGAATTCGCTGACTGTGGTCATCATCTGATTATATCCGGCCTCATCGGAATCTCCGTCAAAGGCCAGTGAGGTATTCACGATCAGGGAATGAAAAAATACATGAGTGATATTCTCAAGTGGATATTCCACACAGGCATCTCTTTTTTTCATGTAGGCTGCTGCTGCTTCCTGCATCTTGTCACTGGTGGCAAATTTCCAGTTATTTTTCAGCACGGAGATCGCGCCGGTGTAATCATACTGCTGTGCCAGTTTTTTGGCTTTTTTTAGAAGTGTTTTTTCGTCTGAGGAAGTACTGTCGGAGCTGTTCTCGGCAGCTTCCCTTTTCTGTGTTTCTTTTTCTGCCTTTTTTTCTTCCTTCGGTGTCTCGGTAGCCGCCGGCTGATCCTCCGGATCCGCTGCTACTTTGGCTTCTTCGGACTGTTCTTCTTCGGCTTCTGCAGCTTCTGCTTCCGCTTCATCAGACTGTGTATCCCCATCATCCTGTGTCCCGGAGATCATATTGTCCACCTGAACAGTGACCGGATGGTTTCCGCCCACAAGAAGTGACGCCGCAAGTACTGTTGTCAGTACACCTGCAATTTTTTTCTTCATGATAATATATATGCCCCTTTCTAAAAGTCCCCTCGTATCTCCGGATATGACCGTTACATCGGCGGCACCGGTGTCGGTCTTGCCGGATCAAAAACATCTTTTACGTCAAAAAGATCGGATAACAGTTCCGGGTTATAATACATACGGTATCCATCCAGATTCCGTCTTCCCTGACGGAAGTACCGATCCCTGATCTGTACATAATACTGGCTGGAATCCACGTTGCAGTAATAATTATATCCCTGCCCCTTCAGATATTCGAATTTATCCCCGGAATACTCCTGGTCATTGGTAATGTCAGTTCCAAAAGCAAAAATGATAACATCCGTTCCCCCGATCAGCGGATCTACATTTTTCTTGAAACGTTCAGTATCTGCCTGAAGCTTCTCCAGTGTGACCTGTCCCACATTCTGATGTCCCAGGTATGGCTTGCAAATTCCCAGCCTTCTGCCTTCATGGCATCGGCAACCTTTTTTGCGGCTGCCCGTTCTTTTTCCAGGCTGAAATCCGGATGTGCATCCAGCCACTGTACTTTATTTTCATCCAGATCTGCCGGACGGGTCTCATAGCTTTCGTCGGTACGGTATCCCAGGATCCCGTTGTATCCGGTAAGCGCCAGGATTCCTTTTGCACCGCGATATGAAAAATCCGGATGCTTTTCCACAAAGCGATCGATCAGCGGAACCATGTCGTAATCTCCCACGGATACGCTTCCGTCATCTTCCACATATTCATTGCGGATCTTTCCTTTATCATCCACGATCAGCTTCGTGGCATAGCCGTCACCGTCCATGTAATGATAATAGCATACATCATCTTGCGAGAGGACAAACGGCGTTTTCCCGGGCGGAAGAAGGATCTCTCCCTCCGTGATGTTCCCGTTGTCATCTGCCTTTGCCATGTCCTTGATGCTTACCATCACATAGCCCTTGTCATACATGATCTGCGTGATCTTGTTAAACTCATCAATGGTTGTCATGACCTGATTATAATCTGCTTCTTTGTAATCTCCGTCAAACGCTTTGGATGGATCTTTGATCAGAATATGATAAAAGACATGTGTCACCTTTTCAAGGGGCCATGCCGTACAGGTTGCTTTTACGTCTTCGTATTTTTTTGCAGCTGCCTGCATCTTCTTATCAGAATCATAGGACGGAGCCTTTTTCAGAAGATCGATAGCTTTGTCATAGTTATACTGACTGGCCAGAAGCTCTGCCTCTGCGAGAGTATCTTTGGAAACGGTCTCTGTATTTTCAGTACCTGCTTCTGAAGCTTTTTCTCCGGAAACGGTCTGTTCTTTCTGTTTGTCAGAAGAAACCGTCTTCTCTTTTAAAGCCTTCTCACTTCTGCCCTTCAGCGCACCGACCCCTACTGATGCCCCGACTGCGGCGATCATTGCCACTGTTATGATAACCAGACGTTTTCTGCGTTCCTTCAGCTGGCGCTTTCTGCGGCGTTTCAATACCTCTTTCCGCCATTCTTCGTACTCAGGAGTTCCCATTTCCGGTCGGGTTCTCCCGGGCGTTTTCTCTTTCATATAATATTTCCTCCATCTCTGGTTTATCCATTACATATGTTAGCTCAAAGATAGTTATGTCCTGTAATCTCTGCAGCATACACAGATGAACTGCATCGTAATCATTATAACTGGTAACTGCTGAAATTTCCACCGTTCCACCTGTCTTTTTCACTTTTTTAATTGCCTTTTTGACGAAACAATGCTAAAATGTTGTTTGCGTAATGTAACCGATTGCGAAACAAATATATATACAGGGGGATTCTCAAATGAGTACAGTTACCATCGTTCTTCTGGTCATCCTCGTTATTCTGATCGCAGCAGTGATCGCACTCTATTTCTTCGGAAAAAAAGCTCAGAAAAAACAGGACGAACAGCAGGCTCAGATCCAGGCTAACAAACAGACAGTTCCATGCTGGTCATCGATAAAAAACGGATGCCGCTGAAAGATTCCGGACTTCCACAGATGGTCATCGACCAGACACCTAAGCTTATGCGCCGGTCCAAGCTTCCGATCGTAAAAGCCAAAGTCGGTCCGAAGATCAGCATCCTTATTGCAGATGAAAAGGTTTTTGATCTGATCCCGGTCAAAAAAGAAATCAAAGCTGAAGTCAGCGGTCTTTACATCGTTGGCGTAAAAGGAATCCGTGGTTCTCTCGAAGCACCACAGAAGAAGAAAAAAGGCTTCCTCGCAAGATTCCGTAAATGATCAGAATCCAAAACAGCCGCCACGCTTTCAGGAATTTCCCTGATGCATGGCGGCTTTTCTTATGTAATGTAATTATATATCTTTTATTTTCTGCAGGATCTATAAAACAAAATCCTTGCAGTCTCTTGGCTGTACCTGGATCGCCAGATAGCAGTCTGCCACATGTTCTTCATTCATATCCAGCGCATAATCTGCTTTGATCTGAAGGTTCTCTTCGCTTTCCGTCAGCTCCAGATTCGTAGCTGAGATTCCCATCTGAAGTGTTCCGTAAGGGGTAGTATAATAGGTCATGTTTTTTTTGCCCTGTTCAAATACCATGTGTACATTGACAAGCCCCTTCTTGCTGACTTCCAGACCCTTTCCGGATACTTTTATGTAATTGATGGTGGGTTCTGCTGTTTCATCCAGCAGTTCCTCATATCTGAGATAATGAGAACCATTGCGGAAATAATACTGTCCCGGAACAATGATCTCTATAGGTTCCTGATCCCCCTGTGCATCCATCATCTGAAGCCCTCTTACATGGATCAAAACTTCTTTCTGCATTCTTTTCTCCTATCATTTATGTACAGATCTGTTTAATATTTTTCGATATCGATCTTCTGTGTTTTTTCTACGTTATACGGCAGGATGGAATTGGCAAAATCCTTAAACTTCTCTGCAAGATCACTTACATAAAAGCGATACGGAAATTCCTCCTGTGCTACCTCATTGCTGGCAAGATCCAGTCTGGAGAGCAGCTTTTTAAGCTCCAGCGCCGTCTCATATGCAGGATTCACAAGGCAGACCTCCTCACCCATGATCTTGCGGATGGTAGATCTTAAAAGGGGATAATGCGTACATCCGAGGATCAGTGTATCGATCTCCTGCTCTTGCAGCTCCTTCAGATATCTTCTGGCAACCTCCTCGGTGACCGGATCATGATACCAGCCTTCTTCTACCAGCGGAACAAACAGTGGGCACGCTTTTCCGATCACGGTGATCTCCGGATCCAGTTCCTTCAGATAAGAGGCATGGATACCGCTTCCTACCGTGCCCACCGTTCCGATAATGCCCACCCGTTTATTTCTGGTTTCATGGGCAGCAACTCTGGCACCGGCCTCGATCACTCCAAGGATCGGGATATCCAGTTCATCCTTCACCGCATCCAGAGCAAACGCACTGGCTGTATTACAGGCCACAACAATGGCCTTCACCTTCTGTTCCTGCAGAAAATGAATGATCTGGCGGGAATAACGGATCACCGTTTCTCTGGATTTGCTTCCATAGGGAACTCTGGCTGTGTCTCCGAAATATACGATTTTTTCCGATGGGAGATTGCGCATGATCTCCCGGGCTACTGTCAGTCCTCCGATACCGGAATCAAACACACCCACAGGTGCGTTTCTGTCTATATTCATTGATCTTATCTCCTGAAATAATTAATCGAACGTGATTGGTCCGTTGAAATATTGTATCACCAATCCAGGGCTTGCGCAAGCCAGAAGGATATCTTCACCGGCTTATTTTCCCCGTTGTCCTCTGCTTTTTCAAAACAGAATTCCGGATAGATCGTTCCCCACCAGGCATAAAACTGTGGCTGCCGATCACCGGCAGTTCTTCTCTCCCAGGTACTCCCTGCAAGGATCACTGCCATGAGCAGAAGGATCCCTCCTGCTTTTTTTAATACATGCTTCTTCGTTTTTATATGCTCCATGAGTAAGCCCTCCTGTCAAAAATCTTCTGATGATCTTATCCAGGGATATACTGTACGATTTATCGTACTGATCATCATCTGTATTATTAACAGTCCGGCTCTTATCTATTCATTACTGCCGTAATCCACTTCCAGAAGCTCACCTTCCACCCATACCTCCGGAAGCCAGGGCAGCGTTCCATCCTGACAAAACTGATGATATACCTCCCGCAGAGTCACACCCTTCTTCTGCTGCCCGGATGTGCGGTTCTCCTGGATTCCCTGAAGGTATTCCCCTATGGAGCTTTTTCGGGCTCCTTTCCAGTGAAAAACATCTCCCAGCATATTCGTCCGGAACACGTAGACATCCTCTCCGATATGCTCTTCCTGCTTCAGATATCCGATCAGTGCTTCCCGGGCTCCCTCTTCCAGGATCTGTTCATCCAGGATCAGCACTTCAAGATGACCCAGATCCAGAAATTTTTCCTGAGACCGGTTGTAGACTGCCTCGATCTCCTGAAAGTCCCGGCCGGAAAGAGTCAGCACAGAAATCGGATCTTCGTCCGGTTTTTCCTGTCCGGTAGCTGTACTCATATCCGGCATTGCATATTTCAGCACAAAGCCATTCTCTGAAACACCAGCCCCAAGTGCCAGCGGATAAGCTCTTTTTTCCGGTTCTACTGCCGCACAGCCTGATCCCGTCAAAGTGATGACCAGGACAAGTCCTGCCACAGTTATTTTTTTCTTCCGTCTTCCCCGGTTTTCCGTACTGAGAAAAAGCTGTATCACAAGCAGAAACGGCACAAAGATGTACCCAGATACCAGCCATAATACTCCCGGATCCCCATCCCGTTTCTCTCATACAGGGAAAGCAGCCAGCCTGCTGCCGGGATCCAGTACCGACCGGTCCCGAACCCGGTTTTTTCCGCGATCTGATTTCCGTAATGAAACAAACTTCCCAGAGAAAACAAAAGTCCGAATACCAGAAATCCCATCCATATCACATCAAATCTCGCCAGTACGTTTCCCGGAAGATCCGCCCCCTCCAGAAGAGGCAGTACCGGACAGATCTCGTTTTTAAGGCGTGCACCGCCAAAGACCGCCGGAAGAAGGAGCTGCATTCCAAAAATGATCCCGCAAACTGTAAGAAAAGCCAGAATCACAGGTTTTCTGGCACTTCCCTGTTTTTTTGCATACTCCAACCCGAAGGGAAGAAGTCCTGCTCCTGAAAAAGCACACAAAAGTGTATACAGAGCACGGAACCATCGCTCTCCTGTAAATCCTGTTTCCGGATCTTTCATCACTTCCATAAAGTACTCTGTTTTTCCCTGTCCTGCACATAAAAGCATCAGAAGAAGAATCCCTGCCAGAAAAACCCTTCCGGACACCTCAGCGATCCGCCCTCTTCTCTGCATTCCGCGATGCGTTCCCAGACTACAGACTGCAACTGCAAGAAGAGACAGCCATTTTCCGGAAATCCCGCTGATCAGACTTTCCGGGATCACCTCCCCCAGAAGATCCGAAAGAAATGCCGAACTTGCGATCACATATACAAAAAGAACAGTCCGATAAATCGTATAGTAAAACCCCCTGTCCTTTTGGAAAGTTCCCCATACGCAGGTGTCAGACGTATCAACCAGATCACATAAAAAGAGAGCACTACGGCCGCAGCAGCTGTCCCTGCCATGGCACTGATGCCCAACATCGCTCCATTCTTAAACAGGCACAGCAGAAACGGCGCCGGAAACACCAGTATGATCTGCCGAAAAAGCTGCCTGTGGGAAATCCTGTTATTCTCCGCAAATCTCATAACCTTTATCCTTTCCGGCTCCATGGCCTTGTCCGAAGCCTGCGTTTCTGGGCATTTCTGGCATACAGCGGCCGGAATTTCCGCTTCCGGAAGGGCTGTCGCAAAATCCTTCCACCTGTTTCCGTCTCACTGTTCTTCTCTACAAAAGGTACCAGATATGGGACACCGAAGCTTAAGAGTCCTGACAGATGCGCCACGGTAAGATACAGTCCCAACACGATTCCGAAGATACCCAGAAACCCTCCCAGAAACAGAAAAGCGTACTTCAGAAGCCGGAATGCAGAAGCAAATTCCTCATTAGGTATAGCCAGTGATCCCAGTGCTGTCAGTGCCACGATGATCACTACCACCGGGCTGACAAGATTGGCCTCCACTGCTGCCTGTCCGATGATCAGTCCTCCCACGATCCCAATGGCATTTCCAAGAGCTCCCGGGATCCGCACACCAGCCTCCCGTATCAACTCAAATGACAGTTCCAGGAACACCAGCTCCACTACACTGGAAAATGGAACACCCTCTCTTGCCTGTGCAAAGGAAAGGATCAGATTCGCCGGAAGGATCTGTGTATGAAACCGTATCACAGCCAGATAAAGTCCGGGGAGCAGCGTTGCCACAGCCATGGCCAGATACCGGAGAACCCGCAGGAAGGATGCCATCTCAAAACGGTTGTACCAGTCTTCACTGCTTTCCATAAAACTGTTGAATGCTCCGGGAACCACCAGTGCCACCGGCGAATTGTCGCAGAGCAGAACTGCTTTTCCATTCAGCAGCTCCTGGGCAGCTCGATCAGGCCGCTCCGTTGTCTGAAACTGAGGAAAGGGAGAATACCAGGCTTCTTCTGTCAGCTGTTCCAGCATCCCGCTGTCCAGGATCCCGTCCACTGCAAAAGATTCCAGGCGCTCTTTCACAGCAGTCAGAAGCTCCTCATGGACCAGATCCTCCACGTAAAGAAGCTGTACCACCGTATTGGAGCGTACACCGATGCTGCTCTGCTCCACCTTCAGCCTGGTATCCCGGATCCGCTTTCTCACAAGGGCCGCATTGATTTTTACACTGTCACAGAACCCCTCCTTGGAGCCTCTGAGGACCTTTTCCGTTTTCACCTCTGATACAGGCAGCCCCGGATATCCTTTACTGGAAATTTTCATTGCTTTGTCGTATCCATCCAGAAAGAAAACTGCATTTCCCGAAAGAACGGCACCAAATACCTCCTCCATGGAAGACAGCTCCTTCACATCTGCAATTCCAAGGCTGTTCCGGCGGATAAATTCCCGGATCTTTTCCTCCGGGATCTCCCAGAAATGATTGATCATTTTTCCGATAGCAGAATCATCCAGCATCATGTTGGAAACCGCCACCTCAATATAGACCATCAGACAGTCCGCCTTATGTCCCTCACCAAGGCGCATGGGCCTGATCAGGATATCATCGCAGTTTTCACACTGTTTTCGGATATACGCTTCATTGTCATGAAGCGATATCGATATCTTCCTTGTTTCCATAAAGCCACCATCCTTTATAGCAAGTTCCCCCACTGCTTATTGCTTTTCGCAATTGAAACAGGGAAATTACCTGATTCGGTTAAAAAAAGAGATGCCACAATGACATCTCTCTTAATATTCCCGCATATCCGGTTTTTATTCTTTTTCTCGGCTTCTTTGGCTTCATTCTCCGCGCGATAGTACGGATGATCGCTTTTCGCTGATTTTCCAGATGATGGAAAGAAATATCCTGCGCCTTTTGCACATCTCCTTCACGAATGGCTTTTACCAGCTCTTCATGCTCACTGACCAGAAGATTTCTTGTCTGCTCCTCCTTCAGATACTCTACACGATAGCGATACATCTGCTCACGGAGATTATTCAGGACCTGGTTCAGACGCTTATTATCAGAAGCCTGGTATATGATCTCGTGGAAAGCCACATCAGTTTCCGCCAGACGGACCAGATTTCCCTCTGCTTTTGTTTTTTCAAATTCCTTGGCTGCCACCCAGAGCCTTCCCAGCTCCTCCTCTGTGATCAGCTTGCACGCTTTTTCTATGGCAACATTTTCGAGAGCGATACGTACCTCCAGAACATCGTTCAGATCCTTCTCTGTGATGCTGGCTACCTGTGCACCTCTGCGTGGGATCATCACTACAAGACCTTCCTGCTCCAGCTTACGCATGGCCTCACGCACCGGTGTTCTGCTCACACCAAGACGCTCTGCAAGGGCGATCTCCAGAAGTCTTTCGCCCGGCTTCAGCTCTCCCTTCAGGATCGCCTGCCGCAAGGTATTAAAAACAACATCCCGAAGCGGCAGATATTCATTCATATCCACAGAAAAATCACTTGTCATTTGTAACTCCTCCATCTCTATTGTAAATATCCGTGGCAAATACAGTCTTTGCAAGCCCGCTCTTTCTGAGGCTTCTGGCTGCCGCGGCCATCTTATCCCTGTTATCAAAGATTCCAAACACAGTAGGACCGCTCCCGCTCATCACGCTTTCAGCGCACCTTTTTCTTCCATAAGGTTCTTGATATTGCCGATCACCGGATACTGTCGGATGATTCCCGGTTCAAATACATTCTCCATTCTGGATGCCATGGCATACAGATCATTATTTCTGATAGCTCCGATGAGTCCATCGATGTCCGGATGTTTGCCGATCCCTTCCAGATTCAGATTCTCATAGGCTGTTTTTGTGGAAACATTGATCCCCGGTTTTCCTATCAGAACATAACATTTCGGAACTTCCGGAAGTCTGGTCAGCTTCTCTCCGATTCCCTCCGCAAGAGCTGTTCCCCGCATGATACAATACGGAACATCTGCTCCGACCTTTACTGCACGTTCCATCAGCTGTTCTTCTGTAAGCCCTAAATGGAACATCCGGTTCACACCCACAAATGCAGCCGCTGCATCGGAGCTGCCTCCTGCCATGCCTGCTGCCACCGGGATAAATTTACGAAGCTTGATGGAAAGTCCCTCTTCAACATCGAACTCCTCCATCAGCATCTGTGCTGCTTTATATACAAGATTTCTCTGATCTGTGGGAATAAACGGAAGATTGGTCGTCAGTACGATCCCCGGCCGTCTGGTCTTTCTGATATCCAGGATATCATACATACGGATGGTCTGCATGATCATGCGTACCTCATGATAACCGTCCTCTCTCTTTCCCAGAACATCAAGTCCGAGATTGATCTTTGCCATTGCTTTTAAACGCATAAGCCCCTCCATTTGTACTTTGTATACAGTATTTATACATGTATTTTATATGATTTTTACATTCTTTTCAACAGCAAAATATTCCACTTTTTATTTGATCTGACCTTCCACTTTTTTCACAACAAGAAGCGGAGTTCCCGGAGATGGTTCCTGATTTTCCTTGAGACCATTGATCGTCCGGATCTCCTGTACAGATGTGTGATATTTCCTTGCGATATCCCACAATTCATCTCCCGGTTTTACCATATAAACCAGGATTCCCGGCATGGCCTGGAGTTTTTTCATATCCAGTGGTTTTTCCTCTACTTTCTCAATGATAAATACCGGTTCTCTGGCAACTGCCAGAAGCTCCAGTCCTACAGTTGCCCGGATCTCGATCTCATTTCCATCTGCCATGGCTGCGGAAAGCTGCTCCAGCTTTGCTTTTAACTGATAACAGCTGTCCTGTCGGATCCCTCTTGCCTCAACCATATGGGAAAACGGTATCATTGCCTCCATGGAATAAAACGGCATATCATCATTTCCAATAATGTACAGGATCTTCAGCATGACCACGCCGTCTGCCTGCACACCGTTCTCTACGATCCTGGTCTTATCGATCTTCACTTTTCCCTGACTGTGACACAGCTGGAGGACTTTTCCCTGAGTCTCCTTTACCTGGATCCTGTCACTGATCCTGCATCTGGAAAAATTACGTACCAGAAGCCGTTCCAGTACCTCATTCTTCCCTTCCGGAACACATTCACGGATCGGTGTATACACATCGGTAATGAGATCATATTCCTCTTCCCTGAAAAATTTCATATCCAGCTCCAGCACCACATCCGAAACAAGGATCCGTTCTTCCCCATCGACATCCGGTTTGGCCTCCAGACTCTGATGCATCACCGAAGCTTCGATCAGCGGGATCAGTTCTTCCGTGCAGTCCGGACATTCCACTTCCCCGGAAAAAGGCAGCGAATATTCCAGCCATTGCACCGGAGCTTCTGTATCTTCAGCTCCGTACAGCACAAAAACGGACAGCTCTCCCCTTGCCTTTACCACATTTTCCTCCGGCTTCAGATCCAGCCCCCGTACATCCATAGTATACCAGATCAGGCTGGCGATATCCGGACGGTTGGAGGCAATGGTATACTCATCCTTGATCCGGAGTGTATCTTTTTTATGTACGGTAAGTCCCAGAAAGCGGACTGTTTTTTTTCTGACGGATACCTCTTCTGCATCCAGCGCCACCGGCAGGCGGATCTGTTCCGTTTCATCCACAGTCGCACAAAAAGTAACCAAAGCTTTGATATTGAGCTTTCTGGAATGGATCAGGCGGATCGTAAGATCTTCAATTTCCCACTTCAGACACATTTTATCCCCGTTTATGATGTTCTTCAGGTTCAAGGTTTCCTCAAATGGAAGTTTTGTAGTTAGACTGCTGACGATCCCGCTTTCTTCCCCCACATAAAGGATATCTACCTGCAGATTTCCCGTAAGAATACCTTTTCCGTCAGTAAGACGGACATCATCCATAATGATCCTGCCCTTATTCTGGATCAGTCTTCCTGCATCCGGTTTTGCATCCGGTACATTAAAATCCTCATCAAAAGTGATCTGACTTTTTGCCCTGCTTTTTTCCTTTAATATCTGCATGCTTTCTTTTTTTAATTCCACAGTCTATTCCCCTTTCTCCGACTCTTTGTTCACCGGACTGCTGCTTTCCCGGAACGTTACCGGCTTTTCCTGTTTCCGGGTTTTTATCACAATGCAGGGATAGGACGGAACTCCTGCCTCCTTAAGATCCTTCGGTCCAAGAAGTTTTGTAACAAAAAATATCCCATTCGAGGATTCTCCAAGTTCCTCTACCTGGATGCTGTATCCGCCACTCATCTGCCGTCCGTACCCTTTGGCCAGGTAAAGATCATCTCCGGTTTCATAACTCAGCTGAAATTCCTTTTCCTTTTTTTCTTCCATAAGCCTGGAAAGCTCCTCCGGGATATCCCGGCGTTCCACAATGGTGTAATCTACCGGTTTTCGTTCTTCTTCCTCCACCCGGACAAAGCGACACCCGGAAAGCAGCAGCGCCAGCACGGCAGCTGTCAGCACGATCCGCAGAAATACTGCTTTTTTCATAATATAAGCCACCTGCATTATTCAGTATTTATTCTATGTGAGCAGGGAAAGATTTATTGCAACTATCGGATTTTCTTCGTATAATATAAAAATACCATCTTGCTGCGGAACACTCCGCAAGTATCTATAACAGAAAGGACAAAAGACATGATTCGATTCATACTTGTCTGTATCGTGGTGATCGCCTATCTGGTGCTGACCATTCCGGTTCTCCTTGTAGAATGGATCATCGGGAAATTTTCTCCCATGACTAAGGATATCAGCTCTCTGCGCATGGTACAGGCCATATTCAAATTCATCCTGTGGATCACAGGCGCCAAAGTCACCGTCATCGGCGAAGAAAACGTTCCAAAGGATCAGGCTGTTCTCTATGTAGCAAACCACCGGAGCTATTTCGACATCCTGCTCACCTACAGCCGCTGTCCGATCCGCACCGGCTATGTTGCCAAGAAGGAAATGGAGCATTATCCGCTGCTCTCCAACTGGATGCGCAATCTCTACTGTCTCTTTCTCGACAGAGAGGATATCAAGCAGGGTCTGAAAACGATCCTTCAGGCCGCAGACTATGTAAAATCCGGCATTTCCGTATGTATCTTCCCGGAAGGAACCAGAAATAAGAATGCTGATGAAACAGAAATGCTGCCTTTCCATGACGGCAGCTTCAAGATCGCGACCAGAGCCAAAAGCCCGATCATTCCTATTGCGATCAGCAACTCTGCCAACATCTGGGAGGCCAATTTCCCGAAGATGACACCTACACACGTAGTGATCGAATATGGCAAGCCTATCATTCCTTCAGAGCTTGACCGGGATACTCAGCGCCGCTTAGGTTCCTATACACAGGATATCATCAAAGAAATGCTGATCAAAAATAAAGAACTGGTATGAACATCAAAAAAACCATATCTATGTCTGTTTTTCGACATAAGATATGGTTTTTTTATTACTGTGTACCTGCTCCCAGGATTTTTTCCGCATTTTCGATCCGTTCTTTCGTTGGCGGATTGATTCCTTTCAGCGGATAATCAATATGCAGATTTTCCCATTTAAAGGTTCCGAGTGTGTGATATGGAAGAACCTCCACTCTCTCAACTGTCTTCAGTGTTGCAATAAAGTCAGCCAGTCGGTGGAGATAGTCATCCCGGTCATTGCGTTCCGGAACCAGTACGTGACGGATCCACATGGATACGCCCATATCGGAAAGCTTCCGGGCCATGGCAAGGATATTTTTATTGGTACATCCCGTGAGGATCTTATGCTGTTCCTCATCAATGTGCTTGATATCCAGCATGACAAGATCTGTGTATTTCATCAGCTCTTCCCATTTTTCATACCACGCCCCCTCTTCTGTGTAAGGGTTGCCGCTGGTATCAAGTGTTGTGTGGATCCCAAGTTTTTTTGCTTTTCTGAACAGCTCAGTGAGAAAATCGATCTGTAACAGTGGCTCGCCTCCACTCACAGTAATACCGCCCTTACTTCCCCAGTAAGAGCGGTATCGACAGGCTTTTTCAAGCAGCTCATCTGCTGTGTACTCCGTTCCTGTTTTCATTTGCCAGGTGTCCGGATTGTGGCAGAACTGACAGCGCATGGCGCAGCCGCTCAAAAAGATCACATACCGGACTCCTGGTCCGTCAACAGAGCCGAAGCTCTCCAGTGAGTGGACGTAGCCAGTGATTTTTTTCTGGTCGTCCATATTTTTTATTACATCCTTTCGTGGCAGGTTCTTGCGATAACGTCAAGCTGCTGCTCTCTTGTAAGGTCGATGAACTTAACAGCGTATCCGGAAACACGGATCGTGAAGTTTGCATACTCCTCTTTTTCCGGATGCTCCATAGCATCGATAAGTTTCTCTTTACCGAATACGTTTACATTGAGGTGATGTGCACCACGGTCAAAGTATCCGTCAAGTACATTTACAAGGTTCTCTGTACGCTCTTCCTCAGAATGACCAAGGCATCCGGGTTGATAGTCTGAGTATTGGAGATTCCGTCAAGGGCATCCTCATAGTCAAGCTTTGCAACAGAGTTCAGGGAAGCAAGAAGTCCGTTCTGCTCTGCACCGTAAGACGGGTTTGCTCCCGGTGCCAGAGGCTCGCCGGCTTTTCTTCCGTCCGGAAGAGATCCTGTAGCTTTACCATAAACAACGTTGGATGTGATGGTAAGGATGGATGTGGTTGGCTTGGAATCACGATAGGTATGGATGTGTTTCAGCTTCTCAAGGAATGTGGAAAGCAGAGTTGTTGCGATCTCGTCTGCTCTGTCATCATCGTTACCATAACGTGGGAAGTCACCCTCAACCTGGAAGTCTGTTGTGATTCCGTCCTCGTCACGGATCGCTTTTACTTTTGCATATTTGATAGCGGAAAGGGAATCTACTACGTGTGAGAATCCGGCGATACCTGTTGCAAAGGAACGGTCAACCTTTGTATCGATAAGTGCCATCTCAGCTGCCTCATAGTAGTATTTATCATGCATGTAGTGGATCATGTTCAGTGTTCCAACATACAGATGTGCAAGCCAGTCCATCATCTGATCATATTTTGCGATTACTTCGTCATAGTCAAGGTACTCGGAAGTGATCGGCTGGTACTGCGGTCCTACCTGCTGCTTTGTCTTCTCATCAACACCACCGTTGATCGCGTAAAGAAGGCATTTTGCAAGGTTAGCACGAGCACCGAAGAACTGCATCTCTTTACCGGTCTCTGTAGCAGATACACAGCAGCAGATGCTGTAGTCATCGCCCCATACCGGACGCATAACATCATCGTTCTCATACTGGATGGAACTTGTTGTAACAGAGATGTCTGCTGCATATTTCTTGAAGTTCTCAGGCAGTCTTGAAGAGTAGAGAACTGTAAGGTTCGGCTCCGGAGCGGTCCCATATCCTCAAGTGTATGAAGGAAACGATAATCGTTCTTTGTTACCATAGAACGTCCATCCTGTCCCATACCTGCTACTTCCAGAGTTGCCCATACCGGGTCACCGGAGAAGAGCTGGTTGTAAGACGGGATACGAGCGAATTTAACCATACGGAATTTCATTACGATATGGTCAACAAGCTCCTGTGCCTCTTTCTCTGTAAGAGTTCCGTTCTCAAGGTCTCTCTCAATATAGATATCAAGGAATGTGGAGATACGTCCGACACTCATTGCAGCTCCGTTCTGAGTCTTGATTGCTGCAAGATATCCGAAGTACAGCCACTGGAATGCTTCCTTTGCATTCTTAGCTGGCTGGGAAATATCAAAGCCATAGATCTGAGCCATTTCTTTCATCTTCTTCAGAGCACGGATCTGATCAGCGATCTCCTCACGAAGCTGGAAGTCATAACGTCTCATACCCTGACGGTCGCATGCTGCGAAGTCTTTCTCTTTGCCTGCAATCAGGTAATCAATTCCGTAAAGAGCAACTCGTCTGTAATCACCTACGATACGTCCACGTCCGTAAGTATCCGGAAGTCCTGTAAGGATCTTGTTGTGACGTGCTCTCTTCATCTCCGGTGTGTAGATATCGAATACACCCTGATTGTGTGTTTTGAACTCATAGTTGTTAAAAACATCTTTGATCTTGTCGCTTACGTGATATCCGTAAGTCTCGCATGCCTGCTCTGCCATTTTGATTCCGCCGTATGGCATGAAAGCACGTTTCAGAGGTTTGTCTGTCTGAAGACCTACAACCTGCTCCAGATCTTTGAGCTCCGCATCGATATATCCAGGACCGTATGCTGTAATTCCTGTTACTACCTCTGTCTCCATATCAAGAACGCCGCCTTTAGCACGCTCTTCTTTCTGAAGCTCCTGAAGTTTGCCCCAGAGTTTGTCTGTTGCCTCTGTTGGCTCTTCCAGGAAGGAAGCATCTCCGTCGTATGGTGTATAGTTCATGCTGATGAAATTACGAACATCGATCTTCTCTTTCCAACGGTCACCCTTAAAACCATTCCACTGTTCAAAATCAACTTTTGCCAATTTGTTACACATCCTTTCCTGTTGTCTCAATATTTCGTTCACTGTCCGCGCAGTTAGTAATATATAACATTTCTCATGACGACCATAAGATAACAGATTCCGAATTTAAAGTCAACAGCTTGGAAGTATGTTCTTTATAATATACATGTAATTGTATTATTGATAAAAATAATGAGAAAATTGTACCAGATATTGTACAATGTCGGGCGTCTGACGGACGCTCCTGGGCGGAGAGCTGTGTCTTCTGACGGATAGTTTCTTTCCAGGGGGGGGGACGACTTTGGGCAGTGGAGCTCTTTCCCTTTCGGAGGGACACTTTGGCGTGGGCAGGTTTGCGAGGTGGAAAGGCGCTCGGAGTTACGAAGCCCGCTTTTCCCCCTCGCGCTCCCCCTTTCCGGGCACGTCACTGTTCTGCGCTGTAGTATGGAGTAGTGTATTGGTAAATGCCTGCATGCTGCTGTATTGGTAGCGTCAGGCTGAGCCGATTTTTTTGTTCCGCCGGACGGAAGGCGGTCTGCGCAGCAGACCTGTTCCTGGTAGTTGTTGTATTGCTGGCGCTAATCTGCTCCTGCCTGTTGTTCTATTGCTGGCGCTAATCTGCTCCTGCCTGTTGTATTTCTGGTGCTGACCTGCTCCTGCCTGTCGCTGTGTTGCCGGCGCTCACTTGCTCACGTCTGTTGTCGCATCACTGGCATAGACCTACTTCTACCTGTCGCTGTATTGCCGGCGCTGACCTGCTCCTGCCTGTTGTCGCATCACTGGCATAGACCTACTTCTGCCTGTTGCTATATTGCCGACGCTCACTTGCTCACGTCTGTTGTCGCATCACTGGCATAGACCTACTTCTGTCTGTTGTTGTATTGCCGACGCTCACCTACTTCTGTCTGTTGTCGCATCACTGGCATAAACCCGCTCCCATTAACAACAGGGAACAGGCCCGCTGCGCGGGCCGCTTTCCCGTCCGACGAAACAAAATCGGCCATCAGCCTGACACTGCCAATACAGCAGCATACAGGACTAAGCCGATAAATTAACACACTCCAAGGCGTAGCACAGCGGCGTGCCCGGAGGGGTGGGGTGTGGGGAGGGGAAACGGGCCAATGCCATTTAGTTAGAACATAGTATTCCAAAAGATTGCAATGTATGGTAAAAAAGAATTATACATTGCAATCTTTTTTTATACAAAAGGAGGCTCGCTTATGAACTCTACTTTTGCTTCCAGTTA
>ENA-OQBT01000761-OQBT01000761.1-human-gut-metagenome-genome-assembly--contig:-NODE-761-length-17237-cov-4.606955_pt1 | contig 17237 bp, 19 predicted proteins | sample MGYA00242749_ERZ504557 | MGnify/ENA primary metagenome ERZ504557 (study PRJEB26092, sample SAMD00036243) | human gut metagenome | host: Homo sapiens | study: EMG produced TPA metagenomics assembly of... | reverse complement strand
GAGCTGTACTGCCGTTTGTCTGACATGGACATGGAAGCGGCTGAACCGATATCGATGATGTCATTGTTCTGTTTGTAGGACTGAAGTTCGTTTTCCACGCCTCCCAGTTCTTTTTCGATGATGACCAGACGCTCGTTGATGAAGCTGGAGGTATTGATGGCTATCTGGTTCTTGTCTTTGATAGTCTCTTCATTATACACTGTAATCAGCATATTGAGCACATCTTCGGCACGGGCGGTGGAGTAATCACGGAGTGACAGGTAGAGGATGGAGGCGTCATTCTCAGCTTGGCTGATGTTCAGGTTGCTTCTGAATAGGCTGGCCATTGTGTCCGTACTCTGCCGGCGTATCGTAATCGGTGTGTTGAACCACTTGTCTGTATAATATAAGGTGGGTGAGACCACTATTTTTCCTACGGGCGACTGGATAGTGTCACCCAGATTGGCCGTCAGCGTTATACTTGTGGCGTCTGTCGAGAAATCGGATAACCGGACTTGCTTCCTGTTCAGGATTCTGACTGTCAGGCTGAAATCAAGATGATCCTCTTCTTCCGGGAATGAAACCTTGACAGGGGCTTGCGTATAAAGTTCCTCCTCACGCAAGTCATCCATGATGAGGTAGCATACATTGGCGTGAAGACGGTTCACCACATCGCGCATGAGTTTGTGTGACTGGAATTGCAGGATCTCATTGGATACATTGGTATATGAATAGGTGTTAAAACGGTCCAGCCCGCGACCGATGTTGTTTGAATAGGCGTCCTTTATCATGACGGTGGCTGACCGTGAATAGATAAAGGGAAGTTTGGCATATTGATACCATGCATATCCGCCGAACAGACTGACCGACAATACAAACCAGTACCATTTGGACAACAGGTACATGATGATGTCAACGGGGTTGATATTGAATCCTCCCCCGCTTAAGGTCTTATCTCCCGACATATCTTTTTGTTCACTCATTCTTATCATGTCGTTTCTTTTTTATTTAGTAGTTAACAACACCAGTGAGGTGATTGTGGTGATGAAGGACAGGATCATACTCCACGTGCTCAGTTTTCTCTGGGCCTGTTCGGTGGCCTTCATGTTGGTGGGTTCTACGTAAACGATGTCATTCTGTTGCAGGTAATAGTAAGGCGATGTGAAGATGTCTTTACTGCGGATGTCGTGGAACAGGATTCGTCGCTTGTTCCCATATTCGCGGATGACGGCGATACGGTCCAGACGGGATCGGGGGGTCAGGTCTCCGGCCATGGCAAGAGCCTCCAGAAGAGTGATGCGGTCGCCTTTCACTTCAAAGGTTCCTACATGTCCAACTTCTCCTAGCACGGAGAATTTGAAGTTCAAGAAATTGACGGTGACCATAGGATCTTTCAGCAATTCTTCGTTGATCAGTCGTTTTTTTATCAGTTCGGTTAATTGTCGGCGGGTCAGTCCTTCCACATGCAGTTGTCCCAGCACAGGAAAGTCTATATTCCCGTTGATATCCACTAAATAACCTTTTTCTTTTTCATCACTTAATACCCCCACTTCATTGTTGGAAATGCTTCCGTCTGCTTCTACAGAATAGCTTCTGCTTCCGGACATATTGAAAGGCAGGGACAGTTCTGGGTTTTTGCTGTTCACAATAATACTCAATCTGTCATCCCTATGGATGATGGCTTCATATTTTTGAACCATAGGATATTCCTGTAGTTCATCCATATCTTGTAAATAGACAAAATCTTTGCGTGAAGCGCACGAACTAAAAATGATTATTGCCAACAGACAGGCCAGTTTGATTGTTTTATCCATTGTTTTATAATTAATTGTTTTTTATTCCTTTATATGAATCACTTGGTCACATCGTTCCATCAGTCGTGAATCGTGTGTCACAAATATTAATGTGTTATTCTTTCCCCATTGCAACAAATTGTCCATGAGGTGTGTGGTGGTCTCGGTGTCAAGTGCCGATGATGCTTCATCAAACAGCCAGATCCGCCCGGGACGCAACAGTGCGCGGGCTATTGCAATCCGTTGGGCTTGTCCTTCAGACAAGCCATATCCATGTTCCCCTATCTTGGTATCTAGTCCTTCCGGCAGACTGAACACAAATTCAGCGCAGGCCAGCCGGATGACTTTATGCAGAGCCTCTTCGTCTGCTCCCGGACTACCCAGCCATAAATTCTCCCGGATGGTACCGCTCAGCAACGTATTTCCTTGGGGCACATAGACGAAGTTGATGCGTAAATCGGGGGTCACACTGAGTGTCCGTCCGTCATCAGTTGTCAAATCGATGCGTCCCTTTTCCGGATAAACCAAAGCCAGTATCAGCCGGATAATGGTCGTTTTTCCTGTTCCGGTAGGTCCGGCTATGGCGGTGGAACTTCCCGGATGAAAGGCAGCTGTAAACCGGTCGAGTACCGGCTGTCCCTCTTCATAGCCAAAAGACACTTTCCGAAAGTTCAGTGTCAGTGGTTGGTCTATGTAGACCGGGTGTTCGTCCGGTTCTACATCTTCAAAGAGGGCCATTAACCGTTCCACGGAGGTCCATCCCCGTATCAGACTGGGAGGATGGATATTAACCCTAAAAAAGGTCCCTGTACCTGTCCGACCAGTTGAAGAAAGGCTGTCATTGTTCCGAATGTTATCTCGTGGTTATGCAGTTGGAAAATACCCCAAAGGAATGCACATAAGTACCCTCCTCCAAATGTAAATCCCATGACCCCTTGCGTAAAAGTGGAAAATTTGATTTGTTCCATTCCTAATTTGAACAACTTCTCTTGTGTTTCATGTAATTTCTGTTTCCGGTAGTTGGTGGCTCCGAGCGAGCGGACTAGAATCCGTTTGGACAGATTTTCTTGCATGACGGTACCCATCTCGCTGTTCATTTTTTTTTGGGCACAGCTCAGTTCCCGGACCTTTCTGAAATAAATCTTTGACAATAAAACAAGAGGGGTGACTCCCAGTATGAACCAAGCTAAACGCGCGTCAAGAATCCACAAGTAGATAAAAGAGCTTGCCAATTGCAAGCCGGTAACCAGCAGGTTGGGTAGAATGCCCATTCCCATTCCCAACACTTCGGAAGCGTCACTGCTGATACGGGTCAGCAGGTCGCCTGTGTGCCATTTCCCTGCTCCTTTCCATGAACACATCATTAGGGCGTCGGACAGCGAATTTTGCATGCGGATACTGATGCGCATGTTGATCTTGCCAAAAATCCAGGGAGATACAAGTTTTATCCCCATACCCAGCAGGAAGGATAAGGCTACTATTGTGGCTACCAGGTAAATATTCCCTTCCTGTGCTCCGGTAGCTACATCGATGATCCATTTGGACATGGCCACATTGACCAATGACATGACCACTCCGAAAATACCCGAAAAGATAGAGAAGGTGATGAGCCAATGGTATCCTTCTGTTACCTGCATAACCCATTTGAAAGCTTTCCATCCTAACTGACATGTATTGCTCAGATTCTCCCGTGTGAGCTTCTGCAAAAACTTTTTCAGCAATTCTTTCATTTCTTTTTTATCATTTCCTTGAAACGTAAGAGGGCTAATCCGGCCAGCCACCAGAAAGTTTCGTCGAAAGCATAACCTAACGATAAGTGCATTTTGTGAAAGATCCGCTTCAACGTGTATCGTTTGTTCGCCCATTTCCCGGTGGGACGTTCACCGTAACGTTCGTCTCCATGTCCAAAATTGCCACTTTCCCAAATCTCTTGCATTAACTTGTCCGGACAGAGACTGGTACTGAATGGTAAAAGTCGGCCGGCACGCCAAGATATTTTATCAATAGGGCATAAAGTAACCGGTTCCACCGGTGAATGTGCCATTTGCGACAGATACACTCTAATTCGTTTTTGTTTGTAACAGAATGTAATGCGTTAAAAGCCATGGCTATATCACACAATTGTCGTAGTCCGATCCTTCATTGATAAGATGCTTCAATATGTGGGTGGAAAGTAATAGATGATTCGCTTCGCTCGGAAGTTTGCCTTGGCTGTTGGTAAAGACCCCCGCTTCCCATTGGCGGATTTCTTTTTGGAGGAAAGGGTTGTGCAACTCTATCAGCCTGCTGTGATGTTCAATCAGAACTCTGTTTATCAGACAGGAAGCCTCACCATTGGTTCCTCTTTTTACCGGTAATCCTAATTTTTCCATCCGTTGGTTGGCTTGTTCGGTTTGTGTCTTGTTTCCGAACCACAGGTCGATGTCTCCGGCTATGCGATGTTCCGGATGAGGGTAGAAGTCAGCTGTCCCTATCCCTTTTAGCAGCAGGAAAGGGATAGAAGGTGATTGTACATAAATCTGTTGGAGGGCTTTAATCGTTTCCCGGTGTTGCCGGTTCACCCGTTCCAAGGTGTCAACTTCCACCATCCAGCCAAGCAATACCTTCCGGGAGGTACGGCTTCAGTCGGCAACAGGCGGATGCCATCGTAAATAATGCCTTGTACGGTTTGTTTTCTTGCCATGCTGTGAATTTCATTCCATTCCTTTTCATCTAGAGGAAAAAGGGCGGAACAGTCTTCCTGCCGGTCCCACAGTCCTTGCCTTAGCAAAAGCATGAAAGCCTTTTGTAATGGGGCTGAGATCATCTTTTTGTCTTATTCTATGGCTAACCCAGTTTCTAACCATTGTCGGCACAGCTCGTTGGCATCGTTTCGGGCTGTATCTTTATTTACTTCATATTCATTGCACAGCAGTGCTCCGGCTTCATCTACCGTGAATTCCTTGTTTTCCAATTGTTTCCATAACCAGGCGGCTGTTTCATTCAAGGAATAGACCTGTGCCATATCCATGGTTTCAGAAAACGGATTGACAATCATATATTCTCCACCTACTTGGCGAAGAATTAAATTAGAATTGAGTCTCATTGTCTTTATATTATTGCATTATCCTATTTATAGTTAAAATTACATCGACCTTCACAGGCAGATGTAATGGGGAATAAAATGTAAGTTCATTCTATTATCCGCTGATAACATAGGGTCTTGAACTTACCTGATCTAACATTTTTTACAGATCCGGCGCTTCTCGCGAAGAAAACGAATCTCTCTTCTAACATTTCTTATTGTATTGTTTGTCATATCTGAATTGAACAGATTACTGTTTACCAGTTTATACCTGTGGGACGGATCATGCCGGCTTGCAGCAGTTGCATGATAAATCCTGCGGCATCTTGCGATGCGGTGTCTTTATCCACTTCGTATTCCTCCAGAATCAACAGTACTAGATGGTTGAAGCTTTCTGCTTCTTCGATATGCTCCCAGATAAATTCTCCGGTTTCGGTCAGGGTGACCATTCCGTTGAACTCTCGGGCGGTCTGTCCGGAAGGAACCAGTACGATTTCTCCGGCTATGTTTCGTTTGATAAATTCTTTGGTTCTTTTCATCTTTTGAAAAAACGATATGTTTTAATGATGGTCCTGCGTAAAGGAATTATGTTCGGCCATATGTGGGCGAAGAATTTCCACTGGAAATCTTCTGGAACTATCCATTTCCCTTTTCGCTTCACCTTGATAATGATGGCGAAAATCTGTTCTCTTTGAATTGGACCTTCGATGACAGTCTGGGCGTCACCGATAAGATAATATTCTTCATTTTTAACATTATAAATACGGTGCATGACATATTCACCGTTGCTTCGCTGATAGAACACCATATCTCCTTTCCGAAGTTCACCGGAGGGGCTTTTCAGGCAGATGTGGTCTCTTGCGTGGATCAGGAATGGAGCCATGCTGCTGCCCGAGATGATCATGCTCACCTGCTTTCCTTCCTCAATGAGGGTACGCAGCATGGATATATATTCTTTCGTATCGACAGTCTTCATAATGGGGCGTATTTCACATTATCGGATAATTTCCAGTTTGGTCAGATACCTGTGCAGGGTGAAGGCTGCTTCCGGATTCATGTTGCACGCATAGGTGCTGATGCTTGTCTGTCTGGTCAAAACCTGCAGATCGTCGAGTGCTTTGCCGGTGAGCTTTGGATTCCACCAGTTGATTGTAACCTGCGAGCAGAGAGCTTTGAAATGCTTCATGGCTGTCTGGGGACGGATGGTGTTATCAGATGCCTGTTCGATGAATACAATGGCCTCCAACGGGCGGCGTTCATTGTGACAGATACCGCTGGAACCGCATACAGGCCATCCCGTTATCTCGTAGTCGCCGTTTGGAAGTGGACAGAGCAGGGCACGGTCGCCATTGAGTACCTGGGTGCCGGGAATATGCCGGCACCACAGGTTGGCATGCGTCGATTTGCCAATGCCGCTAGGACCACTGAATAAGATGGCTTGCCCACGATAATCCAGAAAAGTACAATGTAGTATGTAACATCCCTGGACAGATAAAGGACGTTCCAGGCACAGGCAGGAAATGAACAGGGTATCTGTTTGCAGTTCTCTTTTCAGACCTTCGATGAAATAGATGTTGGCATCTCTTTCGTTTCTTTCCTGATAGAGAGCATAGCAGGCATTCAGGTTTCCTACAGCCAGCAGGCGTGTTTCTTGTTCTTCCTTCCGGAAAACTACGATGTCGTTGCGTTGGAATGTGATCTGCCAATCGTTGGACGGCAAAGGCAGACGGTTGACAAAATAGAATGTATAGTACCGGTCCGCTTCTTTGGTAGCGGGTTTATGGTCGAGAAACAAACGGCTGTTAACAGGAATCTCCTGTTCTGTCACTCCTGACAATTCAATCGTTAGCGGGCCGATATTCAGTCTCACAATCTTCAGTTTTTAATGTATTACGGGGGGATAATTCGTAATGATCCGTTCTTTGGCTTTCGCATCTGGCAAAGATAGTCCATGCTTCCGGTGATTGTTTTTTCACAGTGTGCGGCGGCATAGCATACGTTGCATACGGGACGAAGGTGGCAACCCTCGCATTCGGTATGGGATACCAGTTCCTTGGCTTCTTCTAAAAGTTGTTGCCATGCAGTTGTCATCGGAATCTTTTTCAGGTCAGCGGCCGGTTGATCCAGCATCACACAGGGGGTGAGGATGCCTTGCCAGTTGATCCAGCATGAACTCTTGGCAGCTCTGCACTCCAAAGAGCAGGCTCGTGTTCCTTCCACATGGGCAAGCGTATATTTCAAGTCGTGCATGTATCGTGCCATGTCATTCCCTTTTTTGTACTCCATATATTGCATCTCGATGCGGGCCGCCTCGTCGGCATCCAGTCTTTCAGTTAGAATGTTACGCAGACTTCCGCATTCGGGGCGTGAGAGAGGAAACATGTATGAGTTTACTTCTGCCGGAATGTCCAGATGCTGGGCCAGACGGATGATCTCGTCGTAATCTTTTTCATTCTTTCGTACGATACTTACGTTCAGTTTCACATCAATGTCTGCCTTTTTCAACCGTTTCAGGGCTTCCATGCACAGGGTGTATCCTTGCGGATTGTGGCACAAGCGTCCGTAAGTTTCTCTGCTGTCTCCATACAGGGTGACGTTTATCCGCCGCGGCTTGTGGGTCTGCAAGATGCGTACCATTTCGTTGTCGATGAGTGTGCCGTTCGTATTGAGAGTCAGGATGAATCCCATTTCGCGCAGCCGGGTGTACAGCTCCTTGAAGTGTGGATAGAGCATCGGTTCACCTCCGGTGAGAAGGATGAAGAGTGTACCCATGTCTTGAAGTTGTTCTGCCCAGTCGAGCCATTGTTGCAAAGGCGACAAACCTCCGTGCCGTTCCACCACGCTGCGTTCGGTGCGTATGAAGCACATGTCGCAGTTGAGCGTACAGGTGGGAGTCAGCTCGAAGTTGGTAGTGATCGGGACACGGCTCTGATTGGCTTTGTCCACCAATGCCCGTTCCAAAAGGTTGGCATCGTGAAGATGATCCATAACTTGGAATGTATATGTATTTATGAGAAAAGTCTTTATAGACTTCCTTTCATTTGTTTCTTTTTACTTTTTGCAATGCGGCAAAGGTAGCCGATGCCGCCGCATTGCTCTTTTTCATTGCGGGCATTGGCATAGCAGACATCACAGATAGAGCGTAAGGTACAACCTGCGCATTCTTTATGGAACGGAAGTTGTTCGCATTTGGTTACTATTTGTTTCCAGGCATCGCTTACGGTTGTGGAAAGTAGCGAAACGGCTGGTGTTTCCATATCGACGCACGGAGTCATGACGCCCTGCCAGTTGATCCATGCGGAACTTTTACCTGCCCGGCAGGCAAGTCCGATGCCTTCAGCAGGTACGGGAGATTCTCCACGTTCCAATTGCTGGAGGACATGAGTGGCGTATGATGTGTATTCCTTGCCATATTTATGTTCCAGTGCCTCAACCTCGGCATGTGCACTTCATCCGGTACGGGGCGGCACGTATCAAGGGGTAGCGTGGTGGCGCATCCCGGCCGTGAATAGACTGAAATGTAACTGTTGGTCAGCATAGGTAAGTCCCATTCGTCAGCTAGTTCCAGCATTTGCCGGTGTTCTTTTATATTTTGTCGTGTCAAGGTGAGGTTCAGTTTGGTATCTATGCCATATTCTTTTAATCGTTTCAGTCCTTCCAGGCAACGGTCGAAACCGTTTGTCGCGTGGCACAGATTGAGATAAGTTCCGTTGGTCACACCATATAACGAGACATTCACCCTCCGGGGTTTCAAACGTTGAAACAGACGTACTGTTTCGTCATCTATCAAAGTCGCGTTTGTATTGATGGTGAGGATGAATCCTTTTTCTTTCAGCCGGATATATAATTCTTTGAAATCAGGATAGAGTAGGGGCTCGCCTCCTGTCAGTAAGATGAAGAGCGTTCCTATTTCCTGTAGCTGGTCGGCAATGTGCAGCCATTCCTCTATGCTCCGTAATCCTCCTCTTTTCTCGGCTTGTGACTTCTCCATGCGGATATAGCACATATCACAACGGAAATTGCACGTCGGTGTCAATTCAATAGTGGCATTGATCGGAGTACGGTTTGCCGTCGCTTTGTTCACCAATGCCCGTTCCACAGGGTTTATGTCTTGCAGGGATTCCACTAGGATAATGATTTTTTTCAAAGAAAAGTTTTTGAGTCTAGTGTATTGGATTTCATTTACTTCCGTGGTCGTATATGTTACCGAAATTTGTCTCGATGGAAAATATATAGATTATCTTCCCTTTTTGAAGCTCAACAAAAGTTAATACTTAATTTAGAGCATATCCTTTTTATAAGGCACCAGAATTGGCATCTCACAAAAAGATATTATCAAATTCGATTGATTTTTAACTATTGGCATACAACCAAGTCTATATTTTACGATGATAGACCCAAAGATAGGGAAAGTAGAATCTTTCAAGGTCTTCATTGCTTTGCATAATTCGTAAATTTTGATTCGCAGCGAAGATAGATATTTTAGAACCCTAATTTGAGAGGTTTACAGTATAGACTTTACTTTTAAGGTCCAAGTCTATACTGTTATTTGATGCGAATTTCATAAATAGGGGAATGTCTTAAGAGTGGTTAGGACGACCTGGTATTTCTTCAACAGCAGATCTGATTTCACCCCAACCTTGATGATTGTATTCTCCAGTGTTATTTACTGTATCATAGCTAGTCCACTTGATGCCTCTAATCTTGTCACCTACTTTTGCGTCACTTAAATCGAATCCATTCCAATCAATATTGAGAATAGGTATACCCCATTTTTCTATAGTCCTTCGTGCCCTGTAGCATGGATACCATTAATATCTACATAGGTTGTAGCGCATGGTTCTCCATGATTGTTTGTATTGTTTTCTCCATAATGACAATGAAATAGTGCTTTAAAGTTATAGCATGCAGCTACATATTCGTTCGGAATGAACTCTTCGCTAATAAGCATCGGTTTTTGATAATCTTTCTTCATACTATTTTTTTCTTTTTGATTCCTGTTTCGGAGGAAAGGAAATCAGAAAGGTTTGAAGCGAAATAGTGATTGGGTCCCGGAGAAACTCCGGTGTGAAAGAATTTTGAAATAATTGATATATTGCGATTTACCATCTACAATATGATCCTTTCATTTTCCTTTTCATTACACTAATTCTTTGCAGCTCAAACGATATTCTGACTTAGTTCCTCCAGTAGTCTGATCATATATTATTTAATCTCTATTTCTATTAATGAGAATCAATAAATTTATCTAAGCGTTAGGAATCAAGATTGAAATAAATGAATAAGATTGCTATTTACTGTTTTATTTACCGATTAGGATTTAGCAGTTTCCCAAGAATTTATGTCAAGGTTCTTGGTGGCGTGACCCTCCCAGCCTTTTGTCCTCTCCAAACAATGACTAATTCACTTTTCTCAAATATCTGATTATGGTTGTAATCAACATATCCCCAATAAAAACCAGATTGGCTTCGGCTTCATGAAATGCACTACATGGATGATAGTTTCCTAGCCAAATACCTCGATTTCCTATAGTGGGTTGTGAACCAGAAGCAGGCTTATCTCTAAAATAATACAACGTTCCTCTTGGTGCATCACAAGTAAACTTATAAACAGTTCCACTATCTCCACAAGCAGCCACATGCGTTTGCGGCACGAAAGCCTCGCTTTTCAGCTCCGGCTTTGTATAAACTTTCTTTGTCATCTTTTTTTTCTTGTTTTGCCAGACTTCTTATTCTGTAAGAGGGCAAAAGTTTGAAAAGAGAAAAACATGACCGAGTTCTGCAAGAACTTGGCTATATGAAAGTTTCATAGTAAAGAGAAAATTGTAAGATGTTAGGAATTTGGAGATGGAACGTGAACAAGCCGAAAGCGACATGTCACATCCGGATATTTATCTCCGTAAATCGGTAAAGACTGTAAATCACAGTCGTTTCATCCTTTTTATTCTTGATTCTTATTGATTGAGTTCTTGCAGAACTCTGTCTGTTATTAAATAAATTATCTATCTCATACTCCGTATCGCATCCGCTACACGCATCACATCCTCGCACGTCATCATTGATCCCGAAGGCAGACAGAGTCCACAGTTGAACAGGGCTTCCGATACTCCGTTGACGTAGGTGGGGGAGGATGAGAATACGGGTTGCAGGTGTAACGGTTTCCAAAGCGGACGGGTCTCGATGTCGGCTTTTGCCAAGTGCTGCATCAGCTGCAAGGCGCTGAAACTGGTTTCGTTACTGTCCACTTTAATTGTAGTCAGCCAATAATTGGGTAGAAACATGGTAGATTTCTTGGGTTCTACCACAGTGATACCCGGAAGTCCTGCCAGCAGCTCGGTGTATAGCCGATGGATGGCACGGCGGTGTGCGATATGGTTGTCCACTACACGCATCTGCCCGCGTCCGATACCAGCCGACACATTGCTGAGCCGGTAATTGTATCCGATCTGTTCGTGCTGGTACCAGGGGAACGGTTCACGTGCCTGGGTAGCATAGAACTTCACTCTCTGGGCTTCCTCTTCCGTATGGCATAATAAGGCGCCGCCACCGCTGGTGGTGATCATCTTGTTGCCGTTAAAAGAGAAAATCCCATATTGACCGAAGGTCCCGCAATAGCGTCCGTTGTAAACGGCCCCCATTGCTTCGGCAGCGTCTTCCACCACGGGGATGCCGTAGCGGGAGGCAATGTCACAGATTTCGTTCATGCGGGCAGGCGTGCCGTAAAGGTGTACTGGAAGAATGGCTTTGGCTTGAGGCCGGTCTGTTTCATACGGTCGCAGATGGCCTGTTCAAGCAGTATAGGATCCATATTCCAAGTATCAGGCTCACTGTCCACGAAAATGGGGGTAGCACCTGATAACAAATGGGGTTGGCTGACGCAGCAAAGGTGAAACTTTGGCAGATCACTTCGTCTCCTTTGCTTACGCCCAGCATGATCAATGCCAAGTGGATGGCTGCCGTACCTGATGATAATGCCACGGCGTGTACCTCCCGGTCGCAATGCGTTGAAAGCCACTGTGACAAGTCATGCTCGAAGCCATCTACATTCGGCCCTAAGGGAACTACCCAATTGGTTTCGAAAGCCTCACGGACGAACTCTTGTTCGGATCCGCCATGTGTGCCAATGACAACCAAATCTTACTCATTTTCAGTTATGAACAAAAAATTATTTGTTGCGTGCTTCGGTGATGAACACTACAACACGGTTCCACTCGTTCTTCAGCTGGTATGGTTGCAGGCTATCACCTTTGTAATCCACCCGGATGCGGCTTGGATCCACACCGAACTCTTTCACCATCATGTTGCAGACAGCTTCGGCACGGCGCTGGCTCAATTTCAAATTGTAGGCCGGATTACCAGTCTGTACGTCGGCATAACCTGTTATGATCAGGTTGACTTCCGGATGGTCTTCCAAATACTTGGCAGCTTCTGCCACATTCTTTTTCTGGATATCGGTAATATTGTACTTGTCGATAATGAATGATACGGTCATACCCAACATTTCGTTCTTCACTACCTCTTTCTTCACTTCTGTGACGACTGGTGCCGGTACCGGCTTGTTACGCTCTTCATTGATCTTGCGGTTCAATTCGTCAACCCATGCCTGGTCGTTCACCTCTGTGTAGCGGAAGCGGCGATCGCCGTACTGGTCCTTGAAATGATAGGTGAGACCTAACATGACGTTGGCGTATGAATCCCATTTGCGGTCGTAACGCGTACCGTTGAAAGCATCGTCCGTTGCGTTGAAGGTCGCTTCCAGATTGATGTCAAGCGCATTGCTCAACATATAATTGAACTGGAGGCCTGCGCGTAGAGAGAAAAACGTTTTGTTGTCAGTGCTGATTTGGTAGGGGGCAAACTCCTCACTGGGGGATTTGTCCCACTCTTTGACTTTATCATCGAATCCGAAACTGGAGTTGAATCCCATACCCAAGATACCTACTACATTGAAACGGATATCTTCGTCATATTGGGCGAAAATATTGTGCAGGTTGAACAATCCGTCCAAATAACCGTTGAACATATTGAAACCGTAGTTCCTTTGCCATACACCTCGGGAAAGGCTTCAATCACTTCGCTGTTGGCGCGTGACATTTGTTTCAAATAAGCGAGTTGCACACGTGCTCCGATGGCGGGTGAGAAGTATTTACCGACCGAGAGGGCTATGCTCGGTCTGGTCATGGCGCCGAAAGATCCGAAGCGGCTGTTCTCGGACAGCGAATGATTGGCGCCGGCCTGAATTCCGATGAACCAGTTGTCACCGGCCTTGTAATGCTTTAGCGCCCGTACAGTGTCGGTCTTTAATTTCCAAGTTGCATCGTCTTCTATTGTTTGTGCCCATAAAGATACAGAACAAAAGAAGACCACAAATAATATAGCTATTTTTTTCATGCCAAATTATACTTTTAAAATGGGTCGTTTATTCATTGATGTACACTATGACGCAGCTCTTTTGTGGATCGAGCGATGCAATGACAGCAGGGTTTTTCTCTATAAAAATACGTCCGGCCGGAATGTCGTATGTGTTGGCTAGCACATTGCGGATGGATTGTGCCCGTGCCATGAACAATTCGGTGTCTCTTACTTCTTTGGTTGAAGTGATATAGAGGTCGCCATCGGCTAGCTTCTTTATATTTTCTGCTGCTGTGTAAACGTTTACTTCCTGTAGTTTGTTGATTGCGGCGGAAGCATTGTCAAACGAGATAAACGAACGGATATGATTGCTTTCCACCACTTCTGTCTCAATCTTTGTGACAGGAGGAGCTGCCGCTTTGTTGGCTTCACGCAGGCGGTTGATTTCGGCGTTTGCTTCGTCATATTTCGACATGTCGCGGCGGGCGTAGGTGAATTGCCGTGAGCCGTTATGATTTTTGAAACGGTAGCTGACACCTGCCAATATGTTGACATGGCCATCCCAGCGGTCGTTTGAACCTTCGCCTTCCCAACCGTCGAATGAGTCGTCAAGCAAACTGTTCGTGATTTCAAGATTAAAGTCCCACGCTTTACCGAGCGGAATTTCGCCATCAGACCCAGGCGGATGGACAGCAGGTCTTGCGATTCGGTATTGTATATTCCGTCGTTCCAGGTACGCTTGCTGAAGTTGGCGGTGTGTTCGTAACCGGCTCCCAAGATACCGATCAGGTTGAAGGTCCGGTCTTCTTCATACCCGCAAAAGAGGTTGGTGAAGTTGAACAATCCGTCTAGGCCTACCCCCATGGCGTCCCAATAGTAGGGCTTGTCGTTGCTTGCTCGTCCGGCATTGCTTCCATAGAAACCTTGGAGGCGGATACCTCCGGCAGGAGCGATCCACTTGCCTATGGACAACGCACCGGCGGGACGGAACTGGTCGAAGAATCCAGAACTGGAAGTATGGGTCCCCCAGGAATAAAAGGCGCCGGCCTGCAATCCGACAAACCAGTTGTCTCTGAATTTAGACTTGTTTAAGAGCCGTTTGTCCCCGCTTGCAGGGTCTGTCCAGTAAGAGATCTCCTTTGTATCCTGTTTGACAGGAACATCTTGAGCCGCTTCTTGTGCAAATCCCGTAGCCAAGGTTAGAAATGGCATCATAAACGCAATGAAATGTTTTTTCATTTTGCGATTCATTTTAGTTAAACATTATATTGGATTTCATTTTTTTGGATATATATGTTTTTTCATCCAGCGCCTCATATACGGAGTTCATACTTTTGAACTCCGGTACAATTTGCTTCAACTGATATACGGTCTCTTTTTTATTGTCCGTCTGGGCAACCTCAACCAATTGTTGCAGGGCGGGCTTTATTTTATCGTAATCTTGTTTAAACTGATACCTTTGAATATTTTCGGATTAAGGGTAGGAGTAGAGTTCTCTTCATTATAGAGTAATTCCTCATATAGTTTCTCGCCTGGTCGCAGACCGGTATAGACGATTTCAATGTCTTTGTCCGGTTGTAAACCTGCCAGTTTTATCATCCGGCATGCCATGTCGGTTATTTTTACGGGTTTACCCATGTCGAAAATAAAGATATCGTTTCCTTGTCCCATAAAAGCGGCCTCTAGAACCAGTCGGCAAGCTTCGGGAATAGTCATGAAATAACGGATGATGTCCGGATGCGTGACTGTTACAGGCCCCCCTTCCATAATCTGTTGGCGGAAAAGGGGGATTACACTGCCGTTGCTGCCCAGCACATTGCCGAAACGGGTGGTTATAAAAGAGGTTTTACCAATTATATTTCCTTCTTGGATAGCACTCCCGAGGCTTTGTACGTACATCTCTGCCAGTCGTTTGGTAGCACCCATCACACTGCTGGGATTTACAGCTTTGTCTGTGGAGATCATGATGAATTTCTTTACGCCATATTTCAATGCCGTATCTGCATGATGCTTGTACCCAGACATTGGTACGTACCGCCTCGCATGGATATTTTTCCATCATGGGTACATGTTTGTATGCGGCTGCATGAAAGATGATGTCGGGGTGGTAGAGTCTTGTCTGCGACTCCACACGGTCACGGTTGCGTACATCACCTATGATAGGCAGGATGGAGCGGTCTGGAAATCTTTTCTTCAACTCCATATCTACTTCGTAAGTGGCGGTTTCCGAAAAATCAAACAAGATGAGCTGCTTCAGGTTGAAACAACATAATTGTCGGCACAATTCGCTCCCGATACTTCCTGCCGCTCCGGTCACCATGATAACACTTCCGGACAATTCATTGCGGATATTATCCAAGTCGATGTTTATTTCTTCCCGGCTTAAAAGATCTTCTATCTGTATATTGCGTAATTGTATTTTACTCCATTGTGTTTGTTCTGTCAAAAATGGTGCAATGCGCAGGCAGATGTGGTTCTCCAGACCGTATTGCACTATTTCTTCATCGTTACGGAGATCTGTTTGGCTTAGAAATAATATACAATTGACTTTTAAGGTGCTGAATAATTTTCGCAGACTATTTTCTTCGTCAATTAAATATATCTGATATCCCACAAGCCGGTATTTCTTGTTTTCGGGTTTTCGGGTGATAAATCCGAAAACATTATAAGGATTGTTTTCACTTCGTAGATAATTAGCCAGACTGATTCCCCTTTCGGAGATACCATATATTAAAGTTGCTTGTCTAGGTTTTTTTAAAAGCTGTAATAAATGATAGTAGAAATTGACGGTTAATATCCGTGTACACATGAGCAGGAAAACGGAACTGATAAAATCTGTTATAATGATGGAATAAATGAACAATCCGATGTAATCCAGTGTTATATATGCAAACAAAACAAATGTGAGAGCTTTCAGCAGCATGGCATAAATGATACGTGTCAGTTCTACTAAGGTGGAATAACGTATAATTCCCTCGTAGGTCTTACAAATTCCAGTCCATACGATACTGGAAATGACCGCTATCAGCAGAATATAACGCTGCTGGTTGAAATGGATGCTGATATTAATCAAATAGTGGAAAAATAAAAAGATAGAAAATGAGGATATGACAGATAAAAAAAACATCGATACACCATATTATATAGGGATGTATATAATCTGTCTGCAAAAATTTATTGCGTATTTTATTCTTTAATAGGGAAAGCATAGGTCGTTAAGGTATTTTTTTCAAGAAGGCTTGCGGAATATAAGAGGTGGCTACAGCACATACACCATGGACTGTTATAATAAGCCGGTGGTTCTTTTTAATGCGACAGATATACCCTTCTGCACCTTTGAATGTTCCGTCAATGACTTTTACGTGGTCTCCTTGATAAAATTTAGGATTATCTGTGTCAAAATATTCTAGACCTTTTTCGCCTGACGAGGTAACGAGCATGAAGATGTTCATCTCTCTCTCGGGAATGGCTAAAGGAATTTTTTTAAAATCTATTTGCCGAGTATAGAGAATTACTTTATCGGTCAAGATCTTCTGTATCTCTTTTGCTATGTAAGTTTCCGAATGGAAAAAAAGCAATGAATTGATAACTGGTTTTCGTACGTTTTTTTTTGTTCCATCTTGTTTTAAAACCTTTACGGTTTCGCAGGGAATATAACATTTTATCTTTTTCTTCAAAAGAAGTTCTTCAATGGCAAAAACCTTATTATAGAATACTTTTAATGCAAACCAGTGTTTTTTCGAATTATTGTTTGATGTCATTTTTATCTTTAATACTTTAAAAATGGAAGGACATTCCTTCCATTCCTGCATGTTATATAACACACAGTAATCAGAGTTAAACTAACTTTTTTCTATAATTTGAAACTTTAGCACGCAGCATTTTTCCTGATCCAAGAAAAATAAACTGTAACTCCAAATTCATACTGTCTCTAAGTAAGAGATGGTATAATATTATAATGTGAATATAATCAGCATGATAGGATATACCTACCAAGCTGATTTTTCAAACTTTTGTAACTTGTCTTTAGCCCTTCGTTTTTTATTTTTA
>ENA-OQBT01000760-OQBT01000760.1-human-gut-metagenome-genome-assembly--contig:-NODE-760-length-17243-cov-4.418380_pt1 | contig 17243 bp, 22 predicted proteins | sample MGYA00242749_ERZ504557 | MGnify/ENA primary metagenome ERZ504557 (study PRJEB26092, sample SAMD00036243) | human gut metagenome | host: Homo sapiens | study: EMG produced TPA metagenomics assembly of... | reverse complement strand
AAAAAATATCGAAAACAATAAAATATTTCGAAAAAGAATAATTACATATTGTAAAACGGATTTAAAAACTGAGCTCACAATAAATTCAAGAAAACAATTTTTAGGAGATTTATCATGAATACAAAAACTATCGGAAACCTTACCAAAACAGTCGCTAAAGTCGCTATCAATCTTACAACTATCGTTCTAGCTTTAACTATTATTGCTGATTTGGTTTCACATATTTACGGTTATGATACTGTCCACGTTGGTCACTATGGTGTCATTGATTGGTCAATCGGTAAGGAAACAAAGACATGGTTGTTGACTGCTTTAACCATTCTAACAAACAGTGTTATTATCTATGGTCTTGCGCAATTAAAAGCATTTATTTCAGAATTCACTATTAAGGAAGTTTTAGCTGACAAAACAGATTTAGCGACTTTGGCAGTTAAATACTTCCGCACACGTCGTTTAGCTCAATAAAAAAAGATACGATTAAAGGAGAATATCATGAAAAAACAAACTATAAAGTCTTGAAAATTGCTAATATTTTTATCAATATTGTGATTGCTGTTATTGTCATATCAACGATAATCGCTATTGGACTTTCGGTGACTCAATCACATTTAGCTTTGACTAATCAAGTAGGCAATGGCATCGTATTTGATATTAACATTCCAGAAAAACTGTTACATTCGCCAGCTTTTATTGGATTGACCGTTATTGTTTCTGTTCTTTGGATTGCTTTGCTTGTTTGGGTTAAAATGTTCTTTCAAAATATTATTGATAATCGCATTTTTACTCAAGACAATGTTAAACTAGCGCGTTATGTTGAATATAATTTTATCGCTTTGGCATTTTTGGATAGCTGGTTCCAAAGTTTATGTTCTGGTTCGGAGGTGCTTAACCTTGTTAATGTAGCATACTTGGTGGCTGCTTTTGTAGTCTGGGTATTCTCAATGATTTTAAAAGAAGCAAATATCATCGCTGAAGAAAACGAATTTACGATTTAAAGGAGGAAGCATATGATTCGAATTAATCTTGATGTTGAGCTGGCAAAGCGGAAAATGAAATCTGGGGAATTGGCGGAACGTATTGAGATTACGAATGCTAATCTCTCTATTCTTAAAACAGGAAAGGCTAAAGCTGTTCGGTTAACGACTTTAAATGCCATTTGCCGTGAATTGGGTTGCCAGCCTGGGGACATTTTAGAATATATTCCTGATTAATAAAAAATCTGAGACACTGTCTGTCAGTTTGGCAGAATCAATGTTTCAGATCTTTTTGTATTAATTAACCTTCAATGTATTCTTTGAGGGCTTGTCCTTTTAAGCCAGCGTTTAAGGCAATGAGCAATTTCAAGCGTGCTTTTTGGGCGTTGAGTTCTTTGACAAACATGACACCAGCTTTGGCGAGTTGAACACCGCCACCTTCATAAGCATAAACAGGTTCGGCAATACCGTTGAAACAACGTGAAACGAGAACAACAGGTACCCCTTGTTTGATTAAATCAACGATTTCTTGAGCTGCGCGTGGTGGCACATTTCCAGCGCCAAGGGCTTCGACAACAACGCCACAGACATTGCTAGGATTTAGGAAACTGATAATGCCGTCTCCCCCCATACCAGCGTAAGCTTTTACAATAGGAACTGTCCCTGAAATATCCTGCAAATCAAAACGGACACGTGGGTCAGCCGTTCTAAAGAAAAGAATGTCATGTTTTGTAATCAGACCAAGTGGACCGTGAATTGGTGTTTGAAAGGTTGAAACGTTAGTAGTATGCGTTTTTGTGACGTATTTGGCTGCGTGAATTTCATCGTTCATGACAACGAGAACACCTTTTCCGATAGCTTGGTCATGACTAGCCACACGAAGGGCACTAAGATAATTATAAACACCGTCACTACCAAGCTCGTTTGATGAGCGCATAGCACCCGTTAGGACAATAGGAATATTGGGAATTTCCATTGTATCAAGAAAATAAGCCGTTTCCTCTAGGGTATCTGTGCCATGAGTGATGACAATGCCGTCATAGTTATCAGCGTTTTTCTTAATCTCTTGGTAGAGTTTTAGCATATGTTTAGGTGTAATGTGCGGGCTTGGAACATTAAAAAAATCAAGTGCCGTCACTTGAATGTTTTCAAGATTAATCCCAACATGATTCATTGGGTTATCGGTATCTGGGCAGACATTACCTGCTTCATCAGCATGCATAGAAATGGTACCACCAGTATGCAGAACAAGGATTTTTTTCATTATTATAAAACTTCCTTTAAAAATGTGTTATAATCTATTTTAACATAAAGATGGAGGGCAAGGAAACGATTTGGCGATAAAAGCAGTCTTTTTTGATATTGATGGAACTCTTTTAAATGACCGAAAAAATGTGCAACAATCAACACAAAAAGCCATTAAAAGTTTGAAAAAACAAGGAATTTTTGTTGGTCTGGCGACAGGTCGCGGACCAAGTTTTGTACAACCGTATCTTGAAAATCTTGGCTTGGATTTTGCGGTAACCTATAATGGGCAATATATTTTTACACGTGACCAAGTGCTTTATCATAATCAATTACCTGTTTCAACCATTTATCGTATTATTCGTTATGCGAATGATAGGCGCCGTGAAATTTCTCTGGGAACGGCATCTGGTTTAGTTGGTTCACGTATTATTGATATGGGAACTAGCCGTTTTGGACAAGTGGTTAGCACGATTGTCCCAAAACGTTGGGCAAAAGCGGTGGAGCGCAGCTTTAAGTATTTGATTCGTCGTTTCAAACCGCAAAATTTGAACAATCTGTTAACCATTATGCGCCAGCCGATTTACCAAATCGTTCTTGTTGCAACTGAAGGTGAGACTGATAAGATTCAGGAAGCTTTTCCTTATATCAAAATCACACGTAGTAGCCCTTATTCTGCGGACTTAATCTCAAAAGAACAATCAAAGATAAAAGGGATTGAGCGTGTGGGTGAGATGTTTGGCTTTGAATTAGCTGAAGTCATGGCATTTGGTGATTCTGATAATGATATTGAGATGTTATCAGGTGTCGGTATTGGTGTGGCTATGGGAAATGCTAAAAGTTCGGTTAAAGAACTCGCTCACTACACAACTGACAGCAATAACAATGATGGCATTTCAAAGGCTTTGGCTCATTACGGCTTAATTCATTTTGAAGTTGAAGAAAGTTTTGAAAGTCAAGACGAGAATTTCAATAAAGTTAAGGATTTTCATCATCTTATGGACGGTGAGACTTGCGAAACACCACGATTGTACGGCAGTGAAGAGGCAACACATCGTTCTGATTTTAAAGTGGAAGAAATTGTCGAATTTCTACATGCGGCAAGTAAGGGGAATCCAGAAACGTTTGAAAAATCAATATCAAATTTGCATGTTGCCATTGATAAGGCAGTAAATAAAGTACGAAGTAAAGAACATCTAGAAACACCGCTGGTTGGTCAGGTAGATGCTTTGACGGACTTGTTATATTTGACCTATGGTTCATTTGTTTTGATGGGAGTTGACCCAAAACCGTTTTTTGATACGGTTCATGAAGCCAATATGGGAAAAATCTTTCCTGACGGAAAAGCGCATTTTGACCCTGTAACACATAAAATTTTGAAACCGGATGACTGGGAAGAACGGTTTGCGCCTGAACCTGCTATCAAACGTGAACTTGACCGTCAAATTCAAAAATCATTAAATCGTAAAAAAAGAAACCAAGCTAGTCATTAAACTAACTTGGCTTTTTTTGTAATTATAGAAGATTGATTAAAAATTATTATTAAAGAGTATCGATATGGCGCAAGACTTAGAAAGTCTTTTCGCTATCACGAACAACTAGCAAATCGACTTTTGCATGACGCATGATATATTCTGATGAAGAACCGATAAGAAGTCGTTCAAATGTGTTGAGACCAGTTGCCCCAACCATAATCAAGTCAACTTTTTCTTTGTCAGGAATATCTCGTGCTAGGAGAGTTTTAGGATTACCAAATTCGATAACTTGTTTGACTTTCGTTAATCCTTTTTCGCGTGCTTGTTGCTCATAATCGTTCAATACATCTTTTGCTTCCTGTTCGAGCTTTTCATAAATGTAAGTGTCGAAAGTAGCAACACTTTGAAGTGCGCGTGTATCAATAACGTGTGTTAGTAGCAACTCAGCATTATTGCGTAGTGCAATATTTAACCCTTTTTCAAAAGCCAACTCTGATTCATAAGAACCATCAATCGCAATTAGGATTCGTTCATAATGATGTGACATAACTGCCTCCTCCTTAATTATGCTAGCAAGAGCGTAAAAGTGACCGAAAATGTAGGATTAATAAGAAATCTTGGTTTTAGTGACCTAAGGTTAGTTATCCGTGTGCTATTACATCAGGTAAAAGCATCCCGCATTCCAAACTTTCAGCCATATCAATAAGTTTAATAAGCTAATTGCGGGATGAACAAGTAGCGTTAAACGCTTACAATTATTGTTAAAACATCCCTAAACTTATTATACTCTTTTTATGTAAAAAATGAAAGCGTTTGAAGTATTTTTCTGAATATATTTTGCTATAATAGAAAAAGTGAGGAAAAAAGTAATGAGAAAAGATATGATAGCTGTTTTAAAAGATTTGTATCGTCATAAATACACATACATTTTACGAGCAACGATTTTACAACTCCTAATCACGACAGTTGGGGCTTATGTCCTGTCACTGTTAATTAGGGTTGTTTTGGTTGGTTCTGACATTCCAGGAATGACAACCGACAATATCTTTTCTTTTTTAACCAATCCATTAACATTAAGTATTTTGGTGATTTATCTTTTTTTGCTAGCTTTTTTAGTTTACCTAGAATTTTCGCTTCTCGTTGAAATTGTTCGGCATAAGGAAGCAAAATTACGGTTGACTTGGATGCGGTTAAAAGAAGATGCAATTTACTTTTTTAAAGCCATTTCAGGTTGGCACTTCTTAGCCTTTTTGCTTTATCTTATCTTAACGATTCCATTTTTGAATGTGATGTTTTCATCAGCTTTGTTAGAAAATCTCTATATTCCGAAATTTATCTCAGGTGAGCTTTCGAAAACGGCAAATGGAAAACTACTCTATTATGGGCTTTACCTTTTTTTAGGCTACCTAAATCTTCGATTTTTATACACCTTGCCCTTGACGGTGACTGGAAAAGGTGAACGTTTTGGACGTCATATGGCAACATCTTGGCAACTAACACGTGGTAAGAAAATTTTTAAATTATTTGGGCTTGCTATTGTTTTGATTAGTGTTATAGCTGTTGTTGCTGTGTTTAGTTTCCTTGGCATCAGTTTGGCGGCTTTGGTTGATGGTGTAGATAAATCGTTTTGGGTTGAAACTTTATTCTTATCCTTTGTTTGGGGAGTATTGTTTGCAGGGCGACTGCTGTTCAAATTAGCATCGATTTCCTACTTATTACAAGTGATAGAAAATAGCAGTAGCACTTTAGCACCCGCTAATCAAGGAAATAGGCGACATCGTTTGTTAGCTTTGGCTGGACTAATTCTGGTCATTGGTGGTATGAATTATATATACAATGTTTTGAAAGTGTCTGGCGAACCTGTAGAACACCTAGAAGTGATTGCACATAGGGGAATGGTTTCGCAAGGGGTTGAAAATTCTCTGGAGGCTTTGGAAGGTGCGGCAAATGCTGGCGCTGACTATGCTGAAATGGATATTATTTTATCAAAAGACCAGCAATTTATCGTTAGCATGATGATAATCTTAAACGCTTAACGGGCAAGGATATCACGATTTCACAATCTAATGCTAAAGACGTCATTGGTTTGAAAACAAGTCAAAATGGATACCAATCGCAAATTATTTCTTTCGAGGATTACGTCGCTAAGGCAAAGCAACTCGGTATTAAATTGTTAGTCGAGTTAAAACCAACAGGCAATGAACCTGCAAATTATGAACAATTGTTTGTTGATAAAATGAAAGAGCTGGGTGTTGAGAAATCTTATATGACCATGTCTGCGGACCTAAAGACAATTGAAACGGTTGAAAAACTTGACCCAGCAATCAAAACAGGTTATACCATTTCTTTGCAAATTGGAAATTTCACCAGCCAGAAAGTGGATTTTTATGCGATTGAGGACTTCTCATATAATGAGCTCTTAGCACGTACAGCGCATAAAAATGGCAAGAAGATTTACGTCTGGACGATTAATTCAACTGATGATATTGAAAAATACGTCAAAACCAGTACAGACGGGATTATTACCGATTATCCAGATTTGGTGAGAGATATTGAAGTATATTTAGCAAACGATAATAGCTATCTTGACTATTTTTTGCGTCTAACTAACCTTTCTTGGATTGAAAATTTGTAGGGGAAAGTTTATAATATCTAAAACGAGGTAAAATCTATGAAAATATTTGATAAATCTTCAAAGCTAGAACACGTTTCTTATGATATCCGTGGACCAATTCTTGACGAAGCCACTCGTATGATTGCTAATGGTGAAAAAATCTTGCGTCTTAATACTGGTAACCCAGCTGAATTTGGCTTTACAGCACCAGACGAAGTCATTCGAGATTTGATTGCCAATGCTCGCAATAGTGAAGCTTATTCAGATAGTAAAGGGATTTTTTCTGCGCGTAAGGCAATTATGCAATATTGTCAGCTAAAAGGTTCCCACATGTGGATATTGATGATATTTATCTAGGAAATGGTGTATCTGAATTGATTTCAATATCTCTTCAGGCGCTTCTTGATGATGGCGATGAGGTCTTAGTACCAATGCCTGATTACCCATTGTGGACAGCTTGTGTTAGCTTGGCGGGAGGCAATGCTGTTCATTATCTTTGTGATGAAAAAGCTAACTGGTATCCTGATATTGATGATATCAAATCAAAAATCACTTCTAACACAAAAGCGATTGTTGTGATTAACCTAATAACCCAACGGGAGCTTTGTATCCTGATGAGCTTCTTAAAGAAATTGTTGAAATTGCTCGTCAAAATGATTTGATTATCTTTGCTGATGAAATCTATGATCGCTTGGTAATGGATGGCAAAAAACACACAGCAATTGCTAGCTTAGCACCAGATGTTTTCTGTGTGTCAATGAATGGTTTATCAAAATCTCACCGAATCTGTGGTTTTCGTGTTGGTTGGATGGTCTTATCAGGTCCTAAAAATAATGTTAAAGGCTACATTGAAGGGCTTAATATGTTGGCAAATATGCGTCTTTGCGCTAATGTTTTAGGTCAACATGTTGTTCAAACATCACTTGGTGGCTACCAATCAGTTGATGAATTGTTGATTCCTGGTGGTCGAATCTATGAACAACGTAACTTTATCTACAAAGCTGTTAATGAAGTTCCAGGGCTTTCAGCTGTAAAACCAGATGCAGGACTTTACATTTTCCCTAAAATTGACCGTGACATGTATCAGATTGATGATGACGAACAATTCTGTTTGGAATTATTGAAACAAGAAAAAGTTATGTTGGTTCCTGGTAAAGGATTCAACTGGAATGAACCGGACCACTTCCGTATCGTTTATCTACCACGCGTGGAAGAATTGGCAGAAGTTCAAGAAAAGTTAACAAGAGTATTAAATCAATATCGACGCTAAGGAAAAAGCTATTAAAATGTTGGAAGTTTACAGTTTGATTGAAAAATCAACTTTAAAACCCGAACGTTTTAATGCTTTTTTTAATTAAAATCCGCCTAAAAAGAATGCGTTTACAAAAAATGTCAGAAGATAAAGGAATTTTCAGATAATTGTTTGCAAAATAAGAATTCCTTTGATATAATTGTAACGCAAATAACGCAAAGGAAGTAGAAAATGCCGAATTTATTAGAAAAAACACGAAAGATTACATCAATTTTGCAACGCTCCGTTGACAGCTTAGACACTGAATTGCCATATAATACAATGGCTGCTCAATTAGCTGATATCATTGATTGTAATGCTTGCATCATTAATGGAGGGGGTAACCTTCTTGGTTATGCAATGAAGTATAAAACAAATACTGACCGCGTAGAGGAATTCTTTGATGCCAAACAATTCCCAGAAAGCTATGTTAAAGCGGCTAGTCGTGTTTACGACACAGAGGCAAATTTGTCTGTGGATAATGAATTGACTATTTTCCCAGTAGAATCAAAAGACATCTATCCTGATGGCTTGACAACTATTGCACCAATCTATGGTGGCGGTATGCGTCTAGGTTCTCTTATCATTTGGCGTAATGATAAAGAATTTTTAGAAGATGATTTGATTCTTGTTGAAATTGCCTCAACAGTAGTTGGTATCCAATTACTTAATCTTCAAACTGAAAATCTTGAAGAAACCATTCGTAAACAAACAGCTGTTAATATGGCTATTAACACGCTATCTTACTCAGAAATGAAAGCTGTATCAGCTATTTTGGGTGAATTAGACGGTACAGAAGGTCGCTTAACTGCATCAGTTATTGCTGACCGCATTGGTATTACACGTTCAGTTATTGTCAATGCCCTACGTAAATTGGAATCTGCAGGGATTATCGAAAGCCGTTCATTGGGGATGAAAGGAACTTACCTTAAAGTCATCAATGAAGGTATCTTCGATAAATTAAAGGAATATAATTAATGAAAAAAGCTCTTATTTCAATTGACTATACCTATGATTTTGTAGCAAATGATGGCAAGTTAACGGCTGGAAAGCCAGCACAAGCTATTGAAGAAGCTATTACGCGTGTCACCAAAGAAGCCTATGAAGCGGGGAATTATATCTTCTTTGCCATTGATGGTCATGATGAGGGTGATGATTTTCATCCAGAGACAAAATTGTTCCCACCTCATAATATCAAGGGAACAAGCGGTCGTGATTTATATGGTCAGTTAGCTGATTTATATGCAGAAATCAAGGAAGATAGCAAAGTTTTTTGGTTGGATAAACGTCATTATTCAGCCTTTTCAGGGACGGATTTGGATATTCGATTGCGCGAACGTCGTGTGACAACTGTTGTATTGACAGGTGTTTTGACGGATATTTGTGTTTTTCATACAGCTATCGACGCTTACAATTTAGGATATGACATTGAGATTCCGGCGGAAGCAGTCGCGAGCTTAACAGAGGAAAATCATCAGTTTGCACTAAATCATTTTAAAAATGTCTTAGGTGCAAAGATTGTTTAAAAGTTGGAAGAAGTGGGAGACTACTTCTTTTTTTCATGTTAAAGAGGCTTAAAATATGGTATAATTTTAAGGACTGTATTGTAATTTAAGTTACGATTTAATTTAATCAAGGAGAGATAGAGATGAAAATTTCTGAAGAAGAAGTTCGTCATGTGGCTGATTTGTCAAAATTGTCCTTTGCTGAAGAAGAAACAGCAGAATTTGCGACAACTTTGTCTAAAATTGTAGATATGGTAGAACTCTTGAATGAAGTTGATACAGAGGGTATCCCTGTAACGACAACAATGGCAGACCGTAAGACTGTTATGCGTGAAGATGTGGCAGTAGCTGGTGATGACCGTGATGAGCTCTTTAAAAATGTGCCTCAATCTGAAAATTACTATATTAAAGTTCCTGCTATCTTAGAGGACGGAGGAGATGCCTAATGTCATTTAATACAAAATCAATTGATGAGTTGCATAATCTTCTTGTCAATAAAGAAATCTCAGCGGTTGAATTAACCAAAGCAACACTTGAAGATATTAAAGAACGTGAAGCAGCTGTTGATTCTTTCATCACTGTTTCTGAAGAAGCAGCTCTTGCACAAGCGGCAGCCGTTGATGAGAAAGGAATTGATGCTGATAATGTGATGTCAGGGATTCCTTTGGCTGTTAAAGATAATATTTCAACACGTGGTATTTTAACAACAGCAGCGTCTAAAATGCTTTACAACTATGAACCAATTTTTGATGCAACTGCGGTTGAAAAACTTTACGGTAAGGATATGATTGTTGTTGGTAAAACAAACATGGACGAATTTGCCATGGGTGGTTCAACTGAAACATCATACTTTAAGAAAACAAAAAATGCTTGGAATCATAGCAAAGTTCCTGGTGGATCATCTGGTGGTTCTGCGGCAGCTGTTGCCTCAGGTCAAGTTCGTTTGGCATTAGGTTCTGATACTGGTGGTTCAATCCGCCAACCGGCAGCCTTTAATGGTGTTGTCGGTTTGAAACCAACTTATGGACGTGTGTCACGTTTTGGTTTGATTGCATTTGGTAGCTCACTTGACCAAATCGGTCCATTTTCTCAAACAGTTAAAGAAAATGCACAATTGTTGAATGTGATTGCTGGTCATGACGCTAAAGATGCGACATCTTCTGACCGCGAAGTGGCTGATTTCACAGCTAAAATTGGTCAAGATATTAAAGGCATGAAAATTGCTTTGCCAAAAGAATACCTTGGAGAAGGTATCGATCCAGAAGTGAAAGAAACAATTCTTAAAGCGGCTAAACACTTTGAAAAACTTGGTGCAACAGTTGAGGAAGTTAGTCTTCCACACAGTAAATATGGCGTAGCGGTTTACTATATCATTGCATCATCAGAAGCTTCTTCAAATTTGCAACGTTTTGACGGTATTCGTTACGGTTACCGCACTGAAAACTACAACAATCTTGAAGATATTTATGTTAATACACGTAGCGAAGGTTTCGGTGATGAAGTGAAACGTCGTATCATGCTTGGTACATTTAGTTTGTCATCAGGTTATTACGATGCTTACTTCAAAAAAGCTGGTCAAGTTCGTACATTGATTATTCGTGATTTTGAAAAAATCTTTGCGGATTATGATTTGATTTTAGGTCCAACTGCTCCAAGTGTAGCCTTTGGTTTGGATACCCTTAATCATGACCCTGTTGCTATGTATTTGGCAGATATTTTGACAATTCCTGTCAACTTGGCTGGGCTTCCAGGGCTTTCAATTCCTGCTGGATTTGCCCAAGGGCTTCCAGTTGGTATGCAATTGATTGGTCCAAAATACAGCGAAGAAACTATCTACCAAGCTGCAGCAGCCTTTGAAGCAACAACTGATTATCATAAACAACAACCGATTATTTTTGGAGGTGACAAATAATGAACTTTGAAACAGTCATCGGGCTTGAAGTCCACGTTGAGTTAAATACAAATTCAAAGATTTTTTCACCGACATCAGCACATTTTGGTAATGAACAAAATGCCAATACAAATGTTATCGACTGGTCATTCCCAGGTGTTCTTCCTGTGATGAATAAAGGTGTTATTGATGCTGGTATTAAAGCAGCCTTGGCACTTAACATGGATATTCACCAAAATATGCACTTTGACCGTAAAAACTATTTCTATCCTGATAATCCAAAAGCTTACCAAATTTCACAATTTGATGAGCCAATTGGCTACAATGGTTGGATTGAAATTGAGCTTGAAGATGGGTCAACTAAAAAAATTCGTATCGAACGTGCTCATTTGGAAGAAGATGCTGGTAAAAACACTCACGGTACTGATGGTTATTCTTATGTTGACCTTAACCGTCAAGGTGTACCGTTGATTGAAATCGTCTCAGAAGCTGATATGCGTTCCCCGGAAGAAGCTTATGCTTACTTAACAGCTCTTAAAGAAGTCATCCAATACACTGGTATTTCTGACGTTAAAATGGAAGAAGGTTCTATGCGTGTGGATGCCAACATCTCTCTTCGTCCATATGGTCAAGAAGAATTTGGTGTGAAAGCTGAATTGAAAAACTTGAACTCATTTAACAACGTGCGTAAAGGGCTTATCTATGAGCAAAAACGCCAAGCACAAGTTCTTCGTTCAGGTGGTCAAATTCAACAAGAAACACGTCGTTATGATGAATCGACTGGTGAAACAATTTTGATGCGTGTTAAGGAAGGGTCATCAGATTATCGTTATTTCCCAGAACCAGACCTACCACTTTACGAAGTGTCAGACGAATGGATTGAATCAGTTCGCAAAACATTGCCAGAATTTCCAAAAGACCGTCGTGCCAAATACGTCACTGAATTTGGTTTGACAGCTTACGATGCTGCGCAATTGACAGCAACGAAAGCAACATCTGATTTCTTTGAAAGTGCAGTTGCGCTTGGTGGTGATGCTAAACAAGCTTCTAACTGGTTGCAGGGTGAAGTTGCTCAATTCTTGAACAGCGAAAATAAGACACTTCCAGAAATCTTGTTGACACCTGAAAATCTTGTTGAAATGCTTGCTATCATTGCTGACGGTACGATTTCATCAAAAATTGCCAAGAAAGTCTTTGTTCATTTGGCTAAAAATGGTGGTTCTGCGCGTGAATACGTTGAAAAAGCTGGTTTGGTTCAAATTTCTGACCCTGCTGTGCTTATTCCGATTATCCACCAAGTTTTTGAGGATAATGAAGCTGCTGTTGCTGACTTCAAGTCTGGTAAACGTAATGCCGATAAAGCCTTCACTGGATTTTTGATGAAAGCTACAAAAGGTAAAGCTAACCCACAAGTTGCGCTTAAATTGTTGGCACAAGAGTTGGCAAAATTAAAAGAAGACTAATAATAAGTAAAATCATCCTTCGGGGTGATTTTTTGTACAGCAGGGCAGAATTTTTAGAAAGATTATTTGACAAAAGTATCAGAAGTGGTGTGTTTTCTTTGATTTAAATATGTTATACTGATAGCTGAATTTACTTTTGATGTGTTGAATGGAGTTAAGATGAATAAGAATTTAAAGGGAACAATTATGGTGCTTATGGCAGGTATTGCTTGGGGGATTTCTGGCATCTCAGGGCAATATCTTATGACACATGGGCTGAACATTAACTTGCTGACAAGCATGAGATTAATTGTTTCTGGGCTTTTGTTGACTGTAATGGCGATAATTTCGCAACCACAGCATTTTTTTCGTGCAATAAAACAGCTGAAAGTTTTAGGCGGTATCGCTGTTTTTGCCATTATTGGGCTTTTGATGAATCAATATGCGTATTTGATGGCAATTCACTACACGAATGCTGGTACGGCGACGGTTTTACAGTATGTGGCACCGATTATTATTTTGGCTTACGTGTCGTTGAAAAATAAGCAACTACCGACATTGTCAGAATTCTTTGCGATTCTCTTTGCGATTTTAGGTACCTTTATCATTGCAACACATGGTCATTTTGACGGTTTGGCAATGACTCCGAAAGGCTTTTTCTGGGGGATATTTTCAGCAGTAACTTATTCTTTTTACATTGTTTTGCCTGTCAAATTAATTCGTAAATTTGGAAGTTTTACGGTGATTGGACTTGGCATGCTTATGGGAGGCATCGTTTTTCCAATCATGACACGCTCATGGCAGTATCCGCTAGTGTTAACATCAGGTAATTGGTTAGCTTTATTTGGAATTATCATTATCGGAACTGTCTTTGCTTATACTTTTTTCTTAAAAGGGACGACGATTATTGGGGCTGTGAAAGGGAGCCTGCTTGCAGCGGTAGAACCAGTCTCATCAGTCTTTTTCTCGGTAACCATTATGCATGAAATTTTCTACCCAATGGATTTTGTGGGAATGATTTTCATCATCGTAGCTGTTTTAACGGTTTCTCTCCATGACTTAATCGCTGTGCGTAAACAATTGCATTAATCACAATATCAAAGAGTTATGGTTGAGCAAATTTGCTTGCCATGACGTTTTTTGTTTTGTCCCTTGACATTTTTATAAAATAGGCTTAAACTATAATTTGTTAGCTTTCTAATAATTAGCTAACTAACAAAAATGAGGAAACGTTATGGAAAAAATATCGGACGTTGGTCAAAAAGGCAAGCAATCAATTGGGGCGAGAGTTTGACCAATTCGCAAAACCGTTTGATTTGACTGGTATGCAGATGTCTATCATTGATTTTTTAAGTCAAGGTGTAAAGGAAGAATATTTCCAGCAAGACATTGAAAAAGAATTTAACATTCAGCGTTCAACGACGACGGTACTTTTGCAACGAATGGAGAAAAAGGTACTAATTTATCGTCAAGTATCGCAACAGGATGCCAGACAAAAATCCGTTTATTTAACGGAGAAAGCTCAAGGTTTAGTGGAAGAATGTCGCTCTTACTTCAGAAATCAAGAAAGAGAGTTGGAAAAAAACTTTTCAGAAGAGGATATTGCCATTTTTGAGAAAATTTTAAAGTATTACATGAAAGAAAAATAGGAGGACACATGTCAGAAGAAAAAATTTCACCTAAAGTCATTAGAGCCGTTGTTGGTGCGGGAATGTTATCATTTTGTGGTGTGGTTGTCGAAACAGCTATGAATATCACATTTCCAACTTGATGACAGAATTTGGAATTAATACCTCAACGGTTCAATGGATGACAACGATTTACCTTTTGGTTGTTGCGTCAGTTGTGCCTTTGTCAGCTTATTTAAAACGTTCATTTAAGACAAAATCTGTCTTTTTAGCAGCCAACTTGTTGTTTATTTTGGGGATTCTAATCGATACTATTGCGCCAAGTTTTGCCCTCCTTTTATTTGGTCGTGTGGTTCAAGGGATTGGTGTCGGAATTGCTCTCCCTTTGATGTTTAATATCATTTTGGACCAAGTGCAATGAGTAAAATTGGTACAATGATGGGAGTAGGAACGTTGATTACAGCGGTCGCTCCAGCAGTTGGGCCAACATTTGGTGGTCTGGTCGCTTCAAACTTAGGTTGGCGTTTTATTTTTGTTCTGTTAATTCCGCTGTTATTAATTTCTTTGGCATTAGGTGTGACGTCTATTGAACAAAAAGATGAAGTGGCGCGTGAAAAATTAGATATTCTTAGCGTGATTGCGATTCTTTGTGCCTTTATTGGTTTGATTTTAGGAATTAATAATCTTGCTGATTACGATTTTCTTAGCTTGCCTGTTCTAGGCAGTTTATTTGTTGGTATAACAGGGCTTGTCGTACTTGTGAAACGTTCAGCTCAATTAGTTGTGCCGATTGTTGAGCTATCCGTTTTGAAAGACGGAAAATTTGCAGGACACGTCGTGGCATTTTTCCTTTTTCAAATTGTTAACTTGGGACTATCATTCTTGATTCCAAACTATATTCAAATGGTTAATCATTCAACATCAACAGTAGCAGGTCTTCTGGTTTTTCCAGGAGCGTTTATTGGTGCTTGTTTTGCTCCATTTAGCGGAAGTATCTTAGATCGTTTGGGAGCTAAAAAGCCAATTATTTTTGGGGTAAGCATGCTTGTTTTTGCTCTTTGTCTTTATAGTATTTTTGGCTTGCATTTATCAAATACTTGGTTGACAATTTTTTACATCCTATCAATGGGTGGAACTGGAATTGCTTTTGGTAATGTCATGACAAGTGGTCAAAAACAAATAGCACTTAAGGAGCGTGCAGATGCTAATGCTATTTTTAATACACTACAACAATTTGCTGGTGCTGTTGGAACAACAATCGCTTCACTGGTTGTAGCCTTAAGCCAAACAAACAGCAGCCTTAGTTACTCTGCAGCAACAGCCCAAGGTTCACGCAACGCTTTTATCGTCTTGCTTATTCTAGCAGCTGTCGAACTTGTTATCTTACTACGAGTTGTTGACGGAAAAGAAAAATAAGTTTATAGAGAGTGGCTTGCTGCTCTTTTTTCATTAAATTTCCTTATGTGGGAATGGTTTTCAATTCGCCATATTTTGGCAAATATGTTAAAATAAATAGTAAAATATATTTTTTGGAGAAGGATTTGAGTATAGACGATTATAGGCCGACCTTCGTGGTTGAGGCAGTTTATGATTTAAGAGCAGATGATTTATTACGACGTGGGATTCATGCCGTGTTAGTGGATTTAGATAATACCTTAATCGCATGGAATAATCCTGATGGAACGCCTGAAGTGCGTGCATGGTTAGATGAGATGACTATGGCGGATATTTCAGTTGTGGTCGTATCAAATAACAAGCATTCTCGTGTGAATCGTGCGGTTTCGCGATTTGGTGTGGACTTTGTTAGCCGTGCTATGAAACCTTTTACACGCGGTATCAATATGGCAATCAAACGTTATGGTTTGATCGTGATGAGGTTATCATGGTCGGTGATCAGTTAATGACGGACATTCGTGCGGCACACCGTGCTGGTATTCAGTCTGTTTTGGTTAAGCCATTAGTGACTTCTGATGCTTGGAATACAAAGATTAATCGTTGGCGCGAACGCCGTGTTTGGGCTAAACTTGAAGAAAAATACGGAAAAATTCAATATCAAAAAGGAATTTAATGGAAGAATTATTATGTATTGGCTGTGGAGCCAAAATTCAAATAGAAGATAAGGAAAAGGTAGGATATACCCCAAAAGCTGCTCTTGAAAAAGGTTTAGAGAGTGGCGAATTGTATTGCCAAAGATGTTTTAGATTACGTCATTACAATGAAATCACCGATGTGCACATCACTGATGATGAATTTTTGAAACTTCTACACGAAGTTGGAGATAGTGATGCTCTTGTGGTTAATGTTGTGGACATCTTTGATTTCAATGGTTCAGTTATCCCTGGCTTGCCACGTTTTGTTTCTGGCAATGACGTCTTACTTGTCGGAAATAAAAAGGATATTTTGCCAAAATCAGTTAAGGATAGCAAAGTGACACAATGGCTGACAGAACGTGCGCATGAAGAAGGGCTTCGTCCAGTTGATGTCATTTTGACGAGCGCCCAAAATCATCAGGCTATCAAGGACTTGATTGAAAAAATTGAAAAATTACGTCGTGGGCGTGATGTTTACGTCGTGGGTGTTACAAACGTTGGTAAATCAACCTTATCAATGCTATTATCAAAGAAATAACAGGTGAAAAAGATATTATTACGACATCTCGCTTCCCTGGAACAACCCTTGATAAAATCGAAATTCCATTGGACGACGGTAGTTATATTTTTGATACACCAGGGATTATTCACCGTCACCAAATGGCACATTATCTTGGGGATAAAAATTTAAAATACATCAGTCCTAAGAAAGAAATTAAACCGAAAACTTATCAGCTCAACCCTGAACAAACGCTGTTCTTGGCCGGTTTGGGACGTTTTGATTTTATTTCAGGAGACAAGCAAGGTTTTACAGCTTATTTTGACAATAATTTGAAATTGCACCGTACCAAATTAGCTGGTGCTGATGCTTTATATGACAAACACGTTGGTAGTCTTTTAACACCACCAATAGACAAGGAATTAGCTGATTTTCCAAAATTAGTCCGTCATGAATTTACCATTAAAGCTAAAATGGATGTGGTTTATTCTGGGCTGGGTTGGATTCGCATTAAAGCTTCGCAAGATAGCCCTGTTAAGATTGCTGCTTGGGCGCCGAAGGTGGCAGTATTGCTTCGCAAGGCATTGAT
>ENA-OQBT01000759-OQBT01000759.1-human-gut-metagenome-genome-assembly--contig:-NODE-759-length-17264-cov-3.139989_pt1 | contig 17264 bp, 30 predicted proteins | sample MGYA00242749_ERZ504557 | MGnify/ENA primary metagenome ERZ504557 (study PRJEB26092, sample SAMD00036243) | human gut metagenome | host: Homo sapiens | study: EMG produced TPA metagenomics assembly of... | reverse complement strand
CGCCCGGCACGCTGCATAAGCGCCCGAGTCCGCTCGATATCGCCTGCGCGGCACACTTCGTCGAGCACCACCGTCGCATCGGACAGATCCCGCTCATCGCGCGGATCCACATCCATCAGTTCCCAGGCAAAGACCATACGAGCAAAATCCTCGCGCTTTGCCGGCTCCCCCGGCTCCGCCAACTCCGTCGGCACATCACCATCTGCCAGAACGCCCTCAAACGGCAACACCTCAACGGACCGCTCAACAGGCGCGACCGTATCTGCCTCGACCCGCATACGCTCCAACACCGCTGCCGTCTGCCCCAGCACGCCTGCGCTGCGAATCAGATAGACCTCGCAGCCCGCATCCACCTTGCGCTTGCAATGGACAACGACGCGCTCTCCCGCAGCGGCATCCACGGGACAAGGCACCTGTGGCCAGCGACTTGGGCACATCGGGACGCGCCGTCGCACCCGGGTAAAATCGGATCTCGAGCGTATCGCCCGCCGCCACGGCGGCATCAAGCTCAACCGTCACCTCTTCGTGACCCACCGCCACCAAGTGGCCCACGCGCACGCCTGGTTGATCGCGCGTTCAAAGCTCATGAGCTCGGCGCCCGAACGACCCCGCAGATACGCATCGGTAAAGCCGCGGTTGAACGACCTCCCCAGCTCGCGCTCAAGCGTCGGCACCGCATCGGCATCCCATGTGCCGGCGCGCAGCATATCGAGCGCCCGACGCCACACCCTCACCACGTTAAAGACGTAGTCGGGATTCTTCATGCGGCCCTCGATCTTGAGCGATGCCACGCCGGCGGCAACAAGCTCCGGCAGGCGCGCGATACCCAGATAGTCACGCGGACAAAGCAGGCGGTCCCCTTCGACAGCAACAACACTCTGCCCGCCTCGTCCGCCAAGTCATAGGACAGACGGCACGGCTGTGTGCAGTCGCCGCGCATCGCCGACCGTCCGCGCCGCAGGGCCGAAAACTCACACGCGCCTGAATAACCAATGCAAATAGCACCGTGACAGAACACCTCTATGGGCACGCCAGTAGCGCAAAGCGTCCCAATCTCCGCCACGTTCAGCTCGCGCGCAGTCGTCACGCGCTCAACTCCCAACTCCTTGGCAGCCAACTGCACGGCGCCCTCGCTGTGAGCGCCCGCTTGGGTGGACAGGTGAATCTCGACCCCCGCAATCGCCGCACGAAGCGCACAGGCCAGCCCGGCATCGGCCACAATCAACGCATCGGCACCCAACGCGTGCGCATGCGCCCCCAACGCCACGGCGTCGGCAAGCTCATCATCGAACACGAACACGTTGAGCGTCACGTACACACGCACGCCATGGGCATGGGCCACGGCACAACCGCGCGCGAACTCATCATCGCTAAAGCCATGCGCGCTCACTCGAGCGTTGAATCCGTCCAGCCCCGCATAGATGGCATCGGCACCCGCCGCAATCGCCGCGAGCATCTGGTCGAGTCCGCCAGCAGGCGCCAGCAGCTCGGGCAGCGCCACTTCAGCCGCCGCCAGCTCGCTTTCGCATTGTCCACTCGGTTCCACCGGCCGAATCGCCATCGGTAAACTCCTTGCCAAGGTGTGCTTTCACTCTGAAAAATGCTGCCAACCAGCATACACGAGGCCCCGCGTGCCCCGATTGGTTTATCGTGTAATAACTTATGTCCATCCTGCCCGGCAGCATACCTGCCGCCTGGCACGACATACCTGGAGGTCAATATATGGGTCCTCGCCAACGACAGGGGCGCGGTCGCTCCAAGACGCATGCCCTTCCCATGATCTTGCTCTCGTTTTTGGGCTTTCTGCTTATCGCGGGCGTAGCGTTTGGCATCGGCATGATCGGCAACGTCAACCGCTGGCTGTCCGATCTGCCCGACTACACCGATGCCAACGCGTATCTGGTGAGCGAGCCCACCGACATCGTCGACTGCAACGGCAATACCATTGCGAGTTTCTACACGCAAAACCGCAAGTCCCATCACCAAGGACCAAGTGTCCCCCGTACGTGCTGCAGGGCACCGTTGACGTTGAGGACGAGCGCTTCTACGAGCACGGCGGCATCGACCTCTGGGGCATTGCACGCGCATCGGTGGCAACCCTCACCGGCGGCCACGAGGGCGCATCGACCATCACCCAGCAGCTGGTTCGCAACACCATCTTGCAGGAGGAACAATTCGACTCGACCATCGAGCGTAAGGTGCGCGAGGCCTATATCGCCATCAAGATGGAGGATATGTACTCCAAAGACGAGATCCTCATGATGTACCTCAACACCATCTACTACGGCCATGGAGCATATGGCATCGAGGCCGCCGCCGAGACCTATCTGTCCAAAACCGCCGCCGACCTCACCCTGAGCGAGGCCGCGCTGCTGATCGGCCTTCCCAACTCGCCCTCGCAGTACGACCCCACGGTTAATCCCGACTTGGCGCTGTCCCGCCGCAACAAGGTTCTGGACAACATGCTGCGTCTGGGCCACATCACGCAGGAAGAGCACGATGCCGCGCAGGCTGAGCCCATCACGCTTAACGTGACCGAGATTTCGGGCAGTGGCGTCGATGTGTACTCTCAGCCCTACTTTGTCGCCTACGTTAAGCAGCTGCTTGAGCAGGAGTTCTCCACCGACGTGCTCTTTAAGGGCGGTCTGACCGTCAAGACCACCATCGACCCCACCATGCAGCAGGTGGCCGAGGAGGCCGTGCGCTCGCAGCTCGACACGCTTTCGCTCGACGGACTGGACATGGGCATGGTCGTCGTTGACCCCAAGACCGGCTACATCAAGTGCATGGTGGGCGGCTACGACTACAACGCCGACGAGAATCACGTGAACCACGCTACGGCAAAGCGCCCCGTGGGCTCCACGTTTAAGGCCTTTACGCTGCAACTGCCATCCAAAACGGTATGAACCCAACGTCACCCTCAACTGCAACTCGCCGCTCAAGGCCAAGGGCACCACGACCGAGGTGCAAAACTACGGCAACCAGAGCCATGGCAACATCACGCTTAAACAGGCAACGGCATACTCATCCAACACCGGCTACATTCAGGTGGCCGAAGCCATCGGCAATGACAAGATCATGTCGCTCGTCAAAAAGCTTGGCATCGATCCCGCCAAGGACAATATCGAGGACGTTCCCGTCATGACGCTCGGCACCGGATCCATCTCACCGCTCGAGATGGCATCTGCCTACGCAACGTTTGCCAACGGTGGCTACTACCGTCAGCCCATCGCCATTACCGAGATCGACTCGCGTACCGGCTCGGTTCTGTACCAGCACACTGACAATCCCACGCAGGTGCTCACCGAAGGCGAGGCTGCCGCGGTTACCGACGTTCTATCCGGCGTCATGCAGGGCAGCGGCACGGGTGCCGCCGGCGCGCTGAGCGTCAACCAGCCTATGCCGGCAAGACGGGCACCACTGACAACACCACCAACCTGTGGTTCTGCGGCTTCACGCCGCAACTGGCATGCGCCTGTGGACCGGTTATTCCGCAGGCGAGATTCCCATCCAAAAGTACGGTTCGGACCTGCTGGGCGACAGCACCAACCTGCCCGTCTTTAAGAAGTTCATGAACACCGTTCTTGCGGGCACCGAGCGCGAGAATTCCCGACCGGAACGCTCCCACGTACAAGAACAATAACGTCTGGAAGTTCTACGGCACAAACAACAAAAAGAAAGACGAGGAGGATAAAGACGAGGGAAAAGAAGAGGAAGAGACCACGACCACCACAACGACAACGACAACCACGACCACTGAAACCCCGGGCGGCAACACCACCGGCGATAGCGGCACGACAGGTGGCGACGGTGGCACGGGTGGCAATGGCGGCACGGGTGGCGACGGTGGCACGCCGACGCTACCCCCGACTCTACGCCCACGCCCGAACCCTCTACGGGCCAGTAGGCGCAAAGCGGCATCTGACACCAAGGCGCCGAGCAGCACGTACGCTGCTCGGGCGCTTCTTTATTTCGGCAGATGCCACATGATGCCACGACGCCCCGGCTGCAGGACCGATAGAGCAACGGGTGCCGGCATGCAAAAGGGCGCTGACCTTCGTCAACGCCCTCGGCAATTACCTATAGCAACAATCGGCACAGCAGCAGTGCCACGCATCCCCTACTTGTGAGAGTTACTCAGCTTGTTGATGAGCGCCTCAAGCGTTCGCCGTCCTCGGCCGTCTGCGCAATGACTAAGATCGTGTCGTTGCCGGCAAGCGAGCCAAGCACGTCGGGCAGCTCCGCGGCATCGACCGCTGCGGCAATACCAGAAGCCGTACCGGGCTGCGCCTTGATCATAACCAGATTATCGGTGCGCAGTACGCCGGTAACCAGCTCGGAAACCATGCGCTGCAGATGCAGGTCCTCGGCAAGGACATAGATGCCCTCGGGGAGCTTACGCAGTCCCATGTCCGCGATGTCGCGCGAAACGGTCGCCTGCGTGCAATCGAAACCCATGGCGCGAAGCTCGTCTACCAAAACGCGCTGCGTGCGTACGTCCTTATTGCGAACAATATCTCTGATGGCATCCTGGCGCCCATTGCGTTTTTTGGCCATACAAAACCTCACTCCAAAAGATGGCGGAGACAATCACTTAGTGATTGAATAGTTTAGCGCTATTTGAGGGTTTTAGTGAATAAGAACGCATTTCGAAACAATTCCATGCAATTTATTTCGAAAATCACGCTACTAGACAGTCCGGACGCCCGAACGATTGAAAAAGGCCGCCAGATGCGTATACAACGCACACCGCATGGGCTTGGCACTAGCTATCGAACCATAGAGCAGACCTAGGCCACGATGATTGCCTTTAAGAGCCGCAACCATCTGACGGGTACGCTGCGCTTCGAGCATATCATGCAAACGGGCCGAACGCTCTATTGAAGACACCCCATGGGGGCTCAAACACAAATTTTCGATGCAGGCGACCAGACCGGCGTAGTAATACCGCTGGCAGACCAGTTTCAACTGATTGCCACCGCCCGCGACGGCAAGCGAGTCGGCAAGCCTGTCGAGCGCCCCGATATCATCAGAAAGCCTGGCAAACATCGTGGGGTCAAACGTCTCCGTAATCGACGGCGCAACTGCATGAAAACGGGCACGGCCACATCCCGAAACGCGCTTTGCATGCGAAAGCGCGAGCGTCAAAAAAGACACCGTTCGAAACGCATCGCCATGCGCAAGGCACGCCTCAAAAAGGCGCGATCATACAGCACGCCAGAGGTCTGTCGGATTAAACCACAGGAAACCAATTGGGTCAGGCAAGCCGCCCGGTCCTCATCTTCAGAAACGGATGTCGCGTCCAAAACTCGGGAATGACGTTCGCGGTGAACATCGTAGCGATCGAGCGAAACAGAGGGAAACACGATGTCAGCAGAAGCGTCGCAGGAGCTTTCGACCATCTGCGAAAGGGACTGCGGCGCAAACCACTCATTGGCATTCATCGCAATGATCTGGGAGCCGCGCGAAGCCGCAAAGCCGGCACGCAGGCAGGCGCCAGGCACCGGGTCTTCAACATCAATCAAATCAATATGAATATCTCTGTCGGCAGCAACTTCGAGCGAATGACGCACACCAGCTACCACGCCGCGGCAAACGACGACAATCTGCAAATCGTAGAGGTCTTGGTTCTGGATGCTCTCGAGAGCGCGCATCGTATAACTGGGGGAACCCTCAACAATCAGGATCACCGAAAGTCGCGGATGCGAACCACGTCGAACCAAGTTTTCCGTCCTCTCGACAGCCAGTAACAAACTGCCGTTCATGGTACACCCCGTCAATTAATGCGGATGGTCGCCCGTCGCGATGCACGTCAAGAACAGATGTTGCACACGCCCCGCTCACAGGCGCTGCACACAAAGATCGCCGTCAGGCAGCCACTTCCCTAATCGAGCACCACAAGCTCGGTGGAGTCGTAATCCACGCCCATAAAGGTAAGACCGCATGCGGGTGCCGTAGGACCAGCTGCGGTGCGATCGCAGGCATCAATTACCTCACGCATCCACTCGGGATCGCGGCGATGCATGCCGATCTCAACAAGGGTGCCCACAATGGTTCGCACCATCGAATGCAAAAACGCATTGCCCTCGATGGTAAACGTGAGGATGTCCTCGCCAAAGGCGACCTCATGGCCAAACTCGGCACGCATTACGCAGCGGTGCGTAGGTTTGCCCACGGCAGAGGCGACCTTGCAAAAGCTCTTAAAGTCCTGCTCGCCCAAAAGCGTAGGGCAGGCGGCCGCCATCGCATCGACGTCGAGGGGATAGCGATGCCACCACACGGCACCGCGTGACAGCACGGGCCGCGCATCACGGTCGGCAATGCGATAGGTGTAAGTGCGAGAGCGCGCGTCAAAACGTGCAGAAAAGCCCTTACGAGCCTTGTAGACCTCGTTTATGGCGATATCTTTGCCCAGGAGGGCATCCATAGCCCTCAGCCACCTACGGCGCGTCAAAGCGAGCTCAGCGTCCGTTACAGGCACGCTGATGTATTGGGCCACCGCATGAACGCCGGCATCGGTACGCCCCGCGCACGTCAGATCGATTGGGCGGCGCAGCAACGTCTCAATGGCACGGCGCAGCTCGCCCGCGACCGTCGTCTGGCCCGGCTGCTCGGCAAATCCGCTATAGGAGGAGCCATCGTAGGCCACGCGAAATACAAGGGTGGCGTCAAGCTCGGGGGTCGAATTGAAATCAGACGGCGCAGTCATAGGCGCTCCCAACAAACTAGCAACGGTATTGCGACAAAAAAGAGGGGTACGCGAACGTACCCCTCGAATATAGCCTATGCAGACAGAATGTCTACTCAGCGGTCTCCTCAGCAGGAGCCTCCTCGACAGCCTCGACCTTCTTGGGAGCAGCGGCCTTCTTGGGGGCCGGAGCAGCCTTCTTGGCCTTAGGCGTGCAAGGCTCGGTGACGAGCTCCATGATAACGATAGGAGCGTTATCACCCTTACGGTTACCGAGCTTCATGATGCGGGTGTAACCGCCGTTGCGGTCCTGCCACATGCCCTGAGCAGCCTTGTCGAAGATCTCGGCAACGAGCTGCTTATCGCCGAGCTTGGCGATAGCCAGACGACGAGAGTGCAGGTCGCCCTTCTTGGCCCAAGTGATGATCGGATCGACGACCGAACGCAGCGCCTTAGCGCGGGTCTCGGTGGTCTTGATGCGGTCGTTCTCGAAGAGGGCCTTGGCCAGGCTCTTCTTCATGGCCTTGGTGTGGCTCGCATCGGTGCCGAGCTTCAGGCCCTTCTTAACGTTGTGACGCATGGTCTAGTTTCTCCTCAAATATGCGAAGCATTAAGCCTTCAGGCTCAGGCCCATGGACTCAAGCTTGTCCTTCACTTCCTCGATCGACTTAACACCGAAGTTACGGATGTTAAGCAGATCGTTCTCCGAGAACTCAACGAGCTGACGGACCGAGTGAATGCTGGCGCGCTTAAGGCAGTTGTAGGAACGGACGGAAAGGTCCAGATCCTCGATCTGCTTGTCCAGCTCGGCGTTGTCGTTGGTGACCTCGGGAGCGAAGATCGAAGCCTCCTCTCGACCTCGGGGGTCTCGGCAAGGTTCATAAAGGCAGCCATATGCTGGTTGATGATATTGGCAGCCTGGACCACGGCGTCGCGCGGAGCGATGGACCGTTGGTCTCGATCTCGAGGACAAGGCGGTCGTAGTCGGTGTGCTGACCGACACGGCAAGCCTCAACGAGCTTGGCGCAACGGGACACCGGCGAGTACAGCGAGTCGACGTGGATCACACCGATGGGATCGTTGTCGCGCTTGTTAGCCTCGCCAGAGACATAGCCGCGGCCATAGCCGATGCGCATGCTCATGGTGAGATGGCCACCCTCGGTAAGCGTAGCGATGTGCTGCTCGGGGTTGACCAGCTCAAACTCGGACGGAATAAAGAAGTCCGCACCGGTGACCTCGCAGGGGCCGTCAACAGAAATGGTGGCGGTCGCCTCGTCGGTCGTGCCGAGAGCCCTGAAGACAAGACCCTTGACATTCAGGACGATGTCGGTGACATCCTCGACCATGTTAGGGATGGTCATGAACTCGTGCTGTGCACCATCGATCTGAATAGCCTCGACGGCGGCACCCTCGAGCGAGGACAGAAGTACGCGACGAAGGGAGTTACCCAGCGTATCGCCGTAGCCACGCTCGAGCGGCTCGACGGAGACACGAGCAGACGTCTCGTTGATCTCTTCGACCTGAACCTGAGGCCTAATGAATTCTGACATGTATTACCTCCAGCCTCAGCAGCCCGGATGGACTACTTAGAGTAGAGCTCGACGATGAGCTGCTCGTTGATATCACCGCTGATCTGCTCACGCGTCGGCAGAGCGAGCACGTTACCAGACAGCTTCTCGATATCGACCTCGAGCCAGCCAGGGACCTCAAAGCGCTCGGAGGAAATCAGAGCCTCCTTGATGGGGAGGAGGTCACGGAACTTCTCGCCGACAGCGACGACGTCGCCGGCCTTGACGCGGTAGGACGGAATATCCACGCGCTTGCCGTTCACGGTGAAGTGACCGTGACGGACGGACTGACGAGCCTCTTTGCGGGTGCGGGCGAAGCCAAGACGGAAGACGACGTTGTCAAGGCGAGACTCAAGGATGATCATGAGGTTCTCACCGGTGACGCCGTTCATCTTACGGGCCTTGTTGAAGTAGCCGTGGAACTGCTTCTCCAGAACGCCATAGATGAACTTGACCTTCTGCTTCTCGCGCAGCTGCATGCCGTACTCAGATTCCTTGCGACGGCGCTTGGGCTGACGGATAGATTCCTTCTTGCTGCTGTAACCGAGCTCAGCGGGATCGATCCCGAGCTGACGGCAGCGCTTAAGAACAGGAGTCCTGTCGATTGCCATATTGATACGATCCTTTCAGTTACACGCGGCGACGCTTCTTGGGGCGGCAGCCGTTGTGCGGAATGGGGGTCTTGTCCTGGATGCTCGAGACCTCGAGGCCAGCAGCCTGGAGGGAGCGAATGGCGGTCTCACGACCGGAGCCGGGGCCCTTGACGAAGACGGAAACCTTCTTCATACCGTGCTCCATGGCCTGCTTGGCAGCAGCCTCGGCAGCCATCTGGGCAGCGAACGGCGTGGACTTACGGGAGCCCTTGAAGCCCACCTGGCCAGCCGACTTCCAGGAAATGACGTTGCCTGGGGATCGGTGATCGAAACGATCGTGTTGTTGAACGTAGAACGAATGTGAGCCTGGCCCACGGAAATGTTCTTACGGTCCGCGCGCTTCAGACGGGCAGCGCGAACGTTCTTCTTAGCAGTAGCCATCTATCTAGCGCTCCTTATTTCTTCTTCTTAGCACCGATCTGACGCTTCGGGCCCTTGCGGGTACGAGCGTTAGTGTGGGTGCGCTGGCCGCGGACCGGGAGGCCCTTGCGGTGACGAAGGCCGCGGTTGCAGCCGATGTCCATAAGGCGCTTGACGTTCTGGTTGCGCTCACGGCGGAGGTCGCCCTCAACCATGATCTGGTTCTTATCGATATAATCACGGATGGCGTTAACCTCATCCTCGGTGAGGTCCTTAACACGCGTATCCACGTTAACGTTGCACTCGACGCAGATCTTCGTCGCAGTGGTGCGGCCGATGCCGTAAATGTAGGTCAGACCGATCTCAACGCGCTTCTCACGCGGGAGGTCGACACCATTAATACGGGCCAACGTAGTCTCCTCTCTTAACCCTGACGCTGCTTATGACGGGGGTTCTCGCAAATGACGAGGACCCTGCCATGGCGCCTAATGATTTTGCACTTATCGCACATCTTCTTGACCGAAGGACGTACCTTCATCGTTCTTCCTTTCGGTAGCGCTCAAACTACTTCCCTACTATCTACTCGCCCAGCCGCAGGCGTTTAAAACTATGGCTGGTCTTCACACACAATCCGACCGTAGGTTGAGCTAAGCCTGCAGCCGGAAATGGAGTGCGTGTATGCGTGCCGCTATTTGTAGCGATAGGTGATGCGGCCGCGGGTCAGGTCGTACGGGGAAAGCTCCACGACAACCCTGTCACCGGGGAGAATACGGATGTAATTCATTCGGATCTTGCCAGAAATGTTGCACAGAACCGAATGACCGTTCTCGAGCTCGACCTTAAACATGGCGTTGGGCAGCGGTTCCTTTACCGTACCCTCGAGCTCAATTGCGTCTTCCTTCTTCACAAGCAATCATCTTTCTCTAGAAAACGACAGCGATTGAGTATTCTACAATACGCATGCACGTATCGTAATATCTTCGTAATGGCTCCACAACTAAGCGGAACTTGTTACTTTACAGAAATGTAGATGCCGACGTATTTGAACGGGACCCCTACATTTCACCGCCCTGCAAGGAACACCAAGCACCTTGGCATCCGTGGTGAGAATCACCGGTCCGTCATTGGTAATGGCGACGGTGTTCTCGTAGTGCGCGGCGGGCAGGTGGTCGTTGGTCGTGACGATCCAACCGTCGGAGCCCGTGCTCACATGGTTGGAACCCATCGTAACCATCGGCTCGATGGCAATGACCATGCCAGCTGGAGGCGAACGCCTCTCCCCTTCTTTCCATAGTTAGGAACGTTGGGGTCCTCGTGCATCACACGGCCAATGCCATGGCCCACATAGTCGCGAAGCACGCCGTAACCGTGAGACTCGGCGAGAGACTGAACGGCATAACCGACGTCCCCGATATGGTTACCGGGAATAGCCTGCTCGATGGCAGCCTTAAGGCAATCGCGCGTAACCTCGCACAGGGCCTTGGCCTCGGGCGTAGGGGTGCCGACGAAAAACGTCCAAGCGTTATCGCCAACCCAACCGTCGACAACGGCTCCCGTATCGATGGAGATGATATCGCCATCGCGCAGGATCATGTCGGGGTTGGGAATACCGTGGACCACGGCATCGTTAATCGATGCGCAAATGGTACCGGGGAACCCGCCGTAACCCTTAAAGGCCGGGGTGCCGCCATGCATACGGATAATCTGCTCCGCGAGCTGATCGAGCTCAAAGGTCGAAACACCAGGGCGCACCATGGCTCCAACGTGGCGGAGCGCATCTTAGATAGCGCTCCTGCTTCTTCATCTGCTCGATTTGCGTTGCAGACTTAATCTTGATCATAGACCAAGAGCCTCTTTGACATCCCCGTACACGGTCTCGCGAGCCTGGTCACCGTTGACCGACTTGAGTAGACCCTGGCCACGATAGTAGTCGACGAGCGGGCTCGTGGACTTCTCGTAGACGTCGAGACGGTTCTTGATGGTCTCGGGCTTGTCGTCGTCGCGCTGATACATCTCGCCGGCGCACTTGGGGCAGGTAGCATCGGCAGCGGTGCCGGTGTAACCGCAGGCGCGGCAGGTGCGACGCGAAGACAGACGATCGATGATGACCTCGGGGGCCACGTCGACCAGAAGGCGCAGTCGATCTCGCGACCCATGGCGGAGAGCTCGGAATCGAGCGTCACAGCCTGGGCGGTGTTGCGCGGGAAGCCGTCGAGGATGAAGCCCTGCTGGGCGTCATCGGCAGCAAGGCGCTCCTTGACAAGGTCGATCACGAGCTGGTCGGGAACAAGCTCGCCAGCGTCCATGTACTTCTTAGCCTGAATACCAAGCTCGGTGCCACCCTTGACGGCAGCACGCAGCAGGTCGCCCGTGGAAATGTGAGCGACGCCAAACTCGGCGACGAGCTCCTGTGCGACGGTGCCCTTACCGGCACCCGGAGCTCCGAGCAATACGAGGTTCATGAGCAATCCTCCTCTAGCCTATTTAAAGAATCCATCGTAATCATACATCTTGATCTGCCTTCGAGCTTATCGACCGTGTCGAGCACGACGCCGACCATGATGAGGATGGACGTGCCGCCAAATGCCTGGATCAGATGGTTACCCGTGAAGGAGAAGATGATCGAAGGCACGATGGCGATGAGCGCCAAAAAGACAGCGCTGGGAAGCGTGATCTTGTTGAGCGCGTTCTTGATGTAGGCCGCGGTAGCCCTACCCGGACGGACGCCCGGAATAAAGCCGCCCTGCTTCTTAAGGTTGTCGGCCGTGTCATCGGGGTTGAACACCATGGAGGTGTAGAAGTACGCGAAGAACACGATGAGGACAACATTAAGCACCCAGTTGAGCCAACCGGTCGAAAGCGCAGAGGCAACTGCCTGAATCCAGCCGATGCCGGGGAAGAACACGGCAATCTGGGCCGGGAAGTACAGCAGCGCCGAAGCGAAGATGATCGGCACGACGCCCGCGGTGTTGACCTTGATGGGCAGGTAGGTGGTCTGGCCACCCATCATGCGACGGCCCACGACGCGCTTGGCGTAGGAGACCGGAATGCGGCGCTGGCCGCGCTCAAGGAAAACAATCAGCGGGATAACCAGCAAGATGATGGCGCAGATGATCACCATGGTGATGATGCCACCGGCATTGCCCTCGGTGCTGGAGAAGATCGCCTGCGGCAGGCCGGCCATGATGTTCGCAAAGATGATCAGCGACATGCCATTGCCGATACCGCGCTGGGTGATGAGCTCACCAATCCACATGATCAGCATGGCGCCCGCGGTGAGCGTGCCGACGATCATGAGGTCGAAGATGATCTCGGGAGCGCCGGCGCCAGTAAAGCTGATGCCGAAGCTCTTAAAGAGGAAGAGGTAACCCACGGAGTTGAGGATTGCCAGAGCCAGGGTGAGGTAACGCGAATACTGCGTAATCTTGGTCTGACCGACCTCGCCCTCGCGGGCAAGCTCATGCAGGGAAGGCACAACGGCCTGGAGCATCTGGAGGATGATCGAGCTGGTGATGTAAGGCATGATGCCAGGGAGAACACCGAAACATAGCTCAACGCGCCACCAGAGAAAAGATTCAGGAGGGCCATAGCACCTGCGGCGACCGAATTGTTATCGGTCGAGAAAAGGCCCAGCATCCCCTGGAAGGGAATGCCGGGCACAGGAACGTGCGCACCAATGCGGTACACGACGAGCATAGCTATGGTAAAAAGAATCTTTTCGCGCAATTCTTTGATGCGGAAAGCATTCTTAAGACCATTTAGCACGGCAGCTCGACCTTTCCGCCGGCGGCTCGATCTTGGCCTGCGCAGAAGCGCTGACCTTGTCGACCTTGACCGTGAACTTCTTGGTGAGCTCACCATTGCCGAGCACCTTGACGGGCTCGAACTCGCTCTTGGTGATGCGAGCGGCCTTAAGAGCGGCACCGTCGATCACAGCGCCGTCCTCGAACTTGCGCTCGAGACGCTCAACGTTAACGGCGGTGTACTCGATACGACGGGGGTTGCGGAAGCCCGGAAGCTTGGGCAGGCGCATAGCCAGCGGAGTCTGGCCACCCTCGAAGCCGGCACCTTGGTGCCGCCAGAGCGGGAACTGGCCCTTCTGACCGCGGCCAGAAGTGGTGCCGTGACCCGAAGAATTGCCACGGCCGACGCGCTTGCGGTTCTTGGTGGAACCGGGCGCGGGAGTAAGATCGTGAAGCTGCATTTGCTACTCCTCTACAATCTCGACAAGGTGCTTGACCTTGAAGATCATGCCGCGGACGGACTCGTTGTCAGCAATCTCGCGAACCTCGCGGATCCTGTGGAGACCGAGGGCACGGACAGTACGGACCTGGTCCTGCTTGCAACCATTGGTGCTGCGGACCTGCTTGATCTTGATGGTGTCAGCCATGCTTAGTTCTCCTTACCGACGAACATCTCGGAGACCGTCAGGCCACGCGAGCCGCGACGTCCTCAGGGCTGGAGAGCTCCTTGAGGCCCTCGACGGCAGCCTTGATGATGTTGAGGCCGTTGTCGGTACCGAGGGACTTGGACAGGACGTTCTTGATGCCAGCAAGCTCGAAGAGGGGACGCACAGCGCCGCCGGCGATAACGCCGGTACCCTCGACAGCGGGCTTGATGATGATGCGGCCGGCACCAAAGTGACCGAGAACCTCGTGCGGAATGGTGCCCTGCTCGGTCACCGGCACGTGGAACATGTTCTTCTTGGCATCGAGAGACGCCTTGGAGATGGCCATGGGCACCTCAGCGGACTTGCCCATGCCAACGCCGACGTTGCCCTTGCCGTCGCCAACGACGACGAGAGCGACGAGGCTCATGCGACGACCACCCTTGACGGTCTTCGACACGCGGTTGATGTAAACGACGCGCTCCTCGAACTCGGAGGCCTCGCGCTGCTGCTTCTGATTACGAGCCATGTGCTACATACCTCCTAGAACTCGAGACCGGCGGCACGAGCACCGTCGGCGAGGGCCTTGACGCGGCCATGGTAGATACGGCCACCACGATCGAAAGCGACCTTGGTGATGCCGGCCTCGATGGCACGCTTGCCAACGAGCTGACCGACCTTCTCCGCAGCCTCCTTGTTCGAGGTGTGGGTGCCCTTGAACTCGGCCTCGAGGGTCGAGGCAGAGACGAGCGTCAGGCTGGAGCCCTTGCTGTCGTCGATGATCTGGGCATAGATGTTGGCGTTAGTACGGGTCACGCGAAGACGCGGACGCTCGGCGGTACCCGAGACCTTGCCGCGAACACGACGCTGACGACGCTTGAGGCTTCCAGCTTCGCCTTATGCTTGTTCATACGTAAACTCCTAAAAAGGTTGATCTTGCCAGCACCTAACGGGGTGCTGGTCTTATGCGAGTGAGTCGGTTACGACTACTTGGCGGCCTTACCCAGCTTGCGGCGGATGTGCTCGCCAACATAGTGGATACTTGCCCTTGTAAGGCTCGGGAGGACGATGGCCGCGGATCTCAGCGGCGATCTGACCGACCTGCTGCTTGTTGATACCCTTGACGTTCACGTGGGTGTTGTCGGGAACCTCGAAGGTGATGCCCTCGGGAGCCTCGACGATCACGGGGTGCGAGAAGCCCAGGGAGAACTCGAGGTTCTTGCCCTTCTGCTGCACGCGGTAACCGACGCCGGCGAGCTCGAGCTTCTTCTCGAAGCCCTCGGAAACGCCAACAACCATGTTGTGGATGAGAGCGCGGGTGAGGCCGTGGCGGGCACGGGTCTCACGCTCGTCGTCGGGACGGGAAACGGTGAGGACGTTGTCCTCGACGTTGATAGCGAGCTTCTCAAAGACATCCAGCTCGAGCTGCCCTTGGGGCCCTTGACGACAACGTTGTTGCCGTTGACTGCCACTTCGACTCCGGCGGGAATCTGGACAGGCTTATTACCGATACGAGACACGGTGATCTCCTTTCCTTCTACCTACCGAGCGAATTACCAGACGTAAGCGATGATCTCGCCGCCGACGTTGTGCTTGCGAGCATCGCGGTCGGTCATAACGCCATGGCTGGTGGAAATAATGGCGGTACCAAGGCCACCGCGGACGCGGGGCATGTCGGCAACGCCGGTGTACTTACGCAGGCCCGGCTTGGAAATGCGGCGGATGCCGTTGATGACCTTAGCCTTCTTGGGACCATACTTAAGCGTGATGTGCAGAGTCTTCTGGGGAACGGTGTCCTCGACATCGTAGCCCTCGATGTAGCCCTCCTCGTGCAGAACACGAGCGATCTCGACGAGCTTCTTGCTGCTCGGCATGGAGACCGTGGCCTTGTTCACAGAGTTAGCGTTACGGATGCGCGTAAGCATATCTGCGATCGGGTCTGTAAGGTTCATACAGATTCTCCTTCGTTCTTGATGAACACGTGCTCTTGGTTCTTCGCCGCCCTTAACGGCAAAGCCTAACTAGCGCGTTTTCCCTGTTCCAAACGGATGCTTGAAACGCTGGTAGTGACTTACCAGCTGGCCTTCTTAACGCCGGGAAGCTCGCCCTTGAGTGCAAGCTCACGGAAGCAGACACGGCACAGGCCGAACTTGCGGTACACAGAGTGCGGACGGCCGCAGCGCTGGCAGCGCGTGTACTCACGAGTAGAGAACTTCTGCTTGCGATTGCACTTGACGATCATCGATGTCTTAGCCACTTATATCCTCCTCACATAGAGTATTGTTCGCCCCAAGCGCCGCCCCCTTCTGGAACGGCGCTCATAGCAGGTGAACCTATTTCTTGAACGGGAAACCGAAGGCGTCCAGAAGGGCCTTGGCCTCCTCATCGGTATTGGCGGTGGTCACGAAAGTGATGTCCATACCACGCTGGTGATCGACGGAGTCGAAGTCGATCTCGGGGAAGATGAGCTGCTCGGTGACGCCCATGGAGAAGTTACCACGGCCGTCGAAGCTCTTGGCGGAGATGCCGCGGAAGTCGCGGATACGGGGAATCGCGACGGAGGTCAGACGATCGAAGAACTCCCACATACGGTCGCCACGCAGGGTAACCTTGCAGCCGATCGGCATACCAGCGCGCAGGCGGAAGGTAGCGATGGACTTGCGGGCACGGGTGATCATCGGCTGCTGGCCGGTGATGGCGCGCAGGTCGCGCACGGCACCGTCGATGGCCTTGGAATCGGTAGCGGCCTCGCCGACACCCATGTTCACGACGATCTTCTCAAACTTGGGGATCATCATGACGTTCTCGTACTGGAACTTGTCCTGAAGCTGCTGCTTGACCTCGTTGTTGTACTTGGTCTTCAGACGCGGCACATACTTCTCTTCTGCCATTGTTCACTCCTTCTTGGGGTTTTAAGCACGGGGCGTGGCCACGATGGGTTGTCCTCGTGCCTCCTGGCTGCATCCGCGCCGCTCATGGCATTTCGCGGTTTGGACTCGACACAGCAGGAGCCGACAAAACAATCGGTACTATACGCGCATCGGGAGCGTTTTTCCAGAAAAACCTCGTCTGCCTGCACAACTCCACAACTCCCCCGCACAAACCGATCCGCATGCGACGGAGGAAAATGGCAGTTGCGGTGAAATAGGGACTGTTTGACGGCTTAACTGGCTTAAACAGCCCGCATTTCACCGCAACTTATTGATGGGGATGCGACTAGCGCTTGCGGGGGACGAGCTTGGTGCGGCGCAGGTGGATCATCTCGGCAGCGATGGAGATGGCGATCTCCTCGGGGTCCTCGGCCTCGATGGCGACACCAATCGGCAGGTGCAGCCCGTCGATCTGCTCCTGCGTAAAGCCCTCCTGCTCCAGGCGGGCGCGCACAAAGGCGGTCTTGCGGCGCGAGCCCAAGCAGCCCAGATAGGCGGGTTTGGCGCGCATGGCCTGAATCACCACATCGATATCGGACTTGTGACCCGCCGTGGCGACGACCACCAGGTCGCGCGGGCCGATGGGCACAGCTCGCTCAGGTTCTTATAATCGACCAGACGACGGTCGTAGACGCCGGGCACATTCGGGGGTCAACGTGCCGGGGCGGTCGTCGCAAG
>ENA-OQBT01000758-OQBT01000758.1-human-gut-metagenome-genome-assembly--contig:-NODE-758-length-17286-cov-3.317093_pt1 | contig 17286 bp, 20 predicted proteins | sample MGYA00242749_ERZ504557 | MGnify/ENA primary metagenome ERZ504557 (study PRJEB26092, sample SAMD00036243) | human gut metagenome | host: Homo sapiens | study: EMG produced TPA metagenomics assembly of... | reverse complement strand
TTTTTGTTTCTTTTTAGAGTCTGATCTTTTCTTATGTTTTTTCCTATCTTTCTCTTTATGCTCTCCAAATACAGACCAGTGTTCTTTCCTTGAATCATAAATCGGTATTCCAAAAATCCTGATTCCAAAATTCAGCTCTTCTTCATAGAATGCTTTTGCACGTAAAAATATAACTGCCCATGATACTTTTACCTGTGCTTTGGGACTCTTCCCATCAAAATCTCCTTCGATCTGATAACAGATCGGGAAGATCAAAAGGATCAACAATAACACGATTGGTATCAGGATCAGGATTCCTATGATCTTTAATATTAAAAATAGTATACTCATTTATCTTCCCCACAAAAATATGTTGTTACATCCTCAAGTTCTCCTTTATGATACAGATCATCGATCATGCGTCTTAACATAACAACTGCATCATCTCGTCCTGCTGCCATTCCTACGATCGTGATATCTTTTCCTTCGTGGATATCAGATAATAGTTCATTATATGGATATATTTCCAGAAATGCACTGTTCCAGAGCGGCAGTGTAATACAGTACAATCTTGAAATTGATTTCTTTTCTTGTATTTTACAAAATAGACGTTTCTTTTGTAATTTTAATATCTCTGATATGTATACACGTTCTGAAACTTTCACTCATTTTTCCTCCTGAAAATTCTCCCCATTCATTCCTGATAAAATTCCTGATAAAATAAAAAGGGATGTATTACTACATCCCCATTTTAACATATATTGTTGTCGATTACTCACCAAATTCGCCGATTTTTACAACTTTCAGCATGTTTGTAACACCTTTTCCACGATGGTTAGCTGGTCCACCACCTGTTAAGACTAAGATGTCATCTTTCTCAGCAAGTCCTGCATCTAATACGATATCTGTTGCTTCATCTAACAGATCTTTTGTTGTCTCAGCTTTGTGAGATTTGAAAGGACGTACTCCCCAATAGATCTGCATCTGACGTACGATCGCATCATCTGGTGACAGACCGATGATCTGTGCATCTGGTTTGAATTTAGATACGATTCTTGTTGTGAATCCTGACATACTTGATGCTAAGATACATTTTGCATTTACATTGTGTGCTGTCTGTACTGCAGAATAAGCAACTGCTGCTGAAATTCCACGATTGATATATTTAGATCTGTAATCTTTGATCTTTGTGCTTAAGTGAACTTCTGTTGAGATTGCGATCTGATTCATCATCTTAACAGCTTCTACTGGATATTTACCTTTTGCTGTTTCTCCAGATAACATGATCGCATCTGTTCCATCATAGATCGCATTTGCCACGTCTGTAGCCTCAGCTCTTGTTGGACGTGGGTTACGAATCATAGAATCTAACATCTGTGTAGCTGTAACAACTGGTTTGAATGCATCGTTACATTTTCTGATGATCTCTTTCTGTAAGAAAGGTACTTCTTCAGCAGGTACTTCAACACCAAGGTCACCACGGGCAACCATGATACCAGCAGATGCATCGATGATCGCATCAATGTTTTCAACACCTTCCATGTTCTCGATCTTAGAGATTACACCAACATGCATGTTATGTGCACCGATGATATCTTTGATCTCTTCTACAGCTTCTGCATTACGGATGAATGATGCTGCAATGAAGTCGATTCCATTCTCAAGACCGAATTCGATATCTGCTTTATCTTTTTCTGTGATAGATGGTAAGTTAACTCTTACGTTAGGTACGTTAACACCCTTACGGCTTCCTAAAAGTCCTCCGTTGATAACGTCACATACGATATCTGTTCCATCTTTGATCTCTTTAACTTTTAACTCAATTAATCCGTCATCGATCAGGATTGTGTTTCCAGCTTCTACATCCTGTGGAAGTTCCGCATATGTAATGCTGGTAATTTCATTATTTCCTTTGATGTCTCTTGTTGTCAGTGTATATTCCTGACCTGTTACTAATTCAACATCATCATCTGTTTCTAATAATCCTGTACGGATCTCTGGTCCTTTTGTATCAAGTAAAATAGCGATTGGTAAATTCAGTTCTTCTCTGAACTTCTTAATTCTCTTGATACGTCCTAACTGCTCTTCATGATCTCCATGAGAGAAGTTTAAACGGGCAATGTCCATTCCTGAACGCATCAGTCTTTTAATACCTCATCGTCATCTGTTGCAGGTCCCATTGTACAAATGATTTTTGTCTTCTTGGTTAGCATAATTTTTCTCCTTTGGTTTCAAAAATATATTTAAATAATAAACAACTCACCTTTTCACATGCTTATGGGTAAATAAATGATCTTGACAATATTCATAATTCCCATCGCATTTTGAACAATAACGAAATTCCAATTCTGGATCGTCAAGTTCTGTTCTGTGGCACACTGCACATTCGTGCATCGCACCATTCTTCTTCTTTGGCGTGATCGTCTTAGCTTTGTACGCTCTCGCCTTCTTCTTATGTATTGTTTTAGCCTTGAAGTTTGCTCCCATTCTTCGAATCTTCTTCATAGAGAGGAAAAATAGTAGAAAATTTAACAAAGCTGCAACTATAGATACTTTAACCGAAATTCCGGCGACTGTAAAGCCTGAACTTAAAAAAATGTAGATTAAATATAATCCATCTAAGTATCCAAGCCATTTTACCTTGATTGGAAGGATCATATACAAATATACTTCCATCTCTGGGAACATAGACGCATATGCTAAAAATAACGTCATGTTCAGATAAAAAGTATCCATGTTAACAAACGCTCCATAGCCTTCTCCATATGCGAATGTAAGGATCGCATAAGTTAAAAATGCCCCAACGATCGTTCCTAAAACTCCGATCAGATAATACATATTGAATCGGAATGTTCCCCATACCTGCTCTAATGAGCTTCCGATCGAGTAATAAAATAACAATACAAATATTACAAAGATCAAATTCGTCTCTGGTCCGATCAACAGGAATGTCACAATTCTCCAGACTTGTCCATGCAAGATCAGATACGGATTCAATTCCAGTAAACTATATAATCGTGGTGATATATTGGCGATCACAAAACCGACTGCATACAATAAAACAATGATCTTAGGGAGATTCGGTATCGCATATCTGCCAAACTTCTCTTCCAGTTTATTAAGCCACATAAAAAACCTTTCTTATCATCAAAAATTAAAACATATTTTTCTTTCCAAGGATATATCCTCCAAAGATCGTAAGGATCAAGGATACGATCACAAGGATCAAAAATCCATGTGCTGAATGTGCCAGTGGTACTGGAACATTCATTCCCCAGAAACTCGCGATCATCGTCGGAATCGACATAACGATCGTTATGATCGCAAGAACCTTCATTACAATATTCAGGTTGTTTGAGATAACGGATGCGTATGCATCCATCGTACCACTTAAGATATTGCTGTAGATGTCTGCCATCTCAATCGCCTGTTTATTCTCTATGATAACATCGTCCAGTAATTCCTCATCTTCTGGATACTGTTTGATCTTATCAATCTTTAACATCTTCTCAAGCACCAGTTCGTTTGATCTCAGGGATGTAGAGAAGTAAACCAAACTCTTCTCTAATTCCAGAAGCTCGATCAGTTCCTGGTTCTTTGTTGAAATATGAAGCTGCTTCTCAACAGAATCACTCTTCTTATCAATGATTCGCAGATACTGCAAATACAAGGATGCATTCCGATAAAGGATCTGAAGATAAATCTTGTCCTTTTAAATGTCCAGAAATTTCGAACCCTTCCATTCTTAAAGTCTGCTAACACTGCTGTATCTTCCAGACAGACCGTAATGATCACTTTCTCTGTCAGGATGATACCACATGGAATCGTCAGGAAGTATTCTTTTTCCTTTCTCTCTTCTGTTGTCGGAACGTCTACGATAAATAAAGTATAACCTTCTTCCACTTCGATATGAGAACGTTCTTCTTCATCCAGTGGTGCTCTTAAGTCATCTATATCAATCTTATAGTCTGTTGCGATCTTCGCAAGTTCTGCAGCTGTGGGATGAATTAACGATATCCAGGTTCCTTCCATAGGTTCACTGATTTCATGAATCTGGTGATCCATCGTGCGATAATACTTGATCATTGTCCGCTCCTTTCTATGGAAGTACCTTGTCCATAAGTTCCCCACAAACAGGACTCTATGAATCCTGTTTTATCATCTGAAATATCTAAAATTCCAAACTTTTACCTATTCCATTATAAATAACTCATTTTGCTTTGTCAATTAACAGTACTGTACCAACTGGAAGTGTTAACTCCCTAATTTTTTTGTTACTTTTTGCTAAATTTTCCACTGTTGTTTTGTGCATCTTGGCTATATCAAGGATTGTTTCTCCTTTTTTTACAACATATGGAATGAAAGCTCCTTCGATCACGTTCGTAAATCCAGGCACACATAATTCATCTCCAATCTGTAAATTATATACATTTACAAAAGGATTTTGTCTCATGATATCTTTTACCCTGACACCATGTGCTTTCGCGATCTTATATAAACTATCCTTTTCCTTTACAACATACACTGTCCCTTTACACGAATTTGTCTGCATCATTCTTGGCATTCCTTCGCTTTTTTATAGAATATGCAGCAGCATTCCCTTGTTTCCATTATTTTCTCCGATTTTTTTAGATAATATTCCTATTTGCAATTATTTTGAAAATGATTATAATAGATATAATGTCCATGTATATTGGACAGATATGTTTTTTTAACATTATTTTAACGCTTGAAATTATAGTACTTTTATAGAAAGCAGGTATACGAGAAGATGAAACGATTAGGAATTGATATTGGCTCAACGACAGTCAAGGTCGCTGTCATCGACGAACAACATAATATACTTTTCTCTGATTATCAGAGACATTTTGCCAAGATTCAGGAAACTTTATCTTCCTTATTAAAAAAGGCAAAAGACCAGATTGGGGAAATGACATTTGCTCCAACCGTTACCGGTTCCGGAGGACTTTCCATTTCTTCTTACTTAGATATTCCATTCTGTCAGGAAGTTGTCTGTGTATCAAGTGCACTTCAGGATTATGCACCTCAGACAGATGTTGCCATTGAGCTTGGTGGTGAAGATGCTAAGATCATTTATTTCACAAATGGGATCGATCAACGTATGAATGGTGTCTGTGCCGGTGGTACCGGATCATTTATCGATCAGATGGCCTCTTTATTACAAACAGATGCTGGCGGATTAAATGAATATGCGAAAGATTATGATACGATCTATCCGATCGCAGCCCGTTGCGGTGTATTCGCCAAAACAGATATCCAGCCCTGATCAACGAAGGTGCTACAAAACCAAACCTTGCTGCCTCTATTTTCCAGGCAGTCGTAAACCAGACGATCAGTGGTCTTGCATGTGGTAAACCGATCCGTGGAAATGTTGCTTTCCTCGGAGGACCTCTTCATTTCCTTACAGAATTAAAAGAAGCATTTATCCGTACATTAAACCTAAAAGATGATGAGATCATCGCTCCTACACACTCTCATTTATTTGCAGCTGTCGGTGCTGCCCTGAATGCTAAAGAGGAAGTTACAACTGATTTTGAACATCTTTTAAAACAGTTTGAGAAGAAGATCGAACTTCAGCAGGAAGTTGACCGTTTAGAGCCTTTATTTAAGAGTGAACAAGAATATAAAAATTTCGTAAAAGATCATAACCGTCATGTTGTGAAACGTGGAGATCTTGCTACATATAAAGGAAATTGTTACTTAGGGATCGATGCCGGTTCCACTACAACAAAAGTTGCTTTAGCTGGTGAGGATGGAGAACTTCTTTACAGCTATTACAATAACAATAACGGAAGTCCTCTTCACGCCGTTGTTGAAGCGCTTCATGAGATTGACGCACAGATGCCAAAGACAGCTAAGATCGTATCTTCCTGTTCCACAGGATACGGAGAACATCTTGTAAAAGCTGCCTTAAATCTTGACTTTGGAGAAGTTGAGACGATCGCACATTACTATGCAGCTGCATTCTTTGATCCTGATGTGGACTGTATCCTTGATATCGGTGGTCAGGATATGAAATGTATCCGTATCAAAAATGGAGTTGTTGATGATGTACAGTTAAACGAAGCATGTTCTTCTGGATGCGGTTCATTTATTGAAACTTTCGCAAAATCCTTAAATCATTCTGTACAGGAATTTGCCAAAGTTGCTTTAACAGCACAGAATCCGATCGATCTTGGTTCACGTTGTACGGTATTTATGAATTCTAAAGTAAAACAGGCACAGAAGGAAGGTGCAACTGTCGGAGATATCTCTGCTGGTCTTGCTTATTCTGTGATCAAGAATGCTTTATATAAAGTTATTAAGTTAACAGACCCATCTGACCTTGGAAAACATATCGTTGTACAGGGTGGTACATTTTATAATGATGCGGTTCTTCGAAGCTTTGAACGTATCTCCGGATGTCATGCTGTAAGACCTGATATCGCAGGTATCATGGGTGCCTTTGGTTCCGCACTGATTGCGAGAGAACGTTACGAAGATGGTATGGAAACTTCTATGCTTCCATTAGAAGAAATCTTTGCGATGAGTGTTGATACTTCCATGACACGATGCAAAGGCTGCACAAATCACTGCCTGTTAACGATCAATAAGTTCTCTAACGGACGCCGTTATATCACTGGTAACCGTTGTGAACGTGGTATTGGGAAAGAACCGAATGCTGAAAATATTCCAAACCTTTACGATTACAAACTTCATCGTACCTTTGACTACGAACCTTTATCTGATGAGAAAGCCACTCGTGGAGTCATTGGTATCCCTAGAGTTTTAAATATTTATGAGAACTATCCATTCTGGTATACATTCTTTACGGATCTTGGATTTAAAGTTGTGGTATCTCCTGAATCTTCTCGTAAGATTTATGAGTTAGGTATCGAATCTATTCCAAGTGAATCTGAATGTTACCCTGCAAAATTAGCCCATGGTCATGTGATGTGGCTGATCAAACAGGGAATCAAGGATATCTTCTACCCTTGTATTCCTTATGAACGTGACGAGATGGAAGGTACAAACAACCATTATAACTGCCCGATCGTTACTTCTTATGCAGAAAATATCAAAAATAACATGGAAGAACTTGCAACAGAGCATATCAACTTTATGAATCCATCTTAGCACTGGATAATGAAGAAGCTTTAAAATCCCGTTTATTTGAGGAATTAGAAGCTCAGTATCATTTGACTGCTGACGAAATAAATCACGCGGTTGATAAAGCTTATGCAGAACTTTCACAGGTTCGTACAGATATTCAGAATAAGGGTGAAGAAGTCCTTGCTTACCTTGCTGAAACTGGAAGAACTGGTATCGTTCTATGTGGTCGTCCATATCATATCGATCCTGAGATCAACCATGGTATTCCAGAATTGATCAACTCTTATGGAATTGCTGTTTTAACTGAGGATTCTATTTCTCATTTATCAAAGGTTGAACGTCCATTAAACGTACAGGATCAGTGGATGTATCATTCCAGACTATATGCTGCAGCAAACTATGCAAAAGCAAATAAACAGTTAGAAGTCATTCAGTTAAACTCTTTCGGTTGCGGACTGGATGCTGTTACAACTGATACAGTGAAAGATATCTTAACAAAATCCGGACGTATCTACACAGTATTAAAGATTGATGAGGTTAATAACCTTGGAGCGGCCAGAATCCGTATCCGTTCACTGATCAGTGCTGTCCGTGTCCGTAAAAAACATAAGATCGAACCAAAACCTGTATCTCCAGCGATCAAACGTGTGGAATTTACAAAAGAGATGCGTAAGAACTATACACTGTTAGTTCCTCAGATGTCTCCGATCCATTTTGAATTCTTAGAGCCTGCTCTGCAGTCTTGTGGATATAACGTTGAAGTTTTAAATCAGGGTGGTATGGAAGATGTTAACACAGGTCTTAAGTATGTAAATAATGATGCCTGCTATCCATCTCTGATCGTTATCGGACAGTTAATGAACGCATTACTTTCTGGTAAATATGATCCTCATAAGATCGCACTTGTCATCTCCCAGACAGGTGGTGGATGCCGTGCGACAAACTATATCAGTTTTATCCGCCGTGCGCTTGAGAAAGCTGGTTACGGTTATGTTCCTGTTGTTGGTTTGAGTGCCCAGGGAATCGAGAAAAACAGTGGATTTAGCTTTACACCTGGTTTATTAAACAAAGCAGTTCAGGCGATCGTTTATGGTGATGTCTTTATGAGAACGGTTTATCATACACGTCCTTATGAAGTAAAACCTGGTTCTGTCAACAAATTACACAGACAATGGGCTGCTAAATGTAAACGTGATATTGCCAAAGGTAACTTCTATACATTTCAGAAGAATATCCGTGGAATCATTCGTGACTTCGACCGCATTCCATTAAAGGATATCAAGAAACCTCGTGTCGGAATCGTTGGAGAGATCCTTGTTAAATTCCTTCCAGACGCAAACAATCACTTAGTAGAGCTTCTGGAACGTGAAGGTGCGGAAGCTGTTGTACCTGATCTGTTAGACTTCTTCATGTACAGCTTCTACAACAGTAACTTCAAATACCGTTATCTTGGTAAATCCAAGAAATCTGCGATCGTCAGCAACTCCGCAATCTGGGTTGTAGAGCGTTACCGTCAGACTCTTCGTAAAGAACTAGCCAAGAGTAACCGTTTTGAGCCGCCTGCATATATCAAAGACCTTGCAGAATATGCAAAACCATTCGTATCGATCGGTAACCAGACTGGTGAGGGTTGGTTCTTAACTGGTGAGATGGTTGAACTGATTCACAGCGGTGCTCCAAATATCGTATGTACACAGCCATTTGCATGCTTACCGAACCATGTCGTTGGTAAGGGTGTTATCAAAGAAATCCGTCAGGCATTCCCTGATGCGAACATCGTAGCGATCGACTATGATCCGGGAGCTAGTGAGGTTAACCAAATCAACCGTATTAAGCTGATGCTTTCTGCGGCTGAGAAGAATATGAATAAATAGTTATTTTTCTATTGTTTAGAATCAAATGCTAATAAAAAGAAGCCATGTTCCGGCATAGATAAATCTTGTCTATGCTTGTAACATGGCTTCTTGTTTGTTTCTTTCTATTTCAATTAGATCATTCTGCTAAAATTTCTTCCAGAATGGCTGTTGCATCTTCAATGCAGCCTGGACAGGATCTTAAGACTTTTCCCGTTTCAATCCCTTTTAGGTCCTTACATTTTGTTGCTTGATTCTTCTCCTGAAAGCGTTTTACAAGCTCTCCTGATAGTTTATAGGTTGCTGCCTTGGAAACTGGTTTCTCGATGTCTCCACAGCTTTTTATGGCACCGATGACTGCAACGGCTCCTGTGATCGCTCCACATGTTCCTTCCATGCAGCCCATACCTAGTCCATGGCCTTCCATCATCTTGAAAATGATGGATTCGTCGATTCCCATTTCTTCAGCAAATGCACAGGCAACTGCCTGGCACAGTTGTAGCCTTTCTGGTGGTTTTGTGCTGCTTTGTCTGTTTTGATACTCATTTGTAATGTCCTCCGATTTTTATTCATTATTAATTAGATTGTAGATTTCTTCTGCTGTTTTGTCTGGATGTTGTTTTACTTGATCGTAGATTGGTCTTATTTCTTCCATTGGTTCTTCTAATTCATCGACTATCTGCTCAAGATTCTTATTTTTTTTTCACTTTCTTCTGAATCATTCGAAATCTGAGTTAAAAATTTTTTCCTTGATAAAATTTCCCTCTCTTCTTTCCACGGTTTTCCGCACTCTGCATCTGACTCACTCTGTCACTCGCTGCCATCGCTTCTCTCAAATATAGATATCTGTCCCGTTCGTCCTGGCTCATCTTTACCATTTCTTCTTGTATCCTTTCCATATATCTATTACCTGCTGATTCCTGCGCAACCTCTTCCCATGTCGTTGCGGCGATCAGTCTTGCCCAACGGTATAGAGGATGCTTTCTTGCTTTGCCTTTGGCTGTCTTTGTTTTCTTTAATTCTACTTCTTTCCTTAATCATTCATACTATTTTGAATACATCACATCATTTTTCGAAAGTAAATAAACACAGTATTGATTCATACTAATTCCTTCTCTCTGTGAATGTTCTGCTAATGATCTGTGTAGACTTCGTGGTATTCTTAATTTGAATTGTCCAGAATAATTTTCCAAGCTATCTGGTTCATAAATTTCTATTCCCTCTTCCAATGCTGCTCTGATCCACTCTCTTTTTGCATCTTTTGCATTCTGCATTGCACTCTCTATCGTTTCTCCACATGTAATACAACCTGGTAAATCAGGATAAGATATTACAAACCCACCTTCATCTTGATCTTCTATGATTTCCATCTTATATGACATACTCATATACTCATTCAGCGTTTTCATTTTCTCTTTCCTCGCTTTCTACAACCTTTCTTACCATTTCTACATATACTTTTTTAATTGGTTCATGCTTTGGTATTGTAATTGGACTTTTCCCTTGTTTTCTAAATGTATAATGACTACTTCCACTTCTTGGGGCATCCATCCTATACCCATAAGTTTCTAATACCTTTTGTAATTGTGTAAATCGAAAATCCTTCGACAAATTGCAATACGTGCGATTAGTTTATCCCATTTTGACATTTGTATCTTCCTTTCTTTTATTATATTTGGTGTCGTATTTGGTGTCAATGTTTTATTTATGTAAATATTTGTATTTTATGTAATTAAAACACATTTACTTATTCCTGTCAATATTTTACAATAACATTGTATTAAAAAGAAGAACTCCTCACAAAAAAGAGTCTTCTTTCCTTTATCATCAAATGATGTAATTCTATCTTCTGACACTGATCCCTCTCTGATCCAGATATTCCTTCAGATCAGATATCTTCAATTCATTAAAATGGAACAGTGAAGCCGCCAATGCTGCATCTGCTTTTCCTTCTGTCAATGTATCATAAAAATGTTCTTTATTCCCCGCACCACCAGATGCGATCACTGGAATATCAACATTCTCTGCAATGATTCTTGTCAGTTCATTGTCATATCCTGCTTTCGTTCCGTCACAGTCCATGCTTGTTAACAGAATCTCTCCTGCTCCGCGGCTATTTGCTTCCATGGCCCATTCTACAGCATCTAAGCCTACATCGATTCTTCCACCGTTCTTGTATACATTCCATCCGCTTCCGTCGGCTCTGCGTTTGGCATCAATCGCTACAACAACGCACTGGCTTCCGAATTTGTCTGCAGCATCATTGATCAGATCTGGGGTATTGATCGCTGAAGAGTTGATGGAAATCTTATCTGCTCCTTCTCGTAAGATTGCCTTAAAATCATCAACGGTACGGATTCCTCCACCGACTGTAAATGGGATAAATACCTTTTCTGCGACTTTTCTTACCATATCGATCATGATATTTCTTGCATCGGATGATGCTGTGATGTCTAAGAATACAAGTTCATCTGCGCCTGCTTTGTCATATGCTGCTGCGATCTCTACCGGGTCTCCGGCATCGATCAGATTGACAAAATTGACACCTTTTACAACGCGTCCTGCTTTCACATCTAAGCATGGGATAATTCTCTTTGTATGCATAGCCAATTCCTCCTATAGTGAAACGAAGTTCTTTAAAATCTGTAATCCTACGGTGCTGCTCTTTTCCGGATGGAACTGGCAGGCAAAGATGTTGTCTTTCTCTACTGCTGCGTGAATCTTCACACCATATTCGGTTGTTGCTGCTACAATATCTTCATCGTCTGCCTGAAGATAGTAAGAATGTACAAAATATACATAAGGATTCTCTGGAAGTCCTTTGAATAATCTTGAATCTTCTTTGACTTTGATATTATTCCATCCCATATGTGGAATCTTTAAATCTCCACTCTTTGGAATTCTTAAGATCTTTCCTGGTAATAATCCAAGTCCTTTGACTCCCGGTCCTTCATCGCTGGATTCAAACATCAGCTGTAACCCAAGACAGATTCCTAAAAATGGAATATTCTTCTCTACAACTTCATGGATCGTTTCTTCTAATCCATAATGACGGATCTTCTCCATCGCATCTGCAAATGCTCCAACTCCCGGAAGAATCACTTTATCGCTGTTTACGATCTCATCGTGATCTCTTGTGATGATTGCTTCTTCTCCAAGATAATTGAGTGCTTTTTCAACACTTTTGATATTTCCTGCATCATAATCAATAATCGCTATCATAGGTGCCTCCTATTCGTGTGCTATGTTTAAAAAGTCACGGCTGTCCATCTTGATCCCGATTCCTTTTTCTTTGATCTCTTTTCCAATCTGGTATAGTGAATGATGAACTCTTACGAACGTTGCTTTCTCATTGTAGAATGCCATCTTCTCAAAAGGCCAGCGGAACAAACTTGGAACTTCAAAACCTTCTCCTAATTCTAATATAAAAAGCTTTTTATTTAAAGTGTTTTGCAGCCATTTTGTGTAACTTGCCCATGAATTTAAGTAAGCTCCTTCGATATAGATAGATTTTGTCTCTTCCGTGCGGACATTAAAGATCAATTGTTTTCCACATTTTGGACATTCCAGATGTTCGATCTTCCCTGTTTTTTCATAGTAGTCGATCAAATCTCTAAGTCCTAAGTTCGCGGGATAGAGCTGCTCATCACATGGTGCACTGCACTGGAAGAAATCTCCGTTTCCACATGGTGCTGTCACGTGATCTTTCTTTAAATGGGTATGATACAATAATCCATCATCGTTACTCGTCACTACGAAATATTCTTTTCCTTCCAAAACTTCTTCTAATTCTTTAAACAGATCTGTCTCTTTCATGGATAATAAATACTCTCTCTCGTAAACAGTTCTCATCCATTTGGAATCTTCATCTTCTTTATCGATGAGATTCTGGTAATGTTCATTTGTGATCGCTTTCTTGAAATCGATCACACGGTCTGCACGCAATTCTCGTCCGATTCCCACTAATACAAGGTCTGCATCCTGAATCTGTTCTTTGTAATCTTTTAACATATTTCTTTTCATCCTTTTTATCCTATTATCCAAAAGAAACCAGTTTACACTGATTTCTTTTTGCTTACACTATTTATCTATCATACCACAAAACTCATTTCTTTGTCTGTAGCATTTTTACTTCCATACACAACACAATGAAAATGCTTTTTTAACATTGTACAGATTCAGAATCCGCAGATTCCACATCAAAGTAAAATTCTACACCACCTTCTACATTGGCAACTCCATAATCTTTGCCATGTGCTTTCATCGTTGCTTCTACGATAGACAATCCGATTCCGCTTCCACCGTATTCTCTTGTTCTTGCTTTATCGACTTTATAGAATTTTACCCACAATTTATCAATATCTTCCTGTGGAATATGGTCTCCCGTATTAAATACTTTGATCCTTACGTCATTTCCATGGCGACAATAGCTGACTTTGATGATCCCACCATCTGTTACGTGATTTCTGGCATTGCTCAGATAGTTGTTCACAACTTCTTCGATCATAAATTCATCTGCCCACACATGAGTCTCTGGCTCATCAAATATGATCTTGACTTCTTGCTTTTCCACAAGGATCTTGCTTGATTCTACCATATTGCGGATCATTTCTGTGATATCAAATCGTTCCATATTGACCTGATTATTTCCGAATTCAATCTGATTCAATGTCAGAAGTTTCTGTACCATACGGTTCATCTTCTTTGCTTCATCTGCAATAACGTCACAATAGAACTCTTTGCTTTCTTCATCATCTAAGATATTGTCTTTCAATCCTTCCGAATATCCCTGGATCAGTGCGATCGGTGTCTTTAATTCATGGGATACATGGGATAAGAATTCTTTTCGCATCTCATCAATCTGGACTTTCTGCTCGATATCTTTTTGCAGTTCATTGTTCGCTGTTTTCAGTTCTGAATGGTGAATTCCAATTTAGATGATAACTCATTGATACTGGCTCCAAGTCGTCCTAATTCATCATCAGATCCTGTTGGCACTTTCACATCAAAATCTAAATGTGACATCTGATTCGCGGCCTTGGCCATATCTTCAATTGGTCTTGTAAACTGGCGGCTGTATAAATACATCGCAACTGCGCCGCAAATGATCAAGATCAGTCCAACATACATCGTAAACTGTCCGGATAATCTGGCACTTGTCTGGATACTTTCCATCGGTGTACTTATGATCACTGTATAATCACCATCCAGATAGCCCATTAGATTGATGCTTGTTCCCATACTCTTATTGGTATTGGTCATAACTGCATAACCTTGCTTCTTGATCTGGTTACTGATCTTGTCAAGATTTTCATTTAAAATGTTCCAAAGGCTTTTATACATCAAGCTCTTCTCTCCTTCAGAACTATAAACGATCGTTCCTGATCCATCACTGATCAAAACCCTGTAATTATAAGTCTTCGCGATCTCATCCACATCATTCTTCCGTACCGTATCTTTTTGAAAAACTTTCTGTATCTGGTAATAGGATTCTTTGATCGTCTTCTTTTCCTTCACAGTATAATATGTCTTCAACATAGTAAGATTGATCAGTACTGATAATAAGATCACCGACGTCATGATAATGATCAGCATCAATGTCATCTTGACTCTGACTGAACGGTTCTTTAATAATTTCTTTCTCAATTCTCTTCAACCTCAAATTTGTATCCCATTCCCCAGATCGTATGAATATAAGAACCTTTTTCACCAAGTTTATTTCTTAATTTCTTTACGTGGGTGTCGATCGTTCTTGCATCTCCAAAGTAATCATAGTTCCATACCTGATTTAAGATACTTTCCCTTGTAAGGGCTCTTCCTTGATTGGACATAAAATACTGTAATAATTCAAATTCTTTGTAACTCAGATTAATGCTTTTGCCGTCAATAGAGACATGATGTCCCCCAACATCCATGACAATTCCGCCAGCTTCTATCTGTTCACCTTCGGTCTGAACCGTTCTTCTTAAAATGGCTTCCACTCTGGCAACCAAGATCTTTGGGCTGAATGGTTTGGAAATATATTCATCCACTCCAAGTTCAAATCCAAGAAGTTCATCTTGTTCCTGATCTTTTGCCGTCAGCATGATGATCGGAACTTTAGATACTTTACGGATTTCTTTGACAACTTCCCATCCGTCCATCTTCGGCATCATAACATCTAATACTAACAGATTGATTCCCTTTGTAGAATAAAAGGTATCAACCGCTTCTTCACCATCCTGTGCTTCTAACACCTGATAGCCGGCTCTTGTCAGAAAGTCTTTGACTAGCTTTCGCATTCTGCTTTCATCATCCACAACTAATATCTTTAATTCATTCACCTTGTATCTTCCTCCTAATCTTATTTTCTCATACCATTTATTTATATTTCTTTCCTATAAAAAGAAACATCCTTCTTATTTTGTTGACTTTATTCTATCATAGGATTATGTCAAAACTGTGAATGTTTATCATGAATTTACGATCATCATCTCTTCACAAAATATATCAAAAAAAGAAGTCTCACAGATAAATTCCTGCAAAACTTCTTTTATGATCATGATACTTTTGTATCATTTAATTGTTCGTATTATTCTGCGATCGCTTTGATCTTCTCAAGACCGAAGACAATCACAATACCGATAATAAAGAATACTGGATGGAACGTATGAAGTGTCATCGCTGCTTTTGTATTCTCCAGTGTTGTTGGTCCCATAACGATCGCATATAAAGAACCGATCATCATTCCGATAACAAAATAGATCATCGCACTTCTATGGTTCTCCAATGCACGGCGGATCAGTTTGATCACGAGTGCGATTCCTGTCAAAACTCCAAGTCCAAAGATCACTATGACTGGGAAGTAAGACAAATGAAGATGCATCACTTCTTTGAGTGCTGTGATCACTGGAACATATAACCCAAAGATCAGAAGCATTGTTGATCCTGAAATTCCTGGAAGTACCATTGCTGAGATTGCTACCATCGCTACTGCGAAGATATAAACAACCAATGCGATATTTAAATGTTCCACGCTAACACTGATTCCTTTTCCAGATACTGGATTAAAGTATGTGATTGCTGCAACAAGTACAACTCCAATCACTGCCCAGATGATATTCTGGTATTTTCCTTTTAATGAATCTTTCTCTTCTTTGCAGATCATCGGAATTGCAAAAATGATAAGTCCTAAGAATAAAGAACTGATCTCATAAATCCTGTCATCAAAAATACTTGCCAGAACAGAAACTGCTGCTCCCATTCCAACGACCCATCCAATGCCAATCCTTATTAAAAACTTAATTGCTTCAATTCTTTCTTCTTTTGTTCCTGACATCAAATAATCGAGTGACATGATAAACTTGTCATAAAAACCAAGTAAGAACGCAACCGTTCCACCAGATACACCCGGAACACTATCAGCTAATGCCATACAAAATCCTCTGATAAAATTTAGCATACTACCTCTTTCTCCTGTTATGTGTTTAATATACAACACATTGTATTGTAACATAACTTTTTTTTAGAAGAAAGTATGAAATAAAATTCACATATTTTCATTTGCTGCACGAAGGATCGTAGCCCCTCCAGCAACAATGTCTCCATCATAGAATACGACTGCCTGTCCTGGCGTGATCGCTCTCTGTGGTTCATCAAAGACAACTCTTACTTCATCTTCCCCTGTCATATAGACTCTGCAAGGGACTTCCGGACTATTATATCGAATCTTCGCCATCAGTTTCATACCATCTTCAAACTCTGGTACAGACATACAGTTTACTTTATTTCCATATAAAACATTGGCAAACAGATCCTGTTTGTCTCCGACTACAACTTCATTCGTATCTTTGTCTACTTTGATGACATATCCTGGTTTCTTCAAGGATAATCCAAGACCTCTTCTCTGTCCTACTGTATAGTAAATGATCCCTTTATGCTCTCCTAAGACATTGCCTTCTGGATCTACAAATTTCCCTTTTGGAATCTTTGTTCCAGTCGTCTCTTCGATAAATTCGCCATAGTTATCATCTACAAAGCAGATATCCTGACTGTCAGGCTTGTTGGCAACTAACAGTCCGATCTCTTCTGCGATCTGTCTGACTTCATCTTTTGTGTATGCCCCGATCGGCATGAGTGTTTTAGAAAGCTGATTCTGAGTCAGATTATATAATGCATAGGTCTGATCTTTCTTCTGTGTCTTAGAACATTTTAATGCATAACGTCCGTTATCAAGCTTTGTGATCTGTGAATAATGTCCGGTTGCAATATAGTCTGCTCCAATGTCTAAGCAACGCTTTAATAAGGACTCCCATTTCACATAACGGTTGCATGCGATACATGGATTTGGAGTTCTTGCATT
>ENA-OQBT01000757-OQBT01000757.1-human-gut-metagenome-genome-assembly--contig:-NODE-757-length-17316-cov-3.565245_pt1 | contig 17316 bp, 24 predicted proteins | sample MGYA00242749_ERZ504557 | MGnify/ENA primary metagenome ERZ504557 (study PRJEB26092, sample SAMD00036243) | human gut metagenome | host: Homo sapiens | study: EMG produced TPA metagenomics assembly of... | reverse complement strand
CGGTAGCTCCTGTTGCTCCTTTGTCTCCGTATATCCCGATTATTTTTGGTGTAGTGGTCGCTGTCGTATTATCTGTAAACGTAAATTTTTCATAGTTCCACAAGTATTTATTTGTTGCTGTCATCGTAGGAATTGATGTACTCCAACCGCTTAACTCCGTTGTAATTCCTGTTTTTGCGGAAGAAATCAAATAATATTCCGTAATAGTTTTTATCCCTCTTCCCGATGTCCCCGCCGGCCCTTGTGGTCCTGTCGCACCTTGTTCTCCTTTAATCTTCGCCCACTTATAAGATCCAACACTTGCAGGATCGGACTGATTGTAATCCACGCAAGTACCAATATACGTTCCTACATCTTCTCCGCTGTTTCCGGTAAATGTTTTCCCTCCATCGTTGGAATATTTAATGTGCAGATAGCTTGTCTTGCCGTTTGTACCGTTCGTCCCCGGAATCCCCTGTGTTCCCTGCGGTCCTTGAAGTCCTTGGAAGCGTGACCAGGTATATTTCTTTGGATCCGTGCTATCCGCCTGAACAGAGTCTACATAAGTACCAATGTATGTAGACGGCGTTTCCGTCATCTGGCTACTTGATGTAGGATTCGCAACTGAGGAATACTTAATATGAAAATAGGTGGACTGTCCGGCTGGTCCCTGCGGTCCAGTAGCACCTGTATTTCCTTGAGGTCCCTGTATTCCCTGTTCACCTTTAGGACCTTGTACCCCTTGCAGACCGGGAACTCCCTGTGGACCACGTTCCCCCTGTTCTCCTTTAATCTTTGTCCATGTATACTTCGCAGCATCCGTACTATCTGCCTGTGTATAATCTGTATACTGCCCGATATAGAGCTTATTTGTACCATCCGTGGTGGAAAATCCCGTCTTGCCATCTGCGCTGTTTGCATAGGCGATATGTAGATACGGGGTCTTTCCATCAGCTCCCGGCTTTCCGGGTGTTCCGATCGCCCCGTCTGTGCCTTTGATCTTACTCCATGCGTATTTTGTCGGGTCTGCGCTGTCATTTTGCGCAAAATCAACATACATTCCGATATATTCCCTATTACTGTCGGACACGGAAAAATCTGTCCTACCGTCTGCGCTGTTCGCATAGGCGATGTGGGTGTACTGTGTTTTTCCGTCCTTCCCATCTTTTCCCGGGATTCCCTGATCCCCCTTTGGACCCTGTATACCATCCAATCCCGGAGCGCCTTGTGGTCCCGGAGGTCCCTGTTCGCCTTGCTCTCCTTTCTCACCTTGCGGACCCTGTTCCCCGTCTTTTCCGTCCTCTCCATCCATTAAATCTGCAATCGTAACCTCGTAATACCCACGTTTTATCCCATTTTCCATAGCCTCAAACGAGTACACCGCCTTTGTATCCACGTCAGTAGCATTTACCGTAACACTCTTACCAACATAAAACTCTGTGCCATCTTTGCTCCACCGGAATTGTAGCTTGTCTGCCACGTCCACGCCGTTATCGTAAGCGTAAGCTGTCAGAGTAGTGCTACCAATGCCATTTTTAAAGATGATGCCATTGTTGGTGGAGATGGAACAAGTGTAGACCTTATTTTTGTTGATAAGATCTTCCATCCTCTGCAACAAGCTATCCGAAATTTCGGATGTAAGCTCTTTGTAGTTTGTAAATACCGTCTTTGCAGTTTTTGGATTGGTAAGACTCCTGATCTGTTCTGATACTCTTGCCTGTAGATAAAGGACTGGTGTCCACTCCTGATCCTGCATCCTTACCGTATCCCCGATGTTGGTGTCAAAATATCCGTCCACCTCGTAGGTTACTACTGGCTCGGATGCGGTCTTGAGGTCAGATAATGCCATGCTGTACAGCTTGTCCTTGCTGTCTGTATCGTACTCTTTACGCATCAGGATATAAGCATCAGCCTTATTTACGATGTTGGATGGGAACCGGTCCCTTGCCTGTGGTGCGCGGATGATCGCACCGTCTGTAAAGTACTCGATATTGCCGTTTTCATCGTATTCTTTCTTGTCAAGACCATTGATTGTCAGACCGTCCTTTCCGGTCGGCTGGATGCAGGTGTAAAGCTTCTCGGCATCTGTGGTTTTTCGAATTCCGGTAATTCCTTTCCCGTACCGCAGTACAATGTCATTCCGGTATTCTCCGACTCCGCTGTCTGTATCGGAGTGTTTCCGATATACATTTAGGACAATCTCTTTTAAAGAGTAGTCTCTGTTCAGTACTGTCTCAAATTCGATCTCCGCAGAAAAGACATTAGCCAGGGAGAATAATCTCTTTAATACGGACGTTGTACCTGTCCATTCGTTGGTGATCCGTTTGTCCGATACCTCATTTAGCCCCAATTTTAGTGTCCTCTCCGCGTCAAAAACGGCAAGGTACTCTTCAAAGCTCATGGCTTTTCCAGCTTTGTATTCGCCAGCATCCTCGTTAATAAGCTCAAACGACAGAGACCATGCCGTAGCAGTAATTGTCTTCTCCGTCTGATCGGTATTTACAATATTTAAGTAGTAAGATTTCCCCTTGTAAGTAAATGCCACCTTATTCCCAGCTTTGATATGCTGTGCGTCTGGATGCTTTGCATTTACCGTAAAAGTGTAAGTATTCGCTGCTCCCTGTAAGTATTCGCGTAGCTCATCATTCCAGTAGTGCATGGACTTTTTATGCCCGTTGTCCATGTATGCTACTGGCGTGTTATTTGTGCTTAGAATCGCAATTCTGATGTTATCCATTACAAATATACCTCCCGTATTTTTGCTTTAATATGCGGCGGTGGAGATGAAAAGGAAGAATAGCAGAACTGGACTTCCGTTGTCCCCGGTGGAACTTTTGGATAATTGGATCCATTAATCTCATCTCCTTTTGCCGGCATCCCGTTTACATAGACCTTTGTACTCTCTCCGTCTATAGACACCATATCTCCGGCACGATACCGGTTCGGCACATCCTTATACTTATCGACATTGTCTTTCCGGAATCGGATGCTTTTTAAATAGTTGTGTGTGACGTACTGGTTTGATAGATTTCGGTCTCCCCACTGCCCGATCCAGATCTGGATTTTTTCGCATTCCATATCCTTTATTTCCGGTATGTTTCTCTCCATATAGCTTCCATACCAGAAAATCCGCAGCTTTTCTCCCTCTTTTAAAAAGTCATTATGGCATCCCATTTTTAGGTTAAACGGATTGCCTCGTAGGCTGTCGGCTGGAATTCTTCTCGTCTGATTAAGGTGTTCCCGGGGGCAAACCACTCGATACGTGCCGTATTTCCCGTGGAATCACTCTTGTTAATAGACATGGCACAGATCACTTTGTTATCTCCGGTCAAAAAAGCGATTGTCTGCGCTCCTGTCTGCCCCATCAAGCCGGTTTCGAACCAGTGCTGGGTGTAACAGTAAAAGTTCTTCGCTCCACGTCTGCCCTCGCTGTCCACCGGGATAGTAAGGGTTTTCATTCCACCGTTCCAGTATCCGGATGTTGCTTGTCCACCTTTTAATGCCATCACATTGTATCCAGCAACATTCTTGACTTCAAGTGTTCCCTGTGTGGTGTTTTCCGGATTCTGATAAGAGGTCCCGTGATCGTCTTGAAACAAGCCGTAACCGTTAAACAGTTCTTCGGACGCTTCGTAGTTTTCTCCGTCCGCCTCTTCCTCTTTCCCTAGCTGGATCACTCCGTACTGGCTCACAAGTCCGATAAATCCGTTTTCATGATTGTGTGTGATCTCATAGTCCACGTCCGCCCATTCGGTGCCGTTGTTTTGGATGGTGATGGTCTGGTACCCGTCTTTTTGTACTCCGTCAAAGGAGAATTCTGCGGTAGAGTATGCTACTCCGTCCGGAATGAGCCATGTGATTGTGCCAGTGCTGTACATATCATCCTCTCCCAGCACCGGTTCCCCATCCACGATTGCTTCATAGTAAATGCTTGGTTCGTCGGAAAAAATCAGTCTCTTTGGTTCTTTACTATACAGAATTTCTGACATTTTTCTGCGGAACTCACTGAGTTCCCTTGCCGTAGAGTTTGAAATACGAAACTCCATTACAATCTGTTTTGTAGAGTACGTGGAATGCGTAAACTCTCCTCCATTTACATTTTCAATGCTCCTTGTATTATTTGTGATGGAAGGTGATAAGTTCCGGTCAAGTCTTGTAATCTTAACCGGAATCTCTACGCCTCCATATGTTGCTTTAAGCAAGCCCAACTCTCTCACCTCCTAATAGTTTCTCGAAATCATCCATCTTTTTATCATCGGTCTTGCATATCCAACCGTCTGCTGTGCGACAACTCTTCCGTCCAGCGTCGTTGTCAGATTGATATTTAGATTAATATCCTTTTCGCCCATAATCTCCAAGATTGATTCCTTAATATAGCCTTTTAACGATCTCAGCGGCGTGATTGCTTCTGCTTCTCTTTCCGCAGCACCACCGATTCCTCCAGACGGCATCTGGAATAATGCTGGTTTCGTAAGGATTCCACCATCTTTAAACCATTTCACGTCCAACATCGGCAGACTCGGTAATAGATCGGAAAAATTGATATCTCCAATACCATCCTCGTACCCAACTCCACGATAAGCAGCCGCAAGGCTTCCATACGTAGACACTGCGTACCGGATGGATGCAAGCATATTAGATAGTGGATCGTATATATTTTTGTCATATCCACCATCGCATAGGCTCTAAATGTTGGGTCAATGACCTGCATGAGTCCCTTAGATGGCGTTCCATTAACTGCGTTGATATCCCAGTTGTTGATCGCATTCGGGTTTCCGCCGGATTCAGTCTGCATCTGGTACAACAATCTCTGTAAATTTGCTTCGGAATACTGCCCCGTCATCTGTAATGCTCTTATTGCAAGCGTTCTCCACTGCTCCACGCCGGCACTCGGATTGTAATTAACGTTCGATTGCGTATCAAAAATTCCTTTCACAAATCCGACCACGCTGTCAAACACCGTATTCACTGCCCCTTTCGCAACGGAAATCCAAGGTTCGAATGCTCCAGACAAATCCGTAAATTTATCGATTGCAATCTGCACAATTTTACTCGGGTGCGTGATATAGTCCCACACGCTTCCGGTAAAGTCTTTAACCGTATCCCAGACACCGCCAAAAAACTCACCGATTCCACTTGCAAAATGCGGAAGTTCTTCCAGAAAACTCTTTGTTTGGTTGGCTGGCATGATTTTCGTTCCCTTTTCCAGTGGCAGGACTACGTCACGCCCCTCTGGAATAAATGGTTTTCCATGTGGCGGAACGATCATTTCTTTGTATGTAGAGCCTTTCTGGTCGTTTACGATACCTAGCGTGTCTTTTGGGATGCCACCAGTTCCTCTTGCAAACTTCGGGACTTCCCACAATGCAAATTGCTTGTCCGATCCTACTTTATCAAGCACCCAGTTTACACCATTAATTACGCCATTTACTGCTCCACCTATTGGTTTCACAATTGCGTTCGCAATCCCTTTCACGATTCCTCCAAGAGTATCCTTGAGATTGTTAAATCCGTCTTTAATAAACTTCCAAACAGAAGAAAAAGCGTCCATAGCTTTCTCTTTGATCGAATCCCATATTCCACCGAGCGTGCCCTTAATGCTGTTCCAGATTCCAGTTGCAGTATCCTTGATTCCATTCCAGATGCCGGAAAAGAAATTCGCAACAGGGGTGAATATAGCACTTGCGGTGTCTTTTATCCAATTCCATGCGCTTTTTAATGCAAATTTTATTACTTCCCATACTGTATAAATAACAGCTTGAATCGCGTACATAACCGCACCGATCGTTCCCTCGATAAATTTCAGAGGTCCTTCTATTACGTTATAAATCTGCTCCCAGATATCAGCAAAGAAATCCTTAATGCCGTTCCACACTCCCTGGATTTTTTCCGATATAGAGTCCCATAATCCAGACATCCAATCTTTAAATGCATTCCATTTTTCGGACAGCCAGTCTGTGATATCTCCCCAGTTTTTTATTACTGCCACAACTGCTGCAACCACTGCAATAATTCCGGCAATAATTCCGGCTACTGGTAATAGCACTCCTGTCAAGAATGCCATTGCACCTCCAGCCGCTTCTATTCCACCAGCTACAACCGCAAGAATCGGTAGTAAAGCCGAAATCACCATTGCAATCCCACCGATTACGACTATAATAGTCTTGCTTGTTCCAGAAAGACTGCTAAACCACTTTGCAACTTTCTGAATGATAGGAACAAGTGCTTCCAGAATTGGGGCTACTGCTTCTGAAATGGCACTCCCAAACTCAGCCATAGCCAACTTTACGTTATTTAGCGCAACCGTTTCTTCGTCAATCGGGTCTAAAGTATTGCTGAAAGTCGTTTCCACAGTCCCCTGACTGTCTGAGGCAGCGCCTCCTAGGTCGTTCAGGTTTAGAACCCCTCTTTGGATGGCATCTACCATCCTCACAGCACCTTTTGTTCCGAATACCTCGCGGCGGCGTTTAATGCTTCCGTCTGGTCAGTCGCATTCAAAATTTTATCCTGCGTTTCTGCCAAACCGTCAGTGAGTGATTTCCCGTCTTTTGCATAATTTACCGCTGCCTTTGATAAGCTGCTTAATGCGGCAGACCCGTCTACTCCTGCCTGCTCAAATGCCCCCAACAGCTTTACTGAGTCCGAGAAACTCAATCCCAATTCTTGTAGCTGTGGTGCTCCTTCAATCGCTTTCTGAAATAGATCGTCTACAGATACGCCCGTGTCTTGCGCTGTTTTTGCAACATCATCAAGTACGCTGTCTAGATCATCACTCGACATGTGGAATACGCTAATCGCCTGTTTTGCGTTTTGCGTTGATGCTACCACATCGGATCCAGTAATTTCCGAAAACTTCAACATTTTTTCAGATGCATGTTGTAATTTTTCATCGGTGAACCCGAACTGCGTATTCATCTCCCCAATTACTTTTCCGATGTTTTCAAGGTTGTCTATCGGAAGGCTGGACGCAATGCTTTTATAGACATTATCCATTCCTTCAGCAAGCTTCCCTGTAGCACCTGTCGCTGTTATGATTGCATCAGATCCGGCATCTACCTCATTAAATGCTTCTTTTGCGTTGTCACTAAACTCTTTTATCTTCTGCCCTGCATCTGCTATGATTTCAGCGGCTTGCATCATGTTTCCTGCAACAATTCCTTTTCCGATACCGTCCAGTGCTTCTCCTGCCTCACCTGAATTCTTCTTCATCTCGTTCAGGTCGTTGTTCACTTCATCAATACTCGCCCCGTCATCTACCTTATTCAATGTAGCTTTCATCTTTGACAGGTCAGTTTCTGCCCCAAACGCTTCTTTTCCTATCTTGTTAAGCGCTACTGTCAGATCGTCACTGTTCGCCGTTCCATTTTTTATGGCATTCGTCAGCCTCGTTCCGAGGATGTCCTGAAAATCATCTAGGGACTTTCCGGTTGCTTCAAACAGCGTCTGCAACTGCTTCGTGCTTTCTTTTAGGGATTTCTGCTCAGTCTCCATTCGACTAATCTGCGTGGTGTAAGATTTTAAATCCTGTTCCGTCTTCGCAATTTCCCTCTGAAATTCTCGGTATTCTTCTGCTCCAATGTCACCAGATTTGAACTTCTTTTCTACTTCTCCCTGTGCCTGCTTTAAGGCTTCCAGCTTTTCCTTGGTATTTTCGACCTGTTTACTTAATAACTCCTGTTTCTGTGCAAGCAACTGCGTATTCTTCGGGTCAAATTTTAATAATTTATTTACAGAGCTTAATTCGCTACCAAGACTTTTTGATGTATCTTCCGCGGATTTCAAAGCTTTGCTGAGTGCCGTTGTATCCGCACCGAATTTAATTGTGATTCCTTTTATTTTGCTATTCGCCACTTTCTCACCTCTTTAAAAATTATCAAAATCTTCCTGTGTTGCTTTTCTCGCAGTAGGATTTTCATCTTTTTTCTGGTTGTCTATATACTCTTGTACATAGTCCAGACAGTCACCGATTGTCATTTCTTCCATGTCTTCGCTGGTCAGTCCAACCTGTCTGCACACATAAAAAAAGGACTCATTTGTAAACGGTTCTCCGCTGGATGAATCCTGATCATTTATTTTTTTTTACTTGTTGGCATGGTATCTGTAAGCAGATCCTTTACTTCTCCCATGATTTCATTGAGCGGGAATACTTCGAATCCATCCAACCACTCCAATGGATCAGGAATCGTCCTGTCTGCTGTTTTCGCCATTGTCCAGATGATGTCGTAAAATACTTCCATGTCCATGTGGTCAAGAGAAGCAAAAGAAATATCCTGTATTCCAAAATTCCTTTTCGTTCCTTTTCCAAACACTTTCGCTACTTTCATCAGGTCTGCAAAATAATCTCTTCCAAACTGCGCCTTATATCTCTTTGGCAGTGCTGCTGTCGATTTCAGTTTCACTGGTTTTTCGTCAATGTAAATTGTTTTTTCCATAACATCCTCCGCTTTTTTTCTATTGGGGCAGATCGCTCCACCCCTTTATTTCGCTTTACCTACTTTTGCCTTTCCAATCTTCCCCCTGCCTACCAAGGCGAGGTCTTCAGGGGGTGCTATTCCCCCGATTCTTCATACACTTTTGTATACCAAGAGTTATACGTCTCTTCATCCACTCCTGCGGATGTAGACGCTTTAACCAGATTATCACTCGGTCTCGGGCTTGCTACCATTGCCAGCTCCGTTGTATTCGGATCACCGCTGTCCTTTGTCGTACTTCCAACAGATGGTCTGTTTACGGAGCAGTAATACAAGAGATGTCGTGTCGCTTTCACATCTCCCTGGAACTCAAACATCAATGCAATATTTGCTGTCTGAGCGTCAGAGTTTTCGACCAGTACTCCTTTTTCTGTTTTCTTCTCTTTCAGCACTTCTGTGCGGAAATCTTCCGGTACTCTTGCAAGCGTAAGTGTACCCTCGTATCCCTGATTATTTGCGTTGGTGTAATAATCAATGTCATCCGCTTTAAACCGGATCAGATCGCCGCTTTTGTCGAATGTGATACTTACCGCCCCCGGTAATCTCTTGGGTGATCCGTATGTGATTCTTCCACTCTCATCCATTGTAATAACAGCGTAATAGCAGTTCCTCAATCCAAATTCTACTTTATTCTCTTTCCCTGTCTGTGCAGCTCTTGCTGTTCCTGCCATGTTCTTTACCTCCTATATTTCAATTTCATATGCTTTCAAATACATATTTTCGGAATCTAAAAAACTCTCGTACGATTCATACGTGAGTTCATTACTGTTTAATAGTTCCTTTACTTTTTCTTCCAACTGCAAGTCTTTCTGATCCGTGTATACCTCAATCGTGACGGCGTATCCCTCGTAATACACGGTGTCATCCGCATAAAATCCGATATCCTCGTCCACATAGTATACGATGTACGGTAATTCTGGTACTTGACCGACTGCAAAACAACGATACGCAATCGGAAGATTTAGCGTTTTTAACTTGTCTTTTAATTCTGGCAATGTCATTTCACAGTCTCCTTTCCAATTCTTCTACATATTCTTTTATGCATTCCTGTTCCACTTCTTCGATATGCGGATATGCTCGTACTTCACCGATTTTTCTTCCACCACGTTTCAACTGGTGTCCTTTTTCCAGTAGATGAGTTAGGCGATATGTCGGTTTTTTATTATACACTGTTATTCCATCTCTCCCAGATTCCCTTGTCCATCCTTTTGCGTACCGTCCGCTGCTCTTTTGACTGTTTGCTTTCAACTTCTTCACAGCTTTTTCGGAAACGTTCATGGCAACATCCTGTGTGGTTTCTTTTACTTCTTCTGTGTATTCTTCCATCTGCCGCATAATTTCTCTTGCGAGTTTGTCAGCACTTATGCTTTCGCTCATTTTTCGATCCTTTCCGTACAGGTCAATTCCAGTTCTTCTGCGCTGATCTGATACGTTTTCACCACTTTCAGTTTCTTTCCGTGGAATCGGATATACCTCTGTCCTTCATATTCATAAGGATGCACGATTAAAATCCCTGAAATTTCCATGTTGTTCTGTCCAGCAAGGTAGAACTCATTTCTGGACACTTGCTCTTTACAGCACCAGATCTCCTGTTCCGTTTCAATCGGTACTTGCTGACCGATCTCATCCTCTTCATACCCGTTGGAAGATATCAATACTACTTTTTCATCCCAAGTCCTCATTCTGCACCGCCTTAACCATCAGATTGTTTAGCCGAAACCGTATACTCCTCGGAATAACGCCATCTTCTGGATGGTTATACTTCCACGTCAGCCCAATCCAGCACAAGCAGGATGTGTCATATCTTTCTTCCGTAATACGAACGCCGCATACATTTTCGCATTCGTCCAGAATACCATCTATGATCGCATAAAGGACGGAATCCCTACTATCTGTAGAGATTCCAAGTCTGTCTTTTAATAGTTGCAATACAATCACTCTCATAAGCATACTCCTTATGAATTCGCCATGATCCCCTGTTTTTTCATCTCCGCAAGAATCGCATTGATTTTATTTTTCAGGTCAGTCGCTGTTTCTGTGGACAAATCTTCGATCAAAGCCATCTGTTTCACACCGCCAAGCGTTGTTTTATTCGCCGCTGGAAGAGTGTAGCTTGGTCCCGCAGGTCCCTGTGCGCCTGGATCTCCCTTGTCTCCTTTCGGTCCTGCTACTCCTGGATCGCCTTTTGCTCCTGCTGGTCCTGCTGGTCCTACTGCTCCTGCTGGTCCTGCCGGTCCAACCTGCTCATTCTTCACGCCCTGCTCTAACTTATTCAGTTTCTCTGCTGTAATAACGTCATCATTATTCCATGTCGTTGGTGTATATGCCATTATTATTACCTCCGTCTCTTATTTTGTTTTACCTACTTTTGCCTTTCCGACTTTCCCTCTGCCAACTAAGGCTACATCGTCAGAGGGGATTATTCCCCCGGTGTGTATGTAATGTAGAATCCGGCGTCTGCATCCGTTTTCTTGACATCATATCTCACAATACCGGCAAGTAGTTTACCGTAAATCTGGTTATCTACCCATTCAACGCTTGTCCGTTTGCGGTCGAAGAATGTGCAGAATGATTTCGGATCACCGACAAAACCTTTTAATTCGCCAGCTCCTGCGATCATTTCGTCATCCAAAACGATTACCTCTTTACCAAACAGCATCTTTCCGCTTGAGGAAGTGATAGAATCCTGCAACAGATATCTTCCATTTTTATCTTTCAGCTTGTCCAGTTCTGCGTAAAGAGACGCTGAATGATAAGCTTCACTGGATAGACTTTCTTAATATCCTTGTTAATTAAATCTTTCAATCCATCCAGCCCGTTCACAGTCTTAGGTGTTGCACTTTTTAATACAGTCGCAACGTCTGTGTTGATTGTGTTTCCGGACTGGTCATTGATTTCATCTCGGATCAGACCTGTTACATCATAGTCAGCGTCATCGATCGCCTCCTGTGAAATCGGGATATATCCTCTTCTTGTTTCGATGTTGTAGCTAATTTCAGTAATTTTTGGTTTGGAAAGTTCTGGGTTCTGCGCAAGTTCTTCTACAGTGTTCATTTTGCTTCCAGATTTCGCAATTACTGGATATTTTCCAGATGCACTGTTTACGCCTACTACTTTTACATAGTTTCTCAAATCAACGATGTCCTCTGGTTTCTCCTGTGGCGCAAGGAGTTCCTGTGGGATAAGAGCACCGGCATCTGCTTCTTTAAATCCACCCTCTCTTACCTGCCCTTTGGACTTCACAAATGCGTTAATCGCACTTCTCATTTCTTCAATTTCTTCTTCATTTCTTCTACCCATGTCTTTTTTCTTCTCCCTTCTTTCCGGTGTTTTTTCATACTCCTTCATCTGCTCACGGAGTTCTGATAATTCGGTTTCCAATTTGCTTTTTCTCTCATTATGAGCATCATTCTCCTCAGTAAACTTTGTGATAGCATCGTCTACCAAAGAGCGATCTTCTTCGGTATTTGCTTCATTGATTGATTCTTCCAGTTCCTTTTCTCTTGTCTCAAAATCTGCGTCTTTTCCACGCATTTCTTCCAGTTCCTTTTCTTTGTCTGCGATCTGTTTCGCAAGCATTAACTGTCTTAAAGCCATTATTTTTCTCCTTTCAATCTCCTCGTGGCATTACTTCGCCACTGCACCAACTGTTTCTCCCGATACTGTTCCACCTGTGCATGTCTCGCCTGTACGCCCGTATCTTCATAAGCCGGGAATGTGCATACAGACACTTCGTGCAGATCAACTTCTCGTATTGTCCATTTCACAGTGCCGTCATCTCTCCAGTCCGTTTCCTCACGCACGATGTTAAAACCGAACGAGCACTGATCCACATCTCCACGTTTTACCCTCTCATACAGGTTCATTGCGTCTGAATCATTTTCGTTGATATCAATTTCGCCCCATAGACCTCTTGTATCGGTTCTCAGGCGTAAAGTTCCAACTTTTGTCCGTCCAAGTACAAGTGTGTCATCATGGTTTGTCAGAGCGCGGATGTCGTTGCTCATGGTATTTACAAACGCTTCTGGTGCGATTTCTTCGTAAGCTCCCGGCCACAACTCTGTTTCGGAATTAAAAACAGCGAAGTATCCGGAAATTGTTTTCTTTCCGTCCTCCGCTTCTCGTGTTTCAAACTCCGCTTTCCACGATCTGGTTAGGTTTTCTTTCTTTCGTTCCACTATTCATCACCTCCCGTCCTCAATTTCTTCTGTTCTCCAATCATCCCTGTGGAATAAAGTTTTCAAGGATGATCAGATCGTTTAATCCATCTTTCGGAGAGTCACCAATCAAGTTCAATACATCGTTTCCTGTATAGATTCCTCGGATATATAGGTTCATTCCGATTTCCGCAAGTTCTTTGGTGTCGTAAGCCATCAAGCTCTTTGAGTTACATTTAAAGTACCAATGCGGGCTCTGAATCAGCCCTTTCGTCAATGTCTGTTGAAATACATCAGCAATGGATTTTACCCTTGTTCTGACAAAGTTGTTATACTCATCCTTGTTAAAACTTCCTACCCCAAGAAAAAAAGGCGGCACATCCAACAGGGATGCTACCGTCCTCTTATCAATCTCGACCGATTCATTGATTGCGATATCCTTAAGGGATAGTGGTTTTACCTCGGATACCTCCAGAAATTCCGCAGGTATGATCCACGGCTCACCCGGTTTCGATTCTTTCAAATATTTTTCTTTAATTTGCTTTCTTCCGGCTTCGCTTGCAAAATCTTCCGACATTGCATCTACCTTAACAATGACGTTTGGCATGTACTGTCCGCTCATAAAAGATTTCTTAGTCGCATTCGCCTGTTTCAAATTAGATGCAATATCCTTTAAAGCAAGCCTATAGCCTGTTCCTTTCCACGGGTATTCCGGGTCTGGGTTAATCGCAAAGTGTAACACTTCGCTTGGATCGTATTCCTCACTTCCGTAGATTATCTTGTACCTGTCGGTGCCTCTTCAAACTTGATCATAGACGGCTTCAATGGAATCAACTCGTCAATATACCCATCCCTCATCACAGGCAGGACAACTGCGTTCCCGTCACCCGGTAATAGCATCGAGTAAACAATGTTGTAAACCCACGCTTTTCTTGTCATCAGCGAATACGGATTAATGTCAATCTTTCGTGATAGCTCATTCTTAATCCGGATGTCTCCATGCGGACCATTCTCCATTAAATGGATTGTCATGCCAGAAACCAAATCGGCAATTTTCTGACACGCTGCCCGAATTTCAGGGTTCTGCGCCAGCGTTGTGTATCCTGACGGAAATAAAAAATCAGAGAACGTAGCTCCCTGATACACAAATACTTTATTCTGTGGTTCTGATCTAATACTCTTCTGCTTCTTTTTCTTTGCCATTTTAGCCTCCTATCCTTCGTCTTCTGCAAAAATCAGTCTCCCGTTTTCAGCTCTTCCAAGGCAAGTACATTTTCTGTCAATAAAATCATCCTTATTTTTAGCGTGAGATATATCAGTCGTATGTTTGCAATTTCCACTACATTTCTCGCATCTTTTCCCATCACATAAATAAAGGATTTCGCATTCTGTTTTCACGCCCATTCTTTCTCCTACTCTCTCTTTAACCATTTATTTGCTGCATTTCCAAGTGCCATGTCAGCCAACATCTGGCAACACGAAAATACCCCTGCATCAAACAAGTCAATTCGTCTTACGCCGCCGTCTCCGTCTACCTTTTCATATTGGATCATGTCATCCACCTTCTCGATTGCCCGTACATTCTGCACGCAATATTCAAAGGCATCCGAGTGCAGATAGTAAAATTTCTTATTCTTCACTTTCACTTCAATGTGCCGAAATCCCTCAGATTTTACATAAAAATACTGTGGCTGATCTTGAATTTTAAATCCTGCTTTTTTCATTTTCAGGAAAATTTCACGTCCAAACTTCTTGTCGAATCCGACTATTTTGATTTTGAATCCCATCTTTTTCATTGAGATAAACCAGTTTACAATGTCATCGGGAAGTACCGTTGCTGTATTACTCATCGTCAGCCATCCATCCTCTTCCCAACCAAACAGTGGTATTCCATCCTCGTCACCTTTTTTAATTGCTGCAGCTCTCGGAAAGAAAGCGTGTGTGATGCAGATATCCACATCTCTGTATGTTCCATAAATAGCTCCTGCTGTCAGATCGTGAAGTTTTGATAAGTCAGCTCCGCCATACCATGTGATCGGCAGTTTTGCCAACTCTTCCAATGACCAGTTATATTCATCGTCAGATGATCTGAATTCGTTGATATCAAAATAAGCATTTAAAGCATTCGTAAAGATGTTCAGTGTTTTGTTTAAATACTCTGCTCTCAGCTGCGGCTCATTCATTGCCTGCGCCGCATCATCCATAAGGTCTTCTATTGTAACAGTAACTCCGATTGATGGCGTGCACATCTGTAATACTTCCGGATCATCCAATGTCGTATCTCGCCTTTGCTGTTTAAAACATTGCCCTCTTTGTCCTGATCTGCTTTGCAAATAAAAATAAATAGGAGTCATACGCCTTTTCTGTATTTGTTCCATCCAAAACTCCATGTAACGTATTTAACCTATTTGCTAAAAAACCATCTGGAATATCACCAAGCCGTAGAAATACCAATCAAAGCTTGTTTCTATACGCTTTCATAGCATTTTTCATCAGTATGTATTTCTTTGCCGCTGCTCTCTTCCAGGAATGCAGCTCGTCCAGAATCAGGCAGTTACAGTTTAAGGAGTCAAGCTTATCTTCTTGGTTGGCGATCGCATACATTTCTGCAGTACCATCTCCAAAATCAATACGGATGGAGTGTTCCTGATTGTTGTTTCGGATTCTCAGCTTATCAACATCTCCTCGTAAAGTCTCAACGTTATCTACCAAAATCCAAAACTCTCCATTGTCTGCTTTACAGAGTTTGCTACGATGTATGTCTTTGCTCCGGAACATCTATCCAAAATACTCTTTGCTTCAGCAAGCGCAGCACTAAAGGATGTTTTCCCCTGTTTTCTCGGTAAAAAAATAAGCGCTTCGTTGAAACGCCTGATGTCTGTTCCTTTTCGAAAGATCCAAACAGATTCACGCATACAAATTTCTGCCAGTCAGTCAATAACATCGGAGTTCCTTTAAAACTCACTCCGTTCTTGTCCTCGCCCTGTACATGTGGATAGTCCCCTCAATCAAATCGATCACAAAATCAAATTGATCGCTACGAAAATCCAAATCATCTCTTTCAAGGTCTGTCAGAAATCTCCTGCACGCAAGAACTCGATCCTCATTTGCAAGTATCCTTTTATTTGCAATATCCTCCGCATAGCGAACAGCCGTATCGAAATGCGGACTGTTAATATGGGATAAGTCCATTTACTTCCCCTGTTGTTTTTCCAGTAATAATGCAAATGCAGATTTCTCTTTTTTCGGCTGTTCAATCTCCGCATTGTACGTTTTTGCATTTAGCATCAGTCTGTCAGAATACGTCCCAATATCTTTTCGGAGGTTTTCAAGACTCACGAGAATAGGGCTTTTTTTACCCCCACTTTTCTCCGTGTCCAGAATCACTTCATATTCAGACTCTTCAAACTTCTTGCTCAGCACATTGTACTGGTAAATCATATCTGCATAGATCTCAATGACCTGTTTGTACTGCACTTTGTAGGTTCCGAGCTCTTTCATGTATTTAACTGTTCTGTCAATAATTGTTTGCCTTTGCGGTATGTATCTTGCCACCTATTCTCACCTCCCTATCTGCCGGAAAATTTATTTTCAGAATCCCGCGCTATTGGAAAGAGTCCTCTCTCCCGATTCTCCTGAGACATTTTTAATTCTCAAAGGGAGGGGGATACCTTGATCTCGCTCAACTTCAAGCTTATTCCTTCTTTTTCTTTCATCAATTCCGATGTATAAATCGCAGATTCTTTTCTTTTCGTAACGATTTTATAAAAATCTCTCCAGGTGGGTTGATGTCACACTCCATTTATCATTAGCACCAACACCGATATCGACACACTTCTTTACTGCATCCCCCAATATCTCAGTTACTTCCGAGACGCTTCTATCTACTCGTCCACTCCACTCAAGTTCGTACATCTTGATTTCTTCCATGCTTCAAACTCCCTTCTTCTTTTCCTCTGCCAGTACATTCCAAGGCTTGTCACCTTGTCCGTCTTCCTGTCGTGCATCCGATCATGTTGCGCAGTGGACATGCCGATAAGATTCCAGTCCACAAGTGCAAGCTCTGGATACTCTTCCAGAGGATAGATATGGTGTACTGTCGTAGCTTCCGCATACTTGCCGTATCTCTTAGACTCTTGACATTGATAGTTATCACGCCTTAATATGTTTTCTCTTTTCTTTTTCCACTTTCGGCTTTCGTAAAACTTTCCCATGCTTCCTCCCTTTGATCAGTTTTCCACAGTCTTTGCATCTCCATGTGTGCTCTGTGATAAAGCTGCCATCATTCTGCCTTGCAAGATCTGTACTGACATATTCTGTCTTACTATGCTTGCACAATATTTTTTTAATAACTCCCATGCTTTTACTCCTTTGTAACATAATAAAAGCACCCATCTCTGGATGCTAAGAATTTAGGACTACTGCTGAAAGAATTAATAACGCCAACAAAAACCAAAATAACCAAATACACAATCAAAATTTATAAGAAAAAAGGAAGGAAACTTTGCAGTAGTCCACAACGGGTATAGCAGGACTCGAACCTGCGACACATCGGTTAACAGCCGATGGCTCTAACCAACTGAGCTATACACCCATAGGATGCCTTTTATTGACATCCTCTACCCTATCCGCACTCGGGTACTGACACTAAATATAGATTGCTGAATCTATTTGTTTGTTTTGCAGATCTGCGGATACCTGCGTTTTGT
>ENA-OQBT01000755-OQBT01000755.1-human-gut-metagenome-genome-assembly--contig:-NODE-755-length-17329-cov-2.038484_pt1 | contig 17329 bp, 23 predicted proteins | sample MGYA00242749_ERZ504557 | MGnify/ENA primary metagenome ERZ504557 (study PRJEB26092, sample SAMD00036243) | human gut metagenome | host: Homo sapiens | study: EMG produced TPA metagenomics assembly of... | reverse complement strand
GATTCACGGCGGGACGCCCTTTGGGCGTCCCCTACGATATCGCATACAGGCGATGGAAATGAATGCAGCCCACAAAAAAAATACGGCCATCGGCCTGGTGCGTAGGGGCCGTCCCGAAGGGCGGCCCGCCTGAAATGATGGTGTACACGCTATTCATGACAGGTGATGTGTGAAAAAAAGCCCCATATACCAGAATGGTCATACCCACGATTCACGGCGGGACGCCCTTTAGGCGTCCCCTACGGGTGCGGTCCGGTGGACCGCCCGCTAATGGCTTTTTTCTAAATGTTCTTTTACTGCAATTCGTATTTTTTGTTTTCCTGGTATATCATCATGAACAGCCGGTCATTTTCGTCGAACATGAGGGTCAGGTAATAGTCCGGGTATACGACGTCGGTCAAGAGGTATTCGTTACCGATGGCCTTGAGTTCATACATGAATTTGAAGGCTGGACGCAGCTTTTTCAGGGCGTCACTTTTTTTGTCGCCAATCTGCAGGCCGTAGAAAGAATGAGGGACTTTGTTATCAGAACTGATGATGAGGTCTTTTTTTTCTTGGCGACTGTAATACAGGTCCTGCCATACCGTTGCTGGCTTGGCTTGTTGTACGCCTTCTTCCTGGCCCAGTGCCAGGCCGGGAAGCCACAATAGGCCTAAGAGTCCGGCTGCGATAAGACGATTTTTTTTCATAAAGACACCTCCGCATTCAGCATAGGCCGGGCGGAGGTGTTTTGTCAAGGCAGGTGTCATCCATTTTGACAGCTATGCGTTTTGCAGCGATATTTTTCGGGAAGCTGGACGATGATGATGCCCAGGAGGATACAGATGGCTCCGGCTAATTGGACGGGCGTAAAGGTTTCGCTCAGGAAAATGACGCCAGGACGGCGGCGATGAGCGGGTTCAGTGCTGTAAACAGGCCGGCTTTTTCGGCGCTGGTATACTTTTGGGCGACGGGCTGGAAGGTGAAGCCAAAGACGGAACAGATGAAGACCAGGGCCAGGATGGCACCCCACGTCGTCGTATCGGCAGGAACGGCCGGGCTTTCAAATAAGACCATGCTACTGTACTGTACACGGCGAGGAATCCCATTTGCAAGATCCCCAGCAGCAATGGGTCGTACTGCCGGGCCAGGCGGGCGGTCAGGCAGATCCAAATGGCGTAGAAGACGGAACCGGTCAGGCAGATGATTTCTCCCGGTGCCAGATGGAAAACGGCGCCTTGCAGGGTAAGACAGGCGATGCCGATAAGGAGCAGGCTCGTAGCCGTCAGGACTTGCTTTCCCGGCCAATGGTGGCTGACGACGGCCATTAGGATCAGGACCCAGACGGCGGATGTATTTTCCAGGAAGGCCGCTGTCGACGAGGGAATTGTCGTCAGGCTGATGAGTTCACAGGCCATGCAGGCGAAGAGGAAGGTCCTAAGAGGCCGGCAGCCTTCCATAGCTGGCGCGTCAACAGCGGGAGCGGCGGTGAAAGAGCAGCAGCAGGATAAGTGTCGTCAGGGCGAAGCGGATTGCCAGTAATTCTAAAGGCGGTATCCCGTTCAGTCCGATTTTCGACAGGAGATAGGAAATGCTGCGGGAAGCGATGACGATGATGAGCAGTATTTCTGCATTTCTTTGTTTCATGAAAAAGTCCCTCCTTACTTTTTTCTTGCTTTTATGATACGATAAAAGTAGTATGGAGAGAATAGCAAAATAATATATATAGTTTTGATAAAAAGGCAAAGGTGATAGACATGAATACGGAAAAATGCAGGCTCTTGCTGCAAGTCATCCAGGCGGGCAGTTTTTCTTCAGCTGCCGAACGATTGGGATATACCCGTCTGGCGTCATGCGGTCCATTGCATCGCTGGAAAAAGAAATCGGCTTTCCCCTGCTGGGGCGGACGGCACAAGGCATTTATCTGACCCGTGAAGGGCAGGCAGTGCTCCCTTATCTGCGCCGCCTCATCCGTGATGAAGATGCTTTGTTGCAGTACAGTGCCAGATCCGGGGATTGACGGCCGGGGATATTTACATTGGCTCTTATTTCAGTGTAGCCGCCAACTGGCTGCCGCAGATTATATAGGCTTTCCAGCATGCCTATCCGGCAGTCCACGTCCACATCGAGGAATGCGCCAATAAAGTGATGTACGATGGATTGGAAGAAGGGCGCTTCGATTGTTGTATCACGACGTGGCGCCCTTTTTCCGGAGACTGGATTCCCTTATGTGAAGATGAAATGGTCATGTGGCTTCCGGAAAATCATCCCTTGGCACGAGCGAGGTATACCCGTTGAAGCAGTTGTGTCATGAATCTTTTATTGAACCACTGCCGCAGCAGGATACGGATGTCGTCCGGATCCTCAAGGAAGAACATATTTCTTATGAAACGCGATATACGGCCATCGATAACTATACGACCTATCGCATGGTCGAAGCCGGCCTGGGTGTCAGTATGAACAATCGCCTCATGACGGCACAGTGGCAGGGCCGCGTGGCTATCCTTCCCATGGATCCGCCCCATACGATTACCATTGGCATTGCCATTCCCAGTCGGGATGGGGCATCACCGGCAGTCAAGAAATTCATCCATTACGTGCAACAGGGAATCAGTCAGATCCTTGAGCCGAAGGATTCTCACTAGGCGTTCCATGGCGTTTGGGCAGGATGAGGTTCAGGCTGATGGCGATTATCGAAGCGATGACGACGGGCGCTTTGCCGAAGATGGTCGTCACCCAGTCCGGGAAGAGATAAAGCGATTGCGGCGCGGCTGACAATCCCATACCCATGGCGACGGCCAGGCCGATGATGGACATGTTGCGCGGCGTTGCCCCATCGGACAGGGCCAGGCGTATACCGGTCATGGCGATGGATGCGAAGACGGAGACCGTAGCCCCGCCGAGGACAGCATAGGGGATGGTCGTCAAGAGACCGGAAAATTTAGGAACTATACCGGCGATGAGGATGATGATAGCCGCCAGGGCCAGCGTAGCCCGGTTGATGACTTCGTCGTCGTGACGATGCCGACATTCTGGCCGAAGGTCGACGTCGGCAGGAAGCCAAAGAAAGCGCCGAGGATATTCGTCGCCCCCAGTCCCAAGATGGCACCGTGCAGTTCATCTGATGTGGCTGACGGTTCATGCTCCGGAAGTGGTGGCCGAGAAGTCACCGATAGCCTGGATGGAGTTGATGACGAAGAGCAGGGAAATGGCGATGCAGGCAGCGGGTCAAATTCTAAGCCAAAGTGTAAGACTTGGGGCATTTCGAAATACCCGGCTGTCATGACGTTGTCGAATTGGACCATGCCCATGGCCAGGGCCAGAATATAGCCGGCTAGGATGCCGACGAGGATAGAAGCCAGGCGCAGCAGGCCTTTACCAAAGTTTGTGAAAAATGTCACAACAACGAGTGTAAACAAGGCGACGATCCAGTTCTTCCAGCTGCCGTAGGTCGGGCTGCCCACGCCGCCGGCCATGTAGTTGATGGCAATGGGATAAAGGGACAGGCCAATGGTAAAGACGACGGTCCCGGCTACGAGGGGCGGGAAAAAATGGCGAATACGGCGGATGGCTAAGCGACTAAGATGGCGCAGCTTCCGCCGAATATCTGGGCGCCCAAAATGGCGGCTACACCGTACTCGCTGGCCAGGGTCTGCATGTCGGTACGTAGGCGAAGCTGACGCCGAAAATGACTGGCAGACCGGCACCGAAATGGAGCCCTGTCCGGCGGCCAATAGGATAGAGTTGCAAGAAGGTGCCGATAGCCGCAGCAATCAGCGAAGCCTGGATGAGCAGAACCCGGTCGGGCTGGGACAGGCCGGCGGCACCGGCGACGATGATAGCCGGTGTGACGCAGCCGACAATCATGGCGACGACGTGCTGTAAGGCCAGGGGCAGGGCTTCAAAGAAATGAGGATGCCATCCATGGAAAAGAGTGAGGCGCTCCGGCTGTTTGAAATAGGCATTTTTTCCACAATGATGCGCCTCCTTTAGGCTCGGTAAATGCGGGTCCCCGTTTTTCCGAGGATACCATCTTTGGCTTTCTGGAGCAGTGTTATCAGGGCTGTCCGGCCGGGACGGGATTCAGCGAATTTGACGGCGGACTGGACTTTGGGCAGCATCGAGCCGGGGGCAAATTCATTTTGTGCCATATATTGCCGGGCTTCGTCAGTGGTCATTTCCGACAGCCACTGTTCGTCCGGCTGACCAAAGTGGATTGGCCACTTTTCGACAGCTGTCAGGATGATGAGGTAATCGGCGTGGAGGTCTTCGGCCAGGCGTTCGCTGGCGAAATCCTTGTCGATGACGGCGCTGGCCCCTTTGAGATGGTTGCCGTGACGCATGACGGGAATACCGCCGCCGCCACAGGCGATGACCAGCTGTCCCGATTCGACGAGGGTGTCGATGGCGCCGATTTCGATGATTTCCTGGGGCAGCGGCGAAGCGACGACGCGGCGCCAGCCCCGGCCGGCGTCTTCCTTGACGATGTAGCCGTATTCTTTGGCGGCGTATTCCGCCTGTTCTTTAGTCATGAAATGGCCAATCGGTTTCGACGGATTCTTGAAAGCCGGGTCTTCCGGGTCGACGCGGACCTGGGTGACCATGGTAGCGACGGGAATGTCGAAGATGTCGCGGTTGTACATTTCTTCGCGCAGGGCATTCTGCAAGTCATAGCCGATGTAAGCCTGGCTCATGGCGACGCAGACCGACAACGGCGTGTTGGGCTGGTTCGGATCTTCCCGGCTCAGGGCGGCCATGGCGTGGTTGATCATGCCGACCTGCGGGCCGTTGCCGTGGGCGACGATGACTTCACAGCCTTCCTGGATGAGATCGACGATGGCCTTGGCTGTCGTCTTGACGGCCAGCATCTGTTCGTGCAGTGTATTTCCCAGGGCGTTGCCGCCGAGGGCGATGACGATACGTTTCTTTTTCTCGGTCATGATAATTCTCCTTTTATGTGTACAAAAGTTTTATAAATGATGAGTAAAACGCATGATAGGGGAATGAAAAAGGCACCGGTCCGGAGGACCGGCACCTTTGACGGTCAGGTTATTTCATTTTGCGCAGGATGCCGCGTTCTTCTAATGCTTTCAAGGTCTGAGCCGGATCCTGGCATTTGGCCAGCATGATCATGGCAGCGATGACATAGGGCTTGTAGCTGGCTTCCTTGTAGAGGGAATCGCGATAGCGGTCGAAGACGGAGGCTTCGACTTCGCCGTCTTCACAGCTGACGCCGTTGATGTCGGCCGGCAGGCAATGGAGGTACATGGCTTTGCCGTCTTTTGTGGTCTTCATCAATTCTTCCGTGCAGCACCAGTCTTTGTGCTGAGCGTTCTGAGCCAGCAGTTCCTGTTCCAGGGCATCGATGCCGGCCTGGTCGCCAGCAGCGTAGAGATTCGTCCGTTTTTCCATAGCCGCAAAGGGAGCCCAGCTCTTGGGATAGACGACGTCGGCGTCTTTGAAGGCGTCGGCCATGTCGTGGGTGATGCGGAAGGAGCCGCCCGATTTTTCGGCGTTCTTTTTGGCGACGTCGACGACGTCCGGCATGACTTCATAGCCTTCGGGATGAGCCAGGACGACGTCCATGCCCAGACGGGTCATGAGGCCGATGACGCCTGCGGGACCGAGAGGGGTTTGCCATAGGACGGGGAGTAAGCCCAGGTCATGGCGATTTTCTTGCCTTTCAAGTTTTCCAGGCCGCCCATTTCATGGATGATATGGGCCGCGTCGGCCATACACTGGTTGGATGGTCGATGTCGCACTGGAGGTTGACCAGAGTCGCTTCTGTTCGAGGATGCCGTCTTTATAACCCTGGGTGACGGAGTCGACGACTTCTTTCTGGTACGTATGGCCCTTGCCGATGTACATATCGTCGCGGATGCCGATGACGTCGGCCATGAAGGAAATCATGTTGGCCGTTTCGCGGACCGTTTCGCCGTGAGCAATCTGGCTCTTCTTTTCGTCCAGGTCCTGGACCTGCAGGCCGAGGAGATTGCAGGCCGAGGCGAAGGAGAAGCGCGTACGCGTCGAATTGTCGCGGAAGATGGAAATGCCTAAGCCGCTTTCAAAGATTTTGGTGGAAATATTGTGTTCCCGCATGAAACGGAGGGCATCGGCCAGGACCCAGATGGCTTCCAGTTCGTCATCGGTCTTGTCCCAGGTGAGGAAAAAGTCGTTTTCATACATATCTTTGAAGTTGAGGGCGTTTAATTTATCGATGTAGTCCTGTAAGGTTTTCATAGGGTAGTCTCCTTTTAATCGTTATGGGATGTGATTATTTATCGGTGTATACAGAAGGCAGAGCGGCGTAGACGGCAGCACAAGTGACGAGTCTTGTTTCCATGTCTTTTCGTTGGGAGCATGAGCCTGGGCTTCTGCGCCAGGGCCGAAGCCGATGACGGGGATGCCGTTGCGGCCCATGATGGAAACGCCATTGGTCGAGAAGGTCCATTTATCCGTCAAGGGACGGGCTTTGCGCATGGCTTCCGTTTCAGCGGCACCGATACGGCTGTCGCCGAAGAGGGACGTATAAGCTTCTTCCAGGGCCTTCGTGACTTTGTGGTCTTTCGGGATGACCCAGGTCGGGAAGTAACATTCGATGGGGTAGGTCAGGCCGGTGTAGCTCGGGCGGGCATATTCGTACATGCTGACTTTGACGTCATCGCCGTATTTCTGGACACTCGGCAGGGCGCGGATTTCATCGAGGCAGCTCTGCCACGTTTCGCCAGCGGTCATGCGGCGGTCGAGGGATACGGCACAGGAGTCGGCGACGGCGCAGCGGCTCGGCGAGGTGTAGAAAATCTGGGAGCATGTGACGGTACCGCGGCCGAGGAAGTTGGCTTCTTCCCATTCGGAGTTGTATTTTTTGTCGAGCATCTTGACCAGGCCTTTGATTTCCGTTGTGTCGGCGGCGTCATTTTCATTGAGGGCCCGGACGTCCTGGAGGATGTCAGCCATCTTGTAAATGGCGTTGTCACCGCGTTCGGGTGCACTGCGTGGCAGGAAACGCCCTGGACGTCGATGCGGATTTCCATACGGCCGCGCTGGCCGCGATAGATGCCGCCGTCTGTCGGTTCCGTAGAAACGACAAATTCCGGGCGGACCTTGTCTTCGTTGATGATATACTGCCAGCAAAGGCCGTCGCAGTCTTCTTCCTGGACCGTACCCGTAACCAGGACGGTGTACTTATCGGACAAGAGGCCCAGGTCTTTCATGATGCGGGCACCGTAGACGGCGGATACGATGCCGCCGAGCTGGTCCGACGTGCCGCGGCCGCCGATTTCCGTTTCCGATTCAAAGCCTTCATAGGGATCGAAGTTCCAGTTGGCTTTGTTGCCGATGCCGACGGTATCGATATGGCGTCGAAGCCGATGAGGTCTTGCCGGTGCCATGTAGCCCAGGACGTTGCCCATGGGGTCATTTCTACTTTATCGAAATCGAGTTTGCGCATTTCTTCGGCGATGCGGTCGATGTGTTCCTTTTCGCCGCAGCTTTCGCCGGGGAATTTGACGATGTCCCGGAGGAAGCGGGTCATATCCTGTTCATAGCCTTTAGCAGCCTCTTTGATTTTTTCGTACGGTACTGTCATGAAAATCACTCCTATATCTTAATATAATGTTTTTATTTATTTAATCCTCGCCAGACGATATTCTTATACCGTTCCGGATCCGTATCGCCTTCGGTCGAGAAGACCAGGACCTGGGAGCGGTCATCGAGACCGAGCTCAGCGCGTATATCTTTACATTCGTCGGATAACATGATCGTAGCCAGCGTGCCGAAGGGAACGGCACCGGATTCACCGGATACGATGGGCGCATCGCCTTTGAGGGGCGCTGCCAGCATCCGCATGCCGCGGACCGTGATGGGGTCATCGGCAGCTACGAAGGTCGTGACGTGATTCTTGAGGATGTCCCAGGAAATCGTATTCGGTTCGCCACAGGCCAGGCCGGCCATGATGGTATCCAGGTCGCCACCGACGATACGGGGCTTGCCGTCACCCGCTGCGGCGCCTTTGTACAGGCAGGCTGCGGCCGATGCTTCGACGACGATGAATTTCGGCGGGTTGTCTTTGTAGAGATTGGCGAAGTAGCCGACGACGGCACCGGCCAGGGAACCGACACCGGCTTGGACGAAGATGTGCGTCGGCCGTTCGACGCCCTGCGCTTTCAGCTGTTCGCCAGCTTCCATGGCCATCGTACCGTAGCCCTGCATGATCCACGAAGGGATTTCTTCGTAGCCGTCCCAGGCCGTATCCTGGACCATGACGCCGTGCGGCGTGGCAGCGGCTTCTTTAGCCGCCTGGCGGACGCAGTCGTCATAGTTGAGGTCGAGGATGTCGACGTCGGCGCCGAGCTTCTTGATGTTTTCCAGCCGCGTCTGGGTCGTGCCTTTCGGCATGTGGACGACGGCTTTCTGGCCCAGCTTCTGAGCCGCCAGGCGACGCCGCGGCCGTGGTTGCCATCGGTGGCCGTGAAGAAGGTGGCCTGGCCAAATTCCTGGCGGAGTTTATCCGAAGTCAGGACTTCATAAGGCAGGTCCGATACGTCGCGGTGCGTTTCCTTGGCGATGTATTTGGCCATGGAATAGGAACCGCCCAGGACTTTGAAGGCGTTGAGGCCGAAGCGGTACGATTCGTCTTTGACGAAAATCGAACCTAAGCCTAAATACCGGGCCATCTGTGTGAGCTGAGTCAAGGGCGTTTCACTGTATTGCGGGAAGCTCTGGTGGAATGTCCGGGCTTTAGAGATTTCATTGAGGGACATAATCGGTAAATTTTTATCGTCTGATTTGGGCAGATGGTTCATAGCCCATTTCATATCTTTCTTCATCATCCGTACCTCCTGAGATAAACTGAAAAAAATATTTTAGTAAATCTAAAAGTTTTTGTATACCTAGAGTATAACATGACCTTGCAGATTTGCAATAGGAGAAAGCTAAAAATTTGTTAGGCACCTACACTTTTTTTGCAAGGCATGAAAGGAAGCTGTTACATTTGGGCATAGGAAAAGGGCCGCCTTTTGGGCGCCCCTACGATGCTAGCCACGAGCCACGAGCCACGAGCCACGAGCCACAAGCCATAAGCCACAAACCACTAGCCACGAGCCACGAGCCACTAATCTCACTCTTCACTGCTGTCGATGTAGCTGTACAGGGTGTATTTGGAGATGCCGAAGTGTTTGGATATTTTGTCGCCGGCCTTGGTAATCAGCAAAGCCCCGCGGTCGTTGAGGAACTTGATGGCTTTGATCTTGTCTTCGCGCGTCATCAGGGGGACGGGTTTGCCGACCTGTCGCGTCGATTCTTCGATGAGTTCGTTCAGGAGGTCCGTGACGTTCTGAGGAATCGGGCTGACCTGTTCTTCTTTGGAAGCGACGGAGATGAGCGGCTTGATGGCATTTTCAACCATCATCAATTCCGTAATGTCGTAGTTGATGGAGAAGATGCCGATGACTTTTTGATTTTCATTGCGGATATAGATGGTCGTCGATTTGAGGATGCGGCCGTCTTTAGTCTTGGTCAGGTAACTCGTATGGTCCTGGAGTTTGTCGGGCTCGCTGCGCAGGGCATCGAGGACGGCCATGGACGGGCCATCGCCGACTTTGCGGTTGGTGACGTGGCCGTTTTCAATGGCTACAATGGAATTTTCTTTGTAATTATCGCTCAGGTCATGGATGACGACTTCACAGTTCGGCCGAATTGGTCAGCCAGGCCTTTGGCCAAATGGCGTAAGAAGTTCAGTACAACATCATCTAACATAGGGGCACCCCTCTCTTATAAAACAACGATTCTCTTAACTTGCGTACCGTCAAAACAGTTTATTAGCTCGCCTGCTAAAAAATTTTTAGGTACTGTTAATATATCATATTTTCGCGATAAATCAACGGTTTCAAGCCAAAAAAGGTATGTCGAAAAAACATCTTTCCCGTCGAGTTATAACAAAAAGATAATAAAAAATTTTTAGGCTAAAAAAAAATTGACAGGTCGGTCGGAAGAAGGTACTATTAAGATAGATACGGGAATGACAAAAATATCATGAACAAAACGCAAGAACTTATAACGGATTATGGTTTATACATATGTTCGAAGGAGGTAATTCATATGTTAATCGTCGGAAATGGACACGTTATCACGCGTGATGCCAAGAATCAATATGTTCCCGATGGCGCCGTAGCCATGGACGGGATGAAGATCTGCCGCGTCGGCCAGACCGCCGAAATACGCAGGGCTTTCCCCGATGCGGACTTCATCGATGCCAAAGGCGGCGTCATCATGCCGGCTTTCATCAATACCCATGAACACATTTACAGTGCCATGGCCCGGGGCCTGAATATCAACGGCTATGCGCCTAAGGGCTTCCTGGACATCCTCGACGGGTTGTGGTGGAACATCGACCGCCACTTGACCAATGACCTGACCTACCTGAGTGCCATGGAAACGTATGTCGAATGTATCAAGAACGGCGTGACGACGGTCTTCGACCACCATGCCAGCTTTGGTGAAATCAAGGACAGCCTCTTTGCCATCGGCCAGGCCGCACAGGAACTGGGCGTCCGCTCTTGCCTCTGTTATGAAGTTTCTGACCGCGACGGCCAGGATAAAGCCCGGCAGGCCGTCCTGGAAAATGAAGCCTGGATCCGCCACGCCCAAGCCGATACGACGGACATGCTCGCCGGCATGATGGGTATGCATGCCCAGTTCACGATCAGCGACGAAACGATGGCCCTGGCAGCGGAACATAAACCGGATGGTGTGGGATATCATATCCACGTCGCCGAAGGCATCGAAGATTTGCAGGATTGCCTGAAAAAGCACGGCAAGCGCATCATCGACCGCCTCTATGACTGGAATATCCTGGGCCCGAAGACGCTGCTCGGCCACTGCATCCACGTCAATCCGCATGAAATGGACCTCATCAAGGAAACGGACACGATGGTCGTCCACAATCCGGAATCGAATATGGGCAATGCCTGCGGCTGCCCGCCGACGATGGACATGGTACACCGCGGCATACTGACCGGCCTGGGGACCGATGGCTATACGCACGACATGATCGAGTCCTATAAAGTCGCCAACATTCTCCACAAACATCACCTCTGCGACGCTACGGCCGCCTGGACGGAAGTCCCGCAGATGTTGTTCTATAACAATGCGGTCATTGCCAACCGCTATTTCAAAGCGCCCTTAGGCGTACTGGCTGAAGGGGCGGCAGCCGACGTCATCGTCATGGATTACATCGCGCCGACGCCGATGAATGAAGAAAATATCAACGGCCACATCTTGTTTGGCATGAACGGCCACGGACGTCGTTCACGACCAATGCCAACGGTAAGTCCTCATGGAAAACCGCCAGCTCACCGGTGTCGACGAAGAAGCCTGATGGCTAAGATCCGCGAAGGCGCTGCTACCCTGGCCGGACGCATTAATGGCTATTTATAAGGAGGAATCTATCATGAGTGATCGCATGACATCTATTCCCTTTGGAAAATTAATGAACTGGGTCCTGACAGAAGCGCCGACAGGGACGATTTTCGGCGTCCACCATCACGTACAAGCCGACCCGGAACGGACTTATCATATCTTTGACCGTCCTTTGGAAATGCCCTTTGGCCCGGCTGCCGGCCCGCACACCCAGCTGGCCCAGAATATCGCTGCCGGCTATGTGGCCGGTGCCCGTTTCTTCGAACTGAAGACGGTCCAGAAAATCGACGGCGAAGACCTGCCCGTCCCCAAGCCGTGCATCAAAGCCGACGATGAATGTTATAACGTCGAATGGTCGACGGAGCTGACCGTACCGAAGGCCCTGGAAGAATATATCAAGGCCTGGTTCCTAGTCCACGTCATGGCCGTCGAATACGGCTTAGGGAGTCCGGACGGGATGCAGTTCAATATGTCCGTTGGCTACGACCTGGCCGGTATCCAGACGGCGAAGATCGATTCGTTCATCGAAAATCTGAAAGACGCGTCCCATACGGCTGCCTTTGCCGACTGCAAGGCCTGGCTCCTGGCCCATCTGGACCGCTTCCAGAAGCTCCGCCGCGAAGACGTCGAAGCCATTCCGGCAGCTATCTGCAATTCTGTCACCGTTTCGACCATGCATGCTGTCCGCCCGATGAAATCGAACGATTGCCCGCTATTTACTGAAAGAAAAACACCTCAATACTTTCGTCAAATGCAATCCGACCTTATTGGGGTATGACTTCGTCCGCCACTGCATGGATGACCTTGCTACGGCCATATGTCTTTGACGACAGCCATTTCAAGGCCGACTTGCAGTATGAAGACGCCGTGCCCATGCTCAAGCGCCTACAGGAAGCCGGCCGGGCGGAAGGCCTGGTATTTGGCGTAAAATTGACCAATACCTTCCCCGTCGACATTACGCGCCATGAATTACCGGGGACGGAAATGTATATGTCTGGCAAGCCCCTGTTCTTCCTGGCCATGAACGTGGCCAAGAAACTGAGCGAAGCCTTTGGCGGGACCCTGCCGATTTCCTATAGCGGCGGCGCGATGCCCACAATATCGGCGATATCGTCCAGACGGGTATCTGGCCGGTCACGGTGGCGACGACGCTGCTCAAACCGGGCGGCTATGAACGCTTTGCCCAGCTGGCCCAGTGTTTTGAAGGAAAGATGGGTCAGTCGTTTACTCGTGTAAACGTCGATGCCCTGGATGCCTTATTGACTAAGGCGAAAGGCGATGCCCACTATGCCCGCCTGGATCCCAAGGCCCAGCAGCGCAAGAACGACCAGGCTCTGCCCATGATGGACTGCTTCATGGCTCCGTGCAGCCAGACCTGCCCCATCCATCAGGATATCCCGGCTTATATGGACCTCGTCGCAGCCGGGAAATATGACCAGGCGCTGCAGATCATCCTGGAAAAGAACCCCCTGCCCTTTACGACGGGGACCGTCTGCTACCATACCTGCATGAACAGCTGCACGCGCAATTTCTGCGATGACCCTGTCGAAATCCGGCGCAATAAACTGATTGCCGCTGAAAAAGGCTATGCCGATGTCATGACGGCCTTGCAGGCTGCGCCGTCTAATGGGAAGAAAGCCGCCGTCATCGGTGCCGGTCCTGCCGGCCTGTCGGCTGCATATTTCCTGGCCCGCGGCGGTTTCGATGTGACCGTCTTCGATAAGAACGATGAACCGGGCGGCCTGGTGCGGACCTTCTTATGTGAAAAGAAAGGCCAGATTTCGCCGGAAGCTATCGACCGCGATGTGGCCTTATTGAAAAGATGGGCGTCCACCTCGTCGTCGGCAAGTCGATTGCCTCTCTCGATGAACTTCAGGGGTATGACGTCATCCTGGCAGCCTGCGGCGTCAAAGGGAAAATCGGTGATACTCCGGCCAGTGCCATCGACGGGCTGACGATCATCGGCGACGGCCATTACGGCAAGACTACGTCTGTCGTCGAATGTATCGCCGACGGCCAAAAGGCGGCGGAAGCCATTTTGGGACAGCTGACCAGTGTCGATACCTGATTCCAGCCGATGTAACGACGTTTACTCTCGCCGGGGCCTCCTGGAAGCGGCGCCGGAAACGGGTTGTGACGGCCGCTGCCTCCATTGCGACAGCGTCTGTGAAGCCTGTGTGGAAGTCTGCCCGAACCGGGCCAATGTGGCTATTGCCGTACCGGTCCATATGCAGGCCCAGATCCTCCATGTCGACTATATGTGCAATGAATGTGGCAACTGCCGGACTTTCTGTCCCTGGGGCGGTGCGCCGTATAAAGATAAATTCACCCTCTTTGCCAACGAAGAGGACCTGGAACACAGTGATAATCAGGCTTTGTCGTCATTGACAAGGTCAGCGGCTTCTGCAAGGTCCGCTTGGATGGGGAAATCCGGTCGACGACCTTAGGGACGGCTGATGAAGCCATCCCAGAAGATATCCGGACCTTTATGGAAACGGTCTGCCGCGATTACGGCTATTTGCTGATTGAATAGAGAAAGAAGGGGAAACCATGGATTACGTCATCAAAAACGGGACGGTCTGCCTGGAAGGGGAACATTTCCGGGCTGACGTCACCGTCAGGGAGGGAAAGATCCAGGCCCTGGGAAAGGCTGTCCACAATGGCCATGAAAAAGTCAATCGACGCCGATGGCCTCTATGTCTGCCCTGGCGGCATCGATGCTCATACCATATGCCTTGCAGCAATCGCCGAAGTATCGCGCCTGTGATGACTTTTACAGCGGCGGCGTTGCGGCGGCCTGCGGCGGCACGACGACCATCCTGGACCATATGGCCTTTGGGCCGGCCGGCTGTTCCCTGCGCTATCCTTTTGAGCAGTATAAAAAATTGGCGGCACCCTGTCCGGTCGACTATAGCTCCATGGCGTCATCCAGCACGTCGATGATCAGGTCCTGCGAGAATTGGGCCAGCTCATCGACGAAGGGTTTCCCAGCTTCAAGGCCTATACGACGTATGGCTATCCTGTCGGTGAAAGAGAATTGATGCAGCTCCTGCCGGTCATCAAGAAGCATGGCGGACTGCTTACGGTCCATGCCGAAAGCGACGGCATTACCAACGCCCTGCGGGATTCCCTGGGGCCACAGGATTTGCAGCTATCGGACAGGCCAGGACGCGGCCTAACGCAGCCGAAGCCTCAGCCGTTGCCAATGTCCTGGCAGCGGCCCGGGCTTGCGGCGATGCACCGGTCTATATCTCCACACGTCGGCCCATGAGAGCCTGGACCAGATACGCCTGGCCCGGCGCCAGGGGCAGCGCCATATTTACAGTGAAACGTGTCCGCAATACTTAGTGTTGACAGAAGATAAATTCCGCCAGGGCGGCCCCCTGGAAGGCATCAAATATATGCTGGCACCACCGCTGCGGAAAGAAGAAGACAACCGGGCCTTATGGCAGGCCCTGGCAGAGGGGACCGTACAGACGGTGGCGACGGACCACTGTCCCTTTACGATAGCTGAAAAACAGGAGAATGTCAGTGATTTCCGCCAGTGTCCCGGCGGTGTATCCGGCGTCGAAGAACGGATGCCCTTGTTGTTCAGCGAAGGCGTCCTGAAAGGGAGGCTGACCCTGGAACGGTTCGTCCAAGTCACCAGTGCCAATGTGGCGAAACTTTTTGGTCTGTACCCGCGCAAAGGGACGCTGCTGCCCGGCAGCGATGCCGACCTCGTCCTCATCGACCCGAAAGGTGAACGGACCTTTGCCAAAGAGAACCTGCACACGACCTGCGGCTATTCGCCATATGAAGGCATGACCGTCCGGGCAATGATCCGGCTGACTATGCTTCGCGGTGAAATCATTGCAAAAGACAACCAATTCTGTGGAAAACGCGGCTATGGAACCCTGTTGCATCGGTCCGCGATGAAAGATAATCTTGATCATTAGGAAGGTGGCATTATGAGTGAATTATGTAAACTATGGGTAAACAACCGTGAAATAGAGGCCGATGGGGACCGGAAACTCATCGACGTCCTGCGCAACGACCTGCGCCTGAAATCCGTCAAGGATGGTTGCAGTGAAGGGGCTTGCGGGACTTGTACCGTCGTCATCGACGGCAAGGCGACCAAGACCTGTGTCCAGAAGGTCAGCCGCATGGCTGGTAAACACGTGTTGACTGTCGAAGGCCTGTCCCAGCGGGAAAAGGATGTCTTCGTCTATGCTTTTGGCGAAGCCGGCGCCGTCCAGTGCGGCTTCTGCATCCCCGGCATGGTCATGTGCGGCAAGGCCTCATCGACGCCAACCCGGCGCCGTCGCGGCTGGAAATCGCCGCGGCTATCCGCAACAATATCTGCCGCTGTACGGGTTATAAGAAAATTATCGACGCCATCGCCATGGCAGCGGACTTGCTGCGCACAGGCCAGGCAATCCCGGTCCGCGGCGGCTACCGCGGTGTCGGCGATCCTTGCCAGCGCATCAATGTCAAAGCCAAGGTCCTGGTATCGGCAAGTATACGGATGACCTGGATGCCGTCGATTTGCCCGGTATGTGTTATGGCAGTGCGTCCGCAGCGCCTATCCGCGGGCTGTCGTCAAGGCCATCCATGCGGAAAAGGCCAAGGCCCTGCCCGGTGTCGTCTGTGTCCTGACGGCCGATGACATCCCGGGTTCCGTCAAGGTCGGCCATTTGAAGACCGATTGGGATACGCTCATTCCCGTCGGCTCGACGACGCACTTCTTAGGCGATGCTATCGCCCTGGTGGCTGCGGAAACGCCGGAAATCCTGGAACAGGCCAAGAAACTCGTCGACATCGAATATGAAGAACTGCCGGCCCTGACCTGTGCCGCCGACGCTTTGAAAGAAGGGGCTCCGCTGGTCCATCCGTCGGCCGGTACGAATATCCTGGCCCATGAACACCTGGTCCGCGGCGATGCCGACGCTGTCATTGCGGCCTCGAAATATAAAGTGACGCATCACTTTGAGACGCCGTGGACGGAACACGCCTTCCTGGAACCGGAATGTGCCGTCGCCATGCCTTTTGATGATGGCGTCTTCATCTATTCGTCGGATCAGGGCATTTACGATACGCGCCGGGAAACGGCACTCATGCTGGGCCTGCCGGAAGATAAAGTCATCGTCGAAAACTGCTTCGTCGGCGGCGGCTTCGGTGGCCGGGAAGATGTGACAGTCCAGCATTTGGCAGCTCTCGTCGCCTATGTGTGTAAACGGATATGTAAAGTGAAGTTGACACGGCAGGAGAGCATCCTCATCCATCCCAAACGCCATCAGTTCAGTATGGACCTGACGACGGCGTGTGATGAAAAGGGGAAGCTGACGGCCATGAAACTCGTCGCCGTCACCGATAACGGGGCTTATGCTTCCTTGGGTGGCCCTGTTCTACAGCGCGCTTGTACTCATGCCGCTGGGCCGTATAATTACCAGACCATCGATATCGACGGCAAAGCTGTTTATACCAACAATCCGCCAGCCGGGGCTTTCCGCGGCTTTGGCGTCACTCAGACTATTTTTGCGACGGAATTAAACTTGAATAAACTGGCGGAACTCGTCGGCATCGACCCCTGGGAAATCCGCTACCGCAATGCCATCCGGCCGGGCCAGGTTTTGCCCAATGGCCAGATTGCCGATCCGTCGACAGGCTTAGCCGAAACACTGGACGCCGTCAAAGACGTATACTATCACAGCGGTCCCTATGTCGCATCGCCTGTGCCCTGAAGAACTCCGGCGTCGGCGTCGGCCTGTCCGACTATGGCCGCTGCCGCCTGGTCATCAAGGACGATATGGTCCACATCTATTCATCGGCTTCCTGTATCGGCCAAGGCGTTGGCACGGTCCTGGTTCAGATGGTATCTCAGGCGCCGCCTCCATTGAAGATATCAATGCTATGCCAAATACGGCGACTGGACGTCCCAGAGCTCCCGGAC
>ENA-OQBT01000753-OQBT01000753.1-human-gut-metagenome-genome-assembly--contig:-NODE-753-length-17360-cov-2.914582_pt1 | contig 17360 bp, 19 predicted proteins | sample MGYA00242749_ERZ504557 | MGnify/ENA primary metagenome ERZ504557 (study PRJEB26092, sample SAMD00036243) | human gut metagenome | host: Homo sapiens | study: EMG produced TPA metagenomics assembly of... | reverse complement strand
TATACCAACAAAGAAGGCCCTTCGGGGCCTTTTTTCTTATACAAATATAGCAAGAATGCGGCTTGAAGACACTTTCGTATCTTCAAACCGCATTCTTGTTTTTAGGGGTGTATTTCGTTACAGCCCCCTTCTTTTCATTTATTAAGATGTAAGAACCCAATCTGATTTTATTCGTTTTCTACCAAGGCGAAGCAACGCGCCGCAAAGCCGGTACCGCCTTTCAATTTAGGGAAAGTTACAAAGATAACGGCTCCTACCGGTGGTAACTCATCCAAGTGAGCCAACACTTCCACCTGAATTCTATCCTGCGACAAAATATACTGCTCAGCCGGCAACGGATGGGAATCCGGTTGGAATGCTCGAATCGCCGCATCCGTATCGGCCGTTTCATGACCGATGGCGCCGATATTACGTTCTTTTACCAAAAACTCCAATGTGGGAATCGTCCAGCCCGGCGTATGAGGATTGCCGTCGGCATCCTTTTTCTGAAAATCATCGGCCGGCTGTTTATACCAATCGGTTCTAAAGGCAACAAACGCACCTTCCGGAATACGGCCGTACTGTTCTTCAAAGGCCAACACATCTTCAACGGATAATTCATAATCCGGATTTTCAGCTACTTCTTTGGATTTATCGATAACAACCAATGGATATACCATTTCATCAACACGAAGCTGCTCTTGCGTACGCCCCTTCGGATCAAAATGAATCGGTGCATCCACATGCGTACCGTACTGACCTACGACAGTGTATTCCTTAATCTGCATAGGCGCTTCCGTCCAAGTGTCACCGTCTTTTTTATTTTCGGGATAATCATACAAAGTCGTTTCTTTTAGCGGCTTAAAACCCCACCAATGCGGTGTTTCCGGACTTAGTTCATGCGTCAAATCCACAAAGCGATACTTCGGCGACTTCCAAGCCGCCACCTGTTCCCACAATCTTAAACTCATACTCTCTCCTCTTTTCTTTTGAAAAAAATTCTCTAATCTCTCATTGCACCAAAACAACGTTATATAAGTGCACTTTCATCCCCCGGCGTCTGTTAAACATTTGTTTTTGTGTAATAGATATATTATACCATTAAAATTATAGGAATAATAGTTAACAACAGAAGAAAAACAGCTCTTTTCTCACATGTCTACACTTAGCTTAACCCCGCTAAAAATGCTTTCACCTTATCGAGCACTTCAATAATCTTTTCAAAAAACAACCGAATTTCGTTGAGATAACTATTAATCTTCAGATCCGTATCATCCGTACGATTTACATCTTGCTGCACGGACTGCACTATCCCGCGCGCTATGGCAGGCATATTTTGTGAAAACTCATGATCATAGCCCTCCACGATTTCAAGCGTGCTATGCTTATAAATTTCAACAAAACGCTGCGCATACCGTGGCGGCACTACCGTATCCTCCTTTCCCTGAATGATAGTCACCGGCCCCGTATACAGCTTGGCCGTATCATACAAAGGCAGACTATAAGCCGTTTTAAAATAATCACGGCCTACGTGTAAACCGCTAGGCAACTCAATGTATTCCGGCATAGTATCCGTGTCGAACTGTACACCAAAGAAGGCTCCCCCAATCGTTTTATCTACGATATTAGCGGCCGGAGCCAATAAAACCAACCCTTTCACCGCATCATTGCCATATTGCTCCGTTAACTCGCCGGCCAACATGCTGGCTACCACACCACCTTGCGAATGGCCGACCAGTAAAATATTCGTAACGCCCGGTAACGCTTTGGCGTACGCATAGACCTTCTTCGCATCTTCAATTTCATTCGGCACCGTCATGTCTTGAAAACGGCCTTCACTGTCACCGTGCCCGTTAAAATCAAAGCGAATGGAAGCAATCCCCGCTTTTTCTAAATATTCCGCCGTCAATTCCAGTAATTTATAATCTTTGCTCGCGGAAAAACCGTGCATCAAAATAACCAAGGGATAACTCTGAACCTTGTCCGGTGTTTGCAACACAGTCGACAAGGCGCCGTGGTCACCTTGAATCATAAGTCTTTCCGATTTAGCCGCAACACCGTTAAATGACACAGCCGTCATAAAGCTGATAAAGCCCACCAGCACCATGAGTACCGTCATTTTTTTCAGTATATATTTCATATGAGTAATCTTCCGTTTCTTTTTAAACATCTATTAATTTCCGAGAAAATTCTTGGTAAAAATCTCTAGTAGGAATTCTTGCTTGAAATTCGTAGTAATTTCCTTTTAAAACTTCCTTATAAAGTCTCCGTCAAACCAGCTAATAAATACACTGTCAATAATGATATGTTCATACTACAAGCATATTATAAGTATAGAGTATCATATAAAATTCAATAAGAAAAGGAACCGTCCGTTCATTAATAAAGTATATTATGTGCCGTTTATTGTCAGCTACTTATTATCAACCGCGATACGTCTCCGCTTATGATAGATATTACCGAAAAGCTCCATTTAGTCCAAAATATATGCGTGAAACAATCATATAGCATCTTCACTTCATATTAATATATCAAAAAATTGTAAAGTATCTTTTATATTACATAGCTTAATCATTACAGATAATAGCTGCATTTACAGCTATTATCTCATCAAATTTAATAATATTTTTAATAAAAAAATCTTGTGTATTTCGAAATTTAACGTTATAATAATAGTATAAATGGATAATAATTATCCGTTAACATTCAAAACAATCAAAAGTTAGTAGGTACTAAGGAGGAAATAGGAAAATGAGTGACAAAAAGAAATTGACTACCGCATTTGGTGCACCCGTACCGGACAATAATAACTCTATGACGGCCGGCAAACGTGGTCCTGTCCTTATGCAAGACGTATGGCTCATGGAAAAACTAGGCCATTTTGCTCGTGAAGTAATTCCTGAAAGACGTATGCATGCTAAAGGTTCCGGTGCATTCGGTACTTTTACTGTAACTAATGACATCACTAAATACACTAAAGCTAAACTTTTTTCAGAAGTTGGCAAAAAAACCGATTTATTCGTTCGTTTCTCCACAGTAGCCGGGGAACGCGGTGCAGCTGACGCCGAACGCGATATTCGCGGTTTTGCCGTTAAATTCTACACCGAAGAAGGCAACTGGGACCTCGTTGGTAACAACACCCCGGTATTCTTCATTCGCGATCCATTGCAATTCCCTGATTTGAACCGTGCCGTAAAACGTAATCCAAAAACAAACTTGCGTGATGCCGAAGCTAACTGGGACTTCTGGACCAGCTTACCGGAAGCCATCCACCAGATTACTATCGTTATGAGTGACCGTGGTATCCCTTCCTCCTACCGCCATATGCATGGTTTCGGTAGCCATACGTACAGCTTAATCAACGCCAATAACGAACGCGTTTGGGTTAAATTCCACTGGGTTTGCCAACAACCGATTGAAAACTTGAGCGACCAAGAAGCAGCCGAAGTGGTAGCCGGCGACCGCGAAAGCCATCAACGGGATTTATTCGACGCCATTGAAAAAGGCGACTTCCCGAAATGGAAATTGTGCATCCAGGTTATGACGGAAGAAAAGGCTAAAGAAATGCCATACAATCCGTTCGACCTCACTAAAGTTTGGTATCACAGCGAATTCCCGCTCATCGAAGTTGGTGTCATGGAATTGAACCGCAATCCTGAAAACTACTTCCAAGACGTTGAACAAGCTGCCTTTGCTCCGTCCACCATAATTCCGGGCATCGGATTCTCCCCTGACAGAATGTTACAAGGTCGTTTATTCTCCTATGCTGACGCACAGCGTTACCGCTTAGGCACTAACTACCATCAGATTCCTGTTAACGCCGCTAAATGCCCTGTTAACATGTACCATCGCGACGGTCTCGGCCGTGTTGACGGTAACCACGGCGCTACCATCGGCTATGCGCCAAACACTAAAGGCGAATGGCTCAACCAACCGGAATTCAAAGAACCACCGCTCGATATTACGGGCCCTGCTTACCAATACGATTTCTATGAAGACGATTCCGATTTCTACACCCAACCGGGCAAATTGTTCCGTCTCATGACTCCGGAAAAACAACAACTTTTATTTGAAAATACAGCACGTGCTATGAACGGCGTTTCTAAAGAAATTCAAGAACGCCATGCTAAACATTGTTACCAATGTGATCCGGCTTACGGCGAAGGCGTAGCAAGGCACTCGGTATTACAGTTGATTTTTCCAATTTAAATGATTAATATATTCGCGTTTCATGTGACCAATGTGTGCAATTAATCATTAAAAATAACTACTCTCTCTAGGAAAATCAGCTGCATAATAAGCAAACCCCCCTCTCTGTGCATCCGCACGGAGAGGGGGTTTGTGTTATCTGAATCCAAAGCTTAGGATTATAGGATTATAGGGTTATAGGGTTATAGGACAAAACTTACAACAATAACTGCATAAAGCCTAACAAACCAAATATAACAGCCAGCGCAATAGTAAACGGCATCATAAGTTTCAATATTTTATCTTCACCTTCGTTAAAACCGGTTGTGACAATACCCATAATCACACAGCCCGGCGAAAAGGAATTGCCAAGCACGCCGCCGGTAGTTTGCAACGCTGCCGTAATAGCCGGATTTATGCCCAGCGCCTTAGCCGCCAGCATTTGTAAATTGCCGAATAATATATTGGACGACATATTACTGCCCGTCAAAAAGGACCCGATCATGCCCAGTAACGGCGATACGATAACATAGTAAATACCGAGCAATTCAACAATCCCCGTTGAAAGCACATAAATTTGCCCGCTACTGCCCATATATTTAGCCATGACAATCAAACAGGTAATCGCTATGGTAGGCGCCTTACATTTTTCAAAAGTACGTTTATTAATAGCCGTTACCGCTGATTTAGGTAAAAATTTCTTTTTTTCATAGTACCAAAGACTACTTAGCGCTGACAAAAGTAAGAACGTACCTGCATACGTTAAGGGTTGCACAGGGCTGAAATAAGGCTCCGCCTTAGTCATATAGCCAAAAGCAAGTCGCCGTCTCAGGAAACGTGAGCGCCACTTTCCAGACACTGAGAGCATTGTAAATCGGTGGCACTAACAAGCATAATACGGTAATGCCAATCAACAGATAGTATGGCAAAAAAGCTTGATTAAACGACATGGTACGTCCGGAAGTGACCTTTGCCGGCGTGTCATTCAACGGTGCTCTTTCAGTTTGATTAAGCCGCATCATAATTGGACTGTCCGTATTATACCATCGTTGCTTATACTTTGGAATTTTACTCACCACAAACACTAAGCCCATACCGATAGCGGTTGGTAAAAAGCAGGAAATTGTTGGATTAATGGTGGCAAGCCATAATTCGCCACCACCCATGACAAGCGACAAGCCAACTACTACCGGCCAAACAGATTGTATTGCCCTCATTCGTCCATATAACCAACAAATATATAGCACCGCTAAAAAGTTAAAAATCCAAATCATAGCCGCCGCCAAAAAGGCGGCATACACTTGTTCGTTGCCATTCATCGAGGATTGCTGAACCAAGCCTCCCAAGCAAGCGCCAAGGTCCCAAACGTAGCGCCCCAAGAATGGCCCAGCAGTACAATGACAATACTGTACAGCGGCCTTACGCCAATACTCAATAACAGCGGCGCTCCCACCGCCACAGCAACACCAAAGCCGGTTATCCCCTGTAAGAAACTGGGGAACACCCATCCTAATATTAAAATCTGCAATAGTTCGTGTTTTGTAATCCGTTGAATACCTGTACGAATCGCCTCAACCGCCTTAACTTCACAAGTTATTTCATATAAATAAATAGCCGGCCAAATCACGAGCAATATGGTGGCAGCGTTCCAAACGCCCTTACCGGTTTCAAATAATAAAGCTAACGGTGATGATCCGAAAAGCAACCCGGCAATCAGCAATGCCAAGCTCATACTGACTACCGACGCTTCGCAATCCGCCACCGCAGTTTAATAATCGCTACTAAAAGAAATACAATGGGTACTAACGCCGGTAACCAAAAACGTATATCCGTTGAAAGTTCCACAACTACAACTCCTTAATTTTCAAAACAGTGCCTGCAAATATTTTAGCTCTAGAGTATAAGGAATCAATTATGCCATATTCTTTTTTATTATGTGCATATTGACCGATGATACCGCAGTTATCTAAAACCGGAATACCGGCTGCCGCCATATTTCCGGCATCGGATGCTCCGCCTAAATGCACTTTCCCAAATTCATCAAAACCGTTATCTTTGGCAACTGTATTAACAAAGTCTAGTAAACGAATCGCTTCTTTGGTTTCTTGAAGTGGCAATAATTTAGCGCGGTAATACGTTAACTTTGACTTTGTTCCTTCAATAAACGTTTCATCAGTAATTTCATACATAGAGTCCATAATACGTTTTGCTTCATTTTCATTTGTCACTCGCACATCGAACACGACTTCACAATGATCTGCAATGCCACTGGTGTGCCCACCCCCCTTTATAACTGCCGTTGTAACCGTAGTTCCTACGGATAAGTCAGTGAGTTCAATAATTTTCTGAATCTTATACACGGCTTCATTAATTGCATTACGACCTTTCAAAAAATCATTACCGGCATGACCACCTACCCCTCAACACTCAAATAATAGGTAAATTGACTTTTCTTCTGAGTACATAAACTATTATTCATTTGACCGGTTTCCATGTTAAAACAACAGAGTGCCCCTTTTGATTCAGCCGTTAGTATTTTATCGCCGTCATTACCGACATGATCGGATTCTTCTTCACCTACAACAATAAGTTTAATCGGGTGCTCCTTATACTGTATAAAGTTTAACGCTTTTGCAACATATAATGCAATAATTAAACCGCCTTTCATATCAAGCACACCGGTCCAAAAATTTTCCCGTCTTTAATGACAGTCGGATTTTCACCGCCAAAGCTACCGGTATAATGTACTGTATCACAATGGCCGGAAAATATAATCGGTTTCCCCGGTCGATCCATCCTAACTCGGCAATCATAATACCACAACGGTCATCGGCAACCTCTCTGAATCTACACGCAAAACCTTCTTTTTCCAACTGCTGTTGCAACCACGTTCTGGCTTTTAATACATTATCTTTTTCTTCAAAGTGCCCCTCTAAATCAGCAAACGTTCTTAAATCCTGTACCATGTCTTCCTTATGTTCATCAATAGATGTAAAGATTTTCGCTAATTGATTTTCCATGATAAACTACCTCCCAAGAACAGACTGTCAAATACCCAATCGAAATTAATACCTGTTGCTATACCTAACTTTTACTCATCTTAGCCAATAAAGATTTATCCAAATTAAACCCTGTAATCAACAATATAACGATTAAATAAAGTGGCATACTGACATAATATTTAAACATCGCAACCGGATCTACACCTAAAAAGCCGGTAACGGTAGCACACATTACTGTAAACGGTACGAACATAGAGAACACTAAACATCCAACAGTGGCAGCCCGTGTTAAATCCAAGCGATTCAAACCTGCTTTATCATAAACAGTTGTCATAATATTGCCTGTAAAAACTTCAGAGAAACTGGCCGAAGATGAGAAATTTGCCAAAAATCCCAATACAATTACGCATACAACTCCACTTAAACGACATTTAATTTTCTTAGTTAGTGGAACTACCAATACATCCAGTACATTACATAGCTTTAGTATTCCAAATAAACCAAATGAGAAGATAATTAAAACTGCTGTTCCCGTCATACTCGAAATGCCGCCTCGACTGAATAAAGTTTCAATTAATTTATTATCCGAAACTAAGTGATAGCCGCCCCATACCGCACTAACAGTATTTACGATACTTTGCCCTTGAAATACTACAGCCACACCTATAGCACTTAGAATACCAATTAAAATGGCCGGTATCGCCGGAAATTCAAAAATCAACAAGCCAAACACCAAAATCACCGGTATAAGACACCATACACCTAAATTGTAGCTATCTTCGATGGCAATAACTAAATTGCTTATAGTCGATGTATCAGCCATCGGTACATCCCCAAACACCCCCATAAACGCATAAAATGCGAAGGATATAAGAATAACCGGAATTGTCATAGGCAACTGAAAAATTACACTTTTAAAAACATCTACATTCGTTGCACCGGCAATAACATTAGGAGTATCAGATAAAGGTGACAATCCATCACCAATAACGGCAGCACAAAGAATAGCACTGGCGGCCCAATAGGTATCAATTCCCATGCCGGCCGCAACCCCCATAAGGGCCACCCCAATTGTCCCACAGGTACCGAAACTTGTACCCGTAAAACAAGCACAAATAAAGGTAATCGCAAACGCTGTTGCTAAAAAATTACTTGAGGATTTATCATTTTTAACCCTAGAGCCGTAATATAAGCAATGGTACCACTGGCACACCAAGCACCAATTAATCCACCAATAATTAATATTAAAAGAACCGGCATAATGCATTTAGGAATAAAGTCCAACATCCCACTTTGTAACTCTTTATAGGTATAGCCCAATCTCATACAAAGTGGAATCGCAATTAGCCACGATAGTACAAACATAACATGAATTTTAACTCCAAACACAGCAGCCGGAATCATAATGAAAGCAAAACATACGCCCATTACAAATGCGGCATACGAAAAAGTCAACTCCCGTTTCATCGTATTCATACCTATCCCTCTATCTATTAACCAACCTATTATAAGAAGATCTAACAGTTTTCTTTGAATAATTTTCCGGAAATAATAGCCTCATAATTCTCTGGATCCGTATCACCTTCAGTATTTATGAGTAAAATTTTAGAATCCGAATTTAATTGCATACTTTCCTTCAATGACTTGTAACGTTCATCCGCTAAAATAGTTTTTACAACCCCCATTGTTACTGCTCCTGATTCGCCTGAAATAATTTGAGCATCACCGGAAAGCGGTTTATGGTATGTTCTCATTCCACAAGCTGCTACACTATCAGCACAAGATACGTAAAAGTCAGGCAGATTACTTAGTTCACCCCAGGTTACTTTGCACGGTGTACCGCAGTTCAAGCCGGCCATAATCGTAAAAGGCGAGCCTTCAATAGAATGCATCGCGCCATCATCAATCAGCTTAGATCTATAAATACAGTCAGCTACTTGCGGTTCGACGATTACAATTATCGGTTTATCTGTTTTATAATAATCACTTAAAAAGCCTACTACACCGCCAGCCATAGCCCCGACCCCGGCTTGTAAAAAAACATGGTTGGTTTAATTTTTTTAGTTCCCAACTCTTCAACCGTTTCAAGAATCATAGTTAAATAACCTTGTATAATCCAAGTTGGGATTTTTCATAACCGTCCCAAGCAGTATCTTGAATAAGATACCAACCGTTTGCTTCACTTTGGCTCTTTGCAAATCTAACAGTATCATCATAATTAAACTTTGTAATCTCAACATCGGCAGGGCCGCATTTCTAATGGCCTCGGCCCGAACTTCCTGAGAACCGGCTGGCATATAGACATGTGCTTTACAACCAAAAATTCCGGCTGCCCATGAAACACCTTTACCATGATTCCCATCAGTTGCCGTAACAAACTCAATCGCTTGTAAGGTCGCTTTAAATTTATCTTGTAATAAATCTTTAAGTTGTGCTGTTTGATAATCTAAACCTAGAACTTCACAGATAATACGAAACATAGCATAACTGCCACCTAAACCTTTAAATGCATTAAGACTGAATCGTTTCGATTCATCTTTAACCATGATATTGGAAATTTGTAATTTTTTTGCTAATCCATCAAGGTGAACCAAAGGTGTTTTTTGATAAGCCTCTAATGACTCATGTGATTTTTTAGCCGCTAAAGCTTCATTATAGTCAAAACAACCATCACTTCTAAATTCTCTTAAACCCTTATTAATCAGCACTTCCATAACATCATTGCTAAAAATACGCATCTCATCACTTCCCTTTTCAATGATTTATTGTTATACTCACTATACCATTTATTAATTTATGGTTATATCACTAAAAATCTTAATTTTATAAAAATATTGAGGTCGTAAGAATGAAAGAGAAAAAAATTACCTTTGATCATTCAAAACAAGAATTAATAAAACCTATTTTCCCCGGTTTTAATATTTCAATTTTTACAACTACATTTTCGCCCCATACCTATGAGTTCATTAATTGGCATTGGCATCAAGCATTTCAATATTGTTATGTAACAGAAGGTATCATTGATATAAAACTTCCCCGACAGACATATTCAATAAAAAAAGGAGACGGTTTTTTTATTAACTATCAGCAGATACATCTCATTAAACAAAATAAAAGTGTTTCAACCGCGTCTTACATCTGTTTAGATATTCCACCATCTTTTATCGCCCACGATAATCACGGACGAATTTATTCTCGATATATAAACCCGATTCTTAAGTCACCTATTCCAGCAGCCTTAAAATTATCCGGTAATGAGTCCAACTCAAAAAATATCCTAAATAAAATAATTAACATTCAGCAATTAATAAAAGAAACACCGGAACTATTTGAAGTTGATGTAGAAATTGATATATTGGAAATTTTTAAAGAAACATATTTATTGCTAAAATCTAATTCACAAGACAGCGATGAAGTCCCGCAAAGCTACTATGAAAATGATCGGTTAAAACAAATTCTTTCCTTTATACAAAATCACTTTCAAGAAAAAATAACGCTGGAGGAAATTGCAAAATCTGTTTCCATCAGCAAAAGCGAATGTAGTCGCTTTTTAAAAAAGTCACCGGAGAATCGTTGTTCAATTACTTAATACTCTATCGGATAAACAAAAGTATCGACTTAATCAGAGATACCAATTTATCTATCGCCGAAATTGCAACCTCAGTAGGTTTCAGTGACCAAAGTTACTATACTAAATGTTTTAAGGAACAAAAAAGATAACTCCCAAAAAGTTCAAGGAGTTATCTATTAGGCAACCAACAGGAATATTATCTTATGATTTCTGATATATAATTTATCAGGGAATATTTATTAATTTTGTTTGTTAATCTATTTCGATAATTCACAATTTGAATTCACAGGACGCTTATAGCCGTCTGACCGCTCCAAATGCAACACTACTGCATTATTTACGTATCATCAGAAATAATTACGGAACACTACATTAACCACTTAATCGCATAAATAACTGGTACAGAAATCAAAATAGATAAGACCACACGTTCAAACCAAATAATGAAATAATCTTTGAGTTTAATCGGGATTTCCGTAGCCATCATACATGGAATGGATGCGGAGAAGAACAATACCTCGGAAACGCAGGTAATAGCAACCAACATACGAACTTCAAAGCTCAATTTCGTAACCAAAACGGCGGGCAGGAACATTTCCGCAATACCGAGGGATAACGCTTTAGCTACTAAAAACGGTTCTTCAAAGCCCGTAATCCAGGTAAACGGATACAATGTATAGGCCAAAATGTTAAACACCGGCGTATTATTGGCGATAACAATACCCAGTACACCAATCGACATGAGGGACGGTGCAATTATTAAGGCCAACACGAGGCCGTCACGGAGATGATGAAAGGTACCGGTCACAATACCGTCCGCTTTGGAACTGGCTTCCATGGCTTCTTCAAAAGCGACTTTGAATTTATCATGCACAACAACGCGTTCCACTTCCCCCTGTACATCGTTGTAATAAGTATCCGGCTTTTTACTGATTGGATAAATACGCGCCGTCACAGCCGTAACAAGGAAGGTAACAACAACGGTGGCCCAGAAATATAAGTTCCATACATCCAATAAATTAAGAGTTTTGGCCACAATAATCATAAAGGTAGCTGATACCGTGGAGAAACCGGTGGCAATAACAACGGCTTCTTTAATAGTATAACGACCTTCTTTGAAAACACGGTTCGTAATTAAAAGGCTACCGAGTAACTGCCTACAAAGGATGCTACCGCATCAATAGCGGAGCGCCCCGCGTTTGCCACAGTGGTCTCATAACAGGACGCATGAAAACTCCGACGAATTCCATGAGACCATAGTTAATAAGCAAAGCCAAGAATACAGCCCCAATCGGCACGATCGTAATAACCGGCACTACGATTTTAGAATAAATAAACGGAATCGTACTCTTATTCATTAAAAATTCCGGTCCCACATTCATGAGAGCCATGATAATAAATGGAATCCCCAATATATTCAGCAAAGAGAACACAGTTGTTGTCGTATTCTTATTCCACGTCTTGTTGATAAACGGCAAGACCGCCCCTAGAATAACAAACAAAGCACCATATACCGGCTGGAAGTACGGGATTTTTAAAATATACGTAACAATGTGATCCAGCGGAATCGTCGATTTTCCGCCAATTGTAACCGGTACAAAGAATATAATAATGCCTAAAATACTGTAAATAATGAACTGTAACTTACTCTCGATGGAGTACTTATTCATACCTCTCACCTCTCCACTTGATTGTTAAATCATGAATCCATCAACCTTCCTGTCTCCTTTCCTCCGTATTTATACCTTGCTTAACTACACACTTGATATATTGTAGTTATTTTATTCCTGTAAGGTCTTAAAATTGTCAAATTTTCTTCTAACATGTATAAATTACAAAAACTCCTTAATATATCGATAATACATTGATATATTAAGGAGTTTTGCTGTTTTATTACATTATGTTTATAATTCGATACTATTCATAAAGAGCATCTTATAACGCAAACAAATCGTTCAAGCTTTCAGACATGGTTGGGTGGTTATAGATGAAGTCGCGGAGTACTTCATAGCCCAAGTCATGATCCATAGCGAGTTTAATCATATTAATCATTTCATGGGATTCGGCACAGAAGAGTTGTGCACCCAAGATTTTGCCGTTTGGAGCTACCAAAGCTTTTAACACGCCTTCAGTTTCGCGAAGTACTTTAGCTTTTGGAATGGCGTTAGCGGCATTTTAAGAACACGATATTCGAGGCCTTGAGCTTTAGCTTCTTTTTCATTCAAACCAACGCGAGAGAACGGAGGTTCAATGAATACGGAGTATGCGAAAGCACCACGGTTTTCAGTGGTACGTTGACGGTTGCCCATCATGTCATCCAAAACGATGCGGTAATCATCTAAGGAAATGTAGGTGAACTGCAATTTACCAACAACGTCGCCGGCAGCCAGATGTTAGGCACGCTGGTGCGTAAGTGTTCATCTGTTTCAACAGCGCCACGGTTCGTCATTTTGATACCCGCTTTTTCAGCTTGAAGCTCGTCGGTGTTTGGACGACGACCGGTAGCAATCAAAACAGCATCGCCGGCTAATTCTTTAGTAGCGCCGTCAGCTGTGTAAGTTACTACGCCGTCTTTAATAGCGCTAATAGCCGCACCGGTAATCACTTCAACGCCTTTAGCGCTGATAACTTCGCGAATTACTTCGACAATGTCTTCGTCTTCACGCGGTAAAAATACATCCGAATCTTGAATAATCGTAACTTTGCTGCCGAATTCGGCAAACATGGACGCGAATTCCAAACCGATATAGCCGCCGCCTACGATAGTAAGGCGTTCAGGAAGTTCATCCAAATCCATGAGCGTCTGGGATGTGTAAAGTTTATTGCCTGCCTGAAGTTCACCGGTCGCTGGATCACGTACGCCTTCAATATTAGGAATTACCGGCGTGGAACCGGTGTTAATCAAGAACTGTTCCGCGGTCAACGTCAAATCGCCATCAGCAGTTTTAACGTTGATAGTCTTAGCATCAACAAAGGATGCTACGCCATCAATAATTTCAGCACCTGCTTGAGCTACTTTATTATAGTTGGCCTGATTTAACGCAGCGGTCAATTGACGTTTACCTTCAATAGATTTTTTAAAATAAGCCGCTTTTTCTTCAAAAGATGCATCAGGGGACAACGCCGCATCTGTAATCAAACGTTTTGAAGGAATACAACCTACATTAATACAAGTACCGCCATACATAAAAGCGTCTTTTTCAATTAACGCTACTTTTTTGCCGGATTTTGCTAATTTACCGGCCAAAGTTTTGCCGGCTTTACCGAAACCAATCACAATTACGTCATACGATTTCATCTTTTACCTCCTTATTAGTTCGCTATCAATATTTTTGAAAAATAAATAATCTTGAATATCTGTCTCATATATTTAATTATATCACACTGCCTCCAAAAGACCGCAATACAACATCGATATTTTTCAAAAATTTTACGATTATTTAATTAAATTTAGTCAATAAACTTTTGAAAAACATCAGTGCCAATATAAAAGAACCCCGCTTGGTCATGATACGTAACTTTCCTCAAGGATAAGCTCTTACATAACCGAGACAGGGGGTTCTCATTTCAACTATTTAGTTTTTTATACCAGCTCCGAGCATAGTTTTTATACCAGCGCCGAACAATCGGCATTGGCCGCGGCTTCATCGTTAGCAATTTGCGTTTCCGCATCTTCAATAATCGATGCTAACGTAATACTTTGCAACTCTTTTTCAAGGCACTCTGAATCTGCTCCAAACGGCCATCCAGCACACAATGAATGTGACTGCCGACCGGACAATCCTGAGCCGGGTTTCATGAAACTGAACAGCTGACCGTTATCGAGGGATTCCACGGCGTTGAAAATATCTAACAAGGTGATGTCCGACGGACATTTGGCAATCTTGATGCCGGACGTGCCTGACGAGAATCAATCAGACCATGAGCCTTCAACATGAGCACGATGTTACGAATAATAACCGGATTTACGTTGATACTACCGGCCAAAAACTTGCTGGTTACTTTATATTTCTTTTCTGCAATAGCGATACAAGTAAAAATATGAACCGCTATAGTAAAACGACTGGATATTTGCATGGGCATGCCTCCTAATAAATTGTAATATACACTATTACATTACAGATTATATCACGAATCCACCGTTTTTACTATAACGACGCCCAAAATAAAGATGTATAATTATTTACCCACCACGCTGATACGCTGCTGAATGTGGTTACCTTTTTCGATTTCATCCACCATAGCAAGGGCGTAGTCGGCATAACTTACCACACTTTCACCACGGTCGTTAACAGTGAATTCTTCACCGGCCAAAATGTATTCACCGGTACGAGCACCTTCCGGATCAAAAATCGCAGCAGGGCTTACGAAGGTCCATTTTACATCATTGCGTTTGCGAAGTTCTGCCAATTCATCAGCCTGAGCTTTAGCGAGGGCATAGAATTCTTTTGGAAATTCCGGTGTATCGAGAAGCTGTGTCGTATGTTCTTTATCTACGAACAAGCTGCCGGCACCACCTACAACCAATAAACGAGTATCCGTATTGGCTACGGCATCGGACAAATGCATCAACGATTTAGTGTGAAGATCCAAGGTATCCGGCGCAAATGTACCAAATGCATCAACTACTGCATCAAAACCGGCCAAATCTTCTTTCGTGATATCCATAATATCTTTTTGAACAAATTTAGTAGCGTCCGATTTATTTTCGCTACGGGCAAAACCGGTTACGTCAAAACCACGACGAAATGCTTCTGCTACTACCAAACGACCTACTTTACCATTCGAACTTACAACTGCAATTTTCATAATTGAACCTCTACTTTCTCCCGCACCGGGAATAAATGACTGTTAAAAATTTAACTTTTGAATCCTTAATGCTTAATACGTAACGCTGAACTCTGTAATACTGAATGCTTTAATACTGAACTCTTTAATACTGAATTCTTAATACTTAATGCCTAACTTTTAAAACTTAATTCTTAATGACTTTCTTGTAATATTTTTCCTTACATGTTCATGTTACAACCTTTTAGTTGTAATGTCAAGCATTACACTTTAAATTTTTGAAAATTTTTTGTAAAGTCGTTGAATCGTCTTCGCCAAATCATTTTCTCTAATCCGGAAACGCCTATCTTTACGCGGTTTTCAGCGGTATTACCAACCTATGAGAACAAAAAAGATGAACCCGGCATAACCGAATTCATCCTTCTTCCCCTCAGGGGCAATTATTATTTTTTACGCCTTTCAATAGAAAAACCGTTGCTCTTCTTCAGCAATTAAGGTCTTTATGCTTCTTCATCCGGAGCCGTTGCTTTACGACGACGTTTCCAAATAAGTGCCGCAGCCACAACCAAGATAACGCCGGCAATTTCAATCAACCGTTCATACCCTGTGATATAAGGCTGTAACAATGGTTCAGCCGTTACCATTTCAGCGGCTACCCACACGAGCAAGCTGCCGCCGGCCCACAAGATAATCGGATATTTGTTGATGATACGCGCCAACAAACGGGAACCATAAATCAAAAGCGGAACGGTAATTAACATCCCTACGATAACGAGTTCCAAATGGCCTTTGGCGGCACCGACAACGCCGATAACATTGTCGATACTCATCATCGCATCGGCTACGATAATCGTAATAATAGCACCGCGCAGGGAGTCCTTACTTTCAATGTTCTCAGCTTCATCATCGCCGACAAGGAGATGGAATGCAATCCACAAGAGCACGAGACCACCTACGAAATGGAGACCCGGAATGTATTCCAACGCCTCTACCAAGAGGGTGGCAAAAATAAGACGCATCGCAATGGCCCCGAAGGTGCCCCACATGATGGCTTTTTCACGATACTTATCTTCCAACTTACTTACGGCCATGCCAATAACCACGGCATTATCGCCGGCCAGCAAAACATCGACCACGATAATTTTGCCAATCATAATCCATGTAGCTAACTCTAAAAATTCCATATATTTTATCCTTTAACTTTATTTTACGTAATATACCCGATTTTCTCTGCGTGGTGCCGCTTTTGGCGTGTCACCGTCAATGTAACCGAGGACACAATGACCGATGCCTTCGTAATCCCCTTCAATCCCAAGCGACTTCAAAAGTTCCTTCCCCTCCGGTGACTCAAACTCTTCTTTGGCACGATGAATCCAGCAACTGCCGAGACCTAACGCATGAGCAGCGAGCATGAGGTTTTGCATAACCAGCGAACCGTCACATACATAAGGTGGCCGTTCTTTTGACGCCAAAACCACCAGCACTACCGGTGCATTGTAAAACGGATCACTTTCGGTACCGAAAATCTTGGCATTCATCGCCGATAAGCGGTCCCGAACTTCTTTATTCGTTACAGCCACAATAATGGCCGATTGTTTCCCCATACTACTAGGCGCATACAAACCTGCTTCAATAATCTGATCTATTAATTCCGCAGGCACCGCATCCGACTTAAAACTACGAACACTCCGTCTAGTTTTTAACAGTTGTATCAAATGTTCTGCATCATGCATAATAATCCCTCGCTTTACATGATTATACTAGAATTACGGCATCCCTTCCGGCCTAACATGAAATGTACCGGAAATAATTTCTATCTCATAAATATATTA
>ENA-OQBT01000752-OQBT01000752.1-human-gut-metagenome-genome-assembly--contig:-NODE-752-length-17362-cov-3.235335_pt1 | contig 17362 bp, 18 predicted proteins | sample MGYA00242749_ERZ504557 | MGnify/ENA primary metagenome ERZ504557 (study PRJEB26092, sample SAMD00036243) | human gut metagenome | host: Homo sapiens | study: EMG produced TPA metagenomics assembly of... | reverse complement strand
TATTTTTTATCATATACTCGAAATCTAAAGTTGGCCAACTCTACAAATTAAAACTTCTCTATGTACCCCTGCACAAAGATAAACAAAACGATCAATGGTAATATATAAGTAATGTAAATACGTGGCCATTTTGGGAATTTGATTCCTTTTCCTTCGTTGGCTTCTTTCATGAAGTTATCCCAGCCCCATCCGTATTTTGTAACGCAGAATAACAGATAGATCAGAGATCCTATTGGAAGAATATTGTTGCTTACGATGAAGTCCTCTAAATCCTGGATCGTTGTTCCTGCTCCTAGTGGCTGAATAAAACTCCATACGTTAAATCCTAGAGCACATGGTAAGGATAACACAATAATGAGTACTGCATTAAATACGATCGCTTTCTTAAGGCTCCATCCCCATAGGTCTTGTGCAAATGACAGGATGTTCTGAAATACTGCAATGATCGTTGATAGTGCCGCAAAGCTCATAAATAAGAAGAACATCGCTCCCCAGATCCTGCTTCCTGGCATTTCGTTAAATACATTTGGCAGTGTGATAAATACTAAGTTTGGTCCGCTTCCTGGATTTACTCCGAATGCAAAACATGCTGGAAAGATCACCAGTCCTGCCATTAATGCTACTAACGTATCAAGAATTGCCACACTGATTGCTTCTCCTGTCAGTCTTCGACTCTTGTCAATGTAACTTCCAAAGATTGCGATCGCCCCTATTCCAAGACTTAGTGTAAAAAACGCCTGTCCCATTGCTGCGGATACGACCGTCATCACACCTTGTTTCTTCACTGCTGCAAAATCTGGGATCAAATAAAATTTTAATCCTGCAGAGGCTCCATCTAAAGTTACACTCCTTACGATCAATACTAGAATTACAATAAACAAACATGACATCATAACTGTTGTGATCTTCTCTACTCCATTTTGAAGACCAAGAGAACATACTAAAAATCCCAATGCAATGACTACTAACATCCAGAAGATCTGTGCCTTTGGATCCGACAGCATCGTTCCAAAAGTGTTTTCTATCTGTGCTGGATTTTTCCCAACAAAGTCTCCTTTTAACATCTTAAAGAAATAGCTGATCATCCATCCTGCTACTGTCGTGTAAAACATCATCAACAGATAATTTCCAGCCATGCCAACATAACTGTACCAATGCCATTTCGTTCCTTTTGGTTCTAACACCTGAAAGGATCTTGCAATACTCTTCTGGCTGGCTCTTCCGACTGCATATTCCATAACAAGGATTGGCAGCCCTAAAATGATCAGGAAGAACAAATAAATCAGTACAAATGCAGCTCCACCGTATTGTCCTGTGATAAATGGAAATCTCCACACATTTCCCAAGCCGATCGCACAACCAGCCGAGATCAAAAGAAATCCAATTCTAGATGAAAATTTCTCTCTATTTTCCAAATTACTTTCCTCTTTTCTATATATTTTGACTCACAAAAAATTTATTGTACCATAGCTTGGCAATATTTAAAACCAAAAAAACAATTTCACAAAAGACTTCCTATTTAATATGGTTTTATTACACAAAACGCTGAATCTTCGGATTTTGCTTGACTTGGATTGTATATTGTATTTATAATGTAGCCAATTTTAAAAATGAAGATAAATACTTACAATCACACGAAAGGAATCAAGAATATATATGATAAGAAATATTATGGGTGCTGCCATCGCTATTGCTCTCGCAGCTGGTGTCGGTACAACTGGAGTAAGATCAAACACAACTTATAAAAGACCAACACAGATCGTAGCAGCTACCAAAACAACAACTTTAACTGATTACCATTCCAATACAGAATTCATAAGATCCTCTGATGTGAAGAAGATCATTTCCACTTATGGTTTAAAAGATTCTGATAAGACAAGCAAGATCGTATACATTCCAGTCAATAATTATTCTGTGAACGATGCAGATGGTCAGAATAATGAAGTTTCCGTTGATACAAGACTTGCAAGCTATTCTGTAAAAAAAGAAGGATACAAAGATCAGGTTTCTTATGTAAGATCAATCACTGCTGATACTTCTTTAACTCAGTCGATCAAAGAATCTGCAGCAACAACTTATGATTTCTCAAATATTGCATCTGTATCTGGAAAAATACGGCATTAGAATCATGTTTAACATCTGCATATGGTTTTTCTGTTTCAAGCAGATCAAATATTAATGAAACTTTTAAACTTTCCTCAAAAAACGGTGCCGATTTAAATATCTATGTTTTGGATCGTACTTATGACTATCAGCTTTGGGAAACTGATCTGTCTCATGATATTTCTTCTGACAGCTATCTTGGTAATGGAACCATAAAACGTCCAGTTGGTCTCATTATTACTGTTAGCGAAAATTCTTAAAATGAATTAGTACTCAGTCCCATTTCAGATTGCATTTACAGCGTTTTTTTTGTATAATTATTCTATGATATTAGTGCGTGCAGATACCCATTTGTATCTGCATTTCCTTATATCTTTCATTTTATATTTATATGGACTTAAGGAGGATTTATTTATGGTAACATGGAACAATCTTGATACTTTAACATCTTATGCTAAACTCAAAGATCTTAAAGATCATGTAGACATCAAAGAAGCTATGACAGGTGAAAACGGTGCGAAACGTGTCGCTGAATATTCTGCACCTATGGCTTCTGGTTTAAGCTTTAACTATGCTGCAAAACAGGTAGATGATGAAGTTCTTGATGTATTAGCTGAATTAGCTGATGAACATCAGTTAGTTGACAAATTCGAAGAATTATACAACGGAGCGATCATCAACACAGGAGAACAGAGACTTGTTCTTCATCATTTAGCTCGCAGACAGCTTGGAAAAGACGTTATCGTTGATGGTGTCAACAAACGTGATTTCTACGTTGAACAGCAGAAAAAAGCAGCTGACTTTGCAAACAAAGTACACGCTGGTGAGATCACAAATGAAGCTGGTGAAACATTCACTACAGTTGTTCAGATCGGTATCGGTGGTAGTGATCTAGGACCTCGTGCTTTATATATCGCTCTTGAAAACTGGGCTAAGACAAACGGATGCGCTAAAATGGAAGCAAAATTCATCAGTAACGTAGACCCTGATGATGCAGCTGCTGTTTTAAATTCTATCGATGTTTCCCGTTCTTTATTTATCGTTGTATCTAAATCTGGAACAACATTAGAGACATTAACAAATGAAGCTTTCGTTAAAGATGCTTTAGTAAAAGCTGGATTAAATCCTTCTAAACATATGTTAACTGCAACAAGTGAGACTTCTCCTTTAGCTAAGAGTGATGATTATCTTGCTGCATTCTTCATGGATGACTTTATCGGTGGACGTTATTCTTCTGTATCTTCTGTAGGTGGAGTGATCCTTTCACTTGCATTTGGACCTGACGTCTTTGCAAGAATCCTTGATGGTATGGCTGAAGAAGACAAGCTTGCTACTAACAAAGACATCAAAGCAAACCCTGACTTATTAGATGCCCTGATCGGTGTTTATGAAAGAAATGTACAGGGATATCCTGAAACAGCTGTTTTACCATATTCTCAGGCATTAAGCCGTTTCCCAGCACATTTACAGCAGTGTGACATGGAATCTAATGGTAAATCTGTAAACCGTTTTGGTGAGCCTGTAGACTATGTGACAGGACCTATCATCTTTGGAGAACCTGGTACAAATGGACAGCATTCTTTCTATCAGTTATTACATCAGGGAACTGACATCGTTCCTTTACAGTTCGTTGGATTCAAAGACAGCCAGCTTGCTACAGATGTTGTGATCGAAGGAAGCACAAGCCAGAAGAAGTTATGTGCTAACGTTGCAGCTCAGATCGTTGCTTTCGCATGTGGTAAAGATGATGAAAACAACAATAAGAAATTCGAAGGTGGACGTCCATCAAGTATCATCATCGGAGATCAGTTAACACCTGAATCACTTGGATCTCTGTTAGCTCATTTCGAGAACAAGATCATGTTCCAGGGATTCATCTGGAATGTAAACAGCTTTGACCAGGAAGGTGTTCAGCTTGGTAAAGTACTTGCAAAACGTGTACTTGCACATGAAACTGATGGAGCACTGAAAGCTTATAGTGATTTATTTGAGATTTAGTAGATACTATTTACTGTATCGACACTTGTAAGCTAAAATAGAATATTAAAAACCACAGTATGCATTTTTCATTGATTTTTGCATTACTGTGGTTTTTTTATGTTATAATGAAACCGTATAGAATATATATGAAGAAAGGGGAATAATAAATTGAAAAAACAAATTTTTAGGAATCTATACATATTTTTGGTATTTATTTTAATGTTTAGCTGTTTTTTTGTCTTTGATAAGAAGGTTTCTGCCAATGAAAATCAAAATGCTGCACCAATTATTACTTATTATGGATTAAATGGTAAGGATATAACCATACAATGGAATGCACCTGATGGAGTTTCTTATTCTAAAGTAGATATTTATTCAGCGACTTCCCCAAACGGTTCTTATCGCTATGAAAATACCGTATCTGGCAATTCCTATACAAACACCTATGTTATAAAAGGTGTTCCTTATTATTATAAATTAGAAGCTTCTTATGAAGATAATGAGGGATATAAAACTGCAACCACTTATGCAGGCAAATGTATTATTAATCCATTGCCAGCTCCTTCTTCTTTGGAAGCCAGCACTGGAAATTCGCATAGTATTACTGTTAAATGGAAAGCATCTGATGATTGTGATGGTTATCAAATTTATCGAAGTGTTTCTCCTGATGGAAATTATGAGTTAGTCCAAACTGTATCTAATGAAAGTAGAAGTTCTTGGTGGTACGATGATGATGACGAATCTTTCCAAACATATACGCAAAAAAATCTTGAACTAGGGAAAATATATTATTACAAGATCCGTCCATACACTACATATATTGATGAAACATTTTATGGGGATTTTTCTAATTATATTTCTTGTCAGGTTACGATCAATGGTACGAAAGTAAAAAGTGCTTCTTCCAAGAAAAAAAAGATCAATACGATCACATGGGCAAAAAATGATGAGGCTGATGGTATATCGTATATTATTCCAAAAAGGAAGATGGAAATTACACAAAATTAAAGACTTTCACAAGTCGAAACAACTTATCTTATACTCATACGAAATTAACAAACGGAACTGCTTATTACTACAAAATTCAGGCATATAAGAACTTTAATGGCGGTAAACTGTATGGTCCAATGACACCTTATCTAAAATACTGTGATTACTATTCTTATGCAGACGAATCTTATGAAAATCGCTGCCTCCGTGCTTTTGAGAAGTCTTATTATGCTGACTATAAGAGTGCTAAGCAGGCAAAGAAACATATGAAAACGATCACAGTAAAAGTATGGGATAAGAAAGGTAAGAAAAAATATACAAGAAAATTCCGTATCACTGTAAACAAAGGGCTTGCACCTTCTATCAAAGAAATGTTTAAGGAAATCTACAAGAGCAAAGAACGTTTCCCTATCCATGAGATCGGGTGCTACAGCTGGCGTGGTAAGAATTCCAGTTCTGAACATTGTGAGGGATTAGCTTTTGATATTAACTCCAATGAAAACTATATGATCCAGGGTAAAAAGGTATTGGTTGGTTCCTTCTGGAAACCTAAGAAGAATCGTTATTCAATTCCTTTGAACTGTAAATTGGTTAAAATCCTCGAGAAATATGGTTTTCATCGTGGATTGTGGGGATCCCGCAGAGATTATATGCATTTTTCTTATTTTGGTGGTTAATACAAATCAAACAAAGGATCAGGCATTTGCCTGATCCTTTGTTATGTAAGCCGAAAACCGGACTTGAACCGGCGACCCCTTCATTACGAGTGAAGTGCTCTACCAACTGAGCTATTTCGGCATATATGAAAGCACAGATATGTGTATCTATGCTCCTTTTGTAAGATAATATTCAATCTTGCTGATTGCTTCTTCTTCATCGACTCCGTCAGCTACGACTGTTAAATCCTCTAAACGATCTAAGTCTAATCCAAGACTCATCATTCCCATCATACTCTTTACATTGACTTGCTTATTCCCTGTCTCGAATAAAATCTTGCTCTCAAACTGGCTCGCCATCTGTACAAGAAAAGCTATTGGTCTGTCTTCTTCTCTTAAGGCTACTTCCACTTTGACGTTCTTTGAAATCATTCCTGTCCTCCCAATCTTATCTCTTCCGCAATTCGGCCGATCTTCTTTAACCGGTGGTTCACACCAGACTTGCCTACTGGCGGTTCTAGCATATCTCCAAGTTCTTTCAGTGTAGCTTCCGGGTGTTCCAGACGTAATCTTGCAATATCCTGCAACCCTTGATCTAAAAAACGGAGGCCTTTGTGCTTATCAATATATTCAATGTCTTCCACCTGCTTGACTGCGGCTGAAACCGTCTTATTAATATTCGCTGTCTCGCAATTGACACGACGGTTTACTTTATTACGCATATCTTTCAGGATTCTTACATTCTCCAGCTCCATCAATGCGACGTGTGCTTCCATAATATTCAACACATCTACAATCTTTGATCCTTCTTTCATGTATACCACGTAGTACTTTTTACGCAAGACAATTTTAGCATCTAAATCAAAAAAATTCAAGACCTCTTTTAATTGTTCTGCTGTCTGTACATTAGTAGATACAACTTCAAAATGATAATTCTTCTCTGGATCACTCATGGAACCAGCTGCCTGAAAAGCCCCTCGAATATATGCCCGCTTACAACATGTGTTCTGTAAAACAAGTCCAAATTCTTTGGAATCTAAAAGTTTCACTGCTTTCAATATTAAAACACAATCCTTATGCTTGTCAACACTTATCGTATAATTTCGACTTCTTTTTAAAAATTCGTTTCGTCCAACATCAATCTTCGCATGAATATCAAACACATCTTTGATAAGTTTATAAAAACGTTTCGCAGCAGATACCGTCTCCGTCTGGATCTGAATCTCAAAATGTTCTGGCTCTAGACTGATATTCCCTCCAAAACGTAAGAATCCTGCGATCTCCGCAATCTTACAATGTCTGGCACCGGTTTCATTTCTTGATAATTCCTCTTTAATATTACTTGAAAATGACATTGCCTACCTCATAATATCTCTATGCTCTACTTTGACAGAATATGGCAGTTGTTTTAATCTCTCTGCCAATTTATTCGTGATCGTAACAGATCGATGCTTTCCTCCAGTACATCCGATTCCGATCACAAGATTATACTTGCCTTCTTTAATATAATTTGGGATCAAGAATCTCATCATATCATCTAACTTATCAAGAAATTCCACAGATTCTTCATGCTTCATCACAAAATCCTGAATTGGTTTGTCATTTCCAGTTAATGGTCGCAAATTCAGATCATAGTATGGATTTGGAAGAAATCTGACATCAAATACCAGATCTACATCCGCAGGAATCCCATGTTTAAATCCAAAAGAAACAACTGCAATCTGGAATCGTTCCCCTTCTTCTCCGTCTACAAAAATACGATCGATCTCTTCTTTTAACTCCCTTGTCAGAAGCTGGCTAGTATCGATCACATACGTTGCCTGATCTTGCAGAAATTTCATGATCTCCCGCTCTTTTGCAATTCCATCCTCAACTCTTCCATCTCTTGACAGAGGATGATTTCTTCTTGTCTCTTTATAGCGTTTTAATAAAATACGATTACTTGCATTCAGATAGAGAATCTCATACTTGATCCCCGCTGCTCGATTTCTTTTAATTTGTGTGCTAACTCGCCAATTCCTCTTCCATTACGGATATCAATCCCAAGAGCAACATTTTCAATCTTGGCAGTTTCATCTAACAACATGTCTGCAAATTTATCAAGTAAAGCCACTGGAAGATTATCAACACAAAAATATCCAGCATCTTCTAATGTCTTTAATGCACTGCTTTTTCCTGCTCCTGACATTCCTGTTACAATTACAAATCTCATCTGTACTGCTCCTTTTTAGAACCTTCCAACACGTTTGACTTCTGGCTCCATCGTAACTCCAAACTGTTCTTTTACTTTATCTTTCACGTCACTGATCAACTGCATAACATCGGATGCTGTAGCATTTCCACGGTTGATCACAAAACCACTGTGTTTTTCAGATACCTGTGCATCTCCCACCTGATATCCCTTTAATCCTGCATCCTGAATCAATTTTCCGGCAAAATATCCTTCTGGACGTTTAAATGTACTTCCGGCACTTGGATATTCTAATGGCTGCTTTGTTTTTCTCGCCAATGCGTACTCATCCATTTTTGCTTTGATTTCTTCTTTATTTCCTTTCTTAAGTGCGATCACACCTTCTAAGACAACGTATTCATTCTTTAAAACGTTACTTGTACGGTAACCAAGCTCTAATTCTTCTGCTTTCAGAGTTTTGATCTCTCCTTCTTTTGTAAGAACTGTCACTTCTTTTAGTACCTGCACCATCTCACCACCGTATGCACCAGCGTTCATAACGACAGCTCCGCCAAATGTTCCAGGAATTCCACCTGCAAACTCAAATCCAGTTAATTCTTCATTGAGCGCTGCTCTGGATGTAGAACTTAATAAAGTTCCTGCTTTGACGATAAGTTCATTACCACGGACTTCGATTCCACTGTAGTTTTTGTAAATCTGAAGAACAATTCCGTCCATTCCATCATCTGCGACCAAAAGATTACTCCCATTTCCTAAAACAAATAATGGAATTCCCTCTTCTTTTGCAAAACGACTGACCGCTTTGATCTCTTCCATATTCTCTGGTGCCACAAAAATATCAGCGGGTCCCCCAATACGGAATGTTGTATGATTTTTCATCGGTTCCTGTCTTAAAATATATTTTTCTGGTATGATCTGTTTTAACTGATCAATCTTTGTATCCATAATTTCTCCATTCTTAATATTAATGCAAGATGAATCCTGTATATCACAGGATTCCAAATCTCTTCATCTTATGAAAGCATCAGACTAGCTGCACCATAAATTCCAGCATCATTTCCAAGAGTCGCAAGTACAAATCCTGTCTCCTGTGCTTTTCCAAATGTATACTTCTTAAAATGTGCATTGACCGCATCTAAAAGGATCTGTCCAGCTCTTGATACGCCTCCGCCGATAACAAACACTTCTGGGTCAACCATCAATGCGATATTCCCTGCTGCAAGTGCTAATTTCTGTCCAAGATCATCTACCCGTTCTTTGGCAAATGTATCTCCTTCTTTTGCAGCATCAAAAATGTCTTTTGCAGTTACTTCATCAAGGTCTCTTAGTGTAGTCGCTTCTTTAAAATCCTTTAATGCTTTCTTTGTCTCATATACAATTCCTGTTGCAGATGCATAAAGTTCCAGACATCCTGTCTTTCCACAATTACATACACGATCATCAAAAGGATCCACAGTCATATGACCGATCTCTCCACCATATCCACGGCTTCCATCAATGATCTTTCCATCAACGATGATACCGCCTCCGACTCCTGTTCCAAGAGTGATCATCACCGCGCTGTTATAATCTGCTGCTGCTCCCATCCAGATCTCTCCTAAGGCTGCTGCATTGGCATCATTTGTTGCCTTTACCTTACACCCTGTAAGCTTTGACAATTCTCCTGCCACATCCACGCTTCCCCATCCAAGGTTCACACATTCATTAACTTTTGAAAACTCAAGAACAGCTCCTGGAACTCCAACTCCGAGTCCGATCACATCTTCCTTATCAAAACCATTTGCTTTGCTGTGATCATTCACTGCCTGTGCAATATCTGGCAGGATGTTCTTTCCATTTTCCTCAGTTCTTGTCTTGATCTCCCATTTCTCTTTTAATGTTCCATCTTCTCCAAACAGACCCATTTTTACTGTTGTTCCACCAATATCAATTCCATATAAATATTTCATATCATTTAATCCTCCATCTGACCTGTAACACGTTTATAAAGTTCTTCGGCTGCATTATATCCCATCTTCTTCTGTCTGTGATTGATCGCTGCTGCTTCTACGATGATCGCCAAGTTACGCCCTGGACGAATTGGCAGTGTATGTGCTGCAACTTTATTGCCAAGATATTCTACGTATTTCTCTTCTAATCCTAAGCGGTCATAATCCGCATCTTTGTTCCAGTCTTCCAACTGAATGACCAGATTGATCTCCTGCTCCATCTTAACACTTTCAACACCATACAGATTCTTAACGTCAATAATACCGATTCCTCTCAGTTCGATAAAGAACCTTGTAACTTCCGGAGATGTTCCGATCAATGACTTCTTGCTGACCCTCTTGATCTCTACAACGTCATCAGATACCAGACGGTGTCCTCTTCGGATCAACTCTAAAGCTGCTTCACTCTTACCGATCCCACTCTCTCCTGTGATCAGGATTCCTTCACCAAATACATCGACTAAAACTCCATGGATCGTAATGCTTGGAGCCAATACAGTTCCCAGCCAGCGGATTACTTCTGCCATAAATTCAGATGTCGTATCCTGAGATATCAAAACCGGTACCCCATACTCTTTGGCAACTTTTATCATCATCTCACTTGGATGCAGATTCCTGCAAAATACAATAACTGGAATTCCAGCTCCGATAAATCTTTTATAAATATTTTTCGCATTTTCAACATCTTTTTCTACCTCTTCAATAAAAAGGTGTTCTGCTTTTCCGATGATCTGAACTCGATTCTGTGCAAAATTTTCAAAAAAACCTGCCAACTGTAATGCTGGACGGTTGATCTCTGCCTGTTCAATGTAAACTTCTTTTGAATTGATCTCTGGTGTTACTTCTTTTAAATTTAATTCCTTGACCATATCATATACTGATACTCTATGTTCTTTATCCATAATCTTTCTCTCTTTCTGCACCCTTGATTGTCTGTCTCTTTCTCTATTTTAACATATTTCCTTACTGCTTGGAATCGTGAAAAAACCCATAAATAGACTCTGCAGTACTTTGATTCATGCCAGGAACATTTAAAAGTTCCGTAACTGTTGCTGTCTTGATTTGTCCAAGATCTTTAAAATACTTCATTAATTCTTTTCGTCTCTTTGGTCCAACGCCTTTGATGTCATCAAGAACAGAATGTACTTGCCCTTTTGCACGCAATGATCTGTGATATTCGATCGCAAAACGATGGGCTTCATCCTGTATCCTTGTCACAAGTAAAAATGCTTCGCTGTTTGGCGCAAATATGATTTCCTCGTTGTTATAATACAAGCCTCTCGTTCTATGATCATCATCTTTGACCATTCCACATACTGGAATATCAAGTCCCAAATGATCCAGCACACGAAGTGCAACATTGACCTGTCCTTTTCCTCCATCCATCATCAGAATATCCGGAAATTTTGTAAAACTGCCAAGTGTAGTGTCTTTTCCTTGTTCTTTCAGTTCTTCCAACTCTTTCTTTCCATGAAGAAATCTTCTGGTCAAAACTTCTTCCATACTGGCATAGTCATCCGGACCTTCAATGGTTCTTTAAACGAAACTTGCGATAATCTCTTCTTCTTGCTTTTCCTCTTTCAAATACGACCATAGATGCTACGGTCTGAAATCCACTGATATTAGAAATATCAAATGCTTCCATTCGATTCAAGCCTTCCATCCCGAGCAATTCTTCAATCTCATGAACTGCCCCGATCGTCCTTCTTTCTTCCCGTTTGATCTTTTCACGATCCATTCTTAATACATTCTGGGCATTTTCCTTTGCCATCTCTACCATCTTGTGTTTTTGCCCACGCACTGGTATCTTAAAATGTACTTTTGCTCCTCGTTTCTTTGACAACCATTCTTCAATGATCTCCTTTTCTGAAATATCCTGTTCCAGAAAGATTTCCCCTGGAAGATAAGGCGTCCCCGCGTAAAACTGTTTGACAAAAGCTCCTAAAACTTCTTCCTTTGAACTTTCCTCATCTGCTTCCATATGAAAATGTTCTCTTCCAAGAAGCTTTCCTTGGCGGATAAAGAAAATAGATACAACAACATCCTTATCATCCTGTGCCATTGCAATAATGTCACGGTCCTCAAACGCATACGTATTGATCTTCTGACGGTCCATGATCCGCTCAATACTCTTGAGCAAATCTCTGTATTCCATTGCCTGTTCAAATTCCAATTCATCCGATGCTTTTTGCATTTTCCCCTGAAGCATTTTTGCAACCTGTTTATAATTTCCATTTAGAAACTTGATTGTTTCTTCGATCTGTTTTGCATATTCTTCCTTGGATATATATCCTTGGCATGGTGCATCACACTGCTTGATCTGATAGTACAGACAAGGCCTGTCCTTCCCTGTATCTTTTGGAAGTCTTCGGTTACAGGTACGGATCTTAAAGATCTTGCGAAGCAGCTCGATCGTATCATTTACTGCTCCTGCACTCGTATAAGGTCCGAAATACTTTCCTCCATCTGCTTTCATCTTCCTTGCCAGCATGATCCTTGGAAATTCTTCATTGACCGTTACTTTAATGTAAGGATAGCCTTTGTCATCTTTCAGTTTTGTATTATATTTTGGATGATGCTCTTTGATCAGATTGTTCTCAAGCACTAAAGCTTCCAGTTCTGAATCCGTGATGATATATTCAAAATAAGCAACATTCTTTACCATATGCTGAATCTTCACAGACAGATTCCGGCTGTCTTGAAAATACTGACGCACACGATTACATAACTTGATCGCTTTTCCAACGTAAATAATCTCATCTTTGCTATTATGCATCAAATAAACTCCAGGCTTTGCCGGAAGCTTTTTTAGTTCTTCCTGAATATCAAACATTGTATACCCTCCATCTTTATTTTGTGTCTTTTATGATTGCAAAATACACTTAGCTTTTATCATAGCATAAATTTGTATACAAAAAAAAGTAGCTACCTGATCTCAGCAGCTACTTTTTATATTTGTAGTTTTTAATTTTTAGCTCTAACAATAGCCTCTGCCATTTCCTGTACACGCTGTGCTGGTGATGGTGCGTTTAAGATTCCTGAAGTTGCTCCTGTTCCGTCTGCTCCAAGTTTTACAACGTTGTAGCAGTCTTCGGCAGTGCTGACTCCTGATGCGATCATAACTAAAACATCTGGATTCACTTCGTGAAGGTCTTTGACTGTTTCTATTGTATAAGAATCGTCTGCTACCTGTCCTGTACCGATCAGGTCTGTTGGTTCTGCTAATACGATATCTGGGTCCATGCATGCAACTGCTTTTGCTTCTACTGTTGAATCTGCACAAACGATTGTAATCATTCCAAGTTCTTTTGCTCTTTTGATCGTTGCATATAATTCAGATACTGTTTTCTGGTTTTCTGCATGGTTTAAGAATACAGCTCCCGCTCCTGCTTCTTTTAAAGATTCTGGAAGTACATATCCCATTCCACGTCCTGGAGTTAATGAATCCATAGACTGTGCACATACAATCAGGTTTTCTGTATTTTCTTTGATCAGTCTGATATCTGCATATGGGCATGTGAAATAAATCTGAAGCCCTGTTTCTTTTGCAGTTTTATCTGCTGCTTTTGCTAATTCTAAGCTCTTTTCACCATATAGATAAGACTTAGGATTTACGATTAAAAATGGAGATTCTACTTTTGCCATTTTATCTTTTCCCCCTTATTCTCCGATCACAATGATCTTACATTTTCTTGTTCTTTCTCTTGTTCTGTCAAAATCTACAAAATATACATATCCTGTAGCTCCAACTCCTAATTTTCCTTCGTCAACTTCTAATGTTGCACTGGAACCGATCAGTGTTGATCTTAAGTGGGCATCACCATTAAATAAAGCTGTTCTGTCTCCGTTTGGAAGATATGTATCCGCATCTGGCCATGATTCTACAGCTTTATAATGTTCTTCTCCTGGATAGTTATACTGATCTGCACTTACATGATCAGGAATGATCTTCTTTAATACATTGTTCAGGTCTTCCTGTAAGAATTCATCGCCCGCTTCATTATAGTCATGTACAAATTCTTCAAAAAATACTGAACATGTTGTATGTGGAGAAATTACTGTGCAGATTCCATTCTGGATTCCGCTTTTTTCGATTGCTTCTCGAACCTGTGGTGTGATATTTACATATGTTGGAGTTTTACCATGTGATTTTAACATGATCGTTTCTTTATAAACTGCCATTTTTACGCCTTCTTTCTTCAAACTATCTTTCTTTGTACTATCTTCTTTCCAATTATTTAATTTTCTGGAATACTTTGATTGCACGTTTTACATCTTCTTTGATTGCTTCTGTTGCAACTAATGACATAGAATCATAGAATAATGGTTTGCTGTCATCAGCCCAATATTCTTTTGATGCTTTTCCACCTGCTGTATTCATATATGTATAATAGTTCACTTTGCAAATACCATTTTCAATTGCTACTGCATAATCTTCATCTGATACACCAGAACCACCATGCATAACAAGTGGAATATTTGTTGCTTCACGAAGTCTCGCAACTCTTGGAAGATCTAATTTAGGCTCTGTAAGATACACACCATGTGTTGTTCCAAACGCTACAGCAAGACAATCTACGTTTGTCATTTCCACAAATTTCTTTGCAACTTCAGGGTCTGTATAGATGTTATCTAAATCTTCATAATCATCTGTACTATCGGCTCCTGCACCTTCACCCTGAACAACTTCTGATGTAAAGATATGTCCGAGTTCAGCTTCAACACTTGCTCCTACTGCATGTGCGATCTTAACGATCTCTGCTGTTTCTGCTGCATTTTCTTCGAAAGATTTTGCTGATGCATCATACATTACAGAAGTAAATCCAAGTCTTAATGCCTGTACGCATCTTTCAAAACTTGAACCATGATCTAAATGTAATGCTACAGGAACTTTCGCTCTCTCAGCATAATATTTCATAACAGGTCCAATTTCTTCTAAATCGATCAGATCATCATGGCTCTGTGCATGCTGTAAGATAACAGGGGCATTTAATTCCTCTGCTGCCTGTATGATTCCTCTGATCGCTTCTAATGTTGTTCCGTTAAAAGCACCAACTGCTTTATGTTCAACCTTTGCCTGGTCAAGTAATTCTTTTAATGTTACCAGCATATTCTTCCTCCTAAACTCGTTTCGCTTTCTGAACCAATCTCGCTCTGCCTGCTTTTCTTGCTTTTGTGATAACAGAGTGCGGATTTACTTGTTCATCCAAATCATAAAAATAATCTATGATATCTTTATCATCATCAAATTCAGATACTCTAATCCAGTATCTTCCTTTTAATAGTCCACCTTTGTCGATATTCATATAGATCTTTGTGTTTCCTGCTACCATTCTCATAGAGAAAGCTGCCATTTCACTGATCTTATATGTATGTTCTTTGTTGTATCCACGAAAAGTTATAGTTTCTTCGCCAAGATCAAATTCGTACGGATTACTTAAGGATACAAACTCATTCCAAACATTATATATGCAAATAATTAATACAAACATCAGCAAACCATCAAATCCAGTCATCACCTGTCTGATCAGGCAATAAAGCCCGATCAGAAGTGTGAATATTCCTGGTATGGTGTGCTGAATGAGATAATGCGATTTTTTATATATATAACTTTTCATAAATACATTTACCTCTTCTGCTGTTTTATATCTTAGTTCTGTTCAGCATGTGCTGCTTTGATAATACGCTGTCTGTTTAAGAAAGCTAATGCAAGTGCGATAACACCAACAACTGCTAATGCAACGATGCTTAAGTTACCTGCTCTGTAGATTAACCATGTTAAAGGGTTGGCTCCGTCACAGATAGAAGAAATCTGTGTTACACCATTGTATGTAGCGGCATCTACTGTATGAGCTACAGATGTTGTAACTGCTGCAAGGTCAGTTGAAATATATAAACCACCTGCTAATGCAATGATACCTGTGATGATCGCACGGAATCCGTTACCACCAACTAATGGAACGATCAGTACTAACATATATGGGATGCAAGATAAGTCAGCCATTGGTAATACTGTGTTTCCTGGAAGGATTACTGCTAAGAATACTGCTACTGGTACAAGGATTAATGCTACTGTTAATGTAATAGGATGTCCTACACCTACAGCTGAATCAAGTCCAATGTAGATTTTTCCTCTGTTAGAGAATCTCTTAGAAATGAATGCCTGTGCTGCTTCTGAAATAGGCATAAGTCCTTCCATAAGTAATGATGCCATCTTTGGAATCAGTACTAATGCTGCTCCTAAATATACACCACTTGTTAAAATGTTTTTAAGATTGTATCCTGCTAGAGCTCCGATCACGATACCTAATACTGTACCGATTAAGATTGGTTCTCCGAATACACCGAAATTTCTTCTGTAATTTTCAATGTTAATGTCATTTTGTTTACACCAGGAATTCTGTAATTACCCAGTTGATTACGATTGCAAATGGTACATAGGCTGCGGAGAATCCGTGAGGAATAGATACTCCAGGCATTCCTAATACTTCTTCTGCTTTTGGTGCTGTGTAATCAGCGATTACAAATACGATAATGATGTTGATGATCGCTGCGATGATTCCGTATGTAAGGTTATCTGTAACGATTGCTACTAACGAACCTGTGAAAGCGAAATGCCAGTAGTTCCAGATATCAACGTCGATTGTCTGTGTTGTATTTGTAAGTAACATGATAATGTTAATGATCAGTCCGATTGGGATGATCAACAGACCTACTGTTGTTCCCATAGCGATAGCTGCTGCGGCTGGCCATCCTACGTCTACTGTTGTAAGTGATAAATGGAATCTTGTTGCCATCTGCTGAACAGCTGGTGCAAGATATGTACCGATCAGTCCTACTGCAAGGTCAATCCGATGAAACCTACACCTACTGTAAGACCACCTCTTAAAGCTTTACCAAATTTAGCCCCTAAAATAACTCCGAAAATTGTTAAAATGATTGGCATCATGACGCTTGCGCCTAAGCCGTTAATATAACTGAAAAAATCAATAACTGCCTGCATGATTTTTCTCCCTTCTTATCTCTCTTTTTCTTATTTATTCATCTGTTCTTCAACGTCGCTGAATAATTTGTCGGCTCCAACACCAGTTAATAATGGAAGTCCTGGTAATACTGGGCAAGGCATGTTTGCTCCAACTACTGTTGTTGCGATCGCGAAGTCAGCACTCTTACCTTTTTCAGCAAGTTCTGATACCTGACACTGTTCGATCTGATATTTTCCTGAATATCCATGTTCATCCAGATATGCTGATACCTTCTGATTTGCCACTGTTGATGTTGCTACCCCTGATCCACACGCAATAATAATTCTTTTCATATTAATTTCTCCTCGTATTATATAGTAGTAGTTTTTAGAGACCCTCTCCAAGGTCTTTATAACCATTAAAGTCATAGTCCATTCTTTACCTCTTCTGTAGGTTCGACTATGATATATAAGATGCTGTGGATTGGTT
>ENA-OQBT01000750-OQBT01000750.1-human-gut-metagenome-genome-assembly--contig:-NODE-750-length-17383-cov-4.144761_pt1 | contig 17383 bp, 20 predicted proteins | sample MGYA00242749_ERZ504557 | MGnify/ENA primary metagenome ERZ504557 (study PRJEB26092, sample SAMD00036243) | human gut metagenome | host: Homo sapiens | study: EMG produced TPA metagenomics assembly of... | reverse complement strand
CCAGACAGTTGTATTTTAGCACAATCTACAACTGGAGGGAGGTTAGGTGTGAGTCTATGTCAAACGTTATCGTAAAAGAGAACGAGACTTTAGATAGCGCTCTTCGCAGATTCAAGAGAAGCTGTGCTAAGGCGGGAATCCAGCAGGAAATCCGTAAGAGAGAGCATTACGAGAAGCCAAGCGTTCGTCGTAAGAAAAAATCTGAAGCCGCAAGAAAACGTAAATATAATTAATTGTGCGCAAAATCCCTGGCTGTATGGTCAGGGATTTTTAATTAAATAGAAACAGGAACGTTTGACGAAGGAAAGAAATATGAATTTGTTTATTAAACTGATTATCAAACCATTGCGATCGCTCCTTAAATTATTATTTAATCGAATTTTTTATGTAGCTCTGGCTCTTGTTGTGCAGCTGGCATGGCTGCTGATCGCCCTTTTCCGGCTTATGGAATATTCCAGATGGGTGACGATCGGAATGCAGGTCATAGGTTTTCTGGTTGTTCTGTGGATCGTAAATAAAAAGATCAACCATCTTATAAGCTCGCCTGGACGATGCTGATCCTTATTTTTCCGGTATTTGGTGTTTCCCTGTACCTTCTTTTCGGTAAGTCACGGATCGGCGCTGTAATGGAGCAGCATTATCAGAATCTTATTGATGAAACTGCTGAATACCTGGAAGGCTCAGAGCTCACAAGAAAACGTTTAAACGAAGACGACCGTTCCATGAGGATCCAGTCGGATTACATCTGGCAGTATTCAAGATATCCGGTTCACGAGAATACCACAGCAGAGTATTTTCAGGTAGGAGATGATATGTTTCCGGTTCTGGTGCATGAACTGGAGCAGGCAAAGCATTTTATTTTTATCGAATATTTCATCATAAATGACGGGGTAATGTGGCAGACGATCCTTAATATCCTTGAAAAAAAGGCTAAAGAAGGAGTGGATGTCCGACTGATCTATGATGCTTCGGCTGCCTTACCACATTGCCATACAAGTATGATCAGGAGATGCGCCGGCGAGGAATCAAATGCGAAGTATTCAACCGGTTCCGTCCGATTCTTAATATAATCCAGAATAACCGTGACCACCGTAAGATCTGTGTGATCGATGGCTGGACCGGTTTTACCGGCGGCATCAACCTGGCTGACGAATATATCAATCAGCGAAAACGGTTTGGTCACTGGAAGGATACAGCCGTTATGCTGAAAGGAGAAGGCGTCTGGAATATGACAGCTATGTTCCTGTATATGTGGGGAATCGTTACCAGAACAGATACTTCTCTTGATTTCGGAAATTATGTTCCGCACAGGTGGCACCCAAACGATTTTCCGGGAAGCGGTTATGTCCAGCCATTCTGCGATTCCCCCTGGACGATGAGATCGTAGGAGAGAACGTTTATCTTAATATTATCAATCGCGCCAAAAACTATGTTTATATCTGCACACCATATCTGATCATAGATAATGAGATGATGACCGCCCTGTGCCTCGCTGCAAAAAGCGGTGTAGATGTCCGGATCATGACACCAGGTATCCCGGACAAAAAAATGGTATTCCTGCTGACACAGTCTTATTATAAGCAGCTTCTGGAAGCAGGTGTAAAGATCTACGAATACCAGCCGGGATTTTTACATGCAAAATCTTTTGTCTGTGATGACAAAGTAGGCGTCGTAGGAACCATAAATCTGGATTACCGAAGCTTTATCTGCATTTTGAAGATGGTGTCTGGATGTATAAGAATGATGTGATCCTGGACATCCGGGATGATTTTACAGAAACCCTGGAGTACTGTGATCCCATTGATCTGGCATTCTGCCAGAAGAGAAATATTGTGGTACGTGCCATTCAGAACGTATTGAGAGTTTTTGCACCGCTATTATAAAAACTCTTTGACAGACAACTGTAAATTCTGTATGATATATCAGACGGAGTTTAATGCTCCCGTCTGATATTGTCTAAAGAAAAATAATTTATAGATACATATGAAATTTTTAGTTATTGGAGGAATTGATTTGAGCCAGAACAAAGAAACAGAGATCCAGCTTCAGTACATTGAAAAATGTAAAGAGCTTCTTGCCAAAAGCAGTACGAAACGTCCCACCTTCCACATCCAGAATGAAGGATGCCAGATGAACTCCATCCAGACAGAGTCTATTGCGGCCATCATGGAAAAAATGGGATATGAAATGGTAGATACCGAGGATGCTGATGCAGTTGTATTTAACACCTGCACAGTCCGGGAAAATGCCAATCAGAAGATCTATGGACATCTTGGACATTTAAAGAGCATCAAACGGGAGCACCCGGATATGAAGATCGTACTGTTCGGATGTATGATGCAGGAGCATCACGTAGTGGAAAAGATCCGCAAGGATTATAAATATGTAAATCTTGTATTCGGAACCCATAATATCCACAAATTCCCGGAGCTTTTTTACCGGACGCTGCAGACCGACGACCAGATCATTGATATCTGGAAGGAATCCGATGAGATCGTAGAGGGCATGCCAACTTCCCGCAAATACTCCTTCAAAACAGGAGTCAGCGTAATGTTTGGCTGCAATAACTTCTGCAGCTACTGCATCGTTCCTTATGTCCGCGGCCGCGAAAAGAGCCGCGAGCCACAGGCCATCATCCGCGAGATCGAGGAACTGGTCGCAGATGGCGTTACTGAGATCATGCTTCTTGGCCAGAATGTAAACTCCTACGGTAAAACTCTGGAAACACCGGTGACCTTTGCAGAACTTCTGAAAGAAGTGGAAAAGATTGAAGGGCTGAAAGCGTATCCGTTTTATGACTTCCCATCCGAAGGACCTGTCCGATGAGCTGATCCAGACCATGGCAGAGAGCCAGAAGATCTGTCACCATCTGCATCTTCCGCTGCAGTCCGGAAGCAGCAGAGTCTTAAAGGAAATGAACCGCCGTTACGACAAGGAGAAATATCTGGAGCTGGTAAATAAGATCCGTAAGGCGATCCCGGATATTTCGCTGACAACAGATATCATGGTCGGATTTCCGGGAGAAACAGAAGAAGATTTCCAGGAAACACTGGATGTTGTAAGAAAAGCAAATTACGATACTGCCTTCACATTTATTTATTCCAAACGAAGCGGAACCCCTGCAGCCGGCATGGAAAATCAGGTGCCGGAGGACGTGGTAAAAGACCGTTTCAGCCGTCTTCTTACCCTGGTACAGGAAAAGGGCCGGGAAAATTCCTCCCGTTTCCAGGGAACCATTCAGGAAATCCTGGTAGAAGATGAAAACCGTGAGAAGGTACTCTTACTGGCCGTACCCAGCATAATCTTCTGGTTCATTTCCCGGGAGAAAAAGATCTCATCGGCAAATATGTAAAAGTAAGCCTGGATACCTGCAAGGGGTTCTATTATTTCGGACATATCGTGGAAGAGTAGAATTATAGACAAGTCCCCACCCAATGCTTATTGCTTTTCGCAACCCCGTTGGGGACTTACCTGATTCGGCTAATTATAAGTTTATATTGCCCGCTCATTGCCATTATCGGATGAGCGGGCTTTTTTATTATAAAAATACTGTTTCTATTGACAAATACCCCATAAGGGTATATATTATTCCATATAAATAGGATACCCCATGAGGGTATTTATGGGAAAGGAGAGACAGCTTATGTCTGAAAAGAAAGTCTGTCCCTGCTACTGTGAAAAACACACTGCACGCTCAGAAGAGGAGAAAAAAAAAGCTGATCAAACCGTCTGAAACGTATTGAAGGCAGATCAGAGGCATTATAGGAATGATGGAGAATGATGCCTACTGTAATGATATCCTGATCCAATCTGCCGCAGTCAATGCTGCAGTGAATGCGTTTAATAAAGAGCTGCTTGCCAGCCACATCCGCACCTGCGTTGCCCGGGATATCCGGAAGGTAAGGATGAGACCATTGATGAGCTGGTAGCAACCCTCCAGAAGCTGATGAAATAAAGGGACAAACTGGATTTTAGGAGGTACTGAAAGAAAATGGAACAATATAATGTAACTGGTATGAGTTGCGCCGCCTGCTCTGCCCGTGTGGAAAAAGCCGTATCAAAAGTTCCGGGGGTAAATAGCTGTTCCGTCAGCCTTCTGACCAATTCCATGGGAGTTGAGGGAACCGCTTCATCCGGCGAGATCATTGCCGCAGTGGAAGCCGCCGGATATGGTGCATCCTTAAAGGGCGGAGCTGCCGGAGCAAAGATTTCCATGTCTGCGGCAGAAGAAGCGCTGGAAGATCATGAAACTCCAATCCTAAAGAAACGCCTTATCACATCCGTGGGATTTTTGCTGGTGCTGATGTATTTCTCCATGGGGCACATGATGTGGGGATGGCCACTGCCGAAATGGTTTGACGGCAATCACGTAGCCATGGGACTGGTACAGCTGCTCCTAGCTGGTATCATCATGGTGATCAACCAGAAATTTTTCATCAACGGATTTAAGAGTCTGTGGCACCGTTCCCCCAATATGGATACTCTGGTAGCTCTTGGCTCCATGGCATCCTTCCTGTGGAGCGTCTATGCACTGTTTGCCATGACAAGAGCACAGGCAGACGGAGATTCTGCTGCAGTTATGAATTACATGATGGATTTTTATTTTGAATCTGCAGCCATGATCCTGACACTGATCACCGTAGGAAAAATGCTGGAGGCCCGTTCTAAAGGAAAGACAACGGATGCGCTTAAAAGCCTTATGAAGCTGGCACCCAAAACTGCGATCGTGGTACGAAAGGGACAGGAACTTACCGTTCCTATTGAGCAGGTTCAGAAAGGAGAAACCTTTGTCGTCCGCCCGGGAGAGAATATTCCGGTGGACGGAGTGATCCTGGAAGGAACCACCGCAGTCAATGAATCCGCACTGACCGGCGAGAGTATCCCGGTTGATAAAGAAACCGGAGATATGGTTTCTGCGGCAACCGTGAACCAATCCGGATTTATCAAATGCGAAGCGACCAGAGTGGGAGAGGATACCACCCTTTCCCAGATCATCAAGATGGTCAGTGATGCGGCAGCCACCAAGGCACCGATCGCAAAGATCGCAGACCGTGTTTCCGGCGTGTTTGTACCGGCAGTGATCACAATCGCAGTGATCACAACAATCATCTGGCTTCTTGCAGGACAGACCTTCGGTTATGCTCTGGCAAGGGGGATTTCCGTTCTGGTCATCAGCTGCCCCTGCGCACTTGGCCTTGCAACACCGGTTGCCATTATGGTCGGCAACGGTATGGGTGCCAAAAACGGAATCCTTTTCAAAACAGCTGTTTCCCTGGAGGAAGCAGGAAAAGTCCAGATCGTCGCACTGGATAAAACCGGAACCATTACAAGCGGTCAGCCGGAGGTAACAGATATTCTCCCGGCAGAGGGAATCACAGAAACAGAGCTTCTCTCTCTGGCCTGTGCACTGGAGAAAAAAAGTGAACATCCACTGGCAAAGGCAGTTCTCAAAAAAGCCGAGAAAGAGAACCTTGCCACAGGTGAAGTAACCGGCTTCCAGGCACTTCCGGGAAACGGACTTTCCGCTATACTTGGAAGTGACAAACTGACAGGCGGAAGCATGAAATTTATCAGCAGCCAGACAAAGGTTTCCGCAGACCTTAACAGGAGAGCCGAGCAGCTTGCAGAGCAGGGAAAAACGCCCCTTCTTTTCACACGAAACAGTAAACTTCTGGGAATCATCGCAGTTGCGGATGTGATCAAGGAAGACAGTCCCCGTGCAGTAAAAGAGCTTCAGAACATGGGAATCCGTGTAGTTATGCTTACCGGTGATAATGAGCGTACCGCAAAAGCCATCGGAGCTCAGGCAGGAGTTGACGATGTGATCGCAGGAGTTCTTCCGGATGGAAAAGAAAGTGTGATCGCGCTCTGAAGGAGCAGGGAAAGGTTGCCATGGTCGGTGACGGTATCAACGACGCGCCGGCACTTACAAGAGCCGATATCGGAATTGCCATCGGTGCAGGAACAGATATTGCCATTGATGCGGCAGATATCGTTCTGATGAAGAGCCAGTTAAGCGATGTTCCAGCGGCAGTACGTTTAAGCCGCGTCACACTTCGGAATATCCATGAGAATCTTTTCTGGGCATTTTTCTACAATATAATCGGCATTCCCCTTGCAGCAGGCATCTGGATCCCGATTTTCGGATGGACACTGAATCCGATGTTTGGAGCTGCAGCCATGAGTCTTTCCAGTTTCTGTGTTGTAACAAATGCGCTGCGCCTGAATCTGTTTAAGATCCACAACACAGCCAGAGACAAGGCAATCAAAAATCCGGTAACATTAAACATCAGTCATGATGAAAATAAAAAAGAAGAAAAGGAGAACAAAACAATGGTAAAAGTAACAGTCAATGTAGAAGGAATGATGTGCGGACACTGTGAGGCACACGTAAACAAAGCAATTCAGGCGGCTTTCGGAGCAGAGGATGTGGTATCTTCCCACGAGAATGGAACAACTGTATTCTCTGTACCTGAGAAGGTTGACGAGGCAAAAGTGGAAGAGGTGATCAAAGAAGCCGGTTACGAGTTCAAGGGAATCACTCAGGAGCAATAAACAGAAAAAACATATACCAGTTAAATGATCTAAAAATTTAAACGGTTTACAAAAAGAAACAGTTCTGCATAAAAACAGAGCTGTTTCTTTTTATATATGATCGTATAGAAAACGGTATCCCGAAATATAATAAACAGAGAAAACCTGTGTTGTCCGAAAATCTTCCCAGACCAGAAAGGGGGATATTTTTGAAAAAAGATACCAGAAAACTGATCACCTGCATTGCAGTGCCCCTGGCAACAGGAGCTGTCTCCGGATTTTTTACCAGAAACGGAATGAAAGTATTTGCAAAGTTAAATAAGCCGCCTTTATCGCCACCGGGATGGCTGTTTCCGGTTGTATGGACGATCCTTTTTATCATGATGGGGATCGCTTCGTTCCTGATCGCATCCAGGCCTAAAAGCAGAGACAGGGATAGGGCCCTTGCTTTATATGGGATCCAGCTTGCCGTGAATTTCCTGTGGCCGTTTTTCTTTTTTGGGGCAGGATGGTATGGCTTTGCGTTTCTCTGGCTTATTTTTCTGTGGGGACTTGTATACTATTGTATCCGCACATTCCGGGAGTTTTCCCGGAACGCCGGTTACCTGATGGTCCCGTATCTGGCATGGCTGACATTTGCCGGTTATCTGAACCTGTTTATCGCGCTCTGGAACTGACAGAAGCTCTGGTTTATGCAGAAAACGTTTTTTCTTTTATAAATCCGGCTAATATCATTATAATTTATTCTGAAAAAGCAGGAATATCCGCTGAATTGATTGTTATTTTTAATTCTCTTATGCTATACTGATAACGATTATGGATGTACGAACGATAACAGGAATCGTTAATACTATGGAAGCAGAGAGGAGCACATTATGAGCGGATTTTTTGGAGTAGCATCGAAAAGCGACTGCGTACTGGAACTTTTTTACGGAGTGGATTACCATTCTCATCTGGGAACACGCCGCGGAGGTATGGCTGTTTACGGAGAACATGGATTTGACCGTGCCATCCACAACATTGAGAACACGCCTTTCCGTACAAAATTTGACGGAGATGTGGGTTCCATGAAGGGAAATATGGGAATCGGATGTATTTCTGATTATGAGCCTCAGCCCCTTCTGTTCAGTTCCAGGATCGGCAGCTTTGCCCTCACTTTTGTGGGAAAGATCAATAATTACGATGAACTTCTGCAGCAGCTGTATGATACGACCAAGGTACATTTTCAGGAGATGACCAACGGAACAGTCAATGTGACCGAACTGATCGCTGCACTGATCTGTGAAAAGGACAATTTTGTGGAGGGTATCCAGTATGTCCAGGGTCTGATCGACGGCTCCATGACGCTGCTTCTCATGACAAAAGACGGAATTTATGCAGCCCGGGACAAGATGGGCAGAACTCCGGTGGAGATTGGCCACAAAGAGGGGTCCTACTGTCTGTCCTTTGAGAGTCATGCCTATATTAATCTGGGTTACGAAGATTATAAGGAACTTGGCCCCGGAGAGATCGTATTTGTAACAGCAGACGGAGTTAAAACTCTGGTTGAGCCTGGAAAGAAAATGAAGATCTGTTCTTTCCTCTGGGTTTACTACGGATATCCGACAGCATCTTATGAAGGTGTAAATGTAGAGGAGATGCGCTATCGCTGCGGAAGCATGCTTGCAAAGAGAGACGGAGATTCTGTTCATCCGGATATTGTAGCAGGTGTTCCGGATTCCGGCATTGCCCATGCCATCGGATATGCAAATGAATCCGGTATTCCTTATGCAAGACCATTCATTAAATATACACCAACCTGGCCGAGATCTTTTATGCCGACCAATCAGAACCAGCGTAACCTTATTGCAAAAATGAAACTGATCCCGGTACGTGCGCTAATCAAGGATAAAAAACTTCTTCTCATAGACGATTCCATCGTACGTGGCACCCAGCTTCGCGAGACAACCGAATTTCTGTACCGCAGCGGAGCCAAAGAGGTTCATGTCCGTCCTGCCTGCCCGCCAATCATGTACGGCTGCAAATATTTAAACTTCTCACGTTCCAAATCTGAGATGGAGCTGATCGCCCGTCAGGTGATCGAGAAGAGAGAAGGCCCCAACTGTCCGCAGGAAGTTCTGGATGAATATGCAGATCCACATACAGAGAAATACGAGCAGATGGTACAGGATATCTGCGAGATGCAGAATTTTACAACTCTCCGTTATCACAGACTGGATGATCTTCTGGAATCCATTGGGATCGATCCTTGTAATATATGCACATATTGTTTTAATGGTAAAGAATAAAAAATGTTTTGAAAATAGAGTTGCTGTTTCAGATGAGCCTCCTTAACTCCCGGTTGCATTTTGGATATCTGCGGCTTATAATAAATGCGGATATATCTTTTGTGATATATCCGCGTTTTTTATATCAGTTTTTTATGTCATGGGAGATTATTTCGTAATGTTCCAATGACAGAGTATCACAAAAAATTTTTCAGGAGTATAAACATGATTTTTCCTATAAAAGCCGTGATATTTGATGCAGACGGCGTCCTTCTGGATTCGCTCTCTGTTTGGAAGGAGCTTGGAAGACGATATATTACAGATCTGGGATATCAGCCGGTTGCGGAAATGGACGAAATCCTTTTTCCCATGAGTATGGAGCAGGGAGCGGACTGGCTGAAAAACAGGTTTACTCTTGCGTATTCCGAAGAAAAGATCGTGATGGATCTGAAATCCCGGATCCGTAAATACTATTTTGAAGAGGTCCCGGCAAAATCAGGTGCCAGAGAACTTCTTCAATGCCTTGCAGAACAGAAAATCCCGGCTGCGGTGGCAACCTCAAGCCCCAGGGAACATATCTGCCGGGCGCTGGAAAGAAACGGACTTCTTTCCTTTTTTGATAAAATCTATACCACCAGTGAGATCGGAGAAAGCAAACATTCTCCGAGGGTCTATCTTACAGCTGCAGAAGCACTGGGAACGGAGCCATCCCGGACGCTGGTTGTGGAGGATTCACTCTACGCGTTGCAGACTGCCGGAAATGCAGGATTTCTGACTGCCGGTATTTATGACGCATTGGGAGAACCGGATCAGGAACAGCTGAAAAAGGATGCCTATATCTACTGTCGGGATCTGACAGAGTTACAGAACTATATATTCACAGAAAACGGAGGAAACCAAAGATGAAAACAGCATTAACCATCGCAGGCAGCGATTCCAGCGGAGGAGCCGGGATCCAGGCCGATATTAAAACCATGATGGCAAACGGAGTATACGCATGAGTGCCATCACTGCACTGACTGCCCAGAACACCACCGGTGTCACAGCCATTTTAAACACAACAGCAGAATTTCTGGGTCAGGAGCTGGACTGTATTTTTACGGATATTTTTCCGAACGCAGTAAAGATCGGAATGGTTTCCGAAAGTGATCTGATCCGTATGATCGCCAAAAAACTCCGCCAGTATCAGACGGAAAATATCGTGATAGACCCGGTTATGGTGGCTACCAGCGGTGCAAAACTGATCAGTGAAGAGGCTGTGGATGTTCTGAAAGAAGAACTGTTTCCTCTTGCAGATCTTCTCACTCCCAATATTCCGGAAACGGAAGTGCTCACCGGACGAAAGATCAGAAACGCCGATGACATGATCGAAGCCGCAAAACAGGTTTCCGAACAGTATCACTGTGCTGTTCTCTGCAAAGGTGGCCATAAGCTCAATGATGCCAATGATCTTCTCTATGAAAACGGAACATATCAGTGGTTTGAGGGAAAAAGGATCGACAATCCCAACACCCACGGAACAGGATGTACTCTTTCCTCAGCCATCGCTTCCAACCTTGCAAAGGGATTTTCCATGGTGGAATCTGTAAACCGTGCCAAGGACTATATTTCCGGAGCCCTTGCTGCCATGTTAGATCTGGGAAAAGGAAGCGGCCCTATGGATCATGGCTTTGCGATAAAGAACAGTTATACAGAGGAGGCATAAGATTATGACAGTTACAGAACGGATCACAGCTCTTCGAAAACAGATGAGGGAAAAGGGAATCGATGCTTATCTGGTTCCGACCGATGATTTTCATGGTTCTGAGTATGTTGGAGATTATTTTAAATGCAGAAAATACATCACCGGATTTACCGGTTCTGCCGGAACTGCCGTGATCATGCAGGACATGGCAGGACTCTGGACAGACGGAAGATATTTTATCCAGGCTGCACAGCAGTTAGAGGGAACTCCGGTTACTCTGTTTAAGATGGGAGAACCGGACGTACCAACGATCCACAAATTCCTGGAAGAAAATCTGAAAGAGGGAATGTGTCTCGGCTTCGATGGCCGTACCGTAAGCGCAGAAGAAGCAGAGACGCTAGAAAGAATCCTTCAGAAAAAACAGGTACATTTTTCTGTAAATGAGGATCTCATCGGAAATATCTGGGATGATCGTCCAGCACTTTCCTGTGAACCGGTAATGGAATTATCCGAAAAATGGGCCGGAAGATCCAGAGCAGACAAGATCCGTGAGATCCGCAGCAAACTGAAAGAGAAGGGCGCAGACCTCTTTATCCTCACTTCCCTTGATGACATTGCATGGCTTTTAAATATCCGCGGAAATGATATCCACTGCTGCCCGGTAGTTCTTTCCTATCTTGTGCTGGATGACAGTGAGCTCCGTCTTTTTGTCAATGAAAAAGCCTTTTCGGATTCTGTTAAGGAAGCACTTTCCAAAGACGGTATTGCTATTTATCCATATGATGATATTTACACCTATGTACAGACGATTCCCGAAGAGAAAAAGGTATTTCTTTCCAGAAGCAATGTAAACAGCCGGCTGGTCAGCAGTATTCCAAAGACGGTAACGATCCTGGACGGTGAAAATCTGACCCTTCTCCCAAAAGCCATCAAAAATGAAACCGAAGTCCGGAATGAAAAGACAGCCCATATTAAAGATGGCGTTGCAATGGTGAAGTTTATCTACTGGCTGAAGAAGAATGTGGGAATGAAGGAGATCACCGAGCTTTCCGCTGCTGATAAGCTCTATGAATTCCGTTCCGTACAGGAGAATTTTCAGGGAAACAGCTTTGATCCCATCATTGCCTACGGTGCACATGGAGCCATTGTCCATTACAGTGCAACAGAAGAAACCAATATTCCACTGGAGCCAAAAGGGCTGGTTCTGATGGATACAGGCGGACATTATCTGGAGGGCACTACTGATATCACCCGCACCGTTGTACTTGGCCCGGTTACTGAAAAAGAAAAAAAATATTTCACAGCAGTACTCCGTGGACACCTGAACCTGGCAGCAGCAAAATTCCGTTACGGCTGTACCGGCCTGAATCTGGATGCCCTGGCTAGAGGACCTCTCTGGGCTATGGGAGAGGATTACAACCACGGAACCGGCCATGGCGTAGGTTATCTTCTCAATGTACACGAAGGACCGCAGAGCTTCCGCTGGAAAAGCCCTGCCGAGCTTCCGGCTCCTGTTCTGGAAGAAGGGATGATCACCTCCGATGAACCGGGATATTATGCGGAAAATGAATTCGGCATCCGTCACGAAAATCTTGTAGTTTGCAAAAAAGCCGAAAAAACATCCTACGGCCAGTTTATGAAATTTGAGCCACTGACTCTGGTCCCATTTGATCTGGAAGGTATCGATCCGGAACAGATGGAAGCAGGAGAGCGCAAATTGCTCAATCAGTATCATGCCCTTGTATACGAAAAGATTTCTCCGTATCTGAATGAAGAAGAGCAATCCTGGTTAAAAAAAGCCACACAGGAAATATAACCCGGAATTCACTTTAATATTTCATTCCGGCAGATGCCTTAAGAAATATAAAATCATTTCCGGGATAAGAATAAATCCTGACAGGGAGGTACTTAACGCCTATGAAAACAGAAAATATAATCAATCACTACATCGATCTCCACGCACATCTGGACGGCTGCATTACCACAGAGATAGCCAGAAGACTTGCCGCATTGCAGCAGATCACACTTCCGGCCGCCACAGATGAAGAGCTTCTTTCTCTACTTTCTGTGCCGGATACCTGCGAAAATCTCAATGATTTTCTGAAATGCTTTGACCTGCCTCTTTCCCTTCTTCAGACAGAAGAGGCATTGGAAGAAGCTGTTTATCTTATCCTTCTGAAATGAAAGAAGACGGTGTGATCTACGCAGAACTTCGTTTTGCCCCACAGCTCCATACACAGAAGGAAATGACTCAGGAAACAGCGATCCATGCTGCATTACGTGGTCTGAAAAGAGCTCCCATCCCCGGTAATCTGATCTTATGCTGTATGCGCGGTGATCTTAACCAGAAAGAAAATCTGGAAACTCTGGAGCTGGCAAAAAAATATCTTGTTGAAGATGGCGGCGTGGTTGCTATCGATCTTGCAGGAGCCGAGGCACTCTTTCCAACAGAAAATTACGAGGCGCTTTTTGCAAAAGCAAGAGAATATCAGATTCCATTTACCATCCATGCAGCGAGGCCGGAAATGCAGAGGATGTAAAAACAGCTGTCCATATGGGGGCAGTCAGGATCGGTCATGGTGTGAGGATCGCGGGAAATAAGGAAGTGATACAGCTTGTAAAGGATAAGGGGGTTTTTCTGGAAATGTGCCCTACAAGCAACCGCCAGACAAAAGCTATGGAAGAAATGTCTGCTTATCCGCTGAAAGCATTTCTCGAAATGGGACTTAAGGTAACCTTAAATACCGATGATCCGGCGATCGAAAGAACAACCCTTTCCCGGGAATTCCGATATATGGAATCTCTGTTAAATCTTACCCAGGAGCAGAAAAGGCTGCTGCTTCTGAATTCTGTGGAGGCAGCCTTTACTTCCAGGAACAGAAAATGGAAACTGAAAGAACAGCTTCTTTTCTGAACTGTGTGAAAACTATCAGGCGAAAGGATAGCCCTGGACATCCGGATAGAAAATTTCTCATTACCCCATCTTGAATCCAAAATCCTTTTATGATAGACTTGAAAAAGTTTCACAATATAAGTATTTACCTGACCATGGTCTTACAGAGCGGAACATGGTCAGACTTAAGATAAAACGGTGTCATGCCGTATAGAATAGGAGATTTTAACAGAATGGCATTAAGTCCGAAGATGTGGTTCCTTATCTTGAAGGCGAACCATTTATTAACACTGTTCCAATAGAAACAGGTTTTACTAATACTGTTATTAAAAATGATGAATCTCTTGTGGTTAGTCTTAATTCTGAAAACCCGGAACTTCATGAGGGAATGATACGATTTGACATTATATTCTATGTCAGGATGAAGGATGGATTATCGCAGATATTATCAATGTAGAAGCCCAAAAGGACGAACCAAATGGGTATGATATATTGAATCGGGCAATCTTTTATATAAGCCGTATGATTTCCTCACAAAAGGAAAGAGATTTTTCAAATTCAAATTATAATGATATCAAGCGAGTCTATTCCATCTAGGTTTGTATGAATATGCCGGAAAATAGTCTGGAACACATTCACCTGGTGAAAGATAGTATTGTAAATTCCCATGCATGGAAAGGCAAACTGGACTTGGTTAATATCGTAATGATCGGACTTGCCAAAGAACTTCCGAAGCATGAGGAGAAATATGAATTACATAGATTACTGGGAGCATTGTTATCTCAGGATTTAACAGCAAACGAAAAACTGGATATCATTGGAAATGAATATGCAATTCCAATGGAAAAGGATTCTAGAGAGGATGTGAGTATTATGTGTAATTTGAGCCAGAAAATTAAAGAGACTGGAATTGAAACCGGAATTGAGATGGGTAAACGGGAAATGATTATAAAAATGTACAACAAAGGTTATACAGCTGCTCAGATCGCGGATGTAGCTGAAATGGACGAAAAAAAGATAAAAGATATCATAAAAAATGCTGAATTGTTGACAGTATAAAAGATTGAACAGAACTATAAAAGTTCTTCTGGACAGCTACACTATCTGTAAATTATAACATATTATGCATCAGCTGCGATACAGGTATTTCCACAACAGTTACAAAAAGATGGTGAACCGGACTGAATCCACCATCTTTTTTCTTTATCTTCTGTTATTAATAACCTCTCTCGCCATATCTGCAAGTTCTCCGGCAGATAATTTTCCATCTATTTGCAGCAAATCATACTGGATGCCATCCTTATTCCAGTTAACGCTTTGAACCTGACTGACTTCAATCTGAGAAGCACTGTCATCGTAACTGAATACAACTTTTCCACTGGACTGGTCTTTTTTATCTTGTTCTGTCAATTCGTAATCATCTGATACCACTTTATTTATATAATGTACATAATACAAATTTGTTCCATTTACAGTGGCAATAATATCACCTGACGGAGTAAGTTTTGAGTTAAATTTCTGCTGTTCAAACAATACAACATCTCCATTCTTCTGATAATCAAAGGACACAGATTTAAAATTCTCAATTACATTTGCATTGCCATCCTTAAAACTGTTTTTTATAATATTGCCCTCTTTGAAGCAGTACCCGTTCTCAAAGGTATCAATCAATACCGGTCTATACCCAATATCCTTTGTAATCTGTTCTGACGTTGGAAGAGATGTATAATCAGCACGTGATGCAGATGAACCTGTCCACATTGAAATCTTTCCTGTTGCTGCCATAGCAGTAACTCCAATTGTAAGTGTTGCAGCTATCAACAAAGGTAATATTTTCTTTTTTGATCTCATAGTCGTTTGCTTCCTTTCTGTATCTGCGAAGTCAAGTTTTGCATAAACTCTCTGTCTGACATTCTCTGTATCAATATCAAGAGCATTGCAGGAAATATCTGCCTGTTTTTGTATTCCCAATTCTTTAAGCAAATTTTTTCTTCTCATAATTTTTCCTCCGCATCCGATAACATTTTTCTGAGTTTTCTTTTTCCTCTTGAAAGTCTGGTCTTAACTGTAGAAATATTAAGTCCCATTGCTTTTGAAATATCCTTGATTTTTTCATCAAATTTATACCGCCTTACAAAAATCTCGCTGTCAGGTTCGCCAAGGCTCATAACTGTTTCCCATACATAATTATTGTGAAAATTCTCTTCCATGAAATTTTTGCCATCTGACAGTTCAATATCTTCAAGAGATGTATGATCCATCTTTCTGTTTATCCGTTTCAGAGCAAAATTCCGGGCAACAGCAGCAAGATATGACCGTAATGTACCTTTCTGCAAATCTATCCTCCCGGTATTCTTCCAAAGTACAACAAACACATCTGCCACAATTTCTTCAATATCCTCTTTCGGCAGTGAATTGCCGGCCATATGATACAAAACAGTACTCAAATACGGCGTATAAATTCGGATTGCTTCATCTATTGAATTTTTTTCTCTGTTCCCGAGACGCTGCAAAAGTTCTGCTTCATCTGTCATATCAATCCTACTTTCTTTTTAATATTTTCAAAAATTAAAAGCTTTTAACCTTTACATTCTTATATATCCTGTCAAAGAGCAAAAAGTTTCAATTTTAGAAAATTATGATATTGATACACTATTTTACAACTTTTTTATAAAAAAATATCGTACAGGATTTCCTGATGTATAATGAATTTGGCATAAAACATTACAAAGGAAAGTGACCCTGTACGGCAAAAACATTATACAGCGAAAAAATACTGATAGGCAGACTTCAGCAATATTTTTTGATCTATTTTGAAACTTTTTCTGTTCCGACAGCAGATACCTTATTTCTGCTGATATTATCTATACTGAGCCGCACACAACGGTTCCAACTATCTGAATGGACACTGCTTTGTGAGAGTCATGCTCTGCGTACCTGTCTGGAATGGGGATAAAGTATCTCATCTTTCATTGCACATATACAGAGAAACTGGGTGAGAAAACAGGGAAAGCATATCGGATTGATCTAAGCAGTGTTTTGTTTTTGTCGCCTGTGAAGAGCAAGACAAAGAGAAGCTTGAGGAATATATTACGGAATTACATAAAAAATACAAACACAAACAGAACAGAGATTAAAAAAGTGGATATTTCGTTGGCAATGGAAGAGGCAACGGAAAAAAATACTTTTATGAGAACCGATTTCCTTTTCGATGCATCTAATTAGTGTAAAAGTAAACATGAGTAGTAATCCAGCTGGACAAAAGGAGAAGACAAAGTTATGACAAAAGATGTATTTATTAAGGAGGTCCGGGATGCAGAAGCCATGCTGTATCATATATCGAAGTCCATTCTGAAGAATGACTCTGATTGTGGAAGTGAACCGGAAATGTGATTTTGGAGGTTATGAAATCACAGTGAAAAAAATGGAAGTAACGCCCCTTTTATGGTCATTATATCTTGATTATGATGAAGCTATGAAGGTGTATGAAGATGAAAAAAACAAATTTGAGTACGCAGGTACGGACTATGGCATGGATCTTTATGCCAGAACTAGTATTGACCAGGTGCGTTATAAAGATGGAACGGTTTTAACACTTGATAGGACCATGGGAGGCATCGCTGGCGGTGGAGAAAAACAGGATAAGGAAAACGGTGTCCTGATCATCAGAAACAGCTTCCCGCAACTGGTTGATGTAGATAACCTGCAGGCGGTACATTTTGGGAACATTGACCAATGGCTTGAAGTGCGGGGATAAAAGTTTTTTCGGTGATACAGAAAAATCCTCCCATAATTAGATAATGAGAAAATACAAAAAGAACCGATACAAGGTCTTTGCAAGACTGATATCGGCTCTTTTTGGCTAAGTCTGCCAACTATAAAATTTTGTTTATATATTAACGCATCCTGTTCATGTACAGGAAACGGATTCTAGCGTATACTGAAATTATTGATTACAAGGTCTACATGAACTGCAAATACAGATTCCGGGTTATATCCGGAAGC
>ENA-OQBT01000748-OQBT01000748.1-human-gut-metagenome-genome-assembly--contig:-NODE-748-length-17405-cov-2.811147_pt1 | contig 17405 bp, 18 predicted proteins | sample MGYA00242749_ERZ504557 | MGnify/ENA primary metagenome ERZ504557 (study PRJEB26092, sample SAMD00036243) | human gut metagenome | host: Homo sapiens | study: EMG produced TPA metagenomics assembly of... | reverse complement strand
TTTCTACTTTTTGTTGTTCTTCCTTTTTCTCTAAACGAATCTCAATATTACTTTTTTTCCATTTCTTTTATGTCCTTTCTTAAAAATAAAAACCGATAATCCTAATTTTTCAGTATCAGAATTAACGGCTCTGCGTCTTAAGCGTCTGGCTCTTATATTACTGTTTCATTTCTTCTACTATTTTATCTAGCATCTGTTCAAACTGACATTTTGCTTTCGCCTTATCTGCTGCACCATCATACACGTTATAATAGAAAAACATATTTGCATAAAATTTAACTGCATTCTCCTCTGGATCTTTTATTTTCATATTTTTGAACAGATCCTTCACGTATCCTGCCGGTCCAGATACCAGATATTGCTGATATAATTTCTGCATCTCTTCACTACGAAACTGTTCTATTGTCAGCATCTTCCGAAACGATGATGCAAAATCATCCTCTGTCCAGTATTCAAACATAGACTTACTGTATTCCACAAAATCATCAAATGATACGTTCTGGTATTCTTCCGGTGTCTTTTCAATACTCTCTTCCGGCACTTCATTCTCTCTGGCCTGTTCGCTGTCCTGCTGTTCCATTCGCTTTACAATACTGTCAAAAATATCTCTTTTGCTTTTATAATGACGGTACAACGCGCCTTTTGTCATATCAAGCTCACCTGCTATCTGGCTGACTGAGACAGCCTCATAACCATCTCTGGCGAACAGATGCAGCGCTACAATTAATATCTCTTCTTTCCTATTACTCATACACATTTCCTCCAAAGCAAATAAACGACCGTTTACACTTTAATAGTAGTAAACGGTCGTTTATTTGTCAAGACCTTTCTTTTTCCTTATCTTATCTCTTTTTATAAATCAGAAGTTCTGGATTTTCACCATCTTTTTCATATGTACATATGATGATAAAATCCATGTCTGCCAGAATACCAAAACACCTGTCTCCTCCGAATTCAGACTCCATTTGATTTCCCAAATAAGTTTTCTGATCATCCAAAAACTTTACTTTTTGTCCATTTGGCAGTTGATATTCAAGATTCACATATTTCCCCACAAGTGCATTTAGTTTGTCTACTCTTGGAAGTCCGTCTATATGCAGATCATTTATTTCGTTCATCAATTGCTTTTTAAACTCTTCAAACTGCCCATTGTCACTGAGTTCATCATATCTTTTCCAGTAATCTAACTTTGGAAGCATTTCCTTCAGATAAGAGCGTGCCTGTTCTTCGGTAAAGTTTTCATTTACCATGTTCTTTACACATACATCAATCAATTCATCCATATCATTATATGTGTACGTTCCATCTGCATAGCACCATTTACAATATTCCTCATTCAATGTACCATCTTTGTCACGTCCCAGGATAGAATCATCATCATCGGCATTCCACAGCACTGACAAATCAGCTTTCTCGGTTCTCCCAAAAGCATATTAATTGAAACATCAAATTCTTTTGATAAAAGCCTTAGTGTATCAGTATTCGGAACTGTATCTCCATTTTCCCAACGGGATACTGCCTGTCTCTCACCATAACTTTATCTGCCAGATCGTCTTGTGACATTCCTCTTTCTGTTCTAAGCTTAAGAATTATCTTTTTTGTTTCCATAGTCGTCACCTCCGTCATCTTTATCATATCGATAAATCTGCAGTCTGAAAAGCAACCTGCTGTTGCCATAATCTATCTATTTCCTTCCAATCCAGGCATCTCACAAAGCTTTCATCTGGAAATTCCACCTGCTTGTTCCACGGACGATCATATACAGCTACTTTACAATCTTTAAAATGCTGCACATGCTCAAACGCAGCTGGTGAATCTTCGATTGCAAAATCAAAATGCATGCAATAAAGTTCTTCTAATGTCAGATTATAGGTATGATCCTGTTTGCACATTTCTCGTCCATATTTATCAACAAAATAAATAGGAAGCCTATTTAAGTGATGTTCATCCAACCATCTTCTAGATGGTTCATAAGAATCAAATGGTCTTCCTGTGACAACAAAAACCTCATGTCCTTCATCAACCCACTTGTTGATCACTTCTGAAGCTCCCGGTGTTTCTTCATAATCTAGTAAATTTTCTGGAATATGCCCTGCCTTCATCAATTCATCATACTGTTCTCCACTTAAATCAAATGATTTCTGAAGATTAAAGAACTGTACTTCCCTATATGGCACATCAATATTAAATAATTCTTTTGCAATTTTGGTGAAATACTTCGCTGTTTCACAGATAACGTCATCGAAGTCTATATATATTTTCATCGCTACATCCTTTCCAGTCTACATATATATTTTAGACATCCCTTAAACATGATCAAACTATATTATCGGCAATAATTCTATTATTCCTTATTGAGTTTCGTCATTTTTGCCGTACCTTTGTCTCTCGTGATCCAGCAAAATGTACATACAAAGATAATTCCTTTTACAATTGATGTCACAGAAAATGCCCACCATATACCTTCTAGTCCAAGCAATGCTCCACCCAAAATGATCGCAAGCGGAATTCTTGCACTGGTAAATAAAATGCTGATCACACTGCATAAATGTGTTTTTCCTAATCCTGATAATGCCCCTACTGTCATCAGTTCTACAGCCATAAACGCTTCACTCACCCCAATGATCGTCAAATATCCGATCGCGATCATAATTGCCTTTGGTTCATGGAAGAAAATCTCTGCGATTGCCTTTGGTTGAAAAACAAACATGATCGTAATAAAGATTCCCCATATTCCAACGCTGCACAAAGAGGCTTTGTATCCTTTTCTGACACGATCCATCTTTCCTGCTCCATAATTTTGCCCGATAAATGCATTTAGAGCTGTCCCAAATCCATCGGCTGTATTCCATGAAACAGATTCAATCTGCCCTCCGACTCTCTGGACTGCAACTGCTTCTGCTCCAAACCCTGAAACCATACGAGTTAATACCATGGAAATTCCACAGTAAACCATTCCCTGAATCGCTGTCGGAATACCAATCTTGCAGATTCCACTTAGATATTTAAATGGAATTTTTGTAAATAACTTGATTCCTTTTAATACATTTTGTTTTTTCTGTCGGATAATTCCAAGGATCAAAATAGTCATAACAATTGCCTGTGCACTTACTGTTGCAATCGCAGCTCCATTTACCCCAAACTTGTTAACTGGTCCAAGCCCCAGGATCAGTAATGGATCCAAGATCATATTCGTTACAAGTCCTATAAAATTGGCTATAAATGGCGTCTTTGAATCTCCTTGTGCTGTATAGATTCCAGTTAAAGTGAGTGTCAAAAATGAAAACACGATCAATCCACAGGCTATTTTTGTGTAAGATAATGCTGCCTGCAATGCCTCTGGATCTTGTAGCTGAAAGAATCCTACCAGCGGATGCAAAAACAGTAACATCACTGCTGCAAATAAAAGTCCCATAAGCGTTGCCAGCTGAACTGCTGTCTGTGCATACTTATGGGCTTCTTCTTTGTCTCCTCGTCCAATGCATTGTGCTACCTGTACCTGTCCTCCCATTCTCGACATCGAAGCTAACCCTTGTGAAAACCACGTAAACATGCCTCCGACACCAACTCCAGCAACTGCTTTTGATCCAAGAAGTCCAATCCATGCCATGTCTGTAATGTTGTATAATGTTCCTAAAATGACGATGCCATGATCGGCACCGCAAGTTTCGTTAGTGTTTTTAAAATTGGTCCTTTTGTTAAATTTCCTTCCAATTACTTTTCTCTCCTGTGAATTTATTTTTGCGACCATATCATTACATATTCTTTTACTAATTGAAAATTGTTCTTCCAATACTTGGCAGGAATAAAATCATGTGCTTTTAAATTTGTGTCTAACCATATATCTGCAACTCTGTTTATATCTGTTTTCTGTAATTTCCTGATCATAAACCACATACGAATTCTCCTGGCCAAAAATAAATTTTTAAATATCCAAATCTTCTAACACTTCTTTCAAGCTTCTGCTGATTTCTTCAATGCTTCCTGTTCTTTTTCATTTAGCTTGATCGCCAGTTGTTTCTCAATACCATTTTTTCCTACGATCGCTGGCATACTTAATGTAACACCTTCAATTCCATAGGTATCATGTTGGATAGAAGATACTGGTAATACAGATTTTTCATCTCGGATGATTGCTTCGCAGATTCTTCTGACAGCCATTGCAACTCCATAATATGTTGCTTTTTTCTTTTCAATGATCTTATATGCACTGTTTTTGACTCCCTGTGCAATCTCTTCCATATGCTCGTCGTGTTCTGTGTAACCTCTCATCTCGCAAAATTCTGAAATTGGTACGCCTGATACATTGGCACTTGACCATGCTACGATTTCAGAATCTCCATGTTCTCCGATGATCCATGCATGAACAGATCTTGCATCTACCTGTAAATGTTCTCCAAGCAGATATTTTAATCTGGCAGAATCTAGGGTTGTACCAGAACCAAAGACTCTGTTTTCAGGAAATCCTGATAGTTTTACTGCAACTTGTGTCAAAATATCTACTGGATTGGCTACGATCAGAAGAATCCCTTCACATTTTCTCTGTGCGATCTCTGGAATGATCGATTGAAAGATTGCTACATTTTTCTTGACAAGATCAAGTCTTGTCTCTCCTGGTTTCTGTCCTGCACCCGCTGTCACAACAATGATCGCTGCATCCACGATATCATCATAATCGCCTGCTGTGATCTTCATTGGTCTGGCAAATGGGAGTCCATGGGCAATATCTAATGCCTCTCCTTCTGCACGATTCTTATCAGCATCGATCAACACCATTTCAGTAAATAATCCACTTTCCATTAATGCAAATGCAGAAGATGAACCTACAAATCCTGTTCCGATCACTGCTACTTTTCTGCTGTTTATTCCTTTACTCATTATTGGGTCTCCTTTTACATTTTTTAGAATGACAATATTATCACCCAATTCCATTATATCAATTCATGCAAAAAGATTTTTACTATATTGTTTATTATATACTCTTATGAATACATTGTACTAATGTTTTTTCAACCTTATCAATCTGAAATGGTTTTGCTAAGTGTGCATTCATCCCTGCTGCAAAACATTTCTTTGCATCTTCTTCAAATGCATTTGCTGTCATAGCGATGATCGGTATCTGTGCTGCATCGTCTCGTTTGATGGATCGAATCTCCTTGGTCGCTGTCAATCCATCCATAACCGGCATCATAATATCCATTAATATCGCATCAAATGTTCCTTGTGGAGCATTCTTAAATTGATCCACTGCCCGTTGCCCATCTTCCACAACAGTGACATTGGCTCCATCATCCGTCAGAAGTGTCTGTATGATTTCTGCATTCAATTGATTATCCTCGGCAACTAATAAGTTTAAACCACGAATATCTGCTTGCTCCACTATCTTCTCAGCCACTGGCTGTTCTTTCTTCTGTGCGATTTCAAATGGAATCGTGATCACAAAGGTAGATCCCATTCCTTTCTCGCTTGTCACTTTGATCTCTCCATGCATCTGTTCTACCAGTCCCTTGACGATCGACATTCCAAGCCCAGTCCCCTGATATACACTTCGGGCATCCGTCTTTTCCTGTGAAAATGGCTCAAAAATATGATCGATATAGTCTTTACTGATACCAATTCCCGTGTCTTTGATCGTCCAACGATACGTACAGATCTTATCATGAACATCCATTTGTTCCATCTTTGTAGAAATAGTTCCACCCGGATGATTATATTTAATACAGTTTCCATAAATATTCAATAAGATCTGACGAAGATGCAATGGGCTTGCATATACATATGAATATCTGTCATCCATGTTATCTTCTTCATAGTTCCATCGGATTCCTGCCTCTAGAACCCGCTCTCTGATCATCGTCTCAACTTCCCGCATCAGTTTCTTCACAGTATCTCTTGGTGTGCCAGTGTGATCTGACCTTCCTCGATCTTACTCATCTGCAATACATCGTTGATCAGAGAAAGCAGATGTTTGGCAGCAGTTTCCATTTTCTTATGATTCTCTAATACCAGTTTCTGATCATCGAAATGTTTTTCATTGATATTTAGAAGTCCAATGATTCCATTTAATGGTGTTCTGATATCATGGCTCATACGGCTTAAGAAATCGGTCTTCGCCTGACTTGCTGTACGCATTTCGTCAAATGCTGCCTGTAAACGTGCGTGTTCTAATTCTTCTTGTTTATGTCTTTGTGATGTATCCTGTAAGAGCGTGATCGCATAAACTGTCGGAATCTCACTCATTGTCTCTTCATCGTATACCACGATCTGTGTCATAAGGATTGTTTTTTGTACCCAGCGAACGCTCCATCATCTTCATGAAAGCAATATTCCACAGAAATATTTGTATCACCATTTTTGTATCTCTCTAGCAGTTTTTTCGTATCATTTGTCATATTATACTCTGCTTTTGTCTCCTTCGTGACTTTTTTCTCATATTCTGCGCAGTAATCCTGATAATTACATGGTAATGGATAATCAAGAAACAGCTCTTTGTTCTTTTGCTCTTTTCCCTTTAAAATAATATTTCTCTCCAGAATATCTGTCTTTAGATTGACCGTATAGATCACATCGGATAATTCCAAAAGTGCATCGACATAACTGTCATTTTCAATGATTGATTGTTTTAACCGTTCATAATAAATCTGTAACTGTTCTCTGGCCCCTGTCTGATTGTCAGCTCCTTTTCGGATGATTTCAAATGCCAGAAGAAAATGATGTAATTTCTTATCTTCATCCCAGTCAACTGGGATCAATGTCATACGCTTATAGAATCCTTCTTCCTGCATATCATATTGATATTCCTGTACATCCTGTTTCTCCTTCATCTTCTCTTGAAGCCTTGTGATCTGAAGACTTTCCCAAATGTTCTTCTGCTCATCTTTCCCAATCTTTTCCTGTATGATCTGCTCTACTGCACTAGAATACGCACCATCTAAAGCTAAGAAAAAGTTTTCGCTAGAACGGATCACACGATATGTATCCAGCTTAGCATCACAATATAAACAGTCTAAAAAGTTCTTTCCATGTTGATTCAGCAGTTTTAATAATTGATAATTCAACCGCTTCTCTTCAAGTGCTTCTTCTCGTTTCACATGGTTTTTATTGATGTACATATTTTTATCTGCATCATTGAATAATTCTCTCATTGTTTTGCCAGGATAATCACTTGCCATAGCAAAACCTGCTGCATAACTTAACGGAATCTCTCGATGTTCTTTGGATTCTGCTGCTATATCTTTGCGAAGATCTTCAAATAGCTTTCTCACCGCTTGTTTATCAAGCCCCTGCAGCACTGCGATAAATTCGTCTCCCCCAAGTCTTCCGACAAAATGTTCCGATGGTATGGAAGATCGCAGACAAACAGCAAACCGATAAATATACGCATCTCCTGCATCATGTCCCATACTATCGTTGATCCGGCGGAGATTATTAAGGTCAAAACTGCATACGGTAATATCCTCTGGTGGATTCAGTTCACCTAATATCTCTTCACATTTATTCTTATTCGGAAGTCCTGTTGCATTATCTAAATAAGCTTTATGCCGCAATATACGGTTCATAGCCGCAAAACGGACCGCTTTAATAAACTCATATCCGATCAGCAGCATCAATACAACGATATCTGCTGTAATAAATTTCTCAAGAGTTGCTAATGACGTTGCTTTTCTCTGTGCATATACTTCCGCAAGACCTGTTGCCTCATCACAGATCTTAAAGAATCTCTCGCTCTTTGAAATGATATCTGTATGCTCATAGCCGACCGTCCGCACACGATAAATTTCTTTGTGTAAGGAAATAAAATATTCATCCAGTTCCTTCATCTTATCCTGAAAATCATCATCCTTTAACCGTACGAGTTTAATTTGTCATTGCCATGACGCAGGCCTTCGATAAAGGACTGCACTTCCTTGATCAGCTCATCTTCTCGCTGTCCAGAATTCTCTAGCTTAATGATCCTTTGTGTTTCTCCCCTTATTAACCCTGCATAATTTACAACGCGGGCTGTTCCCTGAATGTTCGAGACCAACCGCATCAGGATGACGATAAAGACCACTAAAGTACCGTCAGAATACCGATGCCGATATGGATCATATTTGGTTTTTTTCTTTTTGTCGTATCAGACATAAACTTTTATTCCCCTATCACTACTTTAGAAAATTTCTTATAACATGCAATCCCGTACTTGATGAAATTTATCATTCCATCCTGCTTTAGTTTCGCTGTATAATCTTTTTCCTCAATCTGTCTTAATGCTTCATCACACGCAGCATCCAGATTCCCATCTTCTGCATATTTAAGTTCGATTATAATCCCAGTTCTGTTCATCGGTACTTTGCACTTTCGAAGTTAATCCTTCCACGCTCTTGAGCGAAAGAAAAATGACTGGATATTTTCCCATTTGTGCTTCACAAAGGGATTTGTTTTTAGCAATATACAACCCTTCAAACAATAGGGCATCCGCACCTATCTCAAAAAAGGAACGCAACATACTCATATTTAATGTCTTTCCAAAACGACGAGGACGCGTAAACAGTGTTACCTCTCCCCCCATTTCTACAAGTTGTTCTATCAGCTTTGTCTTGTCTATATAATAAAATCTGTTTCTTCTGATTTTTTCGAAACTATCAACACCTACTGGTAATTTCAAATTGTCTGCCATATACATCTCCACTATGCTCGCCCATGGAAATCTTTCTTTTATGCTATAATTTACTAAACATTATAACATGATGTGTAGTGAGATACAATCAAACAAAAATCTTCCGTTTATACACGATTGGATCATCATATCCAAATGTTCTTCTTCCATTTACTTCTATGATCTCTGATACCTCCAAACTGTCCTCTGAAAATCTTTCCCATAACTTAAATATCATAACTGGTGAAAACTGACTTGTACTGCCGCCTTCCCAGACACCATCCTTCTCGCGATAAAGTGCTGGTGTGAATTTTTTTGATTCGTTCAGTTCACTGTAATCTACTGCTTTCATAGAATCATAAGAAAATGTATTCTTATCTTCTCCATTCGGAATATCGTAAGAAGAAAGCACAATTCCTTCATTATTTTCTGAAATAAGGAAAAGATGTGGTGATGCGTGGCTTTTTCCATCTGTTTCGTAATAACTTTCTTCTACAACAAATGTACCATTGAAGTTTTCTGGGAGATTTTTGATTTTATCGTTACATACTGTATTGATGTGTTTTGCATATGGATATGTTTTTCCTTCTGCCTGCATTTTGTCAAATTGTTCTTTGTTGTCAAAATGACCAGTCATTAACTTTATAAAATCTGTAAGTTTGCTCATGGTCTTCCTCCGTAAATTTAAATTTCTTTAATTATACTCTTGTGAAATTTTTTTGTAAAATATTTTCCTATGTATTTATTGAATATCCGCTAATTTCTTTGTAACCCTAACCTGAATTTCCGTATAGTATGATAATTCTATTTCATCACCATTATTATTTTTTGCTTCAAAATATTTTATGTCACTGTCGTCAGTTTCAATATCTGACATTTTGATTTCTGGCGGATTATTGTCGTCTCTATTTTTACTACTATTGCTGCTGCATCCGGTAAAACAACATAAAATAAGCACTAATCCTAACAATATTTTCTTCTTCATATTCATTTCTCCTTCTTTTGTTTGGTTTACAATTGTACACTTCTGAATAAAAAGAAATCCCCACCATAATGGATAGTAAAATGTAGCCAGTTCCCCTCATGCGTTGATTTTACTGGGTTTAACTGTATACAAAACTGTGTTTACTGTTACTATCTTTCATTCTTTTCCAAAATAGCTTTGAAGCATAGGCCACATTATTTTCATATATGACACAAAGCTCAGCTCTACTTGTGCTTCATTAAACCATCCAACCATAAAGCTATTTATCTCTTCAAATAATACTTTTGAAAGTTTCTGAATAATAATTGTGTTATCCACTTCTTCAGTATAATCTTTCGCATACATTTTACATATAGAACGCACTCCAAAATAATTATATAGCACACCTACCGTTGTTTTTAATGCTTCAATATCTCTTGGAAAATCTGTTCTATTCATCATATTCACTACTAATTGATGTCTTGAGTTTAGGTAATTCCTAACTGTACTATTACCTATTTCAACATCAACTGTAAATGAAAAATCTTGAGTTTGTATACTATCTGCTCCTAACATTATCATCAATTCAACTTGTGCTGCATGATATTCTGTATAACCAGACAAAGCCATATATTTCCAAGAATCTTGCTTTGCATACATTTCCGTATCTAAAATATGCGTAAATTCATGAAACACAATATACCTTGGTATTTCCGAACTTTTGCATATCCTTAATATATGTTCATCTGTTTTCGTATTATAGTAAGCTTGGGCGGCTGAAGCGAATCCTGCTGCATCGCTTTCCTCAACATTAATTTCAAAAAAATCTATCTTATACTGTGGTAATTTCTCAATTTCCATAAACTCAATATATTCTTTTTCATATTCTTTAATTAAATTTTTAATTTGTATTTCTGTCATATTGTTTTATACCTCATATCAAAGTTAGCATTTCACTTTTAGTATACCATAAAACAATCCCATTCTCATTCTATATATTTTATCCTCAACGATGAAAAGATGTGTCTGCACACATCTCTTCCATCTTATTATTTTCAATGTTATAAGTTCTTAATAAAATTCAAATCCTGTTTCCGTAATGCCTTCTGTAACTTTTCGTTCTTTCTCTTCAGTTCCTTATTTTCTCTGCTCAGAGCTGCCACCTTCTGGTTCAACAGTTCAATCTGTTTTTCCATCGCCATGTTCAGAATTTCTCTTCTTGGATCTATCATTCCGGCCTGTTGCTCTACTGCTTGGTTCAATGTATCCCGGACGGTTGGATTTTTATAAAAGAATCCTCTCGACAATCCAGTTTTCTTCATCAGCTTTGGAACGCTGATACGTTCTTTATTTGCCAGCATATCTTGTATTGCTTGCAATGCCAGTTCAATTTTCTCTTTACTTTTTCTCTGATTTTCCTCAATCATCTTGTCGTATTTGCTCATATTCTTCACCCCATCTTGCCAGACTCATATATATGATGTCACTCATCCTCTGTCTTACTTCTCTGGTTTCGTCTGCCATTCTTTGATTGCTCATTTTCCGGTAATGCTGTACATTATTCAGTCTTTTATGCCCCAATAGTCTCGCTATCGTCCAGTCATCCAGATGCATTTCTGTAAGTTTGACGCCATAGTAGTGCCGGAACATGTGCGTTCCAAACCCGAATAATTCGCCATGATCATCTTTCAACTGCTTTTCCTGTATCATGGACATGACTTTTGTTTTTATAGCCATATACTGCATCGGGCGGTCAGGTTCTTTTTCATTAACAAATATGTATTCTGTATCACCGAACTTTTCCTGTGTATATTCAATAGAACTCTGTAACAGTTTTGCAAGTTCTTTACTGATCGGTTTTTTATATCTTTTAGTTTTAACTTGATATATTTCAATCATATCTTGGCCATTTTCTCTCGTCAGACAATCTGGTCTCAGTGTAAGGGTATCTGATATCCTAGTTCCAAGCATCTGATGTATCAGAAGACATCTTGCAATCTGTACATCCATCTGTGTAATTTCCGCATTCAGTCGTTTCATTTCATCATCAGAATACACTCTAAATTCTGCATTTACTTCCGGTGGAATATCCGTATTAATAAATAAATGCTCCAATCTTTCATAGCTGTAAATTTTTCCGATTGTCTCTAACTGTCGTCTTAATGAAATTACATAAGAACTATTCGCACTATGGGAAGTATCTTTTGTTGACAGATGTATCAAAAATTCTTCCAACACTTCTCTGTCTATTTCACTGCAGCTTTTTATTTTGGAATACTCTTTTTGGAGATATTCTGAGAATATCCTCATTATTGTCAATTCTCCCTGTACAGTTCCTATTGCTTCATACTGCAGATTCATATAAACAGCTTTCTTACATTCTTCCCTGATATCTGGCTGATATATTTTTCTGAAATCCAGTGTTTTTACATTATAAATTGGATTGGATCTGATTTTAATATCCAGATTTTTTAGTTCCCAAACATCTTTTTCTATCTCATCCCGTAAATCTTCTGGCCCTAAAAATTTCAGTACGTTTCTGAAATATAATATCGTCACTGCTTCGCCATAGCTTACTGTACCATACACACTCTTCTTTTCTTTTACAATAGTTATTCCCTGTTCTAACATCCAGCCTTTTAAAAGTGATATCCATTTTTCTGGATTTCTATCTCCAAGGCTTTTGATTCTCCGATTTATTCTGCTGTTCAAAAACTTTGCAATATGATTATAAGCTGTTCGATCCTGAATCAATGCTCTAAACGTTCCGTTTTTGCAGCGATACATAATATAACCTCGAAACTCTTCCTTTAATTCTTGCGTTGGAAGCAACGTTAAATCAAATTTTCCATTATCCTTACGTGTCCCTGTTTCTTGTAAATTGGGGAAATCGCTGAAGTATATAATATCATTTTCCATCTTTTTCCTCTTTCTTTAGCCATGATGCTAAACTACTTCCTTGCATTTCAAAGAACTCATCATTTGCTTTTGCAATCCTTTGTGGCATATAATCAATATACTGTCTTGTCATCTCTTCATAAGTATGTCCAAGATAATCCCTGATACTTTGCAGTGATACATGACTGTCATAAAACATAGTTGCTACTGTATGTCGATAATCGTGTGATTGAAATAAATATTCTCCATTTGCAATCTTATTTTCCCGGCACGCTTCTATCATCTGAGTTCGGAATGTGCCATATAGACAAGCACCACCTCTGCTGTTTTTAAAAATGAATTCTTCAGGCTGAATTTCATGTTTTTTCAAGTATACTTTCATAATCTGATAAAGTGCCTGTGGGATTGGAATCCTTTTATAATTCTTCATTTTGACCTGATACACCTGAATCCAATAATCCTCGCCCTGCTGATAATAAGCATTTCCTTTCAATGTACACACTTCACTCGCCCGTAATCCTAGACACCACAGATGTAGGAACATACATCGTAATCGCTCTGGAAAAAGATATAATTTTTTCAAAATTTCCATATATACTGTTTCCTCAACGCTACGATCATGATGTACTATTACTTCTTTTTGTTGGAAATATTCAATTCGGAATGGCATTCTTGTAATATACTGTTTAACTTCCATGAATTTATAAAAATGACCGATACCGAAAATTCTTTCATTAAATCCCTTTGCCTGTATTCCCCGTTCTCGCAAGCCGTCTGCATACTTTTTTACTTCTGCGACAGTTGCATGAATCGCCAGTATCTTTTCTTGTTCCAGCAGTTCAATAAAATTTCTAATACATACAAATCTTCGTACAATCGTGCTGACTGCCTGTCCAGTAATTCCCAGTTCATATTTCATGTATGCCTGTAAAATTTCTCGATTCTGTATTTCCTTGACTTCCATAAAAGAAATGCTAATTAAGGATTTACTTTCGTCTATCCGATGTTTTCCAAGATGTAATCGTTCCAGATACCATACATTTGCTTCCCATTGGATCTGTTCCTGCTGCATAAACGCATCTCTTCTGCATTCACCTAAAATACTTCGTTGACTCGTTTCGGGAAAATTCTTTAAAATAGTTTCCACTTGTTCCATTTCCAGCAATCCAATATCCGTAATATTTAACTGAACACAAGAATCATAAAGAAGTTTTAAGGATTTTAACCTGACATTTCTATAAGCCTTAGACATTGAAGTATTGGCAATGATACGACTCAACGTATAAAAAATTTGTTTCTTTAAAACTTCTGAACAATTTTGTGTAAAATCCCACACCAATAGGTTTGTTTTATAAGAAGTTTCAAAGGTCTCAGCTATTTCCTTTTCCGGATAATACTTCAGAAAATAAATTTTATTTTGATATTTCCATTCATATATCCGCTTTCCATTTAGCGTCTGCATTTGTTGATAGATATGTTGTTGTTTTACCGTATCATATATTTTCAAATAGAAAGATACAATTTGTGATCGTATCTGTCCTCTTAAATATTGTTCATACGAATTTCGCAAAGGATAATCCATTTCTTCCAGATGCCAGATTTTTCTATCTGCCAAGAACTTTTTCAATTTGTTAATTCTTGAATCGCTTTTTATTCCAAGTGCATCAATTTCTGAATATAGTTCCTGCTTTTTCTTCTCAATATCTACTTCAGATTCTGTTATGTGTTCTGCCTGTTGCAATAAATATATAGGTATTTCTCACACCTCCCTACTCCAGCAGACGTTCCGCCCCATAAATAGCAGTGTGTTGTGCATAAAACTCATTACTTGCTTCTATCAGTCATCATCCAGCCAGTCCAGATACTTTATAGTCGTATCCAAATGTTTATGCCCCAATGCCTGACTGATCATTTCCAGTTCCCATCCTGCCTGCTTTCGCATATTTGCAAAATAGTGACGTAACATGTGGGGTGTGATTTTAACTCCGGTTTTCTTTTCCATTCGGTCCAACATATCATATACACTGTCCACTCTTAATGGCTTTCCAATGTTCTCACCCATGATATTCACAAACAGGTAATCCTGATGTTGCAGGATTTTCCGATATTTTGCCAGATAATCCATGAGAAATTCAAACGTATCATTACTTATCTTGGCACTTCTGTATTCCGCATTTTTGGCTCTCGCTTCATTTTCATTATCTTCCCGGAAGCATACCCTTATCATGTGATTCCTATAATCAATATCTTTGACATATTTTACTCCCAGTAGTTCCCCAATTCTGTATCCGGTTTCTGCTAACATAAGTAACAGAAGCTGATCTCTTCGGTTCGTACAGGCCTGTAAAATTGTAATAATCTGATTTTCTTTTGCTGTTCTCCCACGATGTTCCTCTTCCTTCAGATAGGCTTTAAAAGAATGATTCCGCAGTACCTTTTTTACTCCCACCTGATTAACCGCTATAATCTGGTTATACGATAAGGTTTTGAGACTTCCGTACTGTTCATATTCTGCCTCTATAAATAAATAGAACCTGAACACATCTTTTAAGTATGCGTTTGCAGGTTCCTTCATTCGGACACTTCTTTTCTCCAGCCGTTTGCTCTGTATGGTTTCCGGCTTTAAGCCAGTATAAAAATTCCACAAAGTGTTCTGTCTGTTTTTCATAATCTAACTGATAGACTTCTGTGAGTTCCATTTCTTTCTCTGCCATATATTTCATATAATAGCAGATTGAAAATGCTGTGCGTTTCACTGTATTTGGTGAACGTTTACATTTAATCTTATGCATTAGATATTTACTTGGCAGTTCTTCAATACTCATTGTTTCCAGATTTCTGATGAAAAAATATTTTTCTGTTCCATCTTTTATCGTTTCCACCTTGTATATCATAAGCTGCCTCCTTTCCTCTAACGCTATACACAGTATACCCACTTCATGCCGAAATAGCTATTCATCAATACCAACAATCCCACCGAAAACGCCCTTGAAATACCACCAAACTTTTCGTGCAAAATCTGCTTTTTCTGTAGCAGAACCACGAACGGTTACAGGTAGTATTCCACGCCTTTCCGGTTTCGAATAAAGTGCTGGACATCCTTGATATCTTTTGCCATCTTGCAGCTCGGAAGCGCACACATTACTTCCTCATGATACCTGCCACCTTCTCCTGCACGCTCGTCTAAAATGGACACGACACAAGTATCTGTCTCGGTGCGGAGCGCCCGTCCGAATCCCTGTCTTAGTTTTTTCTGCATGTCTGGAACAATCACTGCCTGAATATAATCTTTCAGGCTGGCATATTCCTTCTTCTGTGCTTCACTGATGGGATCAGGAACAGCAAAGGGCAGTTTTACTATAATCAGCGAAGATACCATATCTCCAGGGAAGTCTACTCCTTCCCAACAGGAGCCGGCTGCAAAAAGGACAGCATTGTCCATCTGTTTAAATCTTGTGATCTCTTCCGGTGAATGTCTCCACACCTCTATCATCGGGAACGGAATTTCATCCCTTAACATCTGGTAAACGTTTCCCATCAAATGATAAGATGTAAACAGCACTAGCGTATGCCCGTAAGTCGAACAGATCAGTGAATGGATATGGCCTGCTATCATCTCTGCCTCTTCCTGACTTCCTCTTCTGCATTTTTTCAAATTCTTGGGCAGATATAAAAGACAGTTCTTCTGATATTCAAACGGGGAGTCTGCCACATATTCCCGGACTCTCCGCACTCTCTGTAAACCTGTCATTTTCCGAATGTGGGAAAATCCCTGTCCGGTTTTTAAAGTTCCGCTTGTCAGAATCGCTCCCATTCCTCTGCTCCATAACATCTGGTCCAGATACTGTGGAATCCGTCTGCTGGATGCACACAATATAATCCGGTGGTCATGGTCCTGCTTCAGATGCAGCACATACTTCTTATCCTGATGGAAAAAGCATTCCAGCACACTTTTGGTTTCTTCCAGCTTGTTTCTGATCCACTTTGGAATCTTCTTTTCTAATTTTTCTATTGATCTTATTCATGGTCTGTATCCCCTCATATAAATACATTGCACACTCTTCTGTCATGTGGAATTCTTCTTTTATCCCATATCTGGTTCTGTGGTTTTCTCCTATGATGTCCAGCACCATCCGGATCGTCCCGGACAGTTTTCTTATCTCCGGGCCTTGGTACTCATTCCCAAGATAAAAGCAGATTTCTCGGATATCGTCATAACAGAGGCTCTTCCCAAACATCTGCTTTGCCGCATCCGGCAGCTTATGTGCTTCATCGACAATCAATGCTCGGTAGTCTTTTAATAACGGGCGGTAATCCTGCAGCCTGTGATAACCATCAGCCAGCAGATAATTGTGATTACAGATCTGAATGAACATTTCATGATCTCTGGAACGCTCCAGATACTGCTGATACCTGCATGAGCCTCTTTTCGGGCAGTCTCCCGAACAGAACTTCGGTACACTCACCATCCTTCTGTCAAACCCACTTAAGTTGGACACTTCGTCCATATCATAATGTTCTTTCAACGACAGCAGAGCTTCTTTCTGCAACGCATTTTTGTTTTTTTCTTCGATTGCAACGATTCGGTGCTCCAACCTCTCATCGCAGACAAAATGCTCTTTCCCTTTTCGTATCACAGCTTTAATAGGGGCCTGAATCGTCCCGTTCTCCTGAAGAATCCGGGAGAGAAAAGGGATATATTCTGTAAGAATTGCTTTCTGGAGTGCAATGCTGGAAGTGGATATCACGACCGGACGCTGCTCATAAGGGGAACATCCTTCTGCAAGGAGAGAATATTTTCTCATCAGAACACAGGCCACCAGATAGGCATACGTCTTGCCGATACCGACACCCGCGTCACACAGTGCTATGTTTCTTCCCAGCAAGTTATCCAGCATTTCGTGG
>ENA-OQBT01000747-OQBT01000747.1-human-gut-metagenome-genome-assembly--contig:-NODE-747-length-17431-cov-6.998035_pt1 | contig 17431 bp, 17 predicted proteins | sample MGYA00242749_ERZ504557 | MGnify/ENA primary metagenome ERZ504557 (study PRJEB26092, sample SAMD00036243) | human gut metagenome | host: Homo sapiens | study: EMG produced TPA metagenomics assembly of... | reverse complement strand
GACAGTAGAGCGTCTGCATGCAGCGAACAAAAAAATAACCAGAATACAGGAATCGAACAGGAAGGAGAAGAAGAGATGAAATGTTTATTTACAGTAGAGGGAAAAGGTGCAGTGTATTATTTTGACGGTCAAAAGTAATAACATTGGGTCATCCAGACGAATTAAAAATCATCCAGAGATTTACAAGGACAACAATGGTAAGGACATGCCATGTTACAAGTGGAGTCCTAAAGCGCCATGGTATGCAAGCTCATGTCTGTAATTTACAGTAAAGAGACCACATCTATTTAATAAAAATCCCCTCGGAGATCGTTCTCTGAGGGTGAATATTGTATCATCTTTCGTGTTGCATATCGTGTTGCATATCAGTGTAAAATGCAACACAAATTATAAAATATTATATTTTTTATAAAATAGTATATCCGATAAAGCCAATAAAAAAGGGAATCTACGATTTCTCGCGATTCCCTATAAAATGGACCTGGCGGGAGTCGAACCCGCGTCCAAAAGCCTATCCCATGTACTTCTACTATCATAGTCAGTTCTTTTTGATTCCCCCGGCTGCACGAAAACGGACATCCTTACAGCTTCGGTAGCTTCATGATACGCCTGACAGCGCAAAGCTTAACTGCCATCGTTTCTCACAAAAGTCGATGCCAGATTCTCAAGGTGTGAGTGCCCTGAGGCTGACAAGCAGCAACTAGGCTGCTAACGCGTAATTTTCGTCTGCGTTTAATTTTAAGTTTGCGATTTGACGCATCTGCCTGCGGATAGCTTCTCCATCTTCAAGACCCCTGTCGAAACCAGTACAAGCCCTGAATTATACGGTTTATCACCGTTCTACTTATAATATAGGAGAATCTGATAAAAAGTCAAGGGGAAACTTGTAACAGATTTGGATTTTTCGTTTATTTTCTGGAAAATTGTGATAAGATATAAAATAGGTTTTGAAAAAACAAAAGCAGCGGGAGTTTTGATTGAAGAAAGGGGAGAGCATATGCCGACAACGTATACACATTATCGATTTGGAAAAGATGTTCTGGATGCACTTCCGAGAAGAATCCGGACGGCAATGGAGACAAACAGAGAATTATTTGACATCGGTCTGCACGGACCGGATATTTTGTTTTATTATAGAGCGCTGATTCCCAATTCTGTGAGCGGACAGGGATATGGAATGCATAAGCAGATGGCGGATTTGTTCTTTGAAAGGGCGAAAAAGGTAATCGCCGATGCAGATGACAAAACTATGAGCAGGGCTTATATCTATGGCTTTATCTGCCATTTTGCGCTGGACAGTGAGTGTCATCCTTATGTAGAAAAGATGATCCAGAAAAGTGGAATCGGTCATTCAGAGATTGAGATGGAGTTTGATCGTTATCTGTTGACAGAGGACAAATTTGATCCTTTGACTTACAGGCAGACGGAGCATATTCACGCTACTGAGAAAAATGCAAAGGTAGTCGCGCCGTTTTTTGATCATGTGACTGCCCAGCAGGCGAGAAAAGCACTGAAAGGGATGCAGTTGTGCCATAAAGCGTTGTATGCACCGGGAAAAACAAAGAGAAATCTGTTGTTTGGAGCAATGAAGACAGCAGGACAGTATGACAAGTTCCATGGGCTGGTGATGAGTGAAGAACCGAATCCAAAATGCAGGGAATACTGTCTGTTATTGAATAAATTGTATGAGGGTGCAATCCCTGTGGCAGTAGATTTGATCATGAAGTATCAGAATTATCTGCTTGGAACCGGTGATCTTCCGAAACGGTTTCACTGTACGTTCGGGGCAGGTGACAAGTGGGAGGAACTGGTGCTGTGAGAAAGAAGGCATGGACGTTTGGCATTCTGACAGGACTGCTGTTGTCTGTGCTCTGCCCGTTTACAGTACAAGCTCAGATTGCATCACTGCAGGCGTTTCAAAATCTGTCCTGGAAGATGGTGAAGGAAGAGTCGATCGAAACAGAACATGGAGTAGTACAGTCCATATGTGCGACAGACGATTACATCGTTTGTCTGGAAAACGTGCTGGATGGAAGTGGACAGCCGGATATTGTAAAGGCATACTATCGCAATGACAAGGATAAAAACGGCAATCCGGTCGAGCAGTATTCCCTTGCAATGCAGGTACAGGAGACAGATTATGAACATGCCAATGGAATGGCATATAATCCGAATACCAATGAGATCGCGGTCAGTCTTTATACCAGTTATCAGAAGGAAAACAGAGGATGTCTTTTTATCATGGATGCAGATACACTGAAATTCAAGCGCAAGGTGAAAGTGACAGATTCCTATAATATCCTGGGAATCGGTTATGATTCGGCAAATGACAGGTATGTGATCCAGACAAATGCAGATGGAGGATATCAGTTTAAGATTTTAAATAATGAGTTTCAGGTCACAGAAGATCTGGGAGATCTGGGCGGTTATGCAGGGGATGGAAATTATCAGGATCTGTGCGTGACAGAAGATTATGTTTTGAATTTTCCTCTGACACTGTTCTCGGGAAATGGTGATTTTCTGAATGTATACTCTCTTTCTGAAAAGAAACTGCTGTATTATGAAAAGCTGGATTTTCAGTTTGAGGATAATGTCACCAGTGATGAGCCGGAATCAATCTGCGAGTTAGATCCGGGAGTCTTTCTGGCGGTTGTGAATGTCACATTATCTGACGGGACAAAGAAGGTCAGATTGTACAGGATGGAAGTGCCTTACCAGTATGAGGTTGAAGTAAAGGTTCAGGTTGGGGAGGACAAGCCGTCAGTTTCCAGGAAAACAGTGCTGCGCGGAGAAGCATTTGAGGCAGATTATCCGGAGAAAGAAGGATACAGAATCGCTTCAGTTAAGATTGATAAAAAAGAGATCGATCTGGAAAAGTATCAAAGCAAATATACTTTGAAATCCGTACAGGGGGCACATACGATTTCTATCGTTTATGAAAAGAAACTCGCAATGTGGAAGATCATACTGCCTGTTTGTGTCGGAGTGGTACTTTTGTCAGCGGGCTTTGTCTTTTACTTAAGAGTCCTGCAGATACGGCGGATCCGCAGGCGCAAACTGGAAGCGGAAAAACGCCGCAGAGCGCGAATCAAATGGCACAACGACGAGTGGAATATCGACGAAATTTATTGAATTTTCAGAAACAGTTCATAAAAAAAGAACTGTTTCTTTTTTTGCCTCATGCTATAATAAAGCGGAAAGGATGGGTAATGTATGGACACATTTGTAAAGTTGGAAAATATTACAAAGATTTATCATATGGGAGAAGTAGAGATCCGGGCAGTAGACGGAATCGATTTCTCGATACAAAAAGGTGAATTTGTAGTGATCGTAGGCCCAAGTGGGGCAGGAAAGACGACGGTTTTGAATATACTTGGCGGGATGGACACCGCCAGTGGCGGTCGGATCACAGTGGACGGTCAGGATATTACAAAGTACAGTGAGAGGCAGCTGACGGGATACCGGCGGGATGATATCGGGTTTGTGTTTCAGTTTTATAATCTGATCCCGAATCTGACTGCTCTGGAGAATGTAGAGATGGCGCTTCAGATCTGCCGAAATCCGCTGGATGCAAGAGCAGTATTAAAAGAAGTCGGACTGGAGGAGCGAATGGACAATTTCCCGGCACAGCTTTCCGGGGGAGAGCAGCAGAGAGTTTCTATCGCAAGAGCTCTGGCTAAAAATCCAAAGCTTCTTCTGTGTGATGAGCCCACCGGAGCGCTGGATTATAATACCGGAAAGGCAATCCTGAAGCTTTTGCAGGAGATGTGCAGGGAAAAGGGAATGACTGTGATCGTGATCACACATAACTCGGCACTGGCACCGATGGCCGATCGTCTGATCAAGATCAAAAACGGAAAAGTATCCAGTATGAAAGTAAACGAGAATCCGATATCCATAGATGAGATTGAGTGGTAGGGTGATGAGATGAGAAAAAAAGCACTGCGAAAAGATTTTTATATGGAAATACGAAAGAGCTTCGGAAGATTTCTCTCCATTTTTTTCATTGTTGCCATAGGACTGCGTTTTTTTCGGGAATCCGGGCAGCGGAACCGGATATGCGCTTATCGGGAGACGTGTATTTTGACCAAAGTAAGCTGATGGATCTGCAGGTAATCAGTACGATGGGGCTGACAGCGGATGACTTGCAGGCGATACGGGAGATCAAGGGAGTGGAACAGGCACAGCCTGTCTATTCCATGGATGCCTTGTGTGATGTGGACGGCAGTCAGAAGGTCGTACATATTTTTTCCTTTCAGGATGGGATAAATGAGCTGAAGGCAGAAAAGGGGCGTATGCCCGAGAAAGCGGACGAGTGCGTGGCAGATGCAGATTTTCTGGCATCCAGCGGATATCAGATCGGAGATAAAATCACATTTCTGAAGGATGAGGATACAGAAGTGACAGAAGAACTGACACAGAGCACCTTTCAGATCGTGGGAAGTGTGAGCAGTCCGGAGTACATTTCCTTTTCCAGAGGAAGCAGTATGATCGGAAACGGAAGTGTCAGCGGGTTTGTATCGGTACTTCCGGAAAGCTTTCAGATGGATGCGTATACAGAAATTTCGATTCAGGTGAAAGGCGCAAAAGAAGAGACTGCTTTTACAAAAGAGTATGATAATCTGGTGGATGAGACGAAAAAGAAAGTGGAAGCGATCCAGTCGGAGCGTGAGGATATCCGTCGGGAAGAACTGATGCAGCAGATGGATCAGAAGCAGGCAGAATTACTGGCAGAAGTTCCGCCGGAGGCGATGGAAATTGCAGCACCTCAGATCCAACAGCAGATCGAGCAGCAAAAGACAAGCCTGGAACAGGGAAAGTGGTATGTAAATGGCAGGGAAGATCTGACAGAGTACAGTGGCTACGGAGAGAATGCCGACCGAATGCGGGCCATCGGGAGAGTATTTCCTGTTTTATTCTTTTTAGTTGCGGCGTTGATCAGTCTGACTTCTATGACGCGTATGGTGGAAGAGCAGAGGACTCAGATCGGAACACTCAAAGCGCTGGGATATTCCAGGCGCTCCATTGCCGGAAAATATTTGGGATATGCATTCTGGGCGACAGTGGGAGGCTGTGTGTTCGGTGTGCTGGTTGGAGAAAAAATCCTTCCTTATATCATTGTGACAGCTTATGGAATTATGTATCCTCATATGAATACGGTTGTGATCCCATATAACCTTTATTATGGAGTTTCTGCGTCACTGACGGCTCTGTTATGTACGATGGGAGCGACATGGTTCTCTTGCTATAAAGAATTGAGAGAACAGGCTGCGGAATTGATGCGCCCTCCTGCCCCGAAAAAGGGAAAACGAGTATTTTTGGAGAAGATTCCATCTTTGTGGAGTCAGTTCAATTTTATCTGGAAGGCGACGATTCGGAATCTGCTGCGTTATAAGAAGCGGTTTTTTATGACAGTGTTTGGAATTGGCGGATGTATGGCTCTGCTTTTAGTGGGATTTGGCCTGCGGGATTCGAGTGTTGATATTGCGAAGCTTCAGTATCATGAACTTCAGCTCTATGATGCCAATATTATTTTAAATACCAGCGCCAGTAAGCAGGAGCAGAATAATGTGGAACAGGAGCTGTACTGGAATGATCAGGTAGATAAGACGGCGGTGGGATATCTTGGTCAGATGAAGGTAAAACATGGGAACGAAGAACAGGAAGTATATCTGAATGTTCCGGAAGATCTGCAGGATTTTGAAGAAATGGCAGTATTTCGTGATCGCAGATCTCATACGCAGTATGATCTGGAGACGGAGGGGGTAATCCTTACAGAGAAGACAGCGAAACTTCTGGAAGTAAAGGAAGGGGATACGATCACGCTCTGCCAGACAGGAAAAGAAGATGTCAAAGTAAAGGTCGGAAAGATCTGCGAAAATTATATCGGGCACTATCTGTATATGGGTCCTGAAATGTACCGGTCTCTGTATGGGGAAGAACCGCAGTATAACAGTGTGTATTTCCAGATGAAAGAAGGATATGAAGATCAGCTGGAGGTTTTGGGAGAGGATATCTTGAAAGGAGAAGGAGCACTGAATATCAGCTATACAGATTCCATTGAAGATCAGCTGGATGACATGCTTGGAAGTCTGGATATTGTAATGGCAGTGCTGGTTATTTCGGCAGGGCTTCTGGCATTTGTCGTATTGTATAACCTTAACAGTATCAACATTACAGAGAGAAGAAGAGAACTGGCAACATTGAAGGTACTTGGATTCTATGATAATGAAGTATCGGCCTATGTATACAGGGAAAATATGATACTGACTGTGATTGGCGGCGTTGCCGGTATGATTCTCGGAAGTATCCTTCACCGGTTTGTGATCGTGACAGTAGAAGTAGATTCCGCGATGTTCGGACGTAGTATTGAAATGTCCAGTTATGGATACAGTTTTCTGATTACACTTGCATTTTCTGTATTTGTAAATCTTGTCATGTATTTTAAACTCAAAAAGATCGATATGGTGGAGTCATTAAAGAGTGTAGAATAAATTCAGAAATTTCACAGTACGGACATAAATCTTTGCTATGATGAAGCTAAAGAGTGGCAAGATGAGGAGTGAGGAAAAGATGGACAAGACGAAAATTTTAGTAGTAGATGATGAGAGCAGAATGAGAAAGCTGGTAAAGGACTTTCTTGCGCGGCAGGGATATACTGTGCTAGAGGCCGCAGACGGCATGGAGGCGATGGACTATTTTTATGCGGATAAAGATATCGCGCTGATCATTTTAGATGTAATGATGCCGAAGATGGATGGCTGGCGGGTTTGCCGGGAGATCCGTATGCATTCAAAGGTGCCGATCATTATGCTGACGGCAAGATCGGAAGAGCGGGATGAGCTGCAGGGATTTGATCTGGGCGTGGATGAATATATTTCCAAGCCCTTCAGTCCGAAGATCCTGGTAGCCAGAGTAGAAGCAATCCTTCGAAGAACACAGGGAAGCGGAAACGCAGATGAGATTTCAGCAGGCGGAATCGTGGTGGACAAAGCGGCACATACAGTGATGAGTGATGGATCACCGGTAGATCTGAGTTTTAAAGAGTTTGAGCTCTTGACATATTTTATGGAGAATCAGGGAATTGCGCTTTCCAGAGAAAAGATTCTGAATAATGTGTGGAATTATGACTATTTCGGGGATGCCAGAACGATCGATACCCATGTTAAAAAACTCAGGAGCAAGCTGGGGGACAAGGGCGAATATATCAAGACCATCTGGGGGATGGGGTATAAGTTTGAGGTAGAGTAATGAAACATTCGATCAAAAGGCAGATGACCGTAGTATTCAGCGGACTGATCATTTTTATTCTGGTCATGATGTTTCTCGTATATTCCAAGTGTCTGGAGACATACTACATCATGCATAAGGAGAGTGACCTTCTGGAAGTGCATAAGACAGTGGGGACGGCACTGGCACAGGGAAATAAGGAAGATGAGCGCGCGTGGAAAGTGATGGAGCGCACGAATATCTCCATGCTTGTGTTACAGGATAATCAGGTGATCTTCTCGCCGAGAGGAGATCAGGAACAGCTTGTCAGCCAGCTGCGCGGATATGTATTCAATCAGAATCAGGATGAAGGCGAGCTTCTGAAAAGTACGGACAACTATGAAATACGAAAGATCAGAGATCCGGTAGCAGGAATTGACTATCTGGAAATGTGGGGGACCTATTCTAACGGAGCAATCTTTATTCTGAGGAGCCCGTTGGACAGTATCTGGGAGAGCACGGCGCTTGCAAACAAGCTGCTGGTTTATGTCGGAATTGCGGCACTGGTGTTGGGAGGAATTCTGGTATCTTTGTTTGCGAGAAAGATCACAGAGCCGATCACAGAGCTTGCTTCCCTTTCCAGACGGATGTCAGAGCTGGATTTTGACGCAAGGTACAACGGAGGCGGAGAAGATGAGATCGGAACGCTCGGGAATAATTTCAATATTATGTCCGAGCGTCTGGAGAAGACAGTTTCGGAACTGAAGCGCGCTAATAATGAGCTGATGAAGGATATTGAGAAGAAAGAAAAAATGGAAGATATGCGGAATGAATTTCTGGGCAATGTTTCTCATGAGTTAAAAACACCGATTGCTTTAATCCAGGGATATGCAGAAGGATTGAAAGAAGGCGTCAGTGATGATCCGGAAAGCAGGGAGTTTTATTGTGATGTGATCATGGATGAAGCTTCCAAGATGAATCTCATGGTCAAGAATCTTCTGACGCTGAATCAGCTTGAGTTTGGAAATGATGAAGTTACATTTGAACGTTTTGATGTGTCCAAACTGATCCAGGGTGTGATCCAGAGCTGCGAGATCCTGATCCAGCAGGCGGATGCGAAGATTGATTTTATCGGTGAGAGTCCGGTCTATGTGTGGGCAGATGAGTTCAAAACAGAGCAGGTGATCCGCAATTATCTCACCAATGCGATCCACCATGTGGACAATGAGCGCAGAATCGAAGTCCGTGTCCTGTCAAAAGATGACATTGTTCGGGTGACGGTGTTCAACAGTGGCCATCCGATCCCTCAGGAAGACCTTGCAAAGTTGTGGGACAAGTTCTACAAAGTAGACAAAGCACATACCAGAGAGTATGGCGGTAACGGAATCGGACTGTCGATCGTCAAAGCGATCATGGAGTCCTTCCATCAGAAATACGGAGTCAGAAACTTTGACAATGGTGTGGAATTCTGGTTTGAGCTGGACGGGAAATCAGCTTTACATGAAGAACAAAATGCGGTAAAATAATCTGCAAATGCAGGCATACAACGTGCCAACTGGAAACAGGAGGTATTTTGTATGCCTTTTTCATAGGAAAAAAACGTTCAGATGAAAGGAGCACATACATGACAGTAATTATCGATTATGGCGCAGGAAATATCAAAAGTGTAGAAAAAGCACTGCTCGCTCTCGGACAGGAGGTCGTGATCACAGATGATGCAGATACGATTTTAAATGCCGAAAGGATCATACTTCCCGGCGTCGGCGCGTTTGGCAATGCAATGGCACAGCTTGAAAAAACCGGACTGGATGAAGTGATCCGCGAAGCTGTAAGAAGAAAAATCCCGTTTCTTGGAATCTGTCTTGGTCTTCAGCTCTTGTTTGAAAAGAGTGATGAAGCTTTGGGAGTGAAAGGCCTTGGGATTTTAAAAGGGGAAGTGAAGAAGATTCCGGCACAAAAGGGATTGAAGATTCCTCATATGGGATGGAATTCTCTGTATTTTGCGCATAATGGAAGGCTGTTTCAGGGAATCGAAGAGGGCGCATATGTTTATTTTGTACACTCTTATTACCTGGAAGCAGAAGAAGAGTCGATCGTGAAAGCTTCTGCCGAATATGGGGTACATATCCATGCTTCCGTGGAAAAAGAAAATGTATTTGCCTGTCAGTTTCATCCGGAAAAAAGCGGTGAGACAGGTCTGAAGATCCTGAAAAATTTTACAGAACTGTAAGGGGGAAGAGACGATGTTTACGAAGAGAATTATCCCATGTCTGGATGTAAACAACGGACGAGTTGTAAAAGGCGTGAATTTTGTGGATTTAAAAGATGCTGGGGATCCGGTAGAGATTGCGAAAGCGTATGACGCGGCAGGTGCAGATGAACTTGTGTTTCTGGATATTACTGCATCTTCTGACGGGCGCGGGACAGTGATCGATATGGTACGAGAAGTGGCAAAGTGTGTGTTTATTCCGTTTACAGTTGGCGGGGGAATCCGCACAGTGGAAGATTTTAAAGCACTGCTTCGCGAGGGGGCAGACAAGATTTCCATTAATTCTTCTGCGATCGCCAATCCGCAGCTGATCCGGGATGCAGCGGATAAATTTGGCAGCCAGTGTGTAGTGGTGGCGATCGATGCCAGAAAGAGAGAGGATGGAAGCGGCTGGAATATTTATAAGAACGGCGGACGCGTGGATGTCGGGATCGATGCCATTGAATGGGCGAAAAAGGTGGAAAGTCTGGGCGCAGGAGAGATTCTTCTTACAAGTATGGACTGTGACGGGACAAAGGCAGGATACGATCTGGAGCTGACCAAAGCGGTGGCAGAGAGCGTGTCCATTCCGGTGATTGCATCCGGCGGTGCGGGGATCGTGGAGCATTTCAAAGAGGCGCTGACAGACGGCGGCGCAGACGCAGCACTGGCGGCATCCTTGTTCCACTATAAGGAACTGGAGATCCGGCAGGTCAAAGAATATTTGAGGGAGCAGGGGATTTCCGTCAGACTAATATAAAACAAAAGAGAGGAAGTGAACATCATGTCTGGAATCAATGGAGACTGGTATGAAGCATTAAAGGGGGAATTTAAAAAACCTTATTATAAAACATTATTTAATACGGTCAATGAGGAGTATCGGACCAGACAGATTTTTCCGCCGGCGAATGATATTTTCAATGCGTTTCATCTGACACCTTTAAAAGATGTGAAGGTAGTGATTCTCGGGCAGGACCCGTATCACAATTTTAATCAGGCGCATGGGTTGTGCTTCTCGGTGAAAAAGGGAGTGCAGGTTCCTCCATCTCTGGTTAATATTTATAAAGAGCTGCAGGATGATTTGGGCTGTACCATTCCGAACCACGGGTGTCTGACAAAATGGGCCGAGCAGGGAGTACTGATGCTCAATACGGTGCTGACGGTGCGGGCGCATGAGGCAAATTCCCACAGAGGGATCGGCTGGGAAGAATTTACGGATGCTGCGATCCAGGCAGTGAACGCACAGGATCGGCCGATCGTGTTTATTCTGTGGGGAGCGCCGGCACAGCGCAAAAAACGGATGCTGAACAATCCGAAGCATTTGATCCTTGAGCGCCGCATCCGAGTCCCCTGTCTGCATACAGAGGATTTTTCGGAAGCAGGCCGTTTAGCCAGACCAATCAGTTTCTGGAAGAACATGGGGTGACACCGATCGACTGGCAGATTGAGTAAGGCCATCAGGAATCCAGATACTGAAAAAGCTGGTTTACCGTATGTTCTGCCATATCTGACTGATAGAAATAGTACAGCTTGTTATTGCGGACTTCATGGCATACAAAACCATTCAGATACAGCTGATTCATATGATGCGAAATGGTCGCAGTTGTCAAAGAGAGCCTTTTTGCCAGATCACTCTGGTAAGTGGGTTCTTTTTTTAGAATTGCCAGAATTGCCAGTTTGGTAGGATCTGAGAGCATTTTCAGATGTTCGCTGATCTGATCGAGTGTAAAGTCTTCTGGAAGAAAAAAGTCAATCGCACAGAACAGAATACCCAGACGGAGAATATTGGAACATTGTGTTTTAGCAGCAAAAGAAATATAAAAATCGGCCATGTTACAAAAGGAAAGACAAGGAGGATGCAGGTGTCCTGCGGGAGTGTCGTTCCTATTCTGCGAAGCAGGATTTTCTGGCAGTCTTTGGAGGAAACCAGAGTATCGCAGTATGTGTAAAGAGAATGATATTTGTTAAAAATCGGCTCAATAGCGGCGGCGATTTGTTTTAACAGGAAAAGACATTCTTCTATCCAGGTCTTTCCATCTAATAAAATTTGCAGCATGGCAAGTTTTTCAGGAGCATCCAGAGAACTTTTCAGGACACAGGATACCGGATCGGAAGGCGTTTCTTCAAGATGAAGGATGGAAGCGGTCCATTTTGCGCCGTGATCATCTTCAAAATGCCTGCAGATATCATCAAAAGAGACGCCGTGCTCCATGATATCATAGTAGATGTAAAAGAAATCACGAATGAAAAAAGTAGGAACATTCCCCTCATCTGGCGGTGTAAGCTGTGTATAAAGTGGATTTGAGAGATTCGGTGTGAGCGATTCGGAAGCTGCCATCATTTCCAGCAAAGGTTGGAAAAGCTCTGTGATCAGTTCTTTTTCCGGCCGCTTTGCGAGAATGCTGTTACGCATCGCGAGACAGTCATCCTTTAAAAGTTTTCGTGTTAAAATTCCAAATGCTTCTGCGTATAAATCAGGTGTCAGTTTGTTCATGGTTAAAAGTATTCCTTTCTAATCTAAATATTCTTATTTGAGTTTCGATATTTCCCGGTCAAAAAATTCCCCACATCTGCTGATCTTGAAAAGGAAAAGAAGCAGAAGAGAAAAGATCCCTGTTCCAAGAAAGATCATGGGGATTTTTATATAATGTACAATTCCTGCAAGCAGAAAAGAGAGAACCGGCATGATGGCACTTCCGGCAGAATTAAAAAATCCGGCGGCGCGGGCAAGGTATTCGGGTTCTACGATTTTGACAAACGTAGTATTGAGAAATGCCTGAAAAATTCCCATACCGCATCCCTGTATACAAAACAGTCCAATCCATACTGGCAGAGTCATGCTCCATTCAGGGAAGGAAGGACTGCCAGAATCAGATAAAAGAGTCCCCATATCCCAAGAGAACACCAGGTATAGACAAAAGACGGCCGGATCAGTTTCTGGATTTTCGGATAGAAAAACAGAAGCAGCAGGTCGATAAAGTCGTCAGAATATCAGCGCAGGCAAGGTATTCTGAGGATTTGTGCAAGGTTCCGCTGATGTAGGCGGCCGAAAGGAGGAAGGATCGTGGCAAGTGCATTGCATAACAAAGCTCCGCTGACAAACAGAAGAAACAACTTGTTTTTGCAAAAATAAAGAACGCCTCCTTTTAGATTCTCCCAGTAATTAGTTTGCGTAATAGCCATATCCAGATGTTCTTCTGCTTTCATCGCACCAATCAGGCATGCAGAAAGGAAAAAACTCAGCAGATCCAGACTGATGCAAGGCCGGGGCTATGGCCACAAGAACTCCTCCTGCAGCAGTTCCTGCGATCATACAGACCTGAGAACTGATCTGATTGAAGTTGATGCCCTCGTCAAGCTCTTCGTTGGCAAGCACTTTTGGCAGATAAGAAACTCCAGCGGGAATGCGAAATGCCTCGATACTATTAAAGAGAAAGGTAAATGCAACAAACATCCATGGCTGTAGAAAATCTGTCAGAAACAGCAGCAAAAATCCTGAAAGAGAGAGTCCGCGAAGGAGATCAGACCACACCATAACCTTTTGTTTTTGCATCCTGTCCACAAATGGAGCGGCCAGTGGCTGGAATAAAACAGTAGGAAGGACATTGGCTGCAAACACAATGGCAGAAAGACTGGCATTTTTCGTCAGAGCATAGGTCAGCCATGTGAATGCAATCGAATCAATCCCGTCACCAAGACGATTGATCATATTGGCAGACAAAAGTTTTGTATAGTTCCGATTTTTTAGGAGGGTACGGTACATACAGATCACAACCTTTCTTAAAATAATAGATAAATATCTAATAAAATTAGAGAATATTATTAGATATATATCAATAAATAAAAGCGAAGAGGTATTGTAAAGGCTGATTGAAACAGTCAACAGACAAGCTTTTTTATTACAATCTTAAGAAAATTTTAATGAATTACCAAGCAGAAATTTTTAAATTCTTTTATATAATGTAGTGCATTGGGAGGAGGTATGGTGTGAAAAAGATCATTGAAGTAAAGAATTTATACAAATTGTATAAGCTTGGAGATTCTGCGGTGCGGGCACTCAACGGAGTCAGTCTGGAGATTTATGAGGGTGAATTCTGTGCCATTGTAGGTACTTCCGGCTCCGGAAAATCGACGATGCTGAATATGCTGGCAGGTCTGGAAAAACCCACAAAAGGAGAAGTTATTATAGACGGACAGCATATTGAGAATTTAAAAGAGGATCAGCTTGTCAGATTCAGGAGAGAAAAAGTCGGATTTATTTTTCAGTCATTTCAGCTTTTAGGCAGTATGAATGCGTTGGAAAATGTGGCACTTCCTTTGAGTTTCCGTGGTGTGCCGAAAGCCGAACGCCTGAAAAAAGCGGATAAGATGCTGGATCTGGTCAAGCTGAAAAAGCATAAGAAGCATCTGCCAAATCAGATGTCCGGAGGACAGCAGCAGAGAGTTGGTGTGGCGAGAGCACTGGTGGTAGATCCGAAGATCATTTTTGCAGATGAGCCGACAGGAAATCTGGATTCCCGTACATCAAGGGAAGTCATGGCGCTGATGCAGCAGGTGGTCAGAGAGCAGAAGAAAACACTGGTCATGGTAACCCATGATGATCATCTTGCGGGATATGCAGACCGCATCTTCCATATTATAGACGGGAAAATCGTCAAAGTAGAAGACAATAGAAAAAAAGCAAGGGAACATGCAGAGCAGGGAGGAAATGAGCAATGAGACGATGGAAACAGGCAATGGGAGTGATCGTAAGTTTTGCACTGGTGGCGGCAATGCTGCTTCCGATGAGTGCACTGGCGGGAGAGCAGGCGATTCCCACGATACGGCTGACACTCGGAAACGGACAGACAACACCACAGTATGCAGCAGGAGAGACAAGTGAACTGTTGATTCGGGTGTGGAACAAGGGAACACAGGATGCGGGGAATGTAAAGATTTCTCCGATACTTGATGATGCGGCGAGCTGGCCGTTTGAAATCGCCGATATGAACAATGAACTGGAGCTGGGAACAATCCCGGCGGGACAGTACGCAGAAGCAGTCTGGAAAGATTTAAAGGTACGCGATGATGTAGAGACAAAATCATACAAACTGGCGTTTACAGTGACTTATGATGATGGTGAGAACCAATTCCAGAGTACACCTTACATCTTTGCGAAGACAACGGCAAAGCCGGAGGAAAAACCAGATGACAATAACAACAATAACAATGCACAGCCGGAAACACCGCAGGAGCCACAGGGCGGCGGAGAAATTTTAGCTGGTGGAGTGACAAACACGGATCCGATCATCTCCGGAGGAAGTGGCGGCGGAACTTCTACTGCTTCAGTACCGCGAGTGATCGTGACAGGGTTTAATACAGATCCGGGCGATGTCAATGCGGGAAGCAACTTTAAACTGATCATTCATTTGAAGAATACATCTTCCACGACAGCGGTTTCCAATATGCTGTTTGATCTTCAGGCACCGGCTTCCGGAACAGACGCAGCAGCAGAGGCGCCGGCATTTTTGCTGCATCCGGTTCCAGCTCGATTTATCTGGATGGAATCCCGGCAGGAGGGACAAAAGATATTTCCATTGATCTGAATGCAAGAGCAGATCTGGTTCAGAAACCATATAGTATTGCGATGTCCATGAAATATGAGGACGGCAATGCCACACAGTTTGAAAGTGCTTCCAGTCTGGCAATCCCGGTAAAGCAGGCAGCCAGATTTGAATTGAGTGACATTGAAGTGGCGCCGGAATCCGTTGCTGTTGGAGAAGAGGCAAATATTACCTGCAGTCTTTACAATACCGGACGAATCAAGCTTTACAATGTAAAAGCCAAATTTGAAGGGGAAGGTCTGACAGGAAAAGAAATATTTGTAGGAAATATAGAGCCGGGGGCAACAGGTTCTATTGACGGAATCGTAACAGCAAATCAGGAGATGGATGAGACGAAAAAGTGTAAAGTTGTGATTTCTTATGAAGATGAAGCCGGAAAAAGTGCGAGCATGGAGAAAGAATTTCCTCTGACAGTAACACCTGCACAGAATCCTGCAGATATGATGCCGGTGGAGGCAGAAGCACCGGAAAAAGGACTCCCGGTTGTTCCGATCGTGATCGCGGTTGTAGTGGTGGCAGGAATTGTTACAGTTGTATTGCTGCGCAGACATAAGAAGAAAAAAAATGGCGGCTTTGGAAGAGGAGGACTTGCTGAATGAGGTGGATCGATTTACTGAGGATGAGTAGCAACAGTCTGAAACGAAGAAAGCTTCGGACGTTTTTGACAGTGCTGGGTGTTGTCATTGGTACTGCATCTATCGTAGTCATGATCTCGCTGGGTCTTGGACTTCAGGAATCGATGTATCAGGAAATTGAGCAATCCGGAGGTGTTACAAGTCTGACAGTGAAAGGAAAAGGTTCTTCCAGATGGGCGGTTTCTATATGGGGGATACCAGCAACGAAGAGGAAGCGACCAAATATACAACAGATGATGTGATCGAACAGATTAAAAAGCTGGATCATGTGGCAGATGTGCAGCCGGTTTTGTCAATTGATGCACTTTTAAAGAAAAACGGATATATCGGATATTGTCCTCTGACAGGTATGACAGAGGAAGGGCTGAAAGATCTGAACATCAAACTGGCACCGGCGGAAGCCTTCCGAAAGCAGGCAGTGCGGAACTGGATCTGGTTATCGGAAATAATGTTATTACAAACTTTTCAGAAGAATCAACAGGAAAGATGTATTGGGAGACAGGAGTGCTTCCGGATATAGATCTGGCTCATGATTCATTGTTTTTGATCCTGGATCAGGAGGCATATTATTCGATCAGTCGCCATCTACGGGAGCAGCACCGGAGAGCGGTGGAGACGGCAATACACAGAAGAGTACAAAGCCGCCGAAAAAGTATGTCGTACGGGCAAGCGGCATGGTGGAAGGAGATGTGGATACATACAATGCAAATTCCTACTCTGTGTATTGTAACCTCGAGACATTGAAAAGTATGCTGAAAAAGGAGTTCAGCGGCAGAGCGATTCCGGGACAGCCGACTACAAAATCCGGAAAACCATATAAGGATTTTGTATATTCCTCACTGAAAGTCAAGGCAGATGATATTGACAATGTAGATGCACTGTCCACAGAAATCCGAAATATGGGATTTCAGGTAACTACAAATGTAGAGTATATGGACAGTATGAAAAAACAGTTTGCCATGGTGCAGGCGGTTCTTGGTGGAATCGGCGCCGTGTCACTGTTTGTAGCGGCCATCGGAATTGCCAATACAATGATGATGTCCATTTATGAGAGGACAAAAGAAATCGGTGTGATCAAGGTATTGGGATGCAGCCTGCGTAATATCAAGCAGATGTTTCTTTTAGAAGCAGCGTTTATTGGATTTATCGGCGGACTGGTCGGAAATATCTTAAGTTTTTTGATCTCTTTTGCGATCAATGCCATCGTGGCCAGCAGCGGGGCAATGGGAGTGGAGGGAAATATTTCCTATATTCCGTTCTGGCTGGCAGCGGCATCCATGATTTTTGCAGTATTTGTGGGGATGGCGGCAGGTTATTTCCCGGCACTTCGGGCAATGCGGCTGAGTCCATTGGCAGCAATCCATAATGAATAAAGGCAAATTATTAATTCAAATATTTCACTATTGCAGAGGATGCATTTTTATGTGTGAAGTTTGAGTATAAAAAAGCAGGAATCAGTGCAGTTCCTGCTTTTTGAAATCATAAGTTTCGGGATATTTCTCTGATATGCGGAAGGTAATCGGAATCAAGGCGGCTAAATACTCTGCTAGAATTTCCCGACAGCCCCTTTTACGTAATAAGAAACGATGGAGTTTTCAAGGGGAAAATGAATTTCAACTTTCTCTTTTTAAATAATCGTGCTATAATGCAGAAAAGCATAAAAATTCTGGTTTTCTAAGCGGAACCATACCGCATCTTTTATTCTAAGTCATATCGGAAAATCTCTATGCTTTGAT
>ENA-OQBT01000746-OQBT01000746.1-human-gut-metagenome-genome-assembly--contig:-NODE-746-length-17462-cov-3.480531_pt1 | contig 17462 bp, 26 predicted proteins | sample MGYA00242749_ERZ504557 | MGnify/ENA primary metagenome ERZ504557 (study PRJEB26092, sample SAMD00036243) | human gut metagenome | host: Homo sapiens | study: EMG produced TPA metagenomics assembly of... | reverse complement strand
CGAAGAAGGCAATGGCGGCGCAGCCCGCATGATCGACGCCGGTATCCTCAACAATCCCCGCGTCGACTACGCCTGGGCCTGCACGTCGCCGGCAGCCTGCCGAAAGGTTATGTCGCATCGGCCGCGGCGAAATCTCGGCCTCCTGCGATGACTTCACCATCACCCTCCACGGCCGCGGCGGCCACGGATCCCAGCCGTCCTTATGCATCAGCCGATCCAGATGGGCATCGACATCATCCAATCCGTCCAGAACTTCGTCTACAACTGCCACGCTGACGGCGACGGTGTCGTCCTCACGTTCGGCCAGTTCCAGGCCGGCCATAATCCGAATGTCATCCCGGAAACGGCCGAACTGAAAGGGACCCTGCGGACCTATGATGAAACCAAGCGGCACCGCATCCTCGCCGCGTTGCAGGCCATCCTGGAAAACGTCACGACGACGTACGGCGGCACCTTCGACCTGGACGTCGTCCCCTTCTCGCCGGTCTGTGTCAACGACGACGGCGTCACCGACCGGGTCGTCCACATTTTACAGGACCACTGTGCAGACCGGGTCGACCTGGTTCCCTTGAAACGCGGTTCCGGCTCGGAAGACTTCGCCTACTTCAGTGCTGCCGTCCCCAGTTCCTTCTATTACGTCGGCGTCTACAGCAATGAACCCGTCATTGGCCATTCGCCGGAATTCCACTGGGACAGCAATGCTTTGAAGTACATGTGCGAAACGATGCTCAACATCGTCTATTACTTTGAAAGCTATCAGTAAAATTATGAGTTGTTTAATTTCATATTGAGCGTATAATGAGGGTATCCATCTCGAAAAGGAGTGATACCCCTCATGGTTTTCTGGTTCATCATCGAACACACGATGCTTCCCATTTTCTTTCTCGTCGTCCTCGGCTATTTCCTCGACAAGAAATTCCATCTCGACGTCAAGACCTTATCGAAGCTCATGTTTTTCTTGGTCATCCCCAGTTTCATCTTTACCAATATTTATACGACCCAATTCCCGGCGACGAGTATCAACATCATCGCCGCCATTGCCGTCTTCATGGTCATCTGCTTCATCATCGCCAACATCGTCGCCCGCATCCGCCATTACGACGCAGCCATGCTGGAATCATGCCGCAACGCCTTCATGTTCAACAACACGGGCAACCTCGGCGTCGCCTTGATCATCCTCGTCTTTTCCCATGAGCCCTTCGTCGTCAACGGCCAGACGCCGTATCTGGCCGAAGCCATGGTCGTCCAGATCATCATCTTCATGATCCAGAGCATCTCCCTCAACACCCTCGGCCTTTACCAGGCCGGCCGAGGTCGCCTGACGGCCCGGGATACGCTGGCCGTCATGTTCCACATGCCCCTGCTCTACGTCCTGGCCGCCGCCTCATCGCCCGTTACGTCGGCTGGGATGCGAAGGACTTCTTCTTATGGCCCATCATGGAAATGGCCAGCAAGGCCCTCCTGCCCCTGGCCATGGTCAGCATCGGCGCCCAGTTATCGCAGACGAAGATCCATTGGCTCGACAAGGATGTCTGGATTGTCAGCATCCTCAAGATGACGGCCCTGCCCCTCATCGGCCTGGCCATGATCTATATTGCCAACGCCTTCCGGCCCGGCACGTTCACCGCCGTCAGCGCTACGGTCTTCCTCATCTACTGCGCCATCCCGACAGCCGTCAATACGGCCTTGTTCGCCATCGAATTTGACAACAATCCCGATTATGCCACGCAGGTCGTCATGAATACGACGGCCCTCAGCGCCGTATCCCTGACCTTCTATATTTTCCTGGGACACATCCTTTTCGTCTAGATGATATATTTTTATCTAATCGTTAAGAAAATCAACATATCCTAACTTTTATCGAAAGAATTACAAAAAAAGTTATTGACACAATGCGATTTTTCTTATATAATATTCCCATCAACAGAATAATGACGGCAAAGGAGCCCAAGAGGACAGTACCCCTGTCTTCCTGGGCTTTTCGTATATTCTGGCGATAATAAAATATGACAGTAGACAATGATGTCTTTTTCCTGGTGATTTCCATCAGGAAAGGCATCTTTTTTCTTTGTCAGGAGGTTTGGGAATATGAAAAAATTATGGTCACGTTTAGGAGTGCTGCTCCCGTGTCTGCTCATGGCAGCGCCGGCAGCCTTCGCTTCCGATCCGGGGACGATCGATACAGGCGATACGGCCTGGGTCCTCATCAGCGCCGCCCTGGTATTCATCATGACACCGGGCCTGGGCTTCTTCTATGGCGGCATGGTCCGCAATAAGAACGTCTTGACGACGATCATGCAGAGTTTCTTCATCGTCGCCATGATTTCCGTAGAATGGATCCTCATCGGCTACGCCATGACATTCGGCACAGATATTAATGGTTTCATCGGTTCTCTTGATAAAGTCGGCCTGGCCGGTGTCGGCATGTCCGTCCTGGAAAACGGGACCATTCCGGAAATGGCTTTCGTCGCTTTCCAGTGCATGTTCGCCGTCATTACTCCGGCCCTGATTACAGGGGCCTTTGCGGAACGCATGAAGTTCCACGCTTTCGTCGTCTTCATCCTGCTCTGGGCCATCTTCATTTACAACCCCATGGCACACTGGGTCTGGGGCGGCGGCTTCCTGGCTAAACTCGGCGCCCTGGACTTCGCCGGCGGCCTGGTCATCCACATCCTCTCCGGTGTCTCTGGCTTGACGCTCTGCGTCCTCCTGGGCAAACGCTATGGCTATGGGAAAATCCCCATGGTTCCGCATAACCTGCCCATGACCGTCCTCGGTGCGGCTCTCCTCTGGTTCGGCTGGTTCGGTTTCAATGCCGGCAGTGCACTTGGCGCAAACGCCTGGCTGCCAGCGCCTTCATCGCTTCGCAGGCTGCCGCTGCGGCAGCTACCGTCACCTGGGTTGCCGTCGAATGGATTGTCCAGGGTAAACCGACCATCCTCGGTGCCGCTTCGGGCTGCATCGCCGGCTTAGTCGCCATCACACCGGCAGCTGGTTTCGTCGCTCCCCTTCCGGCCTTGATCATCGGCGCTATTGGCGGCGTCATCTGTTACTTCGCCGTCGCCGTCGTCAAAGCCAAACTCGGTTACGACGATTCCCTCGATGCCTTCGGCATCCACGGTATCGGCGGTACGTGGGGTTCCATCGCTACGGGCATCTGGGCTACGACAGAAGTCAACCCGGCCGGTGCTAACGGCTTATTCTACGGCAGCTCCGATCTGCTCGTCGCTCAGATTATTTCTACCGTCGTCGCTTACGCCTTGGCCATTGTCGGCACATTCATCCTCTTCAAAATCATCAGCTTCTTCATGACTGTCCGCACAGATAAGAATGAAGAAATCACAGGTCTCGATATTGGCGAACACGGCGAACGGGGTTATAATTATGCTATCATGTCCGGCAGCCCCTTCGGCGAAACGCGACGACGCCGCTCGGCAATGCAGCTTTAGACAATGCCGCCGTCAACAGCGCAGGCATTAACGGTCGTAACTTATAGAGGTGATACGAATGGAAGAACATCCGATTACAAAAGTAGAAATCATCACTCGTCCTAGTAAATTGGAAGAGCTCAAAGAAGCCCTGAACAACATCGGTGTCATGGGCATGACCGTCAGCCAGGTCTTCGGCTGTGGCCTCCAGAAAGCTACGTCGAAGTCTACCGTGGCCAGCGGTACAACATCAATCTCCTGCCAGGCATCAAAGTCGAAACGGTCGTCTGTGAAGTCCCGGTCGACAAAGTCGTCGAAGTGGCTGAGAAAATCTGCAAAACAGGCAAACCGGGCGATGGCAAGATTTTCATCTACCGCCTGGACGATGCCGTCCGCATCCGTACTGGTGACCGTGGCCCTGTGGCATTATGGACGAAAAGTAAGTGTATAAAAGGGGATTCGCATGATGATATAAGGTTTCATGCGAATCCCCTCTTTTGTTATTAAGGGGCTAACAACTTATCATTTTTGCGCTATAATAGCGTCATGAAAGAAAAATCCACTGCAATTTGCTCGCAAGAGGAGGAATTCAACTTATGGTAAAAATCGGCAAGGTTGCCCTCGACAATGGCATGCCTAAAATCTGTGTTCCCCTTGTCGGTCATTCTACGGATGAACTCGTCCAAGAATGCCGCTATCTCCAAGACAAGATCTATGACGTCGTCGAACTGCGCATCGATTTCCTGAAAGACGTCACATCCCTCGACGCTGTCGGTGATGCCTTAGCCGCTGTCCGCCAGGAATTACCTGACAGCGCAATCTTGTTCACGTTCCGCACTAAAGAAGAAGGCGGCGAAATGGAAGTTCCTGAAAGCTACTACTTCGATCTCATCGATTATGCTGTCAAAAGCGGTAAAATCGATGCCATCGACGTCGAATACTTCCGCGACCGCGCCAGCATAAAAAAAAGTCCTGACCATCGCAAAAGAACACGGTGTCACAGTCATCATGAGCAACCACGACTTCGACAAGACACCGTCTTTCGATGAAATCACGGGCCGTCTCATTGGCATGAAGAAACTCGGCGCTGACGTCGCTAAACTGGCTTGTATGCCGAACTCGGCCAAAGACGTCCTGACCCTCCTGTCGGCAACGGAAGCCGTCAAATCCCAATATCCTGACGAACCACTCATTACCATGTCTATGGGCAAACTCGGCGCCATCAGCCGCATCAGCGGGGAAATCTTCGGCTCCGCCCTGACCTTTGGTTCGGCCAAAAAGGCCTCTGCTCCGGGCCAGCTGGAAGTCACGACATTGCAGCAAATCCTGCGTGCCTCCATTCCTGATCAGGATGCAGTTCACATAGGCAAAGGGCTTGCCTCAATGTCTTCATACGGAAGTAATGATAGGGTATCCGCAAAAAAGAGCCTCAAAGGGGACGATAATAATGGCAAAAGAAAAGCTGTGGACAGGCCCATTTTTATCCATGGGCAGCACGAATTTTTTTCAACTGATGACCCAATATATCTTAGTAACGACCTTACCGCTCTGTATTATCGATTCTTTCCAAGGAAGCGAAATAGAAGCAGGCCTAGCGATGACTTTTTTCCAAATCGGTACGAGTTTATTCCGCCCGGCAGCCGGGTATTTTGTCGATAAGGAAAATAAACGGCACTTGCTGCTTTTTGCGCTCATCGTCTTTCTCATCATCATCGGGGCTTTTAACGGGATTGAAAATGTAGCCGAAATCTATGGGCTGCGATTGCTCCACGGTATCATCTTCGCTTTGGCGACGACGACAGCGGCATCCATTGCCGTCCTGGTCATCCCCGCTTCGCGCCGCGGTGAAGGCATTGGATATTTTTCAGTGACGACGAATTTAGCATGGTCATTGCCCTTAGCCGGTCTGCTGTTATATAACGGTCTGGGTATGTCTGGCCTGTTTTTATCCTTGACAGCCCTGGCCATCCTGACCTTAGTCATTGCCGCTATAGTCCCGCTCCCAAAGGCAGTCGTAAAGCCAGTACCCCGTACACATGACGAGCCGATATGGTCCCATATCGTAGAAAAAAAGTCGCTGCCTGCATCCCTGCTAGGAGGACTGGTCTTCTTCGCTTACGGCGGTATCCTCACTTTTATTCCCTTATACGCCGCATCCCTACATCTGTCGGACAGCACAGGACTTTTCTTCGCAATCTTCGCACTGGTCATCGTCCTCAGCCGTCCTGTCGTCGGCAATGTCTTTGACCGAATGGGAGCCAGCGCCATTGTGTACCCTGGCTTCATCATCTTTATGGCCGGCTTCATTGTCTTCAGCCAGGTAACATCTCAGGTCACGCTCCTCATTGCCGCGGCAATCCTCGGCCTCGGCTTCGGCGCCTTGAGCCCAGCTTCCAGACCTTGGCCATCCAAAGTGTCCCGGCCGAACGCGCCGGTGCCGCTACGGCGACGTACTTTTGGTTCCTTGACATCTTCGTCGGACTGGCGGCCATGTTGCTCGGCTTTGTAGCCAAGCTCTTCGGATACATGCTGTTATACGGTGGAATCTGTACGGCCGTTACGGCTGCAGCTATGATATTATATTATTTTCTTTTTACTCGCTCCGCCCAGCGAACCTAACCTCGCCTTCCCAAGACACATAGCCCATACGGGACTTCCGATTCTTAACGAAAAAGCTGCCGCATTAAGCTAAAAACACTTAATGCAGCAGCTTTTTAGTCTATCTCTTTTATGAGTTTTTCAAAATCATCAAGAACCGCTTCCATTGGCTTATTATTGGGGATGCAGTAATCAGCGGCATTGCGGTAAAGGTCAATGCGTTCGTCGTAGAGGTCGTAGACTTTCTGTTTGCCGTCTTTCAGCAAAGGCCGTGTCGATACGTCGACGTCACTGACAATGTCATCAGGGGAACGGTCGAGAAAAAAGACCGTTCCGGTTTTCTTGAAGATGTCCATGTTTTCCGAGCGCTTGACGACGCCGCCACCGCAGGCTACGACGATACCCGATTTATGGGCCAGGAACTGGCTGGCCCGGACTTCGGCGTCGCGGAAGCAGTCTTCACTGCTGGCGAAGAGTTCCGGAATGGTCTTGCCTTCCTGTTCGACAATGACATCATCGGCGTCGTAAAAATCACGGCCTAAGCGTTTCGCCAAAGCTTTCCCTAACGTACTCTTACCGCATCCGGCATGCCGATGAGGATGATGTTCTGTTTATTATTCATAATAATGTTCCATCTCCTTGGCGATTTGTTCAATCACAGACGAATCGATGGTCCGGCCCATCCAGATTTCTTCTGAGCCGATGGCCTGAGCGACGAGCATGTACATACCGTTTAGGGTCTTGGCGCCATGACGGCGGGCTGCCTGCAAAAGCGGTGTATTTTTCGGGTTATAAACGATATCGACGACAGCCGGGAAAGCGGCGATAATCCGTTCCGATACGGGACAGCCATTGACATCGGGGAACATGCCGACAGGCGTACAGTTGACCAGGACGTCACCGCCTTGGGAGTGTTCCAAATCCTGGTAATCGATGGTGTCGGCGCCAATCCGTTGAATAAAGGCATCGAATTCCGTCTTCGAGTGAGGATGACGGGATACGACGGTAATCGACTGGGCCCCGGCATCCGATAAGTATTGGATGATGGCGCGGGCGGCGCCGCCGGAACCGAGGACGACACAATCCTTAGTCTTCACACCGATACCGGCATGGTCCAGAGAACGGCCAAATCCGCTGTAATCCGTATTATAGCCAAAAATCCCGTTATCCGTAAAATGGAGCGTATTGACGGCTCCGATGATGCGGGCTTCGCGGGAAATTTCCGTCAAGTATGGCATGACGTCGAGTTTATAGGGAATGGTGACATTCGCTCCTGTGTACCCTTCGTCGCGCAGGCGCTGAAGTTCATTAGGGATATCATTGCGATCCATTTCCAGGACGCCGTACTGATGCTGTCCTTCAACTTGTAAGATTCTGAATAATTTTTCATGGATTGCCGGGGATGCCGTATGCCCCAACTTAGCCCCGATAACGCCTAATTTCATCTACATTCCCTCCTTGATCGGATACGTAATTCCCTAAGATTTTAAAATAATTGCAGTGTTCTGCTAAATTGCGCAGGACTCGGGCCGTAGCCGGATTGCGCAGGTTACCCATGACATCGATGTGGAAGAAATATTCAAAGGGCCGTCCCTTGAGAGGCCGCGATTCCAAATGAGTCATGTTCATGCCGTTATAGAAGAAGTATCCCAAGACGTGGTACAGAGCGCCTGGCCGGTGCTGTGTCGTCAGGACCAAGGTAATCTTATCGGCTTCGGGAGACTGTTCCATATCGGCGGCGATGATGAAGAACCGCGTGTAATTCATGGTATTATCATTGATGTGTTCCACCAGGACATCGAGGCCGTACATATCGGCTGCTGTCTTGTTGGCAATGGCCGCAATATGAGGGTCCCCCATTTTTTGAACCTGTTCGGCACTCTGGGAGGTGCTGAAATACGGGTGGAGCTGCCATTCGCTATGGTGCTTGAGGTAACTCCGGCACTGGTTCAGGCCCTGAGGATGGGAATAGACTTCGCGAATGTCTTCGAGCTTCGCCCCTGGCAAGGTCAGCAGGCAGTGTTCGACTTTGACGTATTTCTCACCGACGACGCAGCAGTCGTAGCGGTGGATGAGGTCGTATACGTCCGTAATACCGCCAGTCGATGAATTTTCGATGGGCAAGACGCCGTAGCGGGCCTGACGGGTAGCGACGGCTTGGACGACGTCTTCAAAATGCGAGCCATACGTAGGCAAAATATTCTTGCCGGCAAAATAGGTCTTCATGGCTTCATAGGTATAGGAGCCGGGCTGGCCGAAGCAGGCGATGTTCAACGGCATATCTTCAGAAGCATCCATTACCAGCACCGTCCTTTCTCGGACAAGCAGACGTCGAGGATGGCCCAGGCAGCGGCTGCTTCGACGACGGGAATGGCCCGCTGGACGATACAGGATCATGGCGGCCTTTGATGACGAGGTCGCAATTTTCCTTCGTATCCGTATCGATAGTTGCCTGCTTCTGGCTAATCGACGCCGTCGGCTTAATGGCCAGGCGGAAGACGACGGGCATGCCATTAGTGATACCGCCGTTGATGCCGCCATTGTGATTGGTCCGGGTCTTGACGACATCGCCATCGTAATAAAAGGCATCATTGGCCTGAGATCCGCGGAGTTCTGCCAGGGAAAAGCCGTCGCCGAATTCAATGCCTTTGACGGCTGGGACGGAAAACATCATGTGGCTGACTTGACTTTCGACGGAGTCAAAAAATGGGTCGCCTATGCCAGCAGGAAGGCCGGTCACCATACATTCGATGACGCCGCCGACAGAATCGAGGTCGTTCTTAGCGGCCAAGATTTTTTCTTCCATCGGACCTGCTTGGGCCTTATCGAGGACGGGCAACGTTTCCTTTTTTAAGGCCTGCAAAGTTTCTGCTGTTTCCCCGATAGCCTTGAAAGGTTTATCGGCTATGCCGGCCAGTCGAAAGATATGAGAACCAACGGTGATCCCGTGACGGGCCAGGATTTGAGACGCGACAGCCCCGGCAAAGACCAGAGGTGCCGTCAGGCGGCCCGAGAAATGACCGCCGCCGCGGTAGTCATTGAAGCCGCCATAGCGTATCTTACCGGAGTAATCGGCATGACCAGGCCGCATAAGATGCCGCAGCTGGTCGTAATCACGGGAATGTTGGTCACTGTTGCGGATGATGGCACACAGGGGCGTCCCCGTCGTATAGCCGTTGAAAAAGCCGCTTTGGACTTCAAAGGCATCTTTTTCTGAGCGAGCTGTCGACATTTGATTCTTTCCCGGTGCCCGCCGGGCCATTTCTGCCCGGACAGCGTCCCAGTCGATGGCTTCGCCTGACGGCAGCCCGTCGAGGACGGCGCCAATAGAAAGGCCATGGGATTCGCCAAAAATCGTCAGGCCAATCGTCTTTCCAAAGGTATTCATATTACTCCTCCTCCTTTTGGATGAGGCCCCCTAAGGCCTGGAAATCCTGCCAGAATTCCGGATACGATTTGCGGACACATTCAGCGCCTTCAATGCGCAGCGGCTGGCTGCAGCGCTGGGATGCGACGGCCAGGGCCATGGCGATGCGGTGGTCATTCCAACCGCTAACCGTACCGCCCGTAAAACTGCCGACGCCATGGATGATGAGGCTTCTGCTTCTTCTTCGACGTCGCCGCCGATTTTATTGAGTTCTGTGGCCATGGCGTGCAGACGGTCACATTCTTTGAGCCGGACCCGGCCGGCATGGATAATGCGGGTAACGCCTTTGGCACAGGATGCCAGGACGGTCAGGACCGGAACCAAGTCCGGGCATCTTCGACGTCAATGACCCGTCCAGCCAATTCCGACGGGCTGGACGTCAATGCTGTCTTGCCTTCGACCTGGCCGCCCATGTCGCGGATAAAGGAGACAATGACTTCATCGCCCTGAGAAGACTGCGACCGCAGGCCCGTGCAACAGATGGCCCGGCCCAGACTGCCGGCAGAGAGCCAGAAAGCGGCTTGCGAATAATCGCCTTCGACGACGTAAGTCCCGGGCCGATAGTGCTGATTGCCAGGAATCCGGTAGAAGCCATCCTGTTCTTTCTCAATGACGATGCCGTGCTGGCGCAGGCAGTCAAGGGTCATGTCGACATAGCTGGCCGATTCCAGCGGTGTCGTACTGCGCAGGACCGAGTCGCCATCGAGGAGGGGCAAGGTCATGAGCAGGCCCGTAAAGAACTGGGAACTGACGTCGCCGGCCAGAGAATACGTTCCAGGCTGCAAAGTCCCGGACACGGTCAGGGGCAGGGCGCCTTCGGTCGTTTCATAAGCCACGCCCTTTTCATCGAAGAGTTCATAATACGGTGTCAGCGGCCGTTTGGCCAGACGGCCCTGGCCGGAAAAAGTCACTTCATTGCCGCTGAAGATGGCCACGGGGATGAGGAAGCGCAACGTCGACCCCGATTCATTGGCACTGACTGCGATAGGTCCATCCTGTCTCTTCAGACCGCCTCTGATGCGGTAAGCCGCCCGGCCGGGATGAGACGACATGACCGGCGTAATATCGGCCCCCAAAGCCCGTAGAATGTCGCACGTCGCTTCAATGTCCTGGGACAAGGAAATGTTGTCAACCAGGCTTTCTCCTTCTGCCAGGGCGGCGCAGATGAGGTCGCGGTGGCCGATGCTTTTGGAAGATGGCGCTTCTACTGTCCCTTGTAAGGTATGTGGGGTAATAATGACATTCATTAAGCGTCCTTCTTTCGGATATATTTCGGCAGGTCTTCCGCAGCCAGTGGCAACAGGCGGGCCTTGCCGATTTCTTCGATAATGACTAAAGTAATATGATTGCCACGCATCTTCTTATCATTGCTGATGTAAGGAATGAGGTCTTCTGCCGACGCATCGACATCGGTCGGCAAGCCGTACTGTTGATAACCTTGCGCAGCCGCGCCGTTGTCCCGGCTTTCGTCAGCCCCATGGCTTCCGTGACGCCGGTCAGCATGGACATGCCGGCAGCGACGCCTTCGCCGTGCGTATAGTGGCCGAAGCCATAACAGCCTTCGATGGCATGGCCGATAGTATGGCCGAAGTTCAGCATCATGCGTTCGCCCATATCGAAGACATCGTGTTCAACGATATCGGCCTTGCTCTGACAGCAGCGTTCGATGATTTCTTCCCAATGATCAAAAATGGATTGGTCATCGAGCTTTTCCAGGAGTTCAAAGAGAGCCAGGTCGCGGATGCAGCCGTATTTGATGACTTCGCCCATGCCGTCGTGGATGAAGCGCTTGGGAAGGGTCGATAACAACGCCGGGTCGATGAGGACCCCTTTAGGCTGATAGAAGTTACCAGCCTGATTCTTACCGCTAGGAAGGTCGATGGCGACTTTGCCGCCGACGCTGCTATCGACTTGGGAAATAATCGTCGTCGGAATCTGGATGAAGGGAACGCCGCGCAAGAAAGTCGCTGCTGCGAAGCCGCCGAGATCGCCAGTGACACCGCCGCCGAAAGTCAAGATACAATCGCTGCGGGTAATGCCGGCGTCAGAAAGCTGCTGATAGAGGTCGAGGAGGGTCGCTGCGCATTTATGTTCTTCCCCGGCCGGGAAAACCAGGCGGTGGACGCGGAAGCCAGCGCCGGTCAGGGCCGTTTCCAATCGCTGCCCGTAGAGGGCATCGACGTTCGAATCGGTAATGACGGCCAGGGTCTGCGATTTCGTCAAATTGCGGATATAATCGCCAACCCGGTTGAGAAGACCATTTTCAATATGAATATCATAAGAATCTTTTCCTAATTCAACGTGAATGTGTTTCATGAACTAATTCCCTTCTCCGCATGGCAGCTTGCTGTAAAAAACGGGTCATTCCCTTCGTATCTTCTTCGGCGAGCATCGTCGAGAAAGATTGCAAGGCAGCGCTGAAGCGGTCTATTTCATATAAGAGGTTGTCTTTATTGGATAAGAACAGTTTCGTCCACAGCGGGGCGTTGATGTCGGCGACCCGTGTCCCGTCGCGGAAGCTGCCGGCTACAAAATACTTGGTCAGCGTATTCATGGATTCGCTGTTGACCAGAGCCGTCGCTAAGACGTGAGGCAGGCTGCTGGTGTAGGCAATGAACCGGTCGTGGTCTTCGGGCGTCACGCGGACGACATGAGAGCAGCCCAGAGCCATAGCCATGTTCTTCACAGCCAGGATATGGTCTTCGTCATTGCCTTCCATGGGGACGAGGATGTAATTGGCGCCGTTGAAGATATCGGCACTAGCATGGCATATCCCCGACCTTCGCGGCCGGCCATAGGGTGACCCGGTACGAAATCGACACCTTCCGGCAGCAGGGCCGCAATGGCTGTCGCCGTATCACCTTTGATGCCGGCTACGTCCGTCAAGATCGTTCCCGGCGTGAAGAAGGCTTTGTTCTCTGCCAGGAACCGTATCATCACATCGGCAGCCGTACAGAAGATGACCAGATCTGCCTGTTTCAAGCTTCCGTCCCTGCCATATAGATATCATCGACCATGCCTTCCTGCTTGGCCTGCTGCAGGGCCTTTTCGTCAGGATCGACGGCGATGATATGGTCGACGCCGAGGCGCCGCAGGCCGCGGGCATAAGAGCCGCCGATGAGCCCCAATCCGACGATAGCTACCGTCTGCTTCGTATTAAAACCACTAGCTTCCTTACCCATGATAGTCTCCCCCTCTGTATCCCTTATATTTCCCGACCGACGACAGGAGCCAGTTTGCGGAGCGAATCCATGAGATCTGCGAACATAGCCGGCGTAATCGACTGTGCCCCATCGCACCAAGCTTTATCCGGGTTGTTGTGGACTTCGATCATCAAGCCGTCGGCACCGGCTGCTACAGCGGCTTTGGCCAGGTCGGCTACCATCCAGCGCTTGCCCGTAGCGTGGCTGGGATCGACGACGATCGGCAGGTGGCTCTGGCGTTTGACGGCCAGGACGGCGCTCAAGTCGAGGGTGTTACGGGTGTACGTTTCAAAAGTACGGATGCCCCGTTCGCAGAGGATGACGTTGTGGTTGCCTTCAGCCATGATGTATTCTGCCGACATGAGCCATTCTTCGATAGTCGCGCTCAGGCCCCGCTTGAGGAGGACCGGCTTGTGCGTCTTGCCGACGGCTTTGAGGAGTTCGAAGTTCTGCATGTTCCGGGCCCCGATCTGGATGATGTCGACGCCATCTTCGAGGAAGACCGGCAATTTATCGGCCGACATGATTTCCGTAATGACCGGGAGTTTAGCTTTGCGGCCGGCATCGCGGAGCATATCCAGGCCTTTATTGCCTAAGCCCTGGAAGGAGTACGGAGAAGTACGCGGCTTGAAGGCGCCGCCGCGAAGGATGTTGGCGCCGGCTTTGGCGACGTCACAGGCAACGCCTTCGATCTGATCCGGCGTTTCGATGGAGCAGGGACCGGCGATGACAGCCAGCTTCTTGCCGCCGATGGTGACGTCTCCATTGCCGATGGGAATGACCGAATCCTGGGGATGGAAAGCCCGGCTAGCCCGTTTGTACGGCACTTCGACGCGCATGACCTTGTCGACACATTCGTAACCCTGGATCTGTTCGACATCGATGACGTCCGTATTGCCGACGAGGCCCATGACGGTCTGACGGGCGCCTTTACTGATATCGACCTGGAGCCCCTTGGATTTAATGTGGTCAATTAACTGCTTCGCTTCTTCCTTCGGTGTGTTGGCTTTCAATACAATAATCATAACTCGTTTTCCTCCATTTCAGTAATAAAAAAAGCAGGCCCACATGAGCCTGCTCCTAAGATTCTCAGTTATCACCTTTTCCGCGCGTCTTCCTTAGGCGGCCGCAGCCGTCTTCAGAAAAGGTGGAAGTCTTCTCATGCTTACATCATCTTTATGGAATTTGTCGTAGCCAAAATAGCCAGCGCTAAAATACAGATAGCCCCAGCTAAAATAAGTAAAGACGTATTCAGTTACGTGATGTAAGAATGACGTATTCATAGGAATCTCCTTGTACAACTTTTTAAAATTCGTTGTCGTCATTGTATACCTCAGGGAGAATATTGTCAAGACAAAAAGCAGGGATTCTCTGTATATATATGAGAATCCCCATGGACAATCGTTTTACCAGTAAATATATTGTATACTATTTTCGCATATATCCCATGCATTTTACCAGGAAGGTGGAATCGCTGTCGTGACGACGCGGAACGAATAGCCTTGATCCTTCAGGAGATGGATGATGTCCGGCAGGGCATCGACGGTGGCACCATGACCATAGGCATCGTGCATGAGGATGACCAGGTGGCGATGGAGATAAGGCCGCAGTTGCAGCTGCTGCTTGATGTTTTCCACTTCTTTATCGGCCGTCTTGCCCGTCCCGTCGGCATCGCCAGTCAGAGCATTCCAGCCGACTTCGATGTATCCGATATCGTTGATGGCCGTCCAGAAATCCTTGGTGAAGTGGCCTTCCGTACCGCCAGGAGCCCGGGAAATGATGGGCCGGACGCCGAGTATCTTATAAATCTCTTCTTCCGTCTGCAAGAGTTCATCCGTATAGGCTTTGGGCGAAACGTATATTTTCTTATAATCATGCGTATACGAATGGACGCCGATGGCATTGCCGGACTGATAGATTTTCTTGACCACATCGGGATAACGGACGACATTCTGGCCGGTCAGGAAAAAGGTAGCATGAATGTTTTCTTTTTTCAGGATGTCCAAAATGCGCGACGTATTCTTATCGTTCGGGCCATCATCAAAGGTCAGATAGACGACCTTGTCGCCGTAATAATACTCCCGCGTCTTGCCATACGTCGTGGGCAGGCCTTTTTCCTGGCGCTGCCGGGTCGTATATTTATCATAGACAGGTTTATCATTATCGACAGGCGGCAAAGAAAAATCATCGCCGACAAAGGCACATCGGGCTTGCCGGACAGGACCTGCGGAACCGGGATATGCCGGGATTCAGCCGCCGCCAGGACGCGGTCGCGGTCAAAGTTCAGGAACAGCCCCAGCGAAGCCAGGAAGAACAGTAAGATACATCCCAAAAACAGTCTGCCTTTTTGTTTCATTTTTGCTTACATCCGTTTCTTTTTGACATTACCATAGTGGATATACTGGCGTATCGTACACGTTTCCCGATAGCATCGGCCAGGACGCTGGCCGTCAGGTCGAAGTCTTCCAAATCGTCGAGAAGGGCTTCGGTCATGCGGTGCTGAACGGCATTATAGCCCGTGCAGAAAAGGATCCGCGGGCAGCGCACGCCGCGGAACAAGCCGCGGGGATGCTTGATGAGCTTGGCCAGCATAGCCGGTGTAATGACAGCCCCGCAGGGACGGCCCATGATAGCCGCTGCCGTTTCGACGCCTTCGATTTTTTCATCGCTGATGACGTTGCCCAGCATCTGGAGGTTCAAGACACCGATGACAGTATCGCAGGAAGCCGGCAAGGGCACGTCGTCGGCCAAGGCGCTTTAAGCCACTTATTGCCGGCTGCATCGCCTTCGATAAGGATATACCAGGCAGGATGGCGCATCTTGATGTCATCGATGACCTTGGGCTGGAGCCCGATATAGCGGTCCTGGTCGTCGAGCCCGGCGAACCAGGCCGGGACGTGCCCGGCAGCAATGCGTTCAGCGCAGAATGATTCGCCTTTTTCCATGTCTTCCGTGCAGATGACGTCAAAGGGTTCGACATTGTCGACACGAGTGCTGTCCATCGGTACGATGCTGCTGACCATGATCGGCAGGTGACCGCCGTGGCCATAGGTTCCAAGGCGTTCCAATACAGTCGTCTTGCCGCCGGCCCCTACAATAGCCGTAATACCCGGTTTCAGCATACGCCGCCAACGATTATCTTCAAACATGAAAGTACCTCCTTTGGAAATTCACTTCTTCACAACATAACGATTATAGCCTTTCCAGGCCGATTTGATGAGGCTGCGGACCATTTCGATGGTCAGCGCCCGCCGTTCACTTTCAGAACAGGTCCCGAAGTTGCCGAAATCCAGCTCTTCACTGGCCAGATGGGCGACATTTTCTTTCACAGCCATGCCCTTTTCTGTCAGCTCTTCACTGGCCGAACGGGCAATCGCTGCCAGGCCGGGACGGCCGCCGACGACGATGCGCCACGAATCGTCCCGCATAGCTACGGCACCGACCAGGTACGGTTCATCGACAGGCAGCTTGCGATAAGCCTTATAGGCCGTATAGACCGCTTCCTTGGCAATGGAAATCCCCGTCACCAGCTCGCCCATAGGCGGACAGTGCAAGTAGTCATCGAGCTCATGCAGCCCTTGTCCTGGAGCTGTACATCGACGTGGAGGGACAAGAGGATCGGCAGCAGGACGGAAAAGGGCGCCTTGCTGGAAATGACACCGCCCAGGGTCCCATAGCGCTGGATATTCTTATCGGCAACGTCGCTGATAGCCTTGCTGATGGCTCCGCCAGCAAAATTCTGGATGGCCTGGGAAATCTTGATCTGCCACAGAGGCGTCATGGCCCCGATGACGATTTCATCGGCCCTTTCGTCAATATAAGTCAGGCCGCTTTCGACAAATCGACAGCCAGGTCATAATGGTCTTTTTTATATTTCAATCCCTGTGTCCCAGCTAAAAAGACGGCCGATGCAGCCTGCCGATAGGCAGCATAGGCCGCTGCCGGATTATCTGGGACAAGGGTCGTCGTACTGGTAATCACTAGCACTTACCCCTTTCCTTTTCATAGCGGGATTCCCGTACACGGATAATCGCCAAGGCCGACGTTCGGCCGGTCCTTATCCAGTAAAAAAAGAACCGCCACACTCATCTACGACGGCATCGATAAGGGCATCGACGCCGATGTCGCTGCACAAATCCATTTCTTCTTTATACAACAAAATAGGCATGAGCAATTCGACAGCCGTACCATCGGGCATCTTCACGCCGCCCAGCTGCCCCTCGAATTGGACGATGACCAGGCCGGATAGAGCCGTATCTGCAGCAAAGGGCTCATTGGCCTCCGTATTGGGCAGGAGAAAGCCATAAGCCATCCACATATCATGGACGTGAGGGAACCGTCCTAACTCCATGAGCAGCCAAATAGGCCAGGCCTGTTCATCAGCCAGGGAAAGGTCCCGGTCCTTGCGGAAAGGCCAGTCGGCCGGCAAGATGAGGCAGAGTTCGCTGTACCCTTCTTTCCCGGTCACAAATTCACCGGACGGATAGTGCATAGGCGCAGCACTCATGCCCATGGTATGAAGCAAATAAAAAGGTTCTTCAACGGTCGGGTACAGGAGTTCGACATCGACAGCCAGCGGCGTCCCATCCGGATCGTGAAAGACTTTCCACTGCCGGTGCGGAAAGAGGCTGTGGAAGTACTGCTGGACACAGCGCCCATAGCCTGGATGGACAGGCGTCATCTTTTCCGTGTCCATCAAGGAAAGAACCGCGGCCATGCCGGGGCTGTCCGGGTCAAAGAGCTCATAGAATCCCCTCCCTTTTCGTTCGATTCAGCTTCATTATATCATACTATAAGCGAAAAATG
>ENA-OQBT01000745-OQBT01000745.1-human-gut-metagenome-genome-assembly--contig:-NODE-745-length-17481-cov-3.942607_pt1 | contig 17481 bp, 20 predicted proteins | sample MGYA00242749_ERZ504557 | MGnify/ENA primary metagenome ERZ504557 (study PRJEB26092, sample SAMD00036243) | human gut metagenome | host: Homo sapiens | study: EMG produced TPA metagenomics assembly of... | reverse complement strand
ATACACTCATTCCTTCAACCTCTTTAAAGACGAGTGCTTGGCGAATGACTTGGATACTCGGTAAGAGGGCATTACAACGGCGGACAAAGCGAGAATATTCTAGGAAATTAGGAAATAAACTTTGAGCAAGTTGGTGCTTAGCTTTAAGCGTTTCACTAAAATGCAGTACGCCCCATAGGTAACAAGCGATAACTAAGCAATCTGATGTTGCGAGATGGACGTTCTTTCGGTTTTGAACCTCAAGGGGAACACTCGTTTGATAAAGCGTCTCAATGGTTGTCAGTAAATAAACAAAAACTTTTGGAAGTGTGCTATTATAAGTCATATAAGGCCCAGCGTACACATAACCCCCTAAAATCCATATAAGAGATTATATTATTGATTTATCGGTCTTTTTCTATCACTGAATCTTAGTAAAAAGCCTATCATTTTAAAAATGATAGCTTTTTACTTACCTTGATTTAATTCGCGAAGTTCTTCGGGTAAAGTAGTTAAATCAATTTTATATTCTCCTAACAAATTAATGTGTCTCCAAATTATAGGAGACGTATACTCTAAATACTTCGTTATTTCTGGTTCGCTATTTTTACAATAGTTATACGCTTGTTGCAAATATACAGTATTCCAAAGGCTTATCGCATTAATCAGGATATTCAAAGCACTTGCACTTTGAAGTTGCTTTTCAAAATCCTTCTCCATAAACTTTCCTCTCTGACCATTAAATAACTCCCTGGCTAAATCATTAATAAGTTCTCCACGATTTAGCATTTGTGTGATTACTTTTCGTAAATCTTCATTAATCGCATACTCCAACAAAAAAATAGTTTTCTCAATTTTTCCCAGTTCGCTCAATGCCTGGGCGACTTTATTTTTTCGAGCATAAGAACCAAGCTTATTTAAAATTATTTTAGCGCTAGTTTTTCTTGTTTGAATGGAATAAGCGATTTGTTTAATTTCATCGTAATGCTTTTCTATTAAGTTTAAATTGACAGCGCGCTTAATTAGAGGTTGCATTTTTTTATACTGATCAGGAGATTTTATTGTATATAAGTTCATTGAACCAATATCTCTAATTCGTGGTTCAAATTTGAATCCTAACAAGTGGAATAACGCGAATGCGGTGTCAGTATAAGCATTTGTATCAGAAAAATGTTCTTCAATATTTAATTCCGTATCATGTCCAATGGCACCATCAATAGCACTAGCAGCTTCTCGTTGATTTGTTGCGATCACTTCGACATAATGCGAAATATATTTATCTGCAGTATGACGATAGATAGTTGTCCCTTTTTTATTTCCATAATGAGGATTGAAATCCGAATGAATAGACGAAACTCCTAGCTGCATGCGAAGACCATCTGAGGAAGCCTTTGATCCATCACCCCAAAATTCACTAAAAGGACAAGTAATCTGCTTATTAATTAATACTGACTGTGCTCGTTTGAAAGACTCAGGAGACATACGCCATTGTTTAGCATTTGCCATTTGAGCGGAAGTAATATGCGTAGATTTTCCCATATCTTGAAAGCGAATGTTTAAGCCCATAGCCATTAATGTAGAAAATAATACTTCTAATTCCTCTTTATTTGCTGAGTCTTTGGTGGCCTCATGAATAAATTCGTCCATAAACCCCGTCCAGTTATTGACTTCAATAAGTAATTCGACAAGATTTACATCTGGTAACAGTTTGTACAATGATTTTTTGTAATATTCAGCTTCTTCAGGAGTATTTTTTCTTTTTTAGTAATAGTAAGTCTATCAAACGATTTTCCAAGTTTCTGATAAGCTTCTAGTCGTTCTTCTAAAACTTCAATTCTCGACGATAAATATTCTTTAAAAGTATCTGGAATTGTATGCGATCCCATCATGGCGTCTGAACTCACAAGATAATTATCTAATTCCTGGTGTAAGACGCTTTGAGGCTCGATAACTTCTCCTGATCGAAGTCGATCATTTAATTCAGTAGCAGCAACTAATTCAAAATAAGAACGATCAATTGTCCCATCTGGGTTTTTGACGAGAGATTGCCATGGCTTTTTAACAAAATTTAATTCAATATCTACAGGTATTTTCCGTTTGTTTTCTTTCTTCAATACAGTAATTAATCTGAGCGCATTAATTAAACCATCATCATCCATTCTAGGTGATTTAAAATCAAGTGTTTCTACTAGTCTTGGTAAGTATCCTCGAATATATTGAGCTTTATACTGTACTAAACCCATATAAGTTCTCTTTCTGGGACTAGCAATTAGAGCTGCTTGTTGTCCTTCTTCAATCAGCTCGTTCCAATCGAATGATTGTTTTAATTGGCGGGCTAAGTTTTGAAAATCATTATTACAAATTGCGTGATCCAGCATACTAACAACCTGAGAAAAGTGCTTTAACATGCGGTTAGATTGCTCGCCCGTTTTTTTATTTTCTTCGTTTTTCTTGTGTAACCCACTTCGTTTAATTGATTGTACAATTTTATTATGTACTTCAATTGCCAAATCAATTAGAGCTTTTCTATAACGAATTAAATAAACTACAAGCAAAGCATATCTTTTTGTTTCTTCAAATCTGCGTAGGTCAAAAGCATGATATCGTTCTGTTAATCTTGCTATCTGACTTAATCTCTTCTCATTGGTAAACGAAAATGTTAACTGCTCCAGTTTCAACTCTTTAATAACCGATATCCGGTCGCAAATTGATAGAATGGTATCTTTACTTGGTTTTCCACTAATATCTTGCAACCAGGCTAGTTTAGATTTTTTGGTATCCAAATTTACTACTAGTAAGCTTATTCTAATTTGTTCCTTTTGATTCTTCAGACAAAAGTTCAATTTTTTTTGTTAGAGATATTTTTCGTGATTCTGTCGAATAGTTGAAATCAAACGTTCGATCTCTGAAAGTTCTGGAAGTAAGATATGTTGTTCTCTTAATCGATAAATAGCTAAATTAATTAGAAAAAGTTCATCATTATTTTCTTGTATCGCTTCATTTAGAATATTTTTCAAATAATCCGATGCTTTTGAAGAATATAGGGAATAATTATAGTGTCTGCAAATTTTCTTTAAATGCACTAAGGGGGTATTTTTCTTACTTAAATAGTTATCTAAGTCTATAGTTGATATCTTTAGTTGGTCAGCAACGTACTCAACTAAAGATTTTGATACTTTATCAACCGAATTTAAAGAAATTCCTGGATATCGAGCAAGACACAACTGCAGACCGATTCCTAATCTGTTTTCAACACCTCTGTGAGAGAGAATAAACTTCACATCCGACCGTGAAAAGCTAAAATATCCCTGAACTCATCCTTTGATAGTTTATCTAAAGATAATAATGCTTCTTGCTGTGCCGATGAAGTCAGTTTATATGCGCCCAAATATTAAGCCTCCTTATTGGTAAGGTGATAAAATGTTGTTTCCTTTACTTTTTATTTTGACCATACCTTTGTTTATATCTCACGATTGTTGACTTATCCAATTCAAACAATCGAGCTGTTTCTGTATACGTATGAACTCTTAAGTAGTCCAGTATTTCTTTAATCTGTTGCGTTGTTTTCTTTGGTTTTCGACCATCTCGATAATTTGGGTTATGTTGTCTTTGATATTCTCTACCTTCTTGGGTTCTTTGAACAATCATATCTCGTTCAAATTGCGCAAAGGCTAAAAACATATTCAACATAAGGCTACCGTTGGGGGTCCTATCAATTCTTCCCATATTAAGAATATTTACAACAACATCCTTTTCTTGTAGCTCTGAAATTAATTCTGTTCCTTGCTGGACAGAACGCGAAAGTCTATCTAGTTTTGCGACAATTAATTCATCACCTTCTGAAAGAATAGAAAGCAATTCATCGAGTTTGGGGCGGTCACGTTTTGTTCCTGTGTATTTTTCACTATAAATTTTTTCTGCCCCAGCATTCTTTAACTGTTCTAATTGATTCGCTAAATCTTGCTCATTTGTTGAAACCCTTGCATAACCATATTTCATTGTACTTCACCTAGTTTTAAGATATCTTCTAATTTATTGTAATCTACAGTCTTACAAGATAAATCTATAAAATAATCCAGTTGCCATTGTTGTGTTTTTTCAGCTGTTTTATTTAAACTTTGTTCCCATAAAGGATAAACTCGTATTGCCATTTTTCCTTTAACTTGAGATGTTCTTAATATTTTTTGCTTTAATAACTCTGACTTCGGAAATACAAATAGTCCTTTGTGTTCATTATCAAACACATTAACAATTAAAAAATCAGGACTGTTTTTATAATCAAATGCTTTATTTTTATTGTTATTATCTTTCTCCCAGAAAACAACGAAATATCCCTTTTTAGTCGGTGTTTTCTTAGCAAGTCTATTACGAAAACTATATTGATTAATGCTAAAAGAAAAACTCTCATACTCACTATTTTGATGTTCTTCCTGATAATTATCAAAAGTACCCTTTAAAAACGGAATAAGCGTATTCTGTAATAGCTCCCCTGACTTTTTCATCATTAAAATTTCTCCAATCTTGAATTACCTTCATTATCAAACCAAAGGCTTTTAAAACGTTTGATCGTATTCCACTGATAACCCGTAGACTTAGCTATTCGTTTAAGACTCAATCCGTCAAGCATATATTCATATGCTAAAGTTTCTCTACTGTTTAAATCTTTTCGACTAAGATACTCTTTTTTACCATATTTCGCTCCTTTGATTCGCATATAATATTTGCACATCCACATGAGTTGATTTTATCACAATTTAATATCATATGCAAAACTGTTAAGTTATGCATACATATGAGTTTGTTTAATAAGATATTCTATAAACTCAAATGTGCGAAGAAACTAAAAAAGCCCTAAACGAGCGTTTATGAGGCTTACAAAGAATAGAAATATTGTTTGTTTATGGATTATATAACAAAAAATAAAGTTCAAATCTCTTATATGGATTTTAGGGGGTTATGTGTACGCTGGGCCTATAAGTCGTGCGCTTTCTAATGCTTAGTGGTTTAAGATTAGGATAGCACGACTTATTTATTTTCCAATGAAATTAACTAGCAATTCGGGTATGAATATATAATAAACTATTTTTTTAAACATGTACACGACAGATAGACGACAAAAGAACGACAATCTACCGACACAAAGGTAAAACAACAGTTTTGGAGTAAATAATAAAAGCAGTAATCATACTAAAAACTGCTGACGTTAAGTCAATTTTCAGACGGAAAAACATATACCGACCCTGATGGCTTTGAATTTGAACTTCCCCTGTGGGCAACAAATAAAAGTGCCGCTGAAAAATATTTCAAACAAGAAGGCTGGCACTATTATAAAAAGTCAGCCTTTTGTAAGGACTCCTTTGAAAAAATAAATAGTGGATACTTCGTCATTGACGGCTTCAATCAGTTTTATTGTCATGACCTGATTTGCGATACTCCAGACCCTCGTTTCTTGATGACCTTAGACCAGGCACGACCATTTGCTTCAGCAACTTATAATGATGAACTCGTTCGCTTTAAAAAGGCCTTCCCTATTATGTGTCAAATCCTGAGAGGAGAATGGAGAGTTGATGTTGTGGGACATTATAAATCCCACCCTGAAATGACTTTAACCTTTGCCGGCCCAAGGTTTTAATGAATATTTCAAAAGCCCTGTAAGTCTATGACTTACGGGGCTTTTTTTGTTATAATAATGTTTGTAGAGTTTATGAACGGTAGCCTGATTGGAGGTGGTGCTTATGATTATTTCGTGGGCAAACCCTCACAAAACATGAAAGGCGAAAATTTTTTGACTGTATTTCAGGCATTGAGTCTCATGATTGCTTTTGCGACCTTGATGATTCTTGTGATAAATACAAGTAATAAAAATGACCGTTCAGCTTAGCACGCAGTAGGCCATTTTGATGTATGTAGTGCTACCGTTCTTAAAACGGCTACATTAGAGCTTGTTAGTGCAAGCTCTTTTTTCTTTACCTTTATTTTATCACAACTTCTTTTTTTTTGTCACTTCCTCTATTTTAAAAAACTGCCTTCGGAGTTCCAAAAGGAAGGCAGCTCGATAGAAAGGAATATATTTTAGGGATATCTAAAATATAAAACGATTATAACACATTACTTAAAATGGACGCACAAAAATAATCAATAAAAAAAGGATACTCTGACGAATCGTGTTAAAAATCAGAATATCCTTTTTGCACTATGTTAAGGCTAATTAAAAACACTCTCATACTCTCATAAAGTTGCCATAATAGGTGCTTTTTTTGCTTTTGTAAACCTTTGAAAAACTAAAACCGCTTAACCATGCGTTTTATGTTGATTATAAGTTTCGGAAAAACAATAATTTTTTCGAAACTTATTATTTCTAGAGTGAAAATCATTAAATTCCCTTTTAAAAATTTTTTCTTTTTTATAATGAGAAATCTCTTTCAGTCAGAAGTAAATTTTACTATGGAGATTTTAAAATTAATGACTGAGATTTTTGATGGAAATATTTATTTAAAACTGAACTCAAAAATTATTTTCGAAAGATATTGTTCATTTTGTGTTTAGATATTTGATTGTAGTCCAATAAAATATAAATGAATCTTTATCAATATTTATAAAAAGGAGAAAATTAAAACAAAAAAACTGATCACAGCACATAATGATCAGTTTTTAGCGTCTGCGCTTAGATTAAGAAGAGCAGTTTTTGATTAGTACAGTAAAATAATACCATAGTTAACTACCAAAATCAATTTATGATAATTTTCTAAGCTTTTTTACTTAGATTTTATTTTTAATAAGTCACGTATCTCAATCAGAGTGTCCAATTCTTTATTTTGATTTTCTTGCTTTTCTTTCTCTTTATGTGGAATTAATCTGTTAACAAACTTTATTATTATGAAAACAACAAATGCAGTAATAACAAAGTTAATGGTATCATTTAAAAAGGCTCCATAAGTGAATTTTATTTTATCAATATAAAAGTAGAAGTTAGCCAAGGCTGTACTTTGAACAAACATTCCTATTAAGGCGTTAATGAGATTATTAACCAAAGAAGTTACTAATCCAGTAAATGCGGACCCAATAATTACCCCAACTGCTAAGTCTAATACATTTCCTCGTAGAATAAAATTTTTAAATTCTCTTAACATTATGATTTCCTCCGTACCCAAACTATTTTCTGATTTGTTTTTGTAGCTGTCTGATGTCCTTTTTGGTTTCATCTTGTACGCTATTGATCATCTTTTTTACATCATTAGCTTTTCGTCACACACTACAGTTGACATAGACCCATAAAAAACTTAAAAACCTTGCGATGTAAGATTGGCACGAAGAAGACCAATCTATAACCACAAGGCAAACGTATTCAAATTTTATTTAAGGCTAAAATTATAACAGATTTTAATTAAGGATCGTAATGTCATAGGACTTTTTAGAAGTATCTAGAGGTAAAACTTTCGTTACCTGTCGTTTATCTTCTAAAATATTACCTTCTTCAAGTGAAGTGGAAAGCCCACTCCAAGGTTCTAAGGCAATGAATGGACTTTTATTGGTTGTAGACCACAGAATCAAGTTTGGAAAATCATCAAAATCAACTCGAAGACCTTTACCAGACTTTCTCGAGCGAAGTGTCACGCTGCGAGATTTCAGTCGGTCAAGTGTAATGGCGTCATGAGAAAAAAGTGAGTAATCCAAATCAAGAGACTTTTGGTTTTCCAAAAATGGCGTCCGATCTTGTAAATCTAATAACCCTGTCTCAGGGAAACTCTTTGGTATCGAACAAGACTCAACCTCACTAAATTCAAGAGAATAGTCCTCATACTTTTCGCCTTCTACTAAAGGACAATTGAATGCTGGATGGGCTCCAATGAAGTAAGGCATCGTTTTTTCAGTTTCCAAGTTCGTTACCTGAAACTCGGTTCTAATGGATTTCCCATTTAAGGTATAAACAACTCTTAGTTCAAACTGATAAAGGTAATTATCAAGCATCTCAGCATTTGGTTTAATACTGAAAGTCACGCTATTTTCATTAACTTCTTCAAGAGTAAATTCTTCTTTTCGAACAAAACCATGTCTACGAATTAGACCTGTAAAAAAAGGTCTTTCTTGAGTCTATAAATAGCCCAATCATTACGTAAACTACCACAGATAGGAAATAGAATTGGTGCCTGTCCATTCCAATACTCTGGATCAGCTTGCCAGAGATATTCTAACCCATCTTTGTCTTTAATCGAAGTCAGTTGACCACCAAGTGTTTTAAACTGAACCGTAAGATACTCGTTTTTTAATTCGATAGTCACAGTCAATTCCTTTCTTTTTGTTATTGGAAAGGCAAATAATCTACCTCGAAGTGAACAGTCTCACATATTGCTACATCGAGTAATTGTAAAACTTCCCATTCAAATTCGGATAATGCTAAATCAGAATGGCAAATCCATTCTTTTCCAGGTGAAACATACCAGTTACTACATTTTGTAGTGAGGTAGCTTCAAGCTCAGGAATTATAGGACAATCTTCGAAATTAATAATATATACCTTTTCAAAGCCTGATCTAAAAATCAGATAACAAATTATTACATTCTCAGCTGATATTACTCTATCACTTGAGTTTCTGCTAATTTCTTATACCAATGTGCTGATTTCTTAGGATAGCGTTCTTGCGTATCAAAGTCTACATAGAACAATCCATACCGTTTTTCATAACCATTTGACCATGAGAAAACGTCCATAAGTGACCAAATGAAGTAACCTTTAACATTTGCACCATCCGCAATCGCGTCTGATAAAACTTCCAAGTGTTGCTTCACGTAATCAATACGACCATCATCATAAACAGTATTATCTACAAACTCATCTTTGTATCCGAGACCGTTTTCAGTGATGTAAATCTTCTTGTAATTCGGATAATCATTTTTCACTCGCATGATTTGGTCATACAAGCCTTCAGGATAAATAATCCAATCCCAGTCTGTGCGCGGAACATAGTCAGGAGCTACTCGACGACCAACACCCTTAATTTGGTACTTAGAGCTTCCTTTTTCACCCTTACCATTGTGAATGATTTCAGTCTCACCATCAAAAGCTTGCATCCAATCACTCATGTAATAGTTGATACCAAGGAAATCATTCAAATCTTTAGCTGCGTCAAGAGCTTGGAAGTCTTCATCACGAAGATCAAGTTCTCCACCATTCTCAGCTAGGATATGGTTGACACCTTCCATTGTTTTATCTGAATAGTGCCCAAGATAGGTTGCATCCAAGATAAATTTGTTATGGATGATGTCTTCAAGTTCAGCAGCACGAACATCTGCTGGATTTTCCGGATCATAAGGGTATTTAGTTGGTAAAGCATGAACAACACCAATTTCACCTTTATAACCTTTATCCTTATACAATTTTACAGCACGTGCATGAGAGACCATCATGTTGTGGTGTGATTGGAAGACTTTGGCAAGATCATATTTAATGCCTGGAGGGAATTTACCAACCAAGTATTGACCATCACCAATTGGGCCAATTTCATTGAAAGTTGTCCAGTAGTTTACTTCTGGAAACTCTTCAAAACAGAAAGCGGCATAATCTATAAAGTGTTCTATATTTTCGCGGTTTAAGAAATCTCCATTTGAATGAAGAGCTTCTGGTGTGTCAAAATGATGCAAAGTCACAAATGGTTCAACATGACGCTTGTGGCATTCAGCAAATAGTTTATGGTAGAATTCAACACCTTTTTCATTTACTTCACCGTAACCGTTGGGAAAATACGAGACCAGGCAATAGAAATACGAATACCATTAACACCATATTCTTCAGCTAATTCTAAATCAACTGGGTATTTATGGTAAAAATCACTTGCAGGTTCTGCTGTATACCAATAATTGTCTGCAAGATACTTATCCCATGCTACTGGGCCCTTACCATCTGTGTGAGTTGCACCTTCTGCTTGATAAGCAGCTGTAGCACCACCAAAAATAAAATCTTTAGGAAGTGTTTTAGTCATAAGTGTAAGTCCTTTCAAAAAAAGCATTTGAGACGAGATTCTGTGTTCTGAAAACCAAGGAAATGGAATGAGTGATCTCGTCTCAAATAACTTTTACAAATTTATTAATCAAACTGTTGTTGAACAAATGCAAGAGCACCTTTTCCGTCACGTGTCAATTTGATATATTGAGCTCCTTCAGTTTTTACAAGTTTAATGCCCAATTTATCTGTTTCAGCCTTCATATCATCGAAGTTTGAAGCGACCTGTGGAGCCAAGATTACCAAGTCAAACTCTGGCAACATTTCACGGTGAGCACCGTAACCACCCGCTGCCGCCTTGACTGGAACATTGTATTCTGCTGCTGCTTTGTTCAAGGCATTGGCAAGCAAGCCACTTGTACCTCCACCTGCACAAAGAACAAGGACATTAGTTTCTTTTGTGATATTATTGTTTGCTGCTACATCTTCTTTAGCAACGCCTGCTTTTCCAAGAACGGCATCTGCTTTAGCAGTATTGAAGTTTGCAGCTACTTTTTCTTTAAGAGCATCGTTTGTTTTACCAGAACGTTCTTCTTCAAGAATTTGTTCATCATATACCTTAACAAATGGGTAATAAATGATAGTATCAACAACTACCAAGAGTCCGGCTAAGATAAATGATAGAACTTGGAAGTTAGTACCGAGTACAATTCCCAACGGACCAGGAGTAACCCATGGAAGGTTGGCAGAGAATGAGTTCATGTTCAATGTGTCAACAAAGAATTTAAAGATCCAAACGTTGACAATCGGAGTGAAAATGAACGGTACAAAGAAAATCGGATTCAATACGATTGGTGCACCAAATAAGATTGGCTCATTAACCCCAAAGAATGTTGGAACAACTGAGGCACGTCCGATGGCACGGTTACGATCTGATTTACAAATCCACATGAACAAGAATGGAACAATCAATGTAGCTCCTGTTCCACCCATGGTAGCAATAAACATTTGAGTACCAGAAGTGATAACTTTATCTGCATGTTGTCCAGCTTGGATAAGATGCAAGTTGACATCGATATTGGCATAAGTGATAGCAGCGATTGCTGGTTCGACAATTGAAGGACCGTGAATACCAACAAACCAGAAGAAGGCATAAGCACCAAAGATAAGTGTAATTCCAAGGTAACCATCTGCAGCTGAGAAAAGAGGAGCAATAAGGGTACCGATTGATTCTGCAACAGTTACACCAAGAGTTCCCTTAACAAGGAGTTCAAGTCCATATAGGAGAACAACTGAGACGGTGAACGGAATCAAGTCCTTAAATACTTGAGAGATATTTGGTGGAACATCTTCAGGCATACGAATGGTAACATTATTTTTTACACAGACTTTATAAACATTAACTGTCACAAAGGCTGCGATAAATGCTGTCAAAAGGCCTTTTGTTCCCATGAAGCTGTCAAGAAGCCTCCTTCTTTTGCAGGCTCAGCTGCCATCAAAAGGAACCCTACCATAGACGCTAGCATCGTAGATAAGAAGTTAATCTGATTGGTCGCAGGTAGGTCCCGGTTCTTTGAGTCCGTCAAAGCTTTAGCGGTAGTACCACCAACAAAGAATGCTAGGATACCCATCGAATAGCTATAAGGAGTCATCAAGAAGGTTTCAATGTCTTTTGACCAGTGGAATCCCCAAGCATTTGGGACATAGGCAATAAGGATAAAGATAGATGAGAAAAGGATGACTGGCATACCAGCAATAAATCCATCACGAATAGCACGAAGATAGATGTTTCGAGAGATTTTCTCAAAGAATGGTTTCCCTTTCTCAATAAGTTCAATGAGTTTATGCATTAATTACTTTGCTCCTCTTTTATAAAGTTCGATGAGGTGATGAATCACATCTTTTAATAAGATCGTAGTCATCAAGTGATCCTGACCATGCATCATAGTAACACTGTATGGAAGTTCCTCTCCAGAAGCTTCTCGAGCCAACATACCTGTCTGAGAACTGTGAGCCTCTGCAATACAGCTTCCTGCTTCTACTACAAGACTATCTGCCTTAGCGAAATCACCATTTTCAGCCGCTTTAAGCGCTTCTAAAAGCTTAGAGCGAGCATCTCCAGCATAAGCAACAATTTCAAACCCTAAGAGAGTCATCTCTTCTCTGTTCACACCAATATCCTCCGTTTTATGTTTTTACTATACTTTATCAGTCCATGGACTAGCTGTTTTAACAAGAACTTTGTTAAGTTCATCAATATTTTCGAATCCAGTAGTACGCAACCATTCACGTGCTGCTTTTTCACCTTCTTTGATGTAAGGTTCTACAGATCCTGCCCAAGTAGCACGTCCACAAAGCACCCCATTAAACTTGGCACCTGAGTCGTGAGCAAATTGCAATGTTTCTTGGAACAATTTAGCAGATACACCTGCACTTAGGTAGATGTATGGAAGGTTAGTCGCTTCTTCTTGTGCTTTAAAGAAGTCAGCAGCTTCAGCTTTACTGTAAACCACTTCACCATCAGCAAAACCTTCGACATATTTAACGTTAACTGGTACTTCTACTTTAAGAACATCAATGTTAAAGCGTGGATCAGAGAAAACTTTCATGCTTCAATAACTTTGCGAGGTTTCACTTTTGCATATTCAACGGAACCTGCATCTGAGATTTCTTCATCATAAGCAAGGATTTCCAAGAAGAAAGGAATATCTTCAGCGACACATTCAGAACCAACACGTTCAATATAAGCTTGTTTTTGTTGGTTAAGTTCATCTGAGCTGTCTACATCATAGTAAAGCAAGAACTTAACGGCATCAGCGCCTTGCTCTTTGATACGCTTTGCAGACCAAACATCCAAGCAGTCAGGCAAACGTTTTGTACTTGATGTATCATAACCTGTTTTTTCATAGGCAAGAAGAAGACCTGCTTCTTTATCCAATGCTTTTGTTGCTGGAAGTCCATATTCAGGGTCAAGCAACATTGAAGAAGCGTATTTTGTAAGTTCATCAGCAACCAAAACCTTTAGTTCTTCCATTTGAGCTACAGTTGGTTCTGTATCTTGATACTGTGCCATCAAACGTTTCAAAGCACCACGTTGGTCAAATGCCAAAGCTGAGATAAAACCGTTTTTATCTGAAAGTTTTTCCAAAGATTTGCGTTTCTGTTCTGTAAGTACCATTTTTATACCTCTTTTACTCCAATTTGTGAGTTTAGTGTTTCGTAATTAGTCATATTCACATGCCCTGTCATTGTTTCTTGAGCATTTAACATACCCAATGTCATCGCATGTTTTAATAAGTCAGCGTCACTTTTTTTACTATTTAAAGCTGATGCAATACCAGCTACCGTTGAGTCCCCTGATCCGACTGGATTAACAACTGGGATATCAGGAATATCTACTTTATAGAAAACATCACCATGTTTTGCAAAGGCACCGTTTCGACCTAATGAGACCACTATCCATTCGATACCACTAAAAAGTGACTCTTTAAGAACGTCTTTGAGTTCTTCAATATCTTTTGTTACTTCTTTTCCAAGCAACTGTGAAAGTTCCTCATTATTAGGTTTGATGGCAGTAGGTTTAGCCGACGATTTTAGAACTGTTTCAAGTGGTGCACCTGAACAATCCAAAACGACTGCTACTCCTTCATCCGAAGCAAGTTGGATAAGTTTTTCATAATAATCGTTGGGAAGTCCTGAAGGCAAACTTCCTGAAATTGTGACAACTTCTGATTGCTTAATAAGATTGCTATAGTGGTCAAGAAAGCCTTCTGCTTCTTCATGAGAAATTGTTGGTCCTTGTTCCAAAATTTCTGTTTGGTTACCCTCGTGTAAGATAGCAATACAGTTTCTAGTGTTTCCTGAGATTTTATAAAAAGCTGGACTAACAGGAGATTGTTCTAATTCGCTTTCAATAAATTCACCAATTTTACCACCTAAGAAACCTGTAGCAGTAACTTTATCACCAGATTCATACAAGACTCTAGTAACATTTAAGCCTTTTCCACCAGCTGTCTTACTAACATCTTTCACCCTATTCACTGTATCAATTTTCAATGTTTCTAGAGGATAAGAGATGTCTACTGAAGGATTTAGTGTGACTGTCAGAATCATTGGTTATACCTTAATCGTGGTACTCACCACGGTCCCATTTTTCAAGGAATTCTGTAAAGAAATCCCCATCTGCTTGATGTGCATTATGTGTTTCAACGTGTTCGATTTTTGCAATCAATTTTTTATTTTCTTCTGTTGGTTTGTACTCAGCTTCAATGAAAGCTTCAATGATGTCATTCATAAGAAGACCACCAGTAATCATTCCACCAAAACCGATAACATTCGCATTAAGTTCTTCCTTAGCATATAGAGCTGACGTCATATCACGAACCAACGCTGAGCGAACACCTGGAACTTTATTGACTGCATTGTTAATGCCGACACCTGTACCACAGATACATACTCCCAAGTCTGCTTGACCACTTACTACTGCTTCACCGACTTTTTTTACCATAGATAGGGTAGTGAGTACGTACGTGGTCATATGTCCCGAAATCAAGGACCTCATGTCCTTTTGATTTCAAGAATTCTGATACTGCCATTTTTACATCTGTGACAATGTGGTCACATCCAATTGCGATTTTCATTTTTTAACTCCTTTTCTTAACACATCTTGTTAAGCATATCTACTCGGACTTGATGACGTCCGCCATCATATTTACCATTGACGAAAGCTTTAGCGATGTTTTTAGCAAGCTCATCACCGACGATTTCAGCGCCAACCGTAATCATTCGTGCATTGTTATGTCCACGTGTCATATAAGCTGAGCGTTCATCTGAAACTTCTGCTGCAACCATACCTTTAATTTTAGTTGCTACCATGAATGGACCAGCTCCATAAGCATCAATTACAATACCTAAGTTTTGCTCATCTTTATTTACTTCAGAGGCAACTGCAAGGTAACATCAACAAAATCTTGTCCGTCCTTAGTCACATCAATTACCTCAAAACCTTCTTCTACAAGAAAATTTTTCACAACATCTTTTAATCTCGTACCTTTGAGATCTGCACCAACAACAATAGCCATTTGGACTACCTCCTAAATTTTAAAAAGAAATGCTACGTAGAAGTAGAAAATATTTTGCAAAATGTTCAAGATAACGTTTTCATCATTTCTTTGTTTATATGATATCAAACATTCAAACAAAAAGCAACTATTTTTGTTAATTTTTTGTTTTTTTTATTTGTTTTTTTAAAAAATAGATAACACCGTTAAATTATTGTTCATTTAATCCATCACAAAATGGACGTGAAATATCTATTCAGGTATTACAAAAGTCTTTTACTTTCTATAACTTACTGATTAAGAGGTCCTACTTTGTTTTCGTCTTATACAAAATCTGACCTAAGCTAATATACGTCAATCCTCTGTTCTTATTTCACCATCTAACGTTTGTTTTTGTTTGAAATTGTTTGTTTTACCTTGAAAATATTATCTTTTATGATACAATTAAAAGAGAGTTATCTTTGGAAAAAAATTACTTTATGAAAGAAAAGTCTTCATATGAACAAAAAACGACGATTAGAAAAAATTTTAGATATGTTAAAGATTGATGGGACCATAACCATAAAAGAAATAATAGATGAACTAGATATTTCCGATATGACAGCCCGTAGAGACCTTGATGCTCTAGAAGCTGATGGACTTTTAACACGTACTCATGGTGGTGCACAATTGCTTTCCTCTAAAAAGCCACTTGAAAAGACACATATCGAGAAGAAAAGTCTAAATACAAAAGAAAAAATTGACATTGCTAAAAAAGCCTGCTCTTTAATCAAAGATGGCGATACTATTTTTATTGGACCCGGAACTACACTTGTACAACTGGCATTAGAATTGAAAGGTCGTAAAGGTTATAAAATTCGTGTCATTACAAATAGTCTCCCTGTGTTCTTGATTCTAAATGATAGCGAAACCATTGATTTATTGCTTCTTGGCGGTGAATATAGAGAAATAACTGGAGCTTTTGTAGGTTCAATGGCTTCGACAAATTTAGAAGCAATGAGATTTGCCAAAGCTTTTGTTAGTGCAAATGCTGTTACCCATAATTCTATTGCTACATATAGTGACAAGGAAGGTGTGATTCAACAACTTGCCCTAAACAATGCTGTAGAAAAAATTCTTATTAGTAGACAGTACTAAATTCGATCGATACGATTTCTTTAACTTCTACAATCTAGATCAACTCGATACCATCATTACAGATAACCAGATTAGCCCTCAACACTTAGAGGAATTTAGCCAGTACACTACTATTTTAAAAGCGGACTAGAATTATGACTTATAAAAATATTGGACTACTCTTAAATAATTAGACATAAAAAAAGCACCGTATGAATCAAACAATTCTACGGTGTTTTTTTATTATTTCTAATGTATGGTTTGTCGAAAATATGTACACATTATTTAACTTTCCAAAAAATTGGAGTTTTCTTGATAATTGGATATCTCCTACTACGAACATATCTATTCCCTTTTTATGGTATACTTTTTAGTGGCGTACCTTACCAATGCAGAAATGCCTTAGGGAGGGGGTGAGATAATGCTTCTGCAAATCTTCGTATCAGTAGTCGCTCCTATTGTGGTTGGAGTAATCCTTGAGCTGGTCAAGGATTGGTTAAAATACCGACGTAAGCGCCATTAATCCACATTCGCTCAGTTTCGCAGAACTGGGCGTTTTTGTACAAAAAACTGAGGAATTCGCAGTTCCTCAGTTCCTATTGTGAGATACCACTCCCACAAATCTTCGTTAACTAAATTATAACATTTCAATAGTCTTTGTCAATAGCTTGATTTTTTGCTTTTATAAATCTTCGTTTTTGAGTCGCAATACTGATACCAGTTTTTCGCTCAATCATCTTGTAAGTCATTCCTTGCTGTTTTAACTCATAAGCAAATTGAATTTGTTCTTCGGTAAATTTTTGAGGACGCCCTTTCCTAAAACTTGGATCATGAAGCTTAGCAAAATTTTTTCCTTCCTGAGTCCTGGTTACAATAAGGTCTCGTTCAAACTGCGCAAAAGCACTGAAGATGGTAAAAATCAGCTGACCAGTAGGTGTATTATCAATAAGACCAATATTTAATATATGAACCTTAATTCCTCTATTAAATAACGATTGAACAATTTCTAAAACTTCTCTAGTGTTCCTGGCTAATCGGTCTAACTTTGTCACAATTAAAGTGTCACCATCCTTTAACTTTTTAAATACTAGATTAAATTGTGGACGTTCGACTGTAGTTCCAGTAAACTTTTCTTGGAAAACTTCTTCTGCTCCTGCTTCTTTCAGAACTTCAATTTGAGATTCTAATTTTTGTTCAAAAGTACTGACACGTGCATACCCAATTTTCATATTTTGACCTCTATTAATAACCCTAAGTTGTGAGTGATGTTATCCTTAAATCTTAGAGTCACTATTGTATAATTTAGACAAAGGACAAAAACATGCAAAAACGCTACTCAAAAGAATTTAAAGAAACCCTTATCGCCTTCTATCATTCTGGTCAATCCGTC
>ENA-OQBT01000742-OQBT01000742.1-human-gut-metagenome-genome-assembly--contig:-NODE-742-length-17548-cov-7.570002_pt1 | contig 17548 bp, 18 predicted proteins | sample MGYA00242749_ERZ504557 | MGnify/ENA primary metagenome ERZ504557 (study PRJEB26092, sample SAMD00036243) | human gut metagenome | host: Homo sapiens | study: EMG produced TPA metagenomics assembly of... | reverse complement strand
AAACAAGAGAAATAATGATGTTAGGGTCTTTAATTCCGATCAATTCTGTGGTATTCTTAATAAGTCTCATAAGTTCTTCCTAATGATGGTTTTGTCGCTCTTCATTATAGTTCTTATGGGACTTTTTGTGTATACTTAAAAAGCTCTATAATCTCTACAGTGGTTTTATCCACTACAGAAATTATAGAGCCGTTCTTTTTTTGTTGAATTGAATACTATTCAATTGTAAAATGTAAAATATTAACATTCTTTTTTATTTTTTAATTATACAGTGAAATATCCCAAAAACTAGTAAATCATGGTAAAATAAATGAATGGGATTGAAATTTGAACCAAAAAAATTTAAGTTTGGTATGCGTACACTAAAGACCGGAATAGCCGTTTTTCTTGTTTTAGGATTGTTCTCTGCTTTCGGCTGGGATGGGCTTCAGATTGGTTGTTTAACTGCTGTTTTTAGTTTGCGTGAGAACTTTGACCGTAGTGTTCAATTTGGAAAATCACGTATTTTTGCAAATACAGTTGGGGGGCTTTTATCGCTTTTATTCTATTTTGTGAATATGTGGTTTGACAATTCAGTTTGGGTGACCTTGCTATTGGTCCCTATTTTAACAATGTTAACTATTGTCATTAATGTATCCTTTAATAATGCTTCCGGAGTTATTGGAGGAGTGGCTGCGCTTCTGATTATCACTTTGTCTATCCCACCTGATAATACTTTCACCTATGTGATAGCAAGAGTATTTGAAACGTTTTGCGGAGTCTTTATTGCAATCCTTGTTAATTATGATTATGATTGGTTACTTAAACATCTAAAATAAGAATAAAAGAGTTCTCTTGAGCTCTTTTTTATGTTTTTTAAAATAAAATCCTTGAATATAAGGTAATAAGCAATACAATGTTCGGGTTTTTCTTATTGTGTAAGAAAAAGTGACATTATCTGTTGACATGTAGTAACATTCAGAATATAATTGTTAGGAAAGGAGAATTATCATGGCAAGAGAAAAAGAACTAAGACGTTCTTTGGCTGTTTTTCCGATTGGCACAGTTATGAAGTTAACGGATTTAACTGCTCGTCAAATTCGTTACTATGAAGATCAGGGTTGATTCAACCTGAACGTACAGCTGGGAATCGTCGTATGTACTCATTAAATGATATGGATCGTTTATTGGAAATCAAAGATTTTTTGAATGACGGTTACAATATTGCAGCAATTAAGCATGAGTATGAGAAACGTAAAATTCGTGTACAACAAAAACAAGTAGCTTTAACTGATGCGGATGTTCGACGTATCTTGCATGATGAACTCCTTCAGCAAGGTCGTTTTACGACTCCATCGCAACAATTTGGTAACTTGCGTATTTAATTACGCTTTGAACTTTTATTTTTGGTTTTTATAAAGGAGACCCCTATTATGGCAATCACAGCAGCTGATATTCGTCGCGAAGTCAAAGAGAAGAATGTTACTTTTTTGCGTTTAATGTTCTCTGATATCCTTGGTATTATGAAGAATGTTGAAATTCCTGCGACAGATGAACAGTTGGATAAGGTACTTTCAAATAAAGTTATGTTTGATGGTTCATCAATTGAAGGTTTTGTTCGTATCAATGAATCTGATATGTATCTTTACCCAGATCTTGATACTTGGACAGTCTTCCCTTGGGGCGATGAAAATGGGTCAGTCGCTGGTCTTATTTGTGATATCTATACTTCGGCAGGTGAACCATTTGCAGGAGACCCACGTGGTAACTTGAAAAAAGCATTGCGTCATATGGAAGAAGTTGGTTATAAATCATTTAATCTTGGACCAGAGCCAGAATTTTTCCTTTTAAAATTAGATGAACAAGGTAATCCTACGCTTGAAGTTAACGATAAAGGTGGTTATTTTGACCTTGCACCAACTGACCTTGCCGACAATACACGTCGTGAAATTGTTAATGTGTTGACAGAAATGGGATTTGAAGTTGAAGCATCTCACCATGAGGTTGGGGTTGGACAACACGAAATCGATTTTAAATATACTGAAGTTTTAAAAGCTTGTGATAATATCCAAATTTTCAAATTGGTTGTTAAGACAATCGCTCGTAAACACGGTCTATACGCTACATTTATGGCGAAACCTAAATATGGTATTGCCGGTAGTGGTATGCACTGTAACATGTCTCTTTTCACTGAAGAAGGAAATGCTTTCTTTGATCCAGAGGATCCACATGGTATGCAATTGTCTCAAGACGCATACTACTTCCTTGGTGGTTTGATGAAACATGCATATAACTATACTGCAATTATTAACCCAACAGTGAACTCTTACAAACGTTTGGTTCCTGGTTATGAAGCTCCTGTATATATTGCATGGGCGGGTAGCAACCGTTCACCATTAATCCGCGTTCCTGCTTCTCGTGGTATGGGTACACGCTTGGAATTGCGTTCAGTTGACCCAATGGCAAACCCATATTTGGCAATGGCCGTTCTTTTGGAAGCCGGACTTGATGGTATCATTAATAAGATTGAAGCTCCAGCTCCAATTGAAACAAACATCTACTCAATGTCTCCAGAAGAACGTAAAGAGGCTGGTATCATTGATTTGCCCTCAACACTACGTAATGCTCTTAAAGCATTGGAAACGGATGAAGTGGTTCGTCAAGCATTGGGTAATCATATCTATACAAACTTCCTTGATGCGAAACGTTTGGAGTGGGCAAGCTATGCTACTTTCGTTTCACAATGGGAAATTGATAACTACTTAGATCTGTATTAATAAAATAATTTGAAGATCAGGGTTACCTGGTTTTCTTTTTTTTCTCTCTTAATTACATTAAAATATTAAGATGTTAAACTAATTTCATATCAATCTTAATCAGGAGGGAATATAAAAACAACAAAAATACTGCCTTAGCAATAGTCCCAAGTACATTATTGCTTGGTCTTACAGTCGCTCAAATAACTGATGCTGATTATTATACTGTTCAAAATGGGAGACTTATTCTTCTCAATTGCTAGCCAATATAGCGTAGCTACATATCAATTAGCTGCTGAAAATGGCATGACTATCTGGTCAAGACTCGTTCTTGGTGGAACTTCGGATGTTTCAGGAACTGCCACAGCAGATGAAGATATATCTGAAATTTTTTATTCAGAGGTAACAGTTACTGATACAGATATAGATTCCATGTGGAATTGTTATCTAGTTGGTCAATGTACATGGGGTGTTAAAGAAATTACTCTATGGGGAAGTAACTGGTGGTGTAATGGTGGCGATTGGGCAGGAAGCGCTGCTAGCCAAGGCTATGCTGTTGGTTCGATATCTGCTGCTCGTTCGATTGTATGTTGGACTGATGATGGTGGATATTAGATACGTTGGTTTTGTTACACAAGTTGGTTAGATTCAAATCTTGGAGTCGAACTATAACAATTTGCAACACATTGATAACTATCGTGGTTAGTTTAATCCATAAAATTCAACAACACCAGAGGTGGTATCTTACATTTATTCAGGTGCATAAAAGGAGAAGCAGCGTTTATAGAACTTTTTACTTACTGAAGATTTGTAGCATACTAAAATGTAGCTGTCAGGCTACCATTTTTTAGTTATCAGGTGTGAGAATCATGGGAATGATAATTGGCTCACGTTCTGTTTTTTCGTATAGGAATGGTCGTAATGCATTGACGATAGCTCCGTTAACGGATTGAATGCTGGCGTCTTTATTTTTAAGAGCAATACGAATAGCGTTGAATAGAATGCGTTGGCTATCACGAATAAGATCACCAGATTCACGCATATAGATAAATCCACGACTGAGAATATCTGGACCAGCTAGAATCATCTTAGAATTGAAGTCAACAGTTGCGACAGCAAGGACGACACCATCTCCAGAGAGATCACGACGGTCACGAAGAACGGCCGCCCCAATATCACCGATACCATTACCATCGACATAGATGTCTTGAGCATTGAAATGACCTGCACGACGAGCAGAATCTTTTGTTAGGGCTAAGACATCACCATTTCCATGATAAAGATATTCTCTTTCGGAACACCACAATCAACAGCGAGATCTGCGTGGACCTTTTGCATGCGGTATTCACCATGAACAGGCATGAAGAATTTTGGTTTTATCAAGCGAAGCATTAGTTTTTGCTCTTGTTGACCACCGTGACCAGAGGTATGGATATTGTTGATTTTACCGTGAATAACATCTACACCCGCTTCTTGAATGGTATTAATCAAACGGTTAACGCTGGTTGTATTTCCTGGGATAGGGCTAGATGAGAAGATAACGGTGTCACCAGGTTGTAGTGTTACTTGTCGGTGCATACCATTGGCAATACGTGCAAGGGCCGCCATAGGCTCCCCTTGAGAACCGGTACACAAGATAAGAATCTCACTGGCATGATAGTTTTTCATTTCACTAGGATCAATAATAGTTCCTTTTGGAACTTTGATATAGCCTAGTTCAACACCATTAACAATGGCTTTCTCCATAGAACGTCCAAAGACAACAATCTTACGACCGGTTTTTACAGCAGCCTCAGCAGCTTGTTGAAGACGGAAAATATTAGAGGCAAATGAGGCGAAGATAATACGTCCGTGAATGCCTTCAATTATTTTCATGATGGATTGTCCAACGACCTTCTCGGAATTAGTGAAAGTTGGGACTTCAGCATTGGTTGAGTCTGAGAGGAGGCAAAGAACGCCTTCTTCACCGAGTGCAGCCATACGATGAAGGTCTGCTGGCTCACCTACTGGAGTGAGGTCGAACTTAAAGTCACCGGTACAAACAATTTTACCTTGTGGTGTATGGATGACAATTCCGAGAGGTTCTGGAATTGAGTGAGTTGTGCGGAAGAAGGTTACGCTCATATTTTTGAAAGTAAGCTCTGTATCAGCGTTAATTTCATAGAGTTGTGCATCACGTAGTAGTCCGTGTTCTTCCAATTTTCCTTTGATAAGAGCAAGAGCAAGTGGTCCTGCATAGATTGGGATATTTGCCTGTTTAAGAAGGAAGGGGATACCACCAATATGGTCTTCGTGACCGTGAGTAACGACAAGAGCCTTAACACGGTCAACGTTTTCAACGATGTAAGAATAGTCCGGGATGACATAATCGATACCGAGAAGATCATCTTCAGGGAATTTAATACCCGCATCGACGATGATGATTTCATCCTGGTATTCAATACCATAGGTATTTTTACCGATTTCTCCCAAACCACCAATCGCATAAACCCCAACTTCTTCAGGTTTTAGATTGATTTTTGATGCCATGGTCTTAGAACTCCGTTACTTCAAAAACGCCTGTTTCTTTTTCGTATTCAAGGGCTTTTTCTGAGAGGAGCTCAATGAATTCGATGTTGTAGGCAGTGTTTTTTTCGATGATTTGACGAGCTTGGATACGTCCCTCAAGTTCAGTTTCTGCATCGATATCTAGATAGAGTGATTTTGTCTGTTCACGGCGTGGGCTACGCTCTTTAGTTTCTTGGTAAAAAACTTTATAAATCATGATTTTCCTTTCTTTCCAAAAGGCTCTACCATTCTATAAAAAACCGGTCAAGTCAATCTTTTCTCTGATTTACTTGACGTTTTGATATTCACTTTTATGAGTAATAGGTAGTAAGCCTTGATTCGTATAACAATTACTATTATTGTACCATAAGATAAGGGGTAGATAAAGAAAATGGCGGAAAAAGTTGGGAAATGTTCATTTTTGGGAAACAACTACTTGTGTTATAATAGAGAAGCATAAAAAGAAACAAGGAAAAAAGATGAAAATATTAGCATTTGATACTTCCAGCACTGCTTTATCAGTAGCCTTGTTGGAAGATGAGAATTTAGTGGCAGAGGCAACAGTGACAGTGAAAAAGAATCATAGTATTAGTCTAATGCCCACTATTGATTTTTTGGTTGCTCAGGTGAGCTGGCAACCAGCTGATTTAGACCGTGTTGTTGTTGCTCAAGGACCCGGCTCCTACACAGGGCTTCGTGTGGCTGTCGCAACAGCTAAGACTTTAGCATATGCCCTTAACATTGATTTAGTGGGAGTTTCAAGTTTGCAGGCCTTGATGGATCACTCAGCTGATGGTGTTGTAATTCCTATCATGGATGCCCGTCGTAATAATGTTTACGTCGGATTTTATGAAAATGGCCAAGCTATCATCCCGGATCGTCATGCTGCCTTTACAGATGTTCTTGAGCAAGCTAAAACTTTTGAAAAGGTAACTTTTGTAGGTGAAGTGGCTAATTTTGTGGATCAGATTAAGGAAAGCCTTCCAGAGGCAACTATCTTGCCAAGTCTTCCGTCAGCCCTGTTAATTGGTCGTTTAGGCTTATCCTTGCCTCCTGTTAATGTGGATGCCTTTGTCCCTCATTACTTGAAGCGAGTTGAGGCGGAGGAAAACTGGCTTAAGACACATGAGGAGACTAATCGTGACAACTACATCAAGCGCGTCTAGATTGAGTAGTCAGGAACAGGCTCAGCTCATTTACCAGATTTTGTCGGATGTTTATGACAAATCTCCATGGACACTTGAGCAGGTGGTAGCAGACTTGGCTTTGGACACTACTGAATATTTCTATGTTTATAATCAAGAAGAAGTTGTTGGTTTTTTAGCTCTTCAAAATTTAGTTGGTGAGATTGAAGTTACCAATATTGCGGTTCTAAAAGCTTATCAGGGACGTGGGTATGCCAGTCAGTTGATGAAGTATTTAGAGGAGCGTAGTGAACCCATCTTTCTTGAAGTTAGAGCGTCAAATCAAGTCGCTCAGGCGCTATACAGAAAATTTGGATTTGAAAGTCTAGGAATTCGGAAAAATTATTATCATGAGCCTCAGGAGGATGCAGTTATCATGAGGCGAGAGGAAATCTAATGGCAGATAGATATATTTTGGCGGTGGAGAGCTCGTGTGACGAGACTTCAGTTGCTGTTTTAAAAAATGAGAAAGAACTCTTAAGTAATATTATTGCTAGTCAGGTAGAAAGCCATAAACGATTTGGTGGCGTTGTTCCTGAGGTGGCTAGCCGTCACCATGTGGAAGTAGTGACTCTTTGTATTAAGGATGCTCTATCTGAGGCGGGAATTGTTGCTGAACAATTGGATGCTGTAGCTGTAACCTATGGTCCAGGATTGGTTGGAGCCCTCTTGGTTGGGATGGCAGCAGCTAAGGCTTTTGCATGGGCGCACGGTTTGCCTTTGATTCCGGTCAATCATATGGCAGGGCATCTGATGGCGGCGCGTGAGGTTCAAGAGTTGGAGTACCCCCTCCTAGCGCTTTTGGTATCTGGAGGCCACACAGAGTTGGTTTATGTGTCAGAACCAGGGAATTACAAGATTGTTGGTGAGACACGTGACGATGCGGTTGGTGAAGCCTACGATAAGGTGGGACGTGTGATGGGCTTGACCTACCCAGCAGGACGAGAGATTGATGAATTGGCTCATAAGGGGAAAGATGTTTATGATTTCCCACGTGCCATGATTAAGGAAGACCACTTGGAGTTTTCATTTTCAGGCTTGAAGTCAGCCTTCATCAATTTGCACCATAATGCTGAGCAGAAAGGGGAAGTTTTAGTCACAGAAGACCTTTGTGCTTCCTTCCAAGCTGCTGTTTTGGATATTCTCCTAGCTAAGACCAAGAAAGCCTTAGAGCGTTACCCTGTCAAGACACTTGTTGTTGCTGGGGGCGTCGCAGCTAATCAGGGCTTACGTGAACGCCTAGCTGAAGAAATCACAGATGTAGATGTGGTTATTCCGCCTTTGCGTCTTTGTGGTGATAATGCTGGTATGATTGCTTTAGCAGCAGCTATTGAATGTGATAAAAAACATTTTGCTGACTTGGATTTAAATGCTAAGCCAAGTCTAGCCTTTGCAGGATTTGAAGAATAAGAAGAACCTCTTACTCGTCTGGTAAGAGGTTCATTTAGAAAGGAATTGAGTGTGTCTGACTTTCGTTCGGGTATGAAAGCCGCAGTACCGACAGCTCTAGGATATGTGGCTATTGGTCTAGCATTTGGTGTCGTAGCGGCAGCTTCTGGTCTATCGGCTCTTGAGGTTGCTCTCATGTGTGCATTGGTCTATGGTGGCTCGGCTCAGTTTGCTATGTGTGCTTTAGTCGTTGCAGGAGCTGGCTTGGTGAGTTAACCTTGACTGTTTTCTTAGTTAATTTGCGTAACATGTTGATGAGTTTACATGCAACAACGATTTTTACCAAAACAAGTCTCTGGAATCAGCTGGGAATTGGTAGTTTGATTACGGATGAAAGTTATGGTGTCTTATTAGGAGAATATGTACATCATAAAGATATTCCCTCTAACTGGATGCATGGTAATAATATTTTCAGTTATTTGGTTTGGATTGTGTCGTCAGTTGTTGGTTGTTTAATTGGCTCAATGATTCCAAATCCTGAGCTTTTTGGTTTGGATTTTGCCTTGATTGCCATGTTTATTGGTTTGTTAAGTAGTCAGTTTGATGCCTTGCTATGTGAAGGAGTGCGTAAGCTGTTTCTGATTCTGTTATCTATTGCTGTGGCATATCTGAGCTTTAGCATCATTTTATCAGAATCTTTGGCTGTTCTAGTGGCTACTTTGATTGGATGTAGTGTGGGGGTAGTAATGTGTGATGGCCGTCAATAGCTTCATTCTTATCGCTATTTTACTAGGGTTTGTGGTCAGCTGGGTTCCTCGTGTCCTCCCTTTTATCTTAGTGAAATATAAGGGATTACCAGATATTGTTGTTCAATTTTTGCACTACCTACCAGTTTCTATTCTCTTTGCACTGATTCTCTCAAGCCTTATGATTGAGAAAATCGGTCACTTGCCACAGCTTAAGTGGATGGAAATCCTGGCTTCGGTGCCAACGGTAATTGTAGCATTTAAGAGTAAAAATCTGCTCTATGCAGTAACAGTCGGTATAGTGTCTATGGCCCTGATTCGTTTAGTATTTTAGTAAATGAAAAGACTTGAAAAGTGGCTCATTCAGAGCGACTCCAAGTCTTTTTTCCTAGTTGTTGTTAAAAAAGGCTGCAATATCGTCTTCGCTGAGACCTATCATTGGGTCGATAGTTGCCCAATTTTCTTCAGTTAAACGATAGTTTTCTTCTGTTTGCACAGGTTTGTTAACAGACTTATCCACAGGATGTGAATAAGTGTTAATAAGAGTTTGGGATGGATTGATATTTTCCGAGAAGTCTTTGTTTTCAAGGGTTTCTGAGGGTCTATTGTTTTCCGTTTTTGTTTGATTGAAGGCGTCTGTTCCCTCGTTTTTAACATTCTTTTCGACAGACTTATCAACAGCTTGTGTATAAGTTTGTTCAAAACGTTGGATGAGGTAGGTATTACGTTTGGCCCCCTCGTTGTGAACGGCATAATCGAAGGCTGCGATTTCCCCCAACATGACCAGTTTACTCTTGGCGCGTGTGATGGCGGTGTAGATGAGGTTACGTTGCAGCATACGCCCACTTTGGCGTGTGATGGGAAGGATAACGACTGGGAATTCACTCCCTTGGGATTTGTGTATAGACATGGCATAGGCCAGAGTAATCTTATTCCATTCGTTACGAGGATAGATAACCTCATTGCCATCGAAGGACATGTAAATTTCGTCTTGCTTACTTTCAGTATATTTACCAGGTATGAGATCAGTAATGATTCCGATATCGCCATTGAAGACATTGAGTTCTGTATCGTTGACCAGGTGGAGAATCTTGTCATTCTTACGGAAGAAAATATCATTAAAGGCAAATTGATTGGCTTTTTCTTTGGGATTAAGTAGATCCTGCATAATGGTATTGAGATTGTTGATACCAGCCTGTCCCCGGTACATGGGGGCCAGAATCTGTACATCCTGAGCAGCGATCCCACTTTTAATAGCAGCAGAGACAATTTTAGGGACCATCTGTGAATATGGTTAGCATTAGCCTCAAAGTATGATCGGTCAGCTTTTTTCTCTGTGAAATCAGTGGGTAGTTGGCCTTGGCGTATCTGGCTAGCTAAGGTAACAATAGTGGAATCCTCAGATTGTCTGAAAATTTTGGTTAGGGAAACCTTAGGCAAGTCATCAATCTGCAAAAGGTCAGCTAAGACTTGGCCAGGGCCTACAGAAGGTAGCTGATCTTGGTCACCTACAATGATTACTTGAGTAGTATCGGAAATGCTTTCGAAGAGTTGATTGGCCAACCAAGTATCAACCATAGAGAACTCATCGATGATAATCAAATCGCAATCAAGATAGTCATCTAAGGTCTTGAAATCGTCCTCGCCATTAAGCCCCAAATGTCTATGGATAGTGGCACTAGGAAGCTTGGTCAGTTCGTTCATCCGACGAGCAGCCCGTCCCGTTGGCGCTGCTAAAATAATGGGTAAATCAGACTTTTTGAGGTCTAAACCATGAAGGTCAGCATAGGTTTTAATAATTCCGTTAATAACAGTGGTTTTTCCTGTTCCGGGACCACCTGTCAGGATGAAGACCTTGCTTTGTAGGGCTTTAATAATGGCATCTTTTTGAACCTTGTCATAGGTGATACCAAGCTCATCTTCCACCCTTTCAAGACTTGCTTGGATTTTGTCCTCAGCACTGATGTCAGGCTGGTCTTTCGTGATACGAGTTAGGTGGGTATAGATGCCCTGTTCTGCAAAATATAGGGTATTATCAAAAATTTTAGTCTCTATATTTTGCACCTTATCCTCTTGGATGATGTTGGTCAATTGGTGAGCAACCAAGGCAGGGTCAAGTTCAATCTGGCGAGAACTTTCCAAAAGAATGATAGTCCGTTCAAGCAAGGACTTGGCTTCGATGTAGGTGTCCCCTTCTTCCATACTAGCTTCTAGCAGACAGTGAATTAGGGCGGCTCGTAAACGCTCAGGAGCATCGCTAGCAATCCCTAGGCGTTCGGCTAGTTGATCGGCCATTTTAAATCCAATTCCCTGGACTTCCTCTACCAAGAGATAAGGATATTTTTCGATAAGGTTAAGTGATTCTTCCTTATATTGGTTGAAAATTTGTGCGGCAGCCTTTGGTGTGAGTCCATAGCTGGAAAGTTTTGACAAGATTTGTTCAGTACCATAGTTGATTTTTAATTTTGCAAGGAAGGCTTCTCGGTTTACCTTGGACAGATTAGGAATCTGCTCTAATTTACTAGGGTCTTCGAGAATCTTGTCAATAGGGTCTTCGCCATAAATCTCGACAATACGCTCGGCCGTTTTCTTACCGATTCCTTTGAAATTATCACTGGAGAAATATTTGATAAGGCCACTGGCAGAGGGTTTTGAACGCTCGTAGCGAGTCATTTGGAGTTGTTTGCCATATTTGGGGTGATTGGTTAGCTGACCCCAGAAGGTATAGTCTTCCCCCTCCATGACTTCCCCCATAGTTCCAGTAACAATGATTTCATAGTCTTCAAAATCACTGTCAGTTTCATCAATTTCTAAGAGTAGGATACGAAAAAAATTACTGGCATTTTCAAAAATGATGCGCTCGATAGTTCCTGAAAAATAAAATTCTTGCATGTGTTTTTTCCTAGATACATAATAAGGCTGGGTCTCCCCAACCTTATCTTATTTAGTGTTCTTAGTTGTCCTCAACTGTGCCAATTTTATCAAGTGGCCAGAAGCGGAATTTGACTTCCCCGACAAGAGCACTCTTGTCAAAGTAACCAACTTCGCGGCTATCTTTTGAAACGATACGGTTATCTCCGAGTAAGAAATATTTGCCTTCAGGAACAGTGACAGAAAAAGTAGTGTTTTTGTCAGCATTGACAGTGAAGGCCTTTGATTCCTTAGCCAGTTGTTGGAAGTAGTCGCTGTAGGCGTACTCTTTTTGGAGTTTATCCTTAGCAAAGGCAGCGTGGAATTCTTTGAGGTATTCTTCCTTAACTTCTTTACCATTGATAGTAAGTTTATCGTTTTGATAGGTAATGGTATCACCTGGCATACCGATGATACGTTTTACGATTTGTTTAGTCTTACCATTTTCAACTTCCTTGGCAACGACAATGTCAAAACGCTCAATGGACGTGTGTTTTAAAACGATCACACGTTGTCCATCTGCTAGGGTAGGATCCATTGAGTGTCCTTCAACCTGAACAGGGAGCCAGAGGAAGAGACGGGTCAAGAGGAAGAGACTGATAAAGAGAATGAAGAGTCCCCATTCATGAAGAAAAGTGAGGAAATATCGGGTCCATTTGTTTTGCATAGTTAAGGCCTTTCAGGTTTATTTTAAGCGTTGGTAGGCTTTTTTAGTATTGGCAAAATGATATTTAGCAGTAGTCTGGAGAGCCTGGTCTCCATAAGCTTGAAGGAGTTTAGCAGCGACCTGGTCTGACTTGGCACCAGCACCTGAAGGAAGGGTGTAACCCACCTCTTGGCTGAGTTTATCCAGATTTTCCAGGAAGAGGTTTCGAGCAATGATAGAGCTCACCGCGACGGCCAAGTATTTACCTTCAGCCTTTTCTTCTAGAGTGATGGGGAATTCAAAGTGATTGCGTTCGTTCTTGAGGTATTTTTGATAATTCTTCTCACTGATAAAAGCATCAATGACAATCTTATCTGGTTTAGCACCAGATTGTAATAGTAGGAAAATAGCCTGATTGTGGAGGGCTACTTTGACGGATACAGCATTGTGAGCTTTACCGTCTCCAACTACCTCATTGTACTTTCTAGGAGAAAGTAGGAGTGCTTTGTGGGGAATTTTCTCCTCCAAGAGAGGTGCAATCTGACGAATCTTGCTATCATTTAGATTTTTAGAATCGTCGACTCCTAGAGATTTCAAAAAAGCATGGTCAGCGGGAGTAACTAGGCTAGCTACAACAGCCAAACCACCAAAATAGGAGCCGTTTCCGACTTCGTCTGATCCAATTAGGGCTAGGTTTTGCCCATCAGGTGACTGCTTAGGCTCAGCTTGGTAACCAAAACGGCTAGCTAGGATTTCTGGTTTAGCACCCTGGAAGGTCACCTTGCCTGAAGTATAGGCGATGACACTTGTTCCATCGACCTTGGCTGAAAAAAAAGCGTATGGATTTTTAGTCGCAGTTGCATAGCTTGCTAGATCCTTCTGGAGTACTGAAATCTGCTCTGCTGTCATTTTTAATACGATTGTGCCCATGGAATCTATTTTAGCACAAAAAAGGAAAATTGGTAGATATTTTACAGGTTAGGAATCCTTGAAAAATGATTTTTCTGGAGAAGAACAAAGTCTAAAATTTACGAAATTTAAAATTTAGGATATAATGATTAGAAAGAGAATGCCAAATTCTGCTCTTTTTTTCGATGATTGGAGGAGTCAGTTGGTATTTATGTGTCGAACACGTCCTGGAGAAGGTGTTAAAATCTGACTAAAAAGGGTGCTAAAAACAAAAATAAGGAGAAGCTGCGGTGGAGACTCCATGTCCACCATTGATTAGGCAGTTAATAAGCAAATGGCAAACAAAAACCGTTACAAATTTCATTTTGGAGAAAAAAATCTCACGCTAACAACTGATAAGGATAACTTATTCATGGAAGAGGTGGAGCGTGTTGCTTATGAAAAATATAAAATTATTAAAAAGCAGATGAAAAATGCTGATAATGAAACGATTGCTATCCTAATGGCCATCAACTCTTTGTCGACTCAGTTGGAACGTGAAATTCAAGTTGAAGATATGGAAAAAGAGTTGGAAATTTTGAGAGCTAAGCAACTCGAACAACTTAAAGTCAAGGCGACAGCTCAAAGTGATGACGATGAGGAAGACGCATGATTGGACTCCTTGTCTTAGCCTCATGGCTTGGAATTTCTATATTGGCTACCGAAGAGGTCTCTTTATGCAAGCCTATTACGTGGTTTCAGTCATTATCGCCATGTGCGTCGCGGCCTATTTTTATAAGTCTCTAGGAGAGGCTATCAATCTTTGGGTACCTTATACTAATCCAACTAAAGATGCCAGTGTAGCTTTTTTTACAGACCAGAATATCTTCTCACTTGACCGTGTCTATTATGCGGCGTCGCCTACTTCGCCATTTATTGTGTGGCCTATTATGGTTTGCGTTTTCTTGGGATTTTCTTCCATTTTGTGAGAATTGAGCGCCTTGATCAGACACGGTTCAAAGTGATAGGCGGTGTTTTGGCTTCCTTGGTAAGTCTGGTACCTTTGACGATGTTGGGGAATATCCTTGCGACCGTTCCCATAAACAATATTCAAACGGTCTTGTCATCTAGCTGGGTTTTGCGTCTTTTAATTAATTGGAATTTTCCAGTTAGCCAGATTATCCAACACTTGTGGACAAGTGTGATATAGAAAACAGACGTCTTCCTTGCTTAAGGGAGACTTTTTTGTGTTTGGATTTGAGATATATGAAAAAGACTGGACATAGTGTCTCAGTCTCTCTTAATTAGTTTTAACCCAAGGTTGCGATGGTACATCCGGAACCACCAGCACTTTGTGGGGCATATTCAAAATTTTTAACATGGCGATGACGGCGGAGATATTTGGTTACAGCATCTCGGATGACACCGGTACCAATACCGTGAATGATTTCCACCTGACTCATGTTGTTAAGTAGAGCTTGGTCAATAAAGGCATCGAGCTCTTGCATGGCTTCTTCGTAACGTTTCCCACGAAGGTCTAGACGGGCACGAGGCCCATCAGAAGATGTCTTCTTGGCTTTTTTAACCACATTAATTTGTTTTTTCTTGGGTTGTTGTGCTTCTGCTTGGGCACGAACCAGAGTGAATTCGTCTGCCTTTAGGCTCATCTTGATGAGACCCACTTGAGCTTCCCAGTTACCATTTTTGGCTTGACTGGTGAGCGTACCACGTTGCCCATAGGCAGTAACGATGATATCATCACCGACACGAGGGGCACGCGCAGCCTTTTCTTTCTTGGCTTTACGAAGAACCTTGTTCTTAGAAAGGTCGACTTGTGCGGCAAGTTTCTTAAGTTTCCCTTTGGCGTCGATAACTTCATGAGGCTTGAGTTGACTCTTATCATGGAGATTTTTGAGAATACTATCGCTTTCAGCTAAAGCTGTATCCACCATCTCTTGAATTTCTTTTTGAGCCTTTTCGAGTTCCTTGTCGTACTCATGGGAGAATTCATTATAGAGTTTCTTGACCGCACGGTTGAATTTAAGGTTCTCTTGCTCAACGTCCTTGATGTGCTCCAGACGTTTTTGTGTTTCCACAGTTTGGGCTTCAAGTTGCTCGATGATACGGTTGACATCACTATCCGTATCAGTGAGGTTTTCTGCTTCCTTGACAATAATCTCATTCAAACCGAGGCGGCGAGCAATCTCAAAGGCGTTAGAGCGACCAGGAACCCCTTGCATAAAGCGATAGGTAGGTCTTAGAGTTGCTGTGTCAAACTCCATGCTAGCATTTTCCACATGTTGTGTCTCAATCCCATAGGCCTTAAGCTCAGGATAGTGAGTAGTAGCCATGGTCTTAATCTGGCTCAAACGGAGGTGCTCTAGGATTGCCATGCTAGACTAGCCCCTTCCTGAGGGTCGGTACCAGCCCAAGCTCATCGACCAAGACCAAGCTATTGCTGTCGGCAGTGTTCAAAATCTCGACAATGTGCGTCATGTGACTAGAGAAAGTTGACAAGCTCTGTTCGATAGACTGTTCGTCTCCGATATCCGCAAAAATCTCTTGGAAAATGGCTACACGACTGCCCTTATCAGCCAAAATTGGCAGACCAGATTGAGCCATTAGTTGAGCTAGTCCTAGAGTTTTAAGCATGACCGTTTTACCACCAGTATTGGGACCTGTAATGACAATGACCGTGAGATCCTCATCAAAGCGCAAATCGTTGGCTACTGGATTGATTAAAAGAGGGTGACGAACGTTAAGCAGTTGGAGTGTTTGGTTGTCACTAATCTCTGGAATAATTGCCTTTTTATCATGTAGATAGAGGTATTTTCCTCTAATGAAGTCCATATGGCCCAAAATCCAAGCGTTGTTAGCGATGGCAGCAGTATGTGGACGGAGTTGATCAGACAGTTCATGTAGGATACGTGCCATCTCATGGCGCTCGTCTGCACGTAATTGTGTAATTTTTTCGTTAAGCTGGATAACGGCTCGTGGCTCGATATACACTGTGTTCCCAGAGCTTGAGATGTCATGAACAACCCCCGCAATACGGTTACGGTAGGTATTTTTGACAGGAAGCACTGAACGGCCATTACGACTAGCAATTAAGTTCTCAGCTAACATGTGCCCAGATTTCTTGAGAATGTCTTGCAAGGTCTGGCGAATGGCATCATCACAAGCCTTAAGTTGACGACGGATATTTTGCAACTCAGGACTAGCAAAATGCTCAATAAAACCACCATCATTAATACTTTGAAGACTACCTTGTAGACTTGGAAAGGCCTCAATCTTTTCAAAAAGACGTTTAAGAGCGATGAGTTCAACATTTTCAAGGTCAGCGTAGAAGCGGCTAAGGTCAGCTGAAGCTTGCAAGACCTTCTTGATAGCAATGAGCTCCTGGATGTTGAGGTCAGCATCCAGTTCCAAGCGACGCAAGGGCTCAGAAATATCTCTTAAGCTACCAATGGCAAAGCCATGATGCTCTACGAAAATCTCAGACATTTCTTGGATTTCTGTAAATTGGTTTTGAATTCTTTCTGGATTGGTCATAGGCACCAAGTCACGTAACTCCGCCTGAGCCTGTTCGGTCTGCAGGTATTCTGTGAACTGGTCTTTGACCTTGTTAAATTCTAATTGGTCTAAAATCTTTGTGTTCATAGCTCCTATTATAGCATATTTTACTATAGGACGTGGAGCTGGGAAATACCTGTAACAATACTGTTGACTGATTCGTTCTAAAATTTGTCGATGGACAATTTTCCTTATGGCTTATTATTTATGAATGTTTATTTTACAAAACAGTCTTCTCAAAATAAGAGATTTTCAATCAAAACCAATGCACCCATCTATGCTATAATAAACCTATGACTAATCAAAAAAAATTACTATTAATCGACGGTTCGTCCGTTGCCTTTCGTGCTTTTTTCGCACTCTATAATCAAATTGACCGTTTTCGTAACAATAACGGCCTTCATACCAATGCCATCTACGGCTTTCACCTTATGTTGGACAACCTACTTGAGCGTATTCAGCCGACCCATGTCTTAGTAGCTTTTGATGCGGGAAAAACAACTTTTCGTACAGAGATGTTTGCGGACTATAAGGCTGGTCGTGCCAAGACTCCAGAGGAATTCCGTGAACAGCTCCCTTATATCCGTGAGATGTTGGCTGCACGTGGCATTGCCTATTATGACTTGGCTCAGTACGAAGCAGATGACATTATCGGTACCTTAGCTAAGATGGCTGAAAATACTAGTGAGGCCTTTCAAATTACTGTTGTTTCTGGGGATAAAGACTTGATTCAGCTGACTGATGAAAATACAGTCGTTGAGATTTCGAAGAAAGGCGTAGCTGAGTTTGAGGCCTTCACTCCTGACTATCTCATGGAGAAAATGGGGATTACTCCAGCTCAATTCGTCGATCTTAAGGCCCTCATGGGTGACAAGTCCGACAATATTCCAGGGGTTACTAAGATAGGTGAAAAGACTGGTCTCAAGCTCC
>ENA-OQBT01000740-OQBT01000740.1-human-gut-metagenome-genome-assembly--contig:-NODE-740-length-17579-cov-2.789365_pt1 | contig 17579 bp, 21 predicted proteins | sample MGYA00242749_ERZ504557 | MGnify/ENA primary metagenome ERZ504557 (study PRJEB26092, sample SAMD00036243) | human gut metagenome | host: Homo sapiens | study: EMG produced TPA metagenomics assembly of... | reverse complement strand
CGTTGAATTTTTCAACATACATAGGGCTGTGAAGTCCGGAGGTCAAAAGAAAATGGCCTTCTAAAATCGCTTTGGTGTCAATTAATAATTGTTTTACTTCTTGTTCTGTCATCATGGGTGAACAGCCTCCATTTCTTCAACAATTAAACGAACCGCTTCCTGCGGATTGTCGGCTTTGGTAATTGGTCGACCGATTACGAGTTTCGAGGCACCGTCGGTTAACGCACTCTTTGGCGTAGCGATGCGCTTCTGGTCGTTGGCGGCCGCAAAACTCGGACGAATGCCTGGCGTTACGATGAGGAAATCCTCGCCGCACACTTCGCGGATGGCCTTGGCTTCCAACGGGGAGGCTACGACGCCGTCCATGCCGGATTCCTTAGCAAGTTTGGCTAACCGGATTACCTGATCGCGAATCGGTAATTGACCGCCGATGGCAGTCCAAGCATCATCGTCAAAACTGGTGAGTACGGTTACGGCCAAGAGTTTAGGACGTTCTACCTGTAATTTCTCAGCTGCTTCGGTAGCTGCTTTGGCGGCTGCCGCCATCATAACGGGTCCGCCTTGGCTGTGCAAGGTGATGAGCTTGGCACCTAAGTGAGTAAGTGAAGTTACCCCCTGTGCTACTGTGTTTGGAATATCATGCAATTTCAAGTCGAGAAATACGGATTTTCCCTGTTCCTGCAAATACGTCACCGTTTCGGCACCGGCGGCATAAAATAATTCCATGCCCACTTTGTAATACGATACGGAGTCACCTAAGGTAGTCACCAAGTTTTTTAACTGTTCCATGGTGGCCACATCAAGGGCTACTATAAGTCTGTCGTCTGCCATCGTAAGCCTCCTTTGATAATATATTCAAATAATTTTTACACAAAAACGAGGTAAAGTCAATTCTAAATTATTTGTGCTTATCTATATTATACCTCTTTTTACTTGTAAAAAAGAGAGGATATCCAGTATTATAGATATATAAGGTAGTCATAGCAAAAAGTGATGATGTTTTCAAAAGAATGGAGTGATACTAGTGGCAGTAGGTAATCGAGTGTATTTAAAAAGACCGATGGTAAGTGATGAACTATTGAACGAATATCAGGGGATTCCGGCTGCGAATGTGGCGGATTGTATGGGGCGCCTCAGTGCATTGCATCCGCGTGTTTCTTTGAAATCTTCACCTAAACAACCGGTGACGGTAGGCCGTGCTTTGACGGTAAAAACGCGTGGCGGCGATAACTTAATGATTCATAAAGCTCTCAATATGGCGCAGCCGGCGATGTTATTATGGTGTCCAATGACGGTGGCACGGAATATCGGGCGCTCATGGGTGAAGTCATGCTGGGCTATGCGATTTATAAACAAATTGCGGGCCTCGTAATTGACGGACCGATTCGCGACAGTGATGCGGTAGAGGCTATGAGCATGCCTGTTTACGCAAACGGTACCAATCCGGCAGGCCCTTACAAAGATGGCACCGGTGAAATCAACACGCCAATCGCTTGCGGCGGCATTTCCGTAAATCCGGGGGATATTGTCGTTATGGACCGCGACGGCGTTATCGTTGTGCCTTGGCAGGATGCGGAAGAGATTTTGGCAGGGGCTAAAAAAATACAAGCTAAAGATGCCGCTAATGTGCATGCAGCCTTGACCGGTGATGCGGACCGTCAATGGGTGGAAGACGCACTCAAAGAGCAGGGCACCGAAATTATTGACGACCAATATTAATTGTGGCTGAGAATAAAACTTGAAAAACTAAATAGTCATTAACCTTAGGGCGATGATTATAAAAAGCAACCGATGCTTACAGTGTTATGTAAGTTCGGTTGCTTTTTTGATTCAAGTTATATCAAGTTATACCAAGTTTTGAGGTTTGCCCGCTTCCCAGGCTTTGATATTTTCAATGACAATATCTGCTCTGGTTTCGAGTGCTTCTTTGCTGGCGAAAGCTACGTGCGGTGTGAGTACGGTATTTTTAGCATGACATAGCGGATGGTCGGCCGGAATAGGTGGTTCCGTTTCGAATACATCGATACCGGCGCCGGCGAGACGACCTTCGTTAAGGGCGGACGCTAAGGCTTCGCTATCTACCACGGGACCGCGGGCCGTGTTGATAAGCACGGCGGTTGGCTTCATGAGCTTAATCATGTCGGCATTTACAAGGCCTTTCGTTTCAGCTGTTAACGGTGTGTGCAAAGATACGAAATCGGCTTCGCGGAATAATTCTTCTTTGGTAACGAATTTAACGCCTTTATCGATGAGATCTTGTTTTTCACTGCGGTTATAGGCAATAACTTTGCAACCGAAAGCGAGGGCGATTTCAGCTACGCGGCGACCGATAGCACCGGTACCAACCACGCCGAAGGTTTTGCCAAAAAGTTCAAAACCTACCAAACCGGCTTTGGTGCCTTCGTGGCGTGCTTCGTGGTCACAAGGCACGATATTGCGAATTACAGAAATGGCAAGACCAAAAGCGAGCTCAGCTACGGCGTTGGTGGAGTAGCCGGCGGCGTTACATACGGTAATATTGCGTTCGCGGCAGGCGTCTAAATCTACATGATCCACGCCGGTGAAGGCGATAGAAATCATTTTAAGATTCGGGCATTGGCGAATGATGTCACCGGATAATTTCTGATTGGCCAAAATCAACACGTCCGCGTCTTTTACGCGATCCAATAATTTTGCTTGGTCTAATTCCTGCGTTTCAGGATAGAAGAACTCATGGCCGGCTGCTTTAAGTGGGGCACTGACTTCTTCGATTTTGGCGGCGGATACGCCTAATGGTTCCATTACGATGATTTTCATATTGTCACCTCGTTTAAATTAGTGAGTATGTATAGAGTTATCAGCTAACATATATTATTGTAGCTCTTATTAATTTTGATTATACGCCAAATAACCGGAGAATACAAACGTGCCGAAGCCATGGTGATTCACTCGGATATGAAAAATAATATTAAATTATGTTTGAGAATGCGTTGAAAAATGATGTATACCGGCAAATTCTCGTACATCATGTGAAATAAACTTGATATATTTTTTTTATAAAGAGAATTATTAACAATAATAAGAACCCTATTAACGCCATTTTGAACATTTTATATATAGTGGTACGCTAAATGTTTTTTTTGTTTGATTAATTGTAAAAAAAGCGTCAAATTTAAATAAAATATTTACAAATTATAAACAATTTTATAAACTGCATATAATGATGTATGAACATTCTAAATTAATGAAATTAATAATATATATATCATGTACGAAAAAGAGAACTCACAAGATATACGAAAAGTGAACTTACAAGCAGATACGGAGGTAATAGAGTGAAAATAATTAACAAAGTAAGCATAGTGCTGCTAATAGCCGTTTGGCCGTTAGCCTTACTTTTACCCGATTGGGCTTTTTGGGAAAATAATTGGATTGAAAATATAGAGGCGCTCATATTATTAGGGGGCTTTGTAATGACGGTTAAGTGGTCAATGTCAGGAGCTCGCTCTACGCGGTGGCTTTGGCTGAGTGCGGCGGTATTATTTTTAGTGGCACTGGGTCGTGAATTGAGTTGGGGTCGTGTTTTCTATCCGATGGCATGGGACGGGCACCGACCGGAATCCGGAATTTCCGGGAATACATGAAGGTTATGGTTTGGCGCTACGTACCTTGGTTTTTTAAGTGCCATGGCAATTTTGTTCTGTATTGCTGTGTGGCGAGGACGCTCTTTATTAGTTACTTTATATAAAGAGCATCTTAGTGATCGCACGCTTCTTAGCTACCTCGCTATTTTTATAGGGGGACTCGTATTAGGTGAAACATTATTTGAAAAGAATATGGTTTCCTTATGGTCTGCGTATCATCAAAACTTGGAAGAAATGGCGGAATTATGCAGCTATTGGTCGGCCATAGCGCTTGTTTTCAAGGTAAAAGAGTTGATTAGAACAGACGTAGAAGCTTGCGTGATTAAAGGCAAGACACTGTACTCATTGGCTCAGTTTACTTTGCATCGGTAAGACCGTTTCTTGCCTAAGGGGTTATTTGATGACATCGTATTGTAAATAGTTGAAAGTGCGTATCGAGTAGACACAAGTAGTAAACTAATGCAACAAAATTTATAAAAACAGCCTTTGTTCGAAGGCTGTTTTTTGATTTTTTAAATCCTCTAAAAAAGGCGGTATTATCATACTTTTTGCATAGTAATAATGCACAATGATAATCTAATTCCTATTTGAAAACAGGAGATTTAATTTGCTATACTACAAAGAGACATCACTCACAACCATACAATTTTGGTCGATGTCGGTTCCAACAGAGGTTGGATTATATTGAATACATAACTAGTATTATTTGTGTGAGGTGCAAAACTATGAGTTTCGAAAGTCGATTCCAACATATTGATCGTCGTGTTCCGATTTCAGAGAACAATCCTGCAATCATTCATGATTTAACTAAATGTAAAAACTGTACATTATGCCGTCGTGCTTGTGCTGACGTTATGGGTGTACTTGACTACTACGATTTAGAATCTACCGGTGATGAACCGATTTGTGTTCATTGCGGTCAGTGCGCAGCCGCTTGCCCATTCGATTCCATGAACGAACGTTCCGAACTGGACGAAGTAAAAGCAGCTATCGCCGATCCTGATAAAATCGTTGTTATCCAAACTGCACCGGCTGTACGTGTAGGTATCGGTGAAGAATTCGGTTATGAACCGGGTTCCGTTTTAGAAGGCAAAATGATTGGTGCATTGCGTCAACTTGGTGCCGACTATGTAGTAGATACCAACTTTGGTGCCGACTTAACTATTATGGAAGAAGCCAGCGAATTAATCGAACGCGTTGTAAACGGTCATGGTGAATTGCCACAGTTTACAAGCTGCTGCCCGGCATGGGTAAAATTCTGCGAAACTTACTATCCTGAATATTTACCAAACATTTCTACAACTCGCAGCTGTATCGCTATGGAAGCAGCTGTTATTAAAACATATTTCGCTAAGAAGATGAATATCGATCCTGAGAAAATCGTATCCGTGAGCGTGGCTCCTTGTACGGCTAAGAAATTCGAAATTCGTCGTCCTGAACAGAATAAATCCGCTGCATACTGGGAAAAAGAAGAGCTTCGTGATACCGATTACTGTATTACGACTCGTGAATTCGGTAAATGGATTCGTGAATCCGGTATCGACTTCACTCAGGTAGAAGAATCTCAGATGGATAAATACATCGGTGCTGAAACCGGTGGCTCCGTAATCTTCTGTAATACCGGCGGTGTTATGGAAGCAGCTGTTCGTAGTGCTTACAAATTCATTACCGGTGAAGAACCAACTCCTGAACGTTACACTAACTTGCAGGAAGTTCGCGGTATGGAAGGCGTTCGCGAAGCGGAAGTTGAAATTGGCGACAAAAAATTAAAATTAGCAGTTGTTCATGGTGGTAAAAATATCCGTACATTCTTGGACGACATGAAAGCTAATGGTAAAAAATACGATTTCGTTGAAATGATGGCTTGCCCTGGCGGTTGTATCGGTGGCGGCGGTCAGCCACGCGTTAAAATGCCGGTAGCTAACAAAGTTCGTGAAGCTCGTATCAAAGGTATCTATGATATGGATTCCAACATGAAACTTCGTTCCAGCTATGAAAACCCTGAAATCAAAGCAATTTACACTGAATTCTTTGATAAACCATTGGGCGAATTGTCCGAACAGTTGTTACACACTCATTTCACCGACCGCAGTAGCGATCTTGGTGTACGTAAAGATGTAACGCCTGAAACTTGCCCAACATCCCCTAAATTCAAGAAACCTGAATAAGAGGATAGGCTGAGAATTGAATAAACGTTTTATTTCGATAACGAGATAAACGAATATTCCGATTAGCGAATCATAGAGCATCGAATGCTTGTGACAATCACAGTATTTGATGCTCTTTTTGTATAACTACAGTTGACATGTATCTCTGATTGAAGTATTATAATATACATCGAAAGGGTAATGTTTTACCCCCAGGTAGCTATAATTTTATAGAATCATCCAGAGCAGCTGAGGGATTTGGCCCGGTGATGCTGCGGCAACCTGCTTGATGCATATGCAAGAGGCAAGGTGCTAAGTCCAACGGGTAACCGGCAGATGATAAGACAGTAGGTCGTCATTTGTTGACGACTTTTTTTATTAGCTGCCACTTTTGAGAGGAGATTGAGAATATGAGTAATGCAAAGCAGACAATTGGGAAAGGTCCGTTCCGCTATGATGTTGTGGGGAGTTTTTACGACCTGAATCTGTAAAAAAAGCGCGCCAAGAAGTAGAAGCGGGGACTCTTGGTAAAGCGGAACTTCGTAAGGTAGAAGATGAAGCCATTCGCGACTTAATCGATAAAGAAGTTAACGTAGGTCTTAAAGCTGTAACAGATGGTGAATTTCGCCGTGCGTACTGGCATTTAGATTTCTTGGAACAATTGGTGGGCGTTGAACGTATTAAAGCGGACCATTGGTCCGTAGCTTTTAAAGGCCATCAGCCTAAAGCGGCCACTCTTAAAATCGTAGGCGATATCGACTTCCCGGATAACCATCCGTTTTTGGAAGATTTTAAATTCGTAAAAGCCACGGCCGGTGATAGAGCGGTTGCTAAATTTACGATTCCGTCGCCATCCATGCTCCATTTGATTTGCTGTGTTCGCGAAGAACATTATGAACCTATTGCGCAGTATAAAAATGAAGAGGCTTTATTTGAAGCCATTGCCAAAGCCTATCGTAAGGCGATTAAGGCATTCTATGATGCCGGTTGTCGTTATCTTCAGTTGGATGACACTTCTTGGGGTGAATTCTGCGATGAAACAAAACGCAAAGAATATGCGGCCCGTGGTTTAGATTTAAATCATATTGCTAAAAAATATGTAGAAGTAATTAATTATGCCTTGGAAGGTAAACCGGACGATTTAGCTGTAACTATGCATATTTGCCGCGGTAACTTCCGTTCCACTTGGTTCTCATCGGGGGGCTATGAACCGGTGGCGGAAACACTGTTCGGTCATTGTAACATTGACGGTTTCTTCTTGGAATACGATTCCGACCGTGCCGGCGGGTTTTCACCGCTTCGTTTTATAAAAAATCAGAAGGTCGTATTAGGACTCGTTACTTCCAAGTTCCCTGAACTTGAAAAAGAAGAAGACCTATTGGCTCGTATTGAAGAAGCCAGCTTGTATGTGCCAAAAGACCAATTGGCTTTGAGCCCGCAATGTGGTTTTGCCTCTACGGAAGAAGGCAATAATTTAACCGAAGAAGAACAATTTGCTAAGTTGGCACTCATTAAACGAGTTGCTGAAAAGGCTTGGGGGCCCTATGAAGAATGATGAAAGTCGCAATGTAAATAATATTTCGACTGAAGCTGCCACTTCACCCGATGGTAGTAAGAAGAGCCATGACAAGAGTGCGGGGCGGGAGGCGTTTCGCTACGCTTTTCCCTTAACCGTGCCGATTTGTGCGGGCTTCTTATTTCTGGGCATCTCCTACGGCCTCTTTGCCGTAGGACAGGGCCTGCCTTGGTATTTGCCGATTATTATGAGCGCGACCATCTTTGCAGGCTCTATGGAGTTTGTGACCGTCGCCTTATTGACCGCTCCCTTTGATCCGTTGGGGGCGTTTATTCTGGCCTTTATGGTTAACGGACGTCACATTTTTTACGGGTTGACCATGTTAACCCGCTATACTTCACAGGGGTGGAAAAAATATCCCGTTATTTTCGGACATGTGTGATGAGTCGTTTGCCCTCAACGCGACCGTAAATTTGCCGGATAATGTGGATAGAGGCTGGTTTTATCTTCATGTGACGTGGCTGAACTTTGTCTATTGGGTGCTCGGCGTGGCCATGGGCTCCATAGGCAGTCAATTCATTACCTTAAACTTAAAAGGTATTGAGTTTGTTCTAGCGGCCTTGTTTGCGGTTATATTCCTGGATATCCTGTTAAAGGGCAAAAATTTACTGCCCGGCTGTATCGGTCTCGGCGTGTCGTTCTTGATGCGTATTGTCTTGGGGCCGGATGTATTTATGCTGCCGGCCATGGCCCTCATGGTAGTTATCTTCAGTTTACTGTATAAGTTTAAGGGTAAAAAAGAAACGGATTTAGCAGATGAAGGGGGGACGGCTTCATGACAGCTTGGGAAATGACGATTACCATTGGCGCCGTCGTCCTTGGTACGATGGCTACGCGTTTTATTTCGTTTGTCGTTTTTGCCAAGTCGGAAAAACCGCCGGCCATCGTGACGTACTTAGCGATATGTTGCCGGCCGCCGTTATGGGGCTCTTGGTGGTGTATTCGTTAAAGGATGTATCGCTCTCGGTAGCGCCGAACGGCATTCCGGAGCCATTGCTTTGGTAATATTGGCGGCCGTTCACTATTGGCGGCGCAATTTATTGCTTAGCATTGCCGTAGGCACCATTGTGTACATGTTCTTGGTGCAGGAGATATTTTAGGTTGATTATATAGTTTAGTATGTAAATCGGATATAGTCCGACTCTTTCTATAATTAAGGGAAGAGTCGGGCTTTTTTGTTGTGAAAAATATAAATAGGCTACATATTGCGACAGTTCTATGACTATAAAGTATTGTTAAAGGGTTTTACAAACGATTTCTGATGATGTATTATGAGTATAACAAGTTTAGAAATCGATTTCGTAAATCGATTTCGTGAAATAAAAACAAAGTAGACTGTTAATTAAAGCATAAATTAGAACGTGATTGAATACATAGCTTAGAACGAGACTTAAAAAATTGATTTTAGCGTAGGGAGGTGCTGTATGGGAAAGGTAACAATCGCTGATGTGGCAGCTCGAACAGGTTTTTCAAAAACCACAATTTCACGCTTTTTAAACGGGAAATATGAATTCATGTCCGAAGAAACACGTAAACGTATCAGTGAAGTCATCAAGGATATTGAATATAAACCGAATCGCATGGCTCGCAGTTTGCGGTTGCAACAAAGTCATATGATTGGTGTTATCGTATCAGATATTTCAAACCCGTTCTCGGCCATCCTTTACACCGGTATTTCGGAGTATTGCGAACAACATGGCTTTACCGTGCTATTGGCTGATGCCGGTGATGATCCGGATAAGGAAAAACGCTATATTCAGTCGATGATTGCGCAAGGTGTGGACGGTCTTGTTATCAATGCAACCGGCGCGAATGTTTCATATTTGAACGAAGTGAATCGTACCATGGTGCCCATTGTGTTGGCAGATAGACCGGTTGAAGGCTGTGAATGTGACATAGTGTCTGTCGATACGAAGCAGGTGACGAAGGATAGTTTGGACTTATTGTTAAGTAAGGGGTATGAACGCATTCTTTTTGCTACGCGGCAAATTGGAACCAATGGAATTCGGCGTGAACGATTTGATGAGTTTTCGACACAGTATGAAGCCTTAACAAATCGCCAAGCTATGACGTTGGAATATACTAAGGCAGATAAAGAGTCTCTCAAAACGGCGATTCTTTCTGCCTTGGCAGCGGCCCGTGATGCCGGTGAAAAGCTGGCTTTATTTGCCGGTAATGGTGTTGTACTTAGTGATATGGCCTATTTATTAAGGCGCAATAAATTACGGAGCCTGATGATGTGGGACTTTTCAGTTATGATAATTGGCCGTGGATGGATAGTATCGGACCGGGCATATCGGTAATAGAATTACCGTCGCATCAAATAGGCAGTGAATGTGCACGTCTATTGCTGCTGAGGGTTTCGGCTAGTCTTAAAGCGTCTGAGGATTTAGTGACATCGGAGGCTTCAGGTAGTACGTCTATGGCGAAGCAACATATTATTTTGTCGGGCAAAATTGTGGAGCGCGACTCCCTGTAAGAGATATTGGCATTTTAAAAATATATTTAGGAGGTATGGAGGGTGGCAAGAGTTTTAACATTTGGTGAGCCTATGGGGCTCATGGTGGCAACGGAGCCGAAGGCACTTAAAGATGTACCACGTTTCACCGCTATGTGTGCGGTGCGGAGGTGAATTTTTCAGTCGGTATGAGTCGCTTAGGACATGATATGTCGTATATCAGCCGTGTCGGCAATGATCCGTTTGGTCAACATATTTTGGACTTTTTAAAAGAACAGCATATTAATACGGACTATGTTACGCTCGATGAGGTGAATCGAACGGGCATGCAACTTAAAGCAAAAACGTTGGAAGGCGATCCGGAGGTTGTTAATTTCCGGCGTTTCACAGCGTTCTCGTATATGGAACCGGCTATCGTTGATACAGTTGCTTGGGATAAATATGATCATTTACATGTTACCGGTATTCCGGCGGCGTTGTCGGATAGTTGCCGCGAAACATCCATAGCCATGATGAAAGCTGCTAAAGCACATGGGGGTCAGGTTTCCTTTGATACCAACCTTCGTCCTGCTTTATGGCCTTCCGAAGAAGCTATGCGTGAAACAATCAACTACTTGGCATCGTTAGCGGATATTGTGTTACCCGGCTTTGGTGAAGGGAAAATTTTGACTGGTTTTGATACACCGGAAGCCATTGCGGACTTCTATCTCAAACAAGGAGCCAAAGCAGTAGTTATTAAATTGGGAACTAAAGGTTCTTTTGTTAAAAAGAAGCGGAAGCCTTCTATGCACCGGCGTATGTGGTGGAACAGGTAGTCGATACGGTTGGAGCCGGTGACGGTTTTGCGGTGGGCACTATCAGCGGCCGCTTGGAAGGACTCAGTTGGGCGGATTCGGTTCGCCGCGGAGCAGCGATTGGTGCACTTCAGGTGCAGGTGGAAGGAGATAATGAAGGATTGCCTACACCGGAACAATTGGCGACGTATCAAAAGAGTGCTAAGTTAAGTGAATAAAATGTAGTTTATATACCTAACCTATAACTTAAAAAGTAAGCGCTTACACGCATTGCACGGTGTTTAATATTAGGTATAGTGACATAAAAAATAAAGTAATGGATATATTAGGAGGATTTTATCATGGACAAATTACAAGTTATTGAAACAGTAAAAAAAATAGGCGTTGTTGCGTTATTCGCGGTAATACGCCGGATGAAGCAGTTCAGATTTCTGAAGCCTGCATTGCCGGTGGTGTAACGGCTATCGAAGTAGCTTTCACCACGCCACGTGCGCATGAAGCCATTTTGACTTTGTCTGAAAAATACAAAGATAATGCACAAGTTGTTATTGGTGCCGGTACCGTGCTTGATGCGGAAACAGCTCGCATGGCTATTTTAAATGGGGCTGCTTTTGTTGTTTCCCCTGCATTTGATGAAGCTACCATCAAATTATGTAATCGTTATCGTGTAGCTTGCATGCCGGGTACTACAACTATTCAAGGTGTAATCCAAGCCTTGGAATTGGGTGCCGATATTGTTAAAGTATTCCCTGGCGAAGTTGTGGGCAGCAAATTCATTAAAGCTGTAAAAGGCCCATTGCCACAAGCTCAAATGATGCCTACCGGCGGCGTAAGCATTGATAATGTAGCCGAATGGTTTAAAGCCGGTGCTGTTGCTGTCGGGGCAGGCGGCGCGTTGACCGGTGGCGGAAAATCTTTGACTGAAATTACCGAAACAGCTAAAAAATTCGTTGTTGCGGTGGCAGAAGCCAGAAAATAAGCTAGATAAGGTTTGAAGAATATAAAGAAATCCTCGAAGTGAATTGAGAATTAGTTCATAAACTTATTGGTTGTGACATTCTCCGGTAAACTTCGAGGATTTTTTTGTATTAAATTATTTAACGTAATACCATAGTTGCCGGTGGCAATATTAGTCATTTCGGCAAATATAGTATCTAATGTGTTGGCTGATTTAGTATTGGTATCATTAATTAATAACATAATATTGGAACCTAGTTTTTTAGTAGCACTACGGAAGTTTGTACCGGGCATAGCAGGTATTTTTGTTAAAATAACACCTGAGTTTAATAAGGTGTCATCAATATTATCGTAATAATCAGCGTATTCCTTCTTTAAAAGATTGAAATTTAATTTATTATCCGCGTACAAAATATCTACAAAGTTAATAGACTTCTTGAATTTAGTTTTGTTAAAATTAACAGCTTCAATTTGTAATGCCTGATTTATACCTACTTGTAACATTGCATTAGCCATAATCACTTGATTCAGGGGCAAGTTATCAGTCGAATCTCTAAATTTGCTTATTAGATCCTTTTTTGTAAGTAGTAATAGGGTAGAAAGTTGAAGAAAATTACGTAATGTTTTAATTTGCAGATCTATATTTTTTGAATTTTGGGGTAAATCAAAGTATTTTACAAAATATTTGTAATTAATGAATTTAAATATTTGACGCTCTTTTTCAAGTTCTTCGGATGATTTTATTTCAGCTAAGGCAGCATCATAAGTTGCTTGTAAATTTAGCCAAAACTCAATGCTGTTGTTGAACAGCCGAGCTAATTTTACAGCAATATCTATAGATAAATTTTGTTCGCCTCTGATTAAAAGACTAAGGTTCTTAGGTGTCGTATCCAAGCGTTTGGCAAAATCTTCTTGGGGTAAGACACTATCCTCAACTAATTCTTGTATATAGTAGCCCGGATGGAAGGCCATTTTATTATTGTACTCTATGTAATTATTCATAATGTTTGCTGACCTCTTTAAAATCAAATTACCTAACTAGTATTTTAATTTTAATTCTATATAACACAAATGTCAATGTATTTTAAATATATAGGTGATTGTTTAAATGAAAAAGCTCATCTAAGTAAGCACTTAGATGAGCTAGTTTTAAATGTTATACTGCTTTCTAATTTCCGCCAACAACGCCTCGCAGCCTTTACTGATGTCATCATAGGTTTCGTCAAAGTTGCCGGTGTACCATGGATCTTTAACATCTCGTGATTCGCCGACGAAAGAAAGCATTTTCTTTACTTTACCGTCCGCGTCCGGGCCGATTACGCGACTCAAATTGCGACGATTGTTTTCGTCCATGATGATAAGATAATCTGCCGAATTGTAATCTGCTTTGGTCACTTGTCGAGCGGCTCGTGGTGTAAAGGGGATATTGAGGGCACGGAGTTTACTTTTTGTTCCGTGATGAGTGTCGTTCCCGATTTCTTCGCGGCTGGTGGCAGTGGAGTCGATTTTAAAATACTCGTTCAGATTTGCCTTTGTGACTAAATCTTTGAAAACAAATTCAGCCATTGGTGAACGACAAATATTGCCGTGGCAGACGAACTGCACGTGGATTGGTTTTTTCAGTGTTTTCATAAGCGCCCTTTTTACAATAAATACTATAAACAAAGTGGCGTGCTACATAGGCACTAAATCGTTTTAGACGAACTGGAGAATCATAGCAAACAAACTTAGAATCATTTGTTGCAGCGGAATCAACACCCAGGTCAGGAACGGCGTGTAAATGAGCAAGATTAGCATCAAAAAGCCGTAACGGGCCCATTGCCAATATTTCATCTGCCAGTATGGAGAGAGCATGTTGGAAACAATGTGCGCTCCATCAAGAGGCGGAATGGGAATCAAATTGAACAAGGCAAAGTTGATGTTAATGATTACCATGAGCGAGATTACCGTGTAAAGTCCGGAAGATACGTCGATGCCGTGGTTATTGATGAAAAACAGCACGAACGCGGATATAAAGGCAATGACTAGGTTGGCTGCCGGACCGGCGAGCGAAACGAGGGTGTCATCGCGTTTTTTATTTTTAAAATTAGCCGGGTTGATCATAACCGGTTTTGCCCAACCGAAATGCAAGAGCAAAAGCATCAACATGCCGAGTAAATCGATATGAGCGAAGGGATTCATGGTGAGTCGTCCCGTACGGCGCGGCGTATCATCGCCCAACGCGTCGGCTACTTTGGCATGCGCATACTCGTGCATGGCCATGGCAATGATGATAGCCGGTAAAGCGGCTACAATACTTAATAGATTAAAGTTAAACATAGTCAGCTCCTTTGTATGATGTAATGTAATTTATAGTATACCGTAAATTATCGATGTAAGCAAAAAAATCACCCATAATTTCTTAATTGGTGGGTTCGAAAGAGAAGGGGCTTGTAAAAAGATAGGGACGTTTTCATAGGATGCACATTATTGGTATGAGCTTCATACTGACGATGCGCACCAATGGTATGAGTCGATGGCTTGCTCCTTGCCGTCGTGGTTTTTATAATGGAGGTAGTGTTAAAAGATGAATGAGGCTTTGGGAGAACGCGCTTGAATTATCTGGATAAAAATAGGGGACAGACGGAAAAGTTAGTGTATTTTATAGGGGAGATGGATCTATGGCAAAAGTCGTAATTCCAATGAAATTGTTAAACCGTTTATATACGGAAGAAAAGTTGTCGACTTGGGAAATAGCCAAGCAATTGGGGTGTAGTCAAGATACGGTGGTTCGTCGTTTGCATGTGTATCAAATTCCGGTGCGGACGCGACGCAAGCAATTGCCGGAAGCGGAATTGGCTCACTTATATCAAAACGTCGGCCTTGGGGTTAAGCAATTGGCAGTTCGCTATCAATGTTCCCATACAACCGTAGCGGCCCGTTTACATGAAATGGGACTGTTAATGAACAAGAAGTCGGATTTTAGAGAGCCTACACCTTCTGTGAAACGCCAAATTATCAGTTTGTATAACAGCGGGCAAAGCGCCGGCTGGATAGCACAGCACCTTCGCATGTCTCGTTGGACCGTTTTGAAAACGCTGCGTAATAGCGGCATTGAGATTCGCCACAGCAATAAACGAGTGTATTTAAATGTTAAGGAATTGGCCTACTTATATGAGCAACGCCATATGTCGACGACGGAATTGGCGGCCCTGTATGACGTGAAACCGGCTACCGTAGCGGAACGGTTAAAAGAAGAAGGCGTTCGCTTGCGGGGAAATAATTTGGCCCTAGACATGTTTGAGGTGTGCAGGCGCTATCAGGAAGGGCATAGTCCGATGCAGATTGCAGACCAATTGGGATGTTCCTATTCGGCGGTGCGACGGCGATTGGACGCATGGCAAGGTATAAGAAAAGGTCGTAAGCAAGTTGGTAAGAAAAGGCCGAAAGAAAATAATGTAAGTCGGTTCGTAAGAAAAGTCTGAAAGAAAAAACGTAAGAAAGGGCTGTAAGCTATCAAATAATTGTAAGAATAATAGGTGGGATTAATAGGGCGAAGTGTTGCATTATAAGGCTGAATTCGTTATACTAGAGTGTATGAAAGAAACGTTTTTTCAATTAAACTTAGTAGAATGGAGTTAATCATGGAGATTGTTCTTGCACTGTTGCCTTATTTGACCGCCGGATTTTGTGCGGCTGTTGTTTCACGTTTCACCGGTGTGGCCTTATCGTTTATCGTAGTACCGACATTATTAATTTGGGGTGCTACACCGGCAGAATTAGTATCATTTATGCTTACTTTTGCGGTGTATAACGGGTTACCTCGGAGACTCAGGATTTTCGCTTGAATATAAAAAACCTCGTATTGTTTAAAGGTTGGCGTTTGGCGATTCCCCTCGTAGGTTCCGTTGTGTTGTCCTTTATTATGCCACCGGCTGCCATTGCTTTCTTTATTTTCTGCTTTATTGCCGAATTGGCCATGAGCATGTACAACCGTTTACCGGCCAATGAAAAGCCGGAGCTCAAAGGCGTAATTCTCAGTGTTGTGACTGCCGCCGTATGGTGCTTGGTCGGTGTATTCGCCGTTCGCTTATTACCGGTTGATTACTACTTTATCTTAGTAGGTCTTGGTATTTTGGGCTTAACCGCTTTCACTTGGTATGCAAGTAAACATCGCGATGCGTTCCGTGGCACGTGGTCGGTTATTTGGAATTTCCTATTGTTGTTCTTAGGCTTGTTCGGTTTGGATATTTCCATATATGCCAAAGCATTGCGTCGATCCTTCCCAAGCAAACAGGACGTAATGATTCCGGTAATTTATTTTGTAGCTGCCTTCGTAGGTGTATTGGCACTTTTCGCATCCGACTTCTTATTCTCTATGGAAGCCTTGGTGGCAGCTGTTGGTGCCGCTATCGGCATGCGTTTGTTCGGCATGTATGAATTTAGCCAACGCGGCACATTCTCTTATGCAGCTATTGCCGTTACAATCTTGGCAGTAGTCAGCTTGTACTTGGTAAGTCCGGCGCCACACGGTTTAGTTAACATGGAAGAGTTGTTTAACGTGTATACCGGTCAATAATTAAATAATATTTAGTAACTAAAAGGCGTTATGCATTCGTAAATGTCATAACCCGCCTTGTTTGTTTTAAACTGCTTTGTTGCTGATTCGCACTACTGTTAAGTAGGTCGCAGCGTTATTTTACTTATTTGAAAAATTTACCGGCAATGGCATTCAAACCGGCTTTGACAGATTCGTTAGCATTAAGTTCGCCATAGGCATCTTTAAGACTGGCAAACAAAGTTTGTAACTGGTCGGAGTTGAGGTTTTTAATATCATCAACACTGTTGATGTTCATGCCGTCAATATTATTTACTACATTTTTGAATTTTTCTTCGTCGAGTTTGAAGTATGAGCTAATCATTTCAATTAAGTTTTCTTGGATCATAGTGATACCTCCTTATGTGTTGATTATAACATAGGGAGAGGCCTCAATGCAGTAAATAAATTCAAAAAAATCGATTTATTTTTCGTTTTGTAAAAACAAGCGTATTTACTGACATATTTCAGCTCTATCGGTTAATTTATTGCAGAGATATTAGCTGCCTTACTTATCTAATTGCCATAAATTTAAATCAGCGTCCTTGTCGTAGCCACGGTGAATATCTTCAGGAAGCAAAGTTAGAATCATTTCAGCAGTTACACTAATTACGGCACTGGTCAAATGACCACCATGAGAATTACCTTCTTGGTCGGCGATTGTGATATGTAAGTGTGCATAGTAATCATCGTTAAGCTGATCGATAGTGCCGGTGATGGAGGTGATTTCAAAATCACCGGTTAAGCGATGGTGATAATACTTCTTTTCATCAGCATGATAGGTTTCGAGTACGATATCGTTGGTGGCACCTAAGCTTGAATCATAGCTGAAGTGACACCTTCCTTGCGGGCAATAGTTTCGATTGAACTGACTAATTCTTCGCCCGGATTAAGGCGGAAGGCGATGTGAGTGTTGCCAAGACGTTTGTATTGCATTGTAAAGACTCCTTTTTCTCGAATAAAGATAAAAATTAATGTAATTTTGAAATATCAAATTGTATTCTAATGAAAGACGGTTTATAATCAAATTAGTAATGCTTAATATGTGTAAATAGAAATATAATTCCGAATATAAGTTAAAATTATTCTTTGAGTAAGTGCAGTATTGGAGATGAGACAGTATGAATGAATCAAAAAGGGTAATAAAAAACTCGACTCCGAGGAGTCGAGTAAGGTTCATATAAATGGCTCACGCCGAGCCGCCCGAAGGCAATGTCGATAAATCTTTATTTGAACTCGTAGTGTAAAACTAGTTTGGTCTCAACTAGTACATCTTTATAATAAGTGTAAAAATAAAATTTGTCAATTATAAAATTAAAAATTGGTTAATTGTACAATGAAATTGAACACATAAAAAAATCCATAGTGAATACCGATTTGTGTTATGATTAAGGTCTCTAATCTAAAATCTTATACACGAGGTATCGATATCACTATGGACTCTATTA
>ENA-OQBT01000739-OQBT01000739.1-human-gut-metagenome-genome-assembly--contig:-NODE-739-length-17677-cov-3.637379_pt1 | contig 17677 bp, 22 predicted proteins | sample MGYA00242749_ERZ504557 | MGnify/ENA primary metagenome ERZ504557 (study PRJEB26092, sample SAMD00036243) | human gut metagenome | host: Homo sapiens | study: EMG produced TPA metagenomics assembly of... | reverse complement strand
TAATATTTGATTGATCGCGAGTTCCGCACGCAAACGAAGGCCACTTAATGTGGCTTCGTCTTGCGCAGGACTGCCCGAGCAGGCAATCAAATATAATGCGGGCGGGCACGCGGCCCCGTCGGCTTTACGACAGCGCAATACCGCCGAGCCAGCCCCAACGCACGCCAGAGCCAGTGCCATAGAAGCTAATAAACGAATCAAGCGACTTAGACGTAATGGCGCCCTCATTGCTCATGACGATGCCGCCGCCAACATAGATGCCCACGTGGCCATAGATCAGACCCGGCATGCCGGTGCCGCTATGCGATGAGTCGGCCACGATCATGCCCACCTGCAGCGCCGAGCGGTCGGAGCTATAGCACCAGGCGTTAAACATGTCGCACGCATTGCCGCCAAAGTAGCCAACGCCGGCGTTACGGAAGACATTGGTAACCCACGCCGCGCACCAGTTCTGGCCCGGCGAAGGCGTGGAGTAGCACGCGTTGACGACGGCCTGTTGCTTGCCCGAGCCGGCATTCTGCTGCGGAGTTCCGGCGCATACGATCCGCCACCCGAGCTCGAACCACCCGAGTAGGAATTGTTCTTGTTCGCGGCGGCCGCGGCAGCGGCGGCCTTCCTAGCGGCCTCCTCGGCCTGGGCGGCAGCGAGAATCTCGGAATCACGCTGAGCATGAGCTCCTTGACATCGTCAGAGAGGCCGTTCAGAACCGTCTGGACTTCCTGCTGCTTGGCCTGCATGTCCTGCATCTGGGCAGTCTGCTGGTCCTTGAGCTTCTCTAAGTCGGCCTTCTGCGACTCGAGCTCGGTCTTTTGCGCATCGAGCTCTTCCTGGATGGTCTGAATGTCCTCGATGGCGTCGCGGTCGCTCTTGTTGATCTTCTCAACGTAATGCGCGTTGCGACGAGTTCCTCAAACGAGCCAGAGGCCAGCAGCAGCGACAGGATGTTCGTGCCGCCGGACTTGTAGCTGGCGGCCACGCGATCGGAAAGGTCGTTGCGCTTCTTCTTGAGCTCGGCCTTCTTTTCATCGATCTGGGCCTGCGTGTCGTCAATCTTGCCCTGGACATTCTCGATGTCGTTGAGGGTCTGGGCATTCTTGTTGGCCAGCGCCGCATACTCATTTGCGATGCTGTCGAGCTGGGCCTGAACCTCGTCGAGCTGGGCCTGGGCGGCATTCAGTTTATCGGTGGTTTCTTTGGAAGTCTCCGCCGCATGGGCGCGAGCGGGCAGGCCAAAAAGAACTGCCGCAGAAGCGGCGCCGAACAGGGCCTTGAGGGCAGTGCGGCGCGAGAGCTCCTGGGAAAGGATGGAATCGCTGTTTGGTGACATATGTACTCCGTTACATGCTTATTTATATGTCGCTCAACTCATACATATTAGCGTACATATGGCGCGTCCCAACGATTTCCACGAACGGCAGGAAACTGCAAGGTCAGCGGCTCGTAAGCAAATGCCAAAGATCAGGTTATGCGTACGCAAGCTCTTCTATGAGTACGTTAGCACAATCCTCTGCTTTTCCTACAGCGCACGATTTGGGCGTCCCTGCCTGCGCTATACTCCCCTGAAGAAGTGTTCCTGATTCGATAGGAGACTACATGTCCAAAGCACTCGACCCCAAAGACACCTGTGTCCTCGTTACCGGTGGCGCCGGCTTTATCGGCTCGCACACCGTCGTTCAGCTGCTCGAGGGTGGCTACCAGGTCGTCATCGTCGATGATCTCTCCAACTCCAGCGCCGTCGCCGTCGACCGCGTCAAGACCATCGTGGGCGACGAGGCCGCCAAGAACCTCACCTTCTACGAGGCCAACGTGCTCGACCGCGATGCGATGAACAAGATCTTCGATACCCATCAGATCGACCGCGTCATCCACTTTGCCGGCTTTAAGGCCGTCGGCGAGTCGGTGAGCAAGCCCGTCGAGTACTACCACAACAACATCGAGAACACCCTGGTGCTCATCGACGTCATGCGCAACCATGGCTGCAAGTCCATCATCTTCTCGAGCTCCTCGACCGTCTACGGCGACCCGGACAACCCGCCCGTCACCGAGGAGGATCCTAAGAAGCCCGCGACAACCCCTATGGTTGGACCAAGTGGATGATCGAGCAGATCCTTATGGACGTCCACACCGCCGACCCCGAGTGGGACGTCGTGCTGCTCCGTTACTTCAACCCCATTGGCGCTCATCCGTCGGGCCTGATCGGCGAGGACCCCAAGGGCATCCCCAACAACCTGGTGCCCTATGTCGCCCAGGTTGCCGTGGGCAAGCTCGAGGCCGTTCAGGTCTTTGGCAACGACTACCCCACCCCCGACGGCACCGGCGTGCGCGACTACATCCACGTGTGCGATCTGGCCTCTGGTCACGTTGCCGCCCTTAATTGGATGAACGGCAAGACCGGCGTCGAGATCTTTAACCTGGGCACCGGCACCGGCACCTCGGTACTCGAGGTCGTCGCTGCCTTCTCCAAGGCTTGTGGCAAGGAGCTGCCCTACGTGATCCGCGAGCGCCGCGCCGGCGACATCGCTGCCAACTGGTGCGATGCCTCCAAGGCCGAGCGCATGATGGGCTGGAAGGCCCAGTACGACATCGCGGACATGTGCCGCGATAGCTGGAACTGGCAGAGCCACAACCCCAACGGCTTCGCCGACGCCGAGTAGCAAAAACCTACATACCGCTCTTGCCCCGATCTCACGTTGTGAGGTCGGGGCTTTTTCATGGCATGTAACCATTCGCCGAAAATCGACCAACTTTTTTATCTTGCCTGTACATGTTTAAACAACATGTTTTACAATAGGCGTACCGAATCAGAACATCGGAGGCGGACTGCACACCCATCGGCAGGCCGACCCCACAACAAGAAGGTTGGTGAGCGCATTCATGGAGCGTGCAAGCGGCGTCCTCATGCCCGTCTCATCTCTGCCCGGACCATACGGAATCGGCGGCTTTGGCTGGAATGCCTACGACTTCGTCGATTTTCTCGCCTCGTGCAAACAACATTACTGGCAGATTCTGCCCCTTACGACGACCAGCTATGGCGATTCGCCCTATCAGTCGTTCTCGGCCCGCGCAGGCAACCCCAACTTTATCGACTTTGCCGAGCTTATCGAGGCAGGGTATCTGGAGCAGCGCGATATCGATGGCGTGTATCTGGGATCCGACCCCAGCAATGTCGACTACGGTGCTATCTTTGACGGCCGCCGTCAGATTCTCGACCGCGCCGCTGAGCGCTTTGCTGCCGACAAGCCGGCCGATTTCGATGACTTTATCCAGGCCAACGAGGACTGGCTCATCCCCTACTGTGAGTTCATGACCGTCAAAGAGGAGTGCGGTCTCAAGGCGTTTTGGGAGTGGCCCGCGGAGCTCCGCACCCGCGGCGAGGCTTCCGCCAAGGTCTGCGCCGACCATCCGGCGCATATGCTCTACCACCAGATGACGCAGTACTTTTTCGATCGCCAGTGGAGCCGCCTCAAGGCCTATGCCAACGAGCGCGACATTCTCATCATCGGCGACCTGCCCATCTATGTCTCGCGTGACTCCGTCGAGATGTGGGCGACACCTGAGCTCTTTAAGATCGACGCCGCCGGCAATCCGGTGAGCGTCGCCGGCACGCCGCCCGACCAGTTCTCGGCCACCGGCCAGTACTGGGGCAACCCCATCTACGACTGGGACGCCATGGAGTCCGACGGCTTCTCCTGGTGGGAGGCCGCATTCGCGCCGCCCTCGACATGTACGACGTCATCCGCCTGGATCACTTCCGCGGCTTCGAGGCCTATTGGGAGGTGCCGTTCTCCTCACCCGATTCGTCCTACGGTTCGTGGACGCAGGGTCCCGGCCTCAAGTTCTTCAAGACGCTCGAGGAAAAGCTCGGCACGCTGCCCATCATCGCCGAGGACCTGGCTTCCTCACCCCCGGCGTCATCGACATGCGCGACAACTCGGGCTTCCCCGGCATGAAGATCCTGCAGTTTGCCTTTGAGGGCACCAACTCGTACTACCTGCCGCATAACTACATCGCCAACACCGTCGCCTATGTGGGCACCCACGACAACGAGACGGCGCGCGGTTGGTTTGAGGGAACGGCCACCCCGCGTCAGCGTGAGCAGGCAGCCCTGTACACCCATCAGCAGGCCGGCGAACCCATGGCAGATGCACTCAATCGCACCATCGCCGCCAGCGTGAGCGACACGTGCATCTACACCATGCAGGATCTGCTCAACTTGGGCAACGAGGCGCGCATCAACACCCCTGCCACGCTGGGCGGCAACTGGACCTGGCGCATGCTCGACGGCGCCATCACCCGCGAGCTCGAGCACAAACTCACCGACTGGACCGAGACCTACTTCCGCATCCCGTCGGAAGCCGAAATCGAGCTTCCTCAATAGGAGCTACCGCGCCCGACCCTCCCCACCGTGCGGACGCGCTTGCTTTTCCCGCGCGAGGCCACCCCAATCCCCTCGCGCGGGCTTCTTATGAATTGCAGACATGAAACAACCCATCACAGGAGAAAACATGCCCCAAATTAACCTCATGGAACTCGCCGAGCAGTCTTTTGGCACCTCGCTCGAGCAGCTCGACGACCGTCGCATTTACAAGCTACTGGTCAAACTCGTGCAGGAGCGCTCCGCCGCCCGCCCGCTCAACAACGGCAAGAAAAAGCTCTATTACATTTCCGCCGAATTTTTGATCGGCAAGCTGCTCATCAACAACATGATCGACCTCGGCATCTACGACGAGGTTAAGGACCAGCTCACCGCCGCAGGCCACGACCTCAACAAAATCGAGGAATTCGAGGTCGAGCCGTCACTCGGCAACGGCGGCCTGGGCCGCTTGGCCGCATGCTTCCTGGATTCCATCGCCACGCTGGGCTTGACCGGCGATGGCGTGGGCCTCAACTATCACTACGGTCTGTTCCGTCAGCGCTTTGTCGACAACCAGCAGAAGGCCGTCCCGACGAGTGGCTCGGTGAGCAGGACATCCTAGTCGACGATGACCGCTCCTACACCGTCGAGTTCGGCGATTTTGCCGTTACCTCCAAGCTCGTCAACATCGATGTGCCCGGTTACGGCCAGTCCACCAAGAACCGCCTGCGCCTGTTCGACCTGGCGAGCGTCGACGACGGCCTGGTCCCCGGCAGTTCCATCGACTTCGACAAGACCGAGATCGCCAAGAACCTCACCTTGTTCCTCTACCCCGACGATTCCGACGAGCAGGGCCGCCTACTTCGCATCTATCAGGAGTACTTCATGGTGAGCAACGCCGCCCAGCTCCTGATCGACGAGGCCGTCGAGCGCGGCAGCAACCTGCACGATCTGGCCGATTACGCCGTTGTCCAGATCAACGACACGCACCCCACCATGGTCATTCCCGAGCTCATTCGCTTGCTCACCACCGAGCATGGCATCGAGTTTGACGAGGCCGTGACCATCGTACGCTCCATGGTCGCCTACACTAACCACACGATTCTTGCCGAGGCGCTCGAGAAGTGGCCGCTCGCCAGCCTACAGAAGGTCTCCCCTGCCATCGCCGACATTATCGTCAAGCTCGATGAGATCGCGAAGGCCGAGCACGATGACCCGCGCGTCGCCATCATCGACAAACACGATACCGTCCACATGGCCCACATGGACATCCACTTTGGCTTCTCCATCAACGGCGTAGCGCCCTCCACACCAAGATCCTGGAGGACACCGAGCTTCATCCGTTCTACGAAATCTATCCCGAGAAGTTCTCCAACAAGACCAACGGCATCACCTTCCGCCGCTGGATCCATGGGGCCAACCCCGCGCTCGCCAGCCTGCTCGACGATGTGATCGGCACCGACTGGCGCAGCACCGGCGATCTAAGCAAACTCGCCAAGTTCGCCGACGACAAGGACGTTCTTGAGCGCCTGGCCGCCACCAAGGTCGAGGCCAAGGCCATCATGCGCCAGTTCATGGCGCTCGAGCAGGGCGTGACCATTCCCTCCAACGCCATCATCGACGTCCAGGTCAAGCGCATCCACGAGTACAAGCGCCAGCAGATGCTCGCGCTCTACATCATCTGGAAGTACCTCGATATCAAGAACGGCAACAGACCTAAGCACCCCGTCACCATCATCTTTGGCGGCAAGGCGGCGCCTGCTACACTATCGCGCAGGACATCATCCATCTGATCTTGACGCTGTCGCAGTGGATTGCAAACGACCCCGACGTGGCTCCCTACCTGCAGGTTGTCATGATCGAGAACTACAACGTCACCGCCGCCGAGCGCGTGATCCCCGCCGCTGACATCTCCGAGCAGATCAGCCTGGCCTCCAAGGAGGCGAGCGGCACCTCCAACATGAAGTTCATGCTCAACGGCGCCCTAACCCTGTGCACGCTCGACGGTGCCAACGTGGAGATTGCCGAGCTCGTGGGCGACGAGAACATCTATACCTTTGGCGCCTCTTCCAAACAGGTCGAGCAGCTCTATGCCAACGGCACCTATGACGCCGGTGTGCTCTACCGCAAGCCCGGCATTAAACTGCTGGTGGACTTCATCACCAACCCGGCCTTTATGGCGACCGGCAATGCCGAGCGCCTGCAGCGCCTGCACGACGACATTAAGGGCAAGGACTGGTTTATGGCCCTGCTCGACATTGAGGAGTACATCCAGACCAAGGAGCGCGTGCTGGCCGACTACGAGGACCAGGACGCCTGGATGCGCAAGGCGCTCATCAATATCGCCAACGCCGGCACCTTCTCGTCCGACCGCACCATCTCCCAGTACAACGACGAGATTTGGCACCTGAGCTAATTTCGTTTCCTTTACCCATCCTCTTGAAAGCGGAGTCGTGGCAACGCGGCTCCGCTTTTTGTGCCCGCACGCTACCCTGTGACCCGACTCGACCAAACAATCTCGATCTGTAACAGCTACTCGGTAAAAACGGCCCCAGCTGTTACAGATTGAGACATACCGGCCCCTCCCCTTGGTTTATCTCAATCTGTAACATCTAACGTCCGAAATCGGCCCTACCCGTTACAGATCGAGACAAACGACCGGTCAGACAATCCCAACACAAAGAAAGGCTCCCCTCTCGCCCAGTGGACGGGAGGGGAGCCTTATATGTGACCGCGGCAAAAGGATGGCAATACCGCAGTCGCCCAAAGGGAGGGCCCGGATGCACCAGGCCTAGATAAGGTTCTTGCCAGAGACCTTATCGAAGAGGTGGGTCGCGTTCTTCTCGAACTTGAACCAGATGGGGTCGCCCGCCTTGAGCGCGCCTTGGCCTCGAGGTCGACAACGGGAATGATCAGGACGAACTGGCCATCGGGAGCGGTCACGTGGACATGCTCGGTCGAACCCATGAGCTCGGTCACCTCGACGGTACCCTGGAGCGCGCCCTCCTCGTCCTTGTCGGCAAGCAGAATCTGCTCGGGGCGCACGCCGGCCGTGATCTCCTTCACGTCGCCGCCGTCCCAGTTGAGAGCAAGCTGAGCGCAGGTCTCGGGAGCGAGCGCCACGTTCATATCCTCGGTCTTGACGGTAAAGCCGTTGCCCGAGCGCACCAGCTGGGCATCGAAGAAGTTCATCTGCGGCACGCCGATGAAGCCGGCGACGAAGATGTTCGCGGGATGGTTGAAGACCTCCTGCGGGGTGGCGATCTGCTGGACGACGCCGTCCTTCATGACCACGATACGGTCACCGAGGGTCATAGCCTCGGTCTGGTCGTGAGTAACATAAATGAACGTGCCCTTGATCTCGTGGCGCAGCTTAATGAGCTCGGCACGCATCTGGTTACGAAGCTTGGCGTCCAGGTTGGACAGCGGCTCGTCCATCAGGAAGACCTTGGGGTCACGCACGATGGCGCGGCCGATAGCGACACGCTGGCGCTGGCCGCCGGAGAGCGCCTTGGGCTTACGGTCGAGGTACTCGGTAATGCCCAGAATCTCGGCAGCAGAACGAACCTTGCGGTCGATCTCGTCTTGGGAACCTTCTTGAGCTCGAGCGTAAACGCCATGTTCTCGTACACCGTCATATTGGGGTACAGAGCATAGCTCTGGAACACCATGGCAATGTCGCGGTCCTTGGGCGCCACGTCGTTGACGCGCTTGCCGTCGATGAGCACGTCGCCCGAAGTGATGTCCTCCAGGCCAGCGACCATGCGCATCGTCGTGGACTTGCCGCAGCCAGACGGGCCAACGAGAACGACAAACTCCTGGTCATGCACGGTGAGATTAAAGTCCTCCACCGCGAGCACGCCGTCCTCGGTAACCTTGAGGTTGTGCTTCTTCTCCTCGGTCTTCTTCTTTTTGCCAAAGAAGCCCTTCTTTTTGGACTCGTTGTTGGGATACACCTTCTGAACATGTTTGAGAACGATCTCGGCCATGTCTTTACCTTTCGATATGCGGCGCCGCGCTGAGGGGCGCCGCAGAAACTTGCAAACAGTTACGGCATCAGCCCTTGACGGCACCTGCCACCAACGCCGTCGATGATGTACTTCTGACAGAGGATGTACATGATAACGATGGGATAACGACCATCATGATGCAGGCCATCATGGGGCCGAGCTCGACGTGGCCGTAGCCGCCGCGGAAGTACTGGATCAAGATAGGAATGGTCTTGTACTTGGTGGAGTCGAGCGTAAGGTAGGGCAGCAGATAGTCGTTCCAGACCCACATGGTCTCGAGGATGCCGACCGAAAGATAGGTGGGCTTCATGATGGGAAGGACGATCTTAAAGAACACCTGGACCGGGTTGCAGCCATCAATCATGGCCGCCTCCTCGATCTCGAGCGGGATGTTCTTTACAAAACCGGCGAACATAAAGACCGCCAGGCCCGCGCCAAAGCCGAGGTAGATAAAGCAGATGTTGAACGGCGTGTTGAAGCCGATGCGGTCCGCCAAATTGGACAGCGTGAACATGAGCATCTGGAAGGGCACGACCATCGAGAACACGAACAGGTAATAGAAGAAGTTCGAGATCTTGTTGTTGACACGAACCACGTACCAAGCGCACATGGAGCAGCACACCAAGATCAGCACGACCGACGTGACCGTGATGATGAGCGAGTACATAAATGCCGAGGCAAAGCCCTGCTCGTTAAGGGCGTGCATGTAGTTTGCGAGGCCGTTGAACGTCTCGGGCGTGAGCAGATCGAATGCCGTGGTGGTGCTGATTGCAGTCGCTTTCTTAAAAGAATTAAGCGCAATCATGAACACGGGGTAGATCCACGCGAGCGACAGGATCGTAAAGAAAATCGAGAGCGCGCGGTTGATAACCTTATCGCGTTTCATTACTGCTGCACCTCCTTGGACCTCGTGGCCTTAAGCTGGATCATGGAGATGGCCACGACCAGGATGCAGAAGATAACCGCCTTGGCCTGACCAATGCCCTGCCATGCGATACCGGCACGCGAATAGAACGTGTTGTAGATGTTCAGGGCGAGCATCTCGGTGGAGTGCGCGGGGGCGCCGCCGGTAAGGGCGAGGTTCTGGTCGAACAGCTTAAAGCCGTTGGTGATGGACAGGAACAGGCAGATGGTGATGGTCGGCATCAGGTTAGGGATCTTAACCTTCCAAAACGTCTGCCATGCCGTAGCGCCGTCGACTTGGCGGCCTCGATGTAGTCGGACGGAATGGACTGCAGACCAGCGATGTAGATGATCATCATGTAGCCGACCTGCTGCCACAGGGTCAGGATGATAAGGCCCCAGAAGCCAGCAGCAGAGTTAAGGGCAATGAGCTGGGCGCCCACGTTGGAGAGTAGGCAGTTGATCAGAATCTGCCAGATGTAGCCCAGCACGATGCCGCCGATCAGATTAGGCATAAAGAAGATCGTACGGAAGATATTGGTGCCCTTGAGCGCTTTGCGGGTGAGCGCCTGCGCAATGGCGAGGGCGATCACGTTGATGAGCACCGTCGACAGGAAGGCAAACGCCACGGTAAAGAAGAACGACGTGGCAAACTGCGGATCGGACAGTGCGCGCACGTAGTTCTCGATACCGACAAAGTGCGTATTGTTGATGGTAATAAACTGGCAGAACGAGAGATAGAAGCCCTGGATAAAGGGGATCACGAACCCGATCATAAACGCCAGGCACGTGGCAGCATAAAGAGCGGCCACCAGCGCTTGAGTGCTTTGCCCATAGAAGGGTCCTTTCAATATGCAGGGGGCGGGCAAACCAACGTCTGCCCGCCCCCTGTCGCTAATCAGATAGCTTGGGCAGCAACTACTTACTCGGAAGCAGCCTTCTCGGTCTTCCAGCCATCGACGAAGGCGTTCTTGACGCCGTCCCACTTGCTGTTGTCGGCAGCATAGGCGATCAGAGCCTGCTTGAGGTTCTTCTTCCACTCCTCAGAGGGGATGTAGACGAAGTCCCAAGCGACGGTCTTCTTGCCGTCCTTGGCCATGGCGACGGCCTGCTGCGAGAAGACATTGGTGGTTTCCTTGGCGCTCTTGAACGGGGCAGTCAGACCCATCTTGTCAGCGATGATGCTGGTGGCGGTGTCAGAAGTGACGCACCAATACATGAAGTCCTCGGTGGCCTTCTGGGCATCCTCGGAAGCTGGGAGCTGACGCACCAGTAGTTCTCGCCGCCGGAGCACAGGCCCTGGTTCTCCTCGCCGTCGACACCGATGTAGATGGGCATCATGCCAATCTGATCGTCGGTCATGCCGGCCTTGACGAGGTCAGAGTAGGCCCAGGAGCCGTTCTGATAGAAGACGGCCTTGCCGGTTGCGAACTCGTTGGTGGCGTCGTCGCCGGTCTTGGAGGCAAGCTGCGAAGGATCGCAGGTGGAGTCGGTGATGTACAGGTCGAAAATCTGCTTGAAGTTGTCGAGATACTCGCCCTTGATCTCGTCGTCCTCCTGGTTGTGCTCCTTCTCGAACTCGTAGTAGAGCGGGAGGTTGGCGAGGTGGGTGGTGTAGCGCCAGCTGGAGGAGTCATCCATGCCAGCAGAAGTGAAGGCACCCTCAATGCCAAGCTCGTCCTTGCGGGCCTGGATGTCGTCGGCACAAGCCTTCAGCTTGTCGAAGGAGTTGATGTCCTCGGCCTTGTAGCCAGCCTTCTCGAGCAGCTGCTTGTTGTAGATGATGCCGTAGCTCTCCTGGACCCAGTCGATACCCAGATCCTTGCCATCGGACTGCAGAGCCAGGGAGTCGTCAATGAGCTCACCGCGGAGCTTGGTATCGGACAGGTCGGCGCAGTAATCCTTCCAGTTCTTAAGGCCGGTGGGGCCGTTGACCTGGAACAGGGTCGGAGCGGAGCTCTTGGACATCTCGGACTTGAGCTTCTCCTCGTAGGTGTTGGAGGCAGCGGTCACGATCTTGACCTCGACGCCCTTCTCCTTCTTATAGGCCTTGGCGATCTCCTTCCACTCCTTGTCGACCTCGGGCTTGAATTGGAGGAAGTAGACTCGGCAGCGTCACCAGAAGCAGAGGAGCCGGAGCCGGCAGAACCACCGCAGCCACGAGACCCAGACCAAGAACCGCAGCCGCGGAACCAGCAAAGCCCAGGAACTGCCTTCTGCTCATTTCGTTCTTCATTACAATCCACCCTTTCACACCGTGGCGGCACCCTTTGCCGCCGCCTTCGGAGATTGGCTCGGGGACTTTGCCCCTTTTGCTGATTTGAACGATACGCTATTTGGCTAGTTGTTTGAACAAGTATTACTAGAGCGGTAGAAAAACTTCGGTGACCGGTAATTTCAACTTGATACTTGACAAGTTTTGTATAAACAATTATTAGTTATCGAATGCAGAGAAAACGCCCGGTCAAGCCGATGTACCGTCGGTTTGACCGGGCGTTTTCTCTTTGAGGCCATGAGTCTCGTCAGGCTGCGAGCTAGCCGGCTATCGCTTGGAATTGACGCGGTAATGGAAGATCTCGGGGTGTGTGCGAGTGTGCGTCACCTCAAACAAGATGCCATCCGAGGTGTACGACTGACTCTCCATGACGGCAACGCAGTTGTATTTGCCGAGGTCAAGATAGCTACAGTCCTCATCGTTGGCGAGCTCGACACTCACCGTACGACGGCTCGCCATCACTTTGACACCGCGCTTGTGCTCCAGATAGCCGTAAATAGAATCTGCCGCGATCTCGGGAGTCAGGCCCTTGGCGATCGACGCCAAAAAATAGCCATGGTCCACTTGGCGCGCGTTGCCGTTGAGGCTTCGGACACGCACTACGCGAATCAACTCCTCGCCCACCTTAAAGCCCAGGTGACGAGAGAGTTGCTCGGTGCAAACCAGATGTTCGAAAGACTTAACGTCCGTCGATGCAACGGCATTGTTGCGCTTTGCAAACTCGCCAAACGACTCAACCTCTTCGAGTGCGCCCAACATGTCGGTTTCGCCCTTAAGCCAAATAACGCGCACGCCCTTGCCGTGTATGGGCTGCACAAACATCCCGTCGGCCAGCATACCCAAGGCGCGACGGACGGTATTGCGAGTGCATCCGAACTCCGCGGTCAGCTCGGCTTCGGTTGGCAGCATCTCCTGAAACGCATAGGTCCCATTAATGATGCGCGAGCGTATTTCTCGGTAGATTCCTTCGTATATCGCTTTTGGCATTGTTTCACCTCTACATTATTCATTTCCGGCTAGGCACGATAGCATTTCTTAAAGTTGTTTAAACCGAATATCGGTAAAGCGACAGGATTTAACCGTTGACGGTTTCTGTCATGCCCAAATCGGTTTCGCTCAAAACTGCCGGTACGACAATCGTCTGGTCCTCTACAATGAATCCATTGTTTAAACGTTTCCCCACGCGCAACGCGCCTCGATATTCGGAAGGCAGAACATGCTGCAAAAAATCCAACGCTTTGGCGGGGCAATGTTCGCGCCCGCCATGCTGTTTTCTATATCAGCCTCATGGTCGCGTCTCCGCTCTCGCAACGACTGCGGACATCGTCGGCGATCTCGCCGTATACGGAACCCTTGGTACGTTTTCTGGGCTATCATCCAGCGCGGCTCGTGGACGGTCTTTAAACGCCTCCCGCTCCTTTTTGCCGTAGCGCTGCCCATCGGTCTTGCCCAAAAACAACCGGCTCGTTGCTGCCTCGAGGCTCTCGTCGCCTATTTTGCCTACTGCTTCTTTTTGAGCGAGATCATTAAGCTGAGCGGAGACAACCTTGGACTTGAGTACCCGTCATCTTTGACCTCCGCCAGCGGTATCACCGTCATCGACGGCATCAAGACGCTCGACACCGGCATTATCGGCCCGCTGGCGGTATCGGCAACCGTCGTCGCCATCCATGACCGCTTCTACGATGCCAAAATTCCCGATTGGCTCGGCACCTTCTCGGGCTCCTCGCTGGTCTACCTCATCAGCTTTTTTGCCGTGTTTGCCCTTGCCGCTATCTCGGCCGCCATCGTGCCCTACGTATACGATGTAACTGATACGCTGCGTCACGCACTTGCAGGCGTCGGTCCCTTTGGCGTGGGCATCTTTGTCTTTTTAGAACGAGCACTCGAGCCTTTGGCCTGCACCACCTGCTCTACATGCCGATCTACTACGACAACCTGGTCATTAACGACGGCATCTACGCCACGTGGAGCAGTTTGCTCCCCATCCTCTCCCATAGCACGCGCCCCCTTAATGAACTTGCGCCGTGGGCCGGTTTTACCGCCACCGGCTGGGTCAAGCTCTTTGGCCTTCCCGCCATCGCAGCCGCGTTCTACTCCACCGCAAAACCCGAGCGCCGCGCCGGCCTCAGGGTCATCCTTGCTCCCGCCATCATCGCCTCGGTGGTTTGCGGCGTTACCGAGCCACTCGAGTTTCTCTTTATGTTCACCCACCCCGGGCTCTTTTTGCTCTACGCCGTCTTATCGTCTTGCCTTGCCACAACCATGAATCTCTTTGGCATCGTCGGCATCTTCTCGGGCGGCCTCATGGAGATGGCAGCCTTCAACTTTATTCCGCTCATGCGCACGCATGCCGGTGCCTATCTTTTGGCGCTCGGTATCGGCCTTGCCTTTAGCCTCATCTTTTTTGTTAGTTTTCGAGCACTCATCTTGGTCTATGACCTTAAAACACCGGGCCGCGAGGATCATGTTGCCAATCGCGCGGCAATCGATTGTTTAACGGGAAGCGACTTTGCCAAAGAGCAATCCCCCAATGACGAGGTCGATAGTCGATCCGATCAAGATCACGTCCTCGCTGAGCGGGTAATTCAGCTTTTAGGTGGCGTTGGCAATATCGTGGGCGCAACCAACTGCGCCACGCGCCTGCGCGTCGAGGTCGCAGACCCTTCCATCGTTGCAGATAACGCGTCGTTTGTCGCGGTGGGCGCCAAGGGCCTCATCATTACGGGCAAGACCGCCCAGGTGGTCATCGGCATCTCCGTTCCCCGCGTTAAAGAGCATTTTGACCAGATCATGGGCCTCGAGCCGGAATTTGTGCCCACCACCTCGGCCTCCCCTGCCGCCAGCGCAGCCCATAAGCGCGGCGATATCTGCTTCTTCGATATCGACGGAACGCTCGCCTGGCAAGACCCCAGGCTCGCCCAAGACCTTCCCGAAGACGAGCGGGACCTCTCCCCCTATCCCAACGAGGCGGTTTCGCAGGCAATCCGCGAGTTTGTCGCCAACGGCAACATGGCCTTTATCTGCACGGGGCGCACCCTCAGCTGCATCCACCCCAAACTTCTTGAGCTGCCCTGGACCGGCATCGTCTGTCTTGCGGGCGGTTACGCGAGATCAACGGACACGCAATTCGCGATCTGTCGATGACGCCCAGCATGCTGCAGCATCTTGCCCCCTATCTTGAGCAATCGGGCGAGGTCATCCGCTTTGAGGGCCTCAACGGCGTCGTGCGCATGAGTGCCGATGCCCCGGATACGCGCGCACCCTGGGCGACGCAGTCACGCAGCTGCAACATTACAGTGTCTACAAGATCTTGATGTCTACATCGCTCGCCAACCACATCGCTCAAGATAAGGCACTTGAGCCGCTGCTGTGCTTTAACGAGCTCGAACTCGAGGTAACCGAAATCTCGCCCCGCGAATGCACGAAGCGCGGGGGCATCCAGTCTGTACTCGACGCCCTCGACCCCCACCACGGAACCGTATACGGCATTGGCGACGCCAGCAATGACGTCTCGCTGATGAACGCCGTCGATGTCGGTATCGCCATGGGCAATGCGCCGGACTATCTCAAGGATAAGGCCGATTACGTGACCGACACCGTCGATCACGACGGTGTCGTTGCGGCGCTCGAGCATTTTGGCTGATTTAGGCGCGCTCCATCAAACGCACGACCGTTGTCCCAAATCGCCAAAACTGCCGCGCCAAACGCCCTAATGTGGCAATATGTTGTCTGCATATTGCATCAACGCAACCTCAGAAAGAATGCGAGAACCCGTGTCCAGTCCGTTTACCAGTTTTTTAGCCCAGCACTTTGACCAGATTAACGACTATCTGGCCACGTTCTTTGACGGACAGGCGACCTCTGCCGATATCGAGCGCTACCTGTATGCGCCGCTCTCGCTTTTACGGCCAACGCCGGCAAGCGCACCGCCCGCTTATCTGTATGCTCGCCGCAACCGCAGTGGGCGGTAGCTTGAGAGCGCCCGCAGCGCCGCGGCAGCCATCGAGCATTTCCAGTCGGGCGCGCTGATCCACGACGACATCGCCGACAACGGACAGCTTCGTCGAGGCAAGCCCTGCATGCACCTTACCGAGGGCACGGGCCTTGCCATCAATTGCGGCGACTTGGCGCTCACCATGGTCACCAAGACGGTTCTCGACGACCCCACGCTGGAGTCCGACGTGAAGCTGCGCGTGCTCCACGAGCTTACCGAGATGATCGTCCGCACCATCGAGGGTCAAGCGCTCGACCTGGGTTGGGTCCGTGACGGGCGCTTTGATATCTCGGTTGATGACTACCTGGACATGGCGACGCACAAGACCGCGTTTTACAGCGGAGCCACGCCGCTTGCCGCCGGAGCCATTATCGGCGGCGGCAGCGATGAGCAAATCGAAGCGCTGCGCGCCTTTGGCCTACACACAGGCCTCGCCTTTCAGATTCAGGACGACCTGCTCAACCTTGTCGGCACTAAGGAAGCCGCCAACAAGGACTTCCGCACCGACATCACCGAGGGCAAGCGCACGCTTGTCGCCGTACACGCCCTCTCTGATGAGCGCCACCACGACGAGGTCGAGGCGATTCTTTCCTCGGGCACCGATGATCCCGCGCAGCTCGCACGCGCCGTGGAGATCTTCCAGGAGACCGGCTCCATCGATTACGCCCACACTTACGCGCTCGACCTGACCGCTAAGGCCAAAGCGGCCATCGAGAACGTTGAGCTTGATCCGCACGCACGCGAGCTGTTCCTCTCCATGGCAGATTTCTTTGTGGAGCGCCTTAACTAACGGGGGTTATAAAACCTGTCAGCAGCGTATTTAGGCACAACTTGCTACACTGTTGAGTGCATGTTTATGCATCCCTTTGCGTTGTCTATCCGACAGACGCTCAAATAGTACGAATGGTACGCCGAAAGGGGTTCGTTCATGGAACCTATTACAACGGGCATGCAAGGAGCAGCCGTCGAAGACGTGCAGTCTCGTCTCCTACAGCTCGGCTACACGATTGATGCCGCCGAAGTCACCGACAAGTACTTTGGAGCCACCACTGAGCAGGCCGTCAGCACCTTCAGGCTCGACAGCGGCCTTGCTGCCGGTCATGCCGTCGATATCCCCTGCTGGAGCGCCCTTGTAGACGCTTCGTATAAGCTGGGCGACCGCACTCTCTATCTGCGCATGCCCAATTTCCATGGCGCCGATGTGCAGGCCCTGCAGCGCGCTCTCAACGTTTTGGGCTTTGCCTGTGGCGAAGACGACGGCTACTTTGGTCCGCATACCGAGGCCGCCCTGCAGCAGTTCCAGGAAAATGTCGGCCTGTTTGCCGACGGCATGGCCTTCCAGGACACCTACGCCTACATCAACCGCCTGCACCATGTGTGGGAGGCAAGCCCTCGGTCACCGAAGCCGAGTCCCGTATCGGTTTTGCTCGCGCCGCCAACGTGCTCGAGCGCTTCCAGATTGCCGTTATCGGCGAGGACCCCATCGCACGCAGCGTTGCGTCGCGCATGTGGAATATCGCCACGGCAACGACCGACAACAGCGGCATGATGCTCTGCGACTCCGAGGTCCCAACCGACGTTGACCTAGTGCTCGAGATCGCAAGCGATGAGCTGCCCGCAGATGCAGCGCCGCGCGCCACGATCGCCCTCGCCGAGTGCCACAACCTGGCCCAGCGCATCCGCACTGCCAATGTCGCCGCGCAGCAGAAGCCGGCACGCATTCGCATTGAGCTCACGGGCATGACGCGCTACAACGGCACCTTCACGGCCAGCGACGCGCAGACACTCGCCGTACGCCTGCTCGACGGCGTTTGCGATGCCCTCGCAGATTAGGTAAACTAAACGAGTTGTTTTTGGGCAACACCACACATTGGGACGTAGTTCAACGGTAGAACTCCGGTTTTTGGTGCCGGCTGTTGGGGGTTCAATCCCTCCGTCCCAGCCATTAAAATTGAGCGCCTGAGCCCATAACGGCCCAGGGCGCTTTCTTGTGGGCAAGCGGAGGGATTAACCGCAAGGGTGCGGAGCTGAGGAAACGCGAAGCGTTTCCAGCGCAGCACGCAAGGAGCGAAGCGACGCAGCGGGGCGCGGCCGCCGACCAGGCAGACGCGGAATCCCTCCGTCCCACACCAGCCAAG
>ENA-OQBT01000738-OQBT01000738.1-human-gut-metagenome-genome-assembly--contig:-NODE-738-length-17734-cov-2.246039_pt1 | contig 17734 bp, 17 predicted proteins | sample MGYA00242749_ERZ504557 | MGnify/ENA primary metagenome ERZ504557 (study PRJEB26092, sample SAMD00036243) | human gut metagenome | host: Homo sapiens | study: EMG produced TPA metagenomics assembly of... | reverse complement strand
ATCCGCAGTACGGCGTTCTCGGTTGATGCTCATACGGTGAAGGATTCAAATGCATGGCAGAGTTTCGGCATATCGGAGAAGTCAAGCTCCGGATCGACGCCTGCATGTACATGTTCATGCCGACCGTGATAATATCCACGTTTCCGGTTCTCTCGCCGTTTCCGAACAGCGTTCCCTCGATACGGTCTGCTCCGGCAAGGATACCCATCTCTGCATCGGAAACGCCGCAGCCGCGGTCATTGTGCGGATGAAGGGAAAGAACGACATTATCGCGGTATTTCAGGTTTTTGCTCATGTATTCCACCTGGCTTGCATAAACGTGCGGCATGGAAAGCTCACGGTGCTCGGCAGGTTGATGATGGCTTTGCGGTCTGCAGTCGGCTGCCATACGTCGAGAACGGCGTTGCACACCTCAAGCGCATATTCCGGCTCGGTTCCGGTAAAGCTCTCCGGGCTGTACTCGAAGCGGTATTTCTCGCCGGCCTCTTCTGTCAGCTCTTTTAAGAGCTTCGCTCCCTCAACGGCGATTTTCAGGATGTCTTCTTTCGATTTTTTGAAGACCTGCTGACGCTGTGCATAGGAAGTGGAATTGTAAACGTGAACGATAGCATTCTTGCAGCCCTTTAATGCCTCGAGGTCTTGCGGATGATATGCTCTCTCGCCTGGGTCAAAACCTGAACGGTTACGTCTTCCGGGATCAGATCCTGCTCGATCAGGGTGCGAAGGAATTCGTACTCGGTCTCAGATGCTGCCGGGAAGCCGACCTCGATCTCTTTGAAACCAACCTCAACGAGAAGTTTGAAGAATTCTACCTTCTGCTCCAGGCTCATCGGAATTACAAGTGCCTGGTTTCCGTCACGAAGGTCAACGCTGCACCATACCGGTGCTTTGTCAATGCTGTCTTTTTCTGCCCAGTCCATGCACGGAACCGGCGGCATATAATACTGTTTCTGATACTTCTTTACATTCATCATGATTTTCTCCTCTCAGAAAGTGAAATATAATTTATTCTGCCGACATAAATTCGGGATGAAAGCATAAAAAATCTCTCATCTTCTGTGTCGGCTTCTGACACAAGAGACGAAAGACTTGCTATCTTACGCGGTACCACTCCTGTTTTACAGAGATTTTCTCTGTACACTCTGCGGATACGGATGAAACATCTGCATATCCTGCCCCTCTAACGGTGGGTTTCCGTCTGCACCTACTCTTTTTATTCTAAATTTGGGAGCAACGGCTCTGAGTCAGTTCCACGGAATTCGTCTGCTGTTTCGCATCACCCAACAGCTTTCTGGATTCGGAAGCTCCATGTAGTATTCCTCTTCTTTGCCTTTTTCCTAACTTGGCTCTTATGTTACCATTTTTCTCCATCTCTGTCAAGCGCAAAACGCAGGATTCCGTAAAAATACACCCGCCGGAAAGGAGGCTCCGGCGGGTGCATAAACGCATGATTTCGTTTCTTTATTTGTTGTACTCTTCCAGGTATTTCTGGTAATCCTCTACCTGTTTTCCGTGGATTTCCTTGAGCTCATCCAGTGTAGTCGGAACAGCCAGTCCTAAGTTGTCCAGCCAGTCTTTCCAGATCCACAGAGTCTCACATGCCGGCTCTGCAACGTCGCCCGGGATACGGTAAATTCCGTTGTCTCCGGATGCATAGAACATAACGCCAGGATCTACGCTGTTGTAGTAGTCAACCATGTTGGTGTATTTCTTCATATACGGAGAAACATCCACCAGAAGGCCTGCGTCTACCCATTTCGTATAGTCAGCTTCCATGTTCCACCACCAGATGATGTCCGGTCGCTGTGTCTCATCGCCTATCAGAAGGGAAATTTTGGATGTTGCATCCGACCAGCTCGGCAGTGCGATGATATCGATATCCAGGTTGCAGCGGTCCTCCATCCATTTCTGCATTTCGCTCTCTCCCTTCCTTCCGGCGATATAATGCATTATTTTGCACCATTATTTTTTAATGTGTGATATTAACGAGGTTTTTATTCTTGCGTTTTTGTCATTTTCATTCAGTTTAGCTTTCCTTAAATGCACTATTTTGCATTATTAATTAGTGTTTTTCTACATGGTCATTTATGCACGAATTTGAATCATCGCAAAAGGGAGCCGGAAAACGCCCCGGCAGACGGTTTTTCTTCTCGTCCGCCGGGGCGTCCCTGGCTTTCTTTCTTTGTTCACTTTTTCCTGTTTTTCTATTTCTTTCTATCCCTGGCGCTTGCACGAGGAACGGCGCACCACAACCTCCCCCGAAACGAGAATCCGCTCTTTCGGCGCTTCCGGGTGCTCCTCCCGCCATAAAAATTCATGCACCATACGGCGGCCAAGCCACTTCGTATCGACATGAACGGTTGAGAAGAACGGATACAGCATCCGGTCCTCATCATCATCAAATCCGGTCAGTGCCACATCCTCCGGCACGCGCACGCCGATTTTCCGGAAGGACTCTGTCAATCTTTTGGCGATCATATCGTTGCCGCAGACAATCGCTTCCGGCAGTGTATCGTAGCTCGCCACAATCTTGTCAAAATTTTCCGGGTAATAAAAATGATCGCTCTCCATATTGGGGCGCACAAGCTCCTCATCGAGCGGAATGCCCGCCTGTTCCATCGCTGCAAGGAAACCGACATACCGGTCATGCATCGACTCATACGTGCTGCTGTGCTCACTTAGGAAACCGATCCGCGTCATGCCCTGCCCGATCAGATGGGACGTCAGAAGACTCACCGGCTGCACACCGTCCACACGCACGATATCGCCCATCGGCCGCTGTTCGATACCGCAGTAATGGTCGAGCTGAAAAATGCGGTATCCCAGATTTACCAGTTTCTGCATATATTCCGGCGGCAGCATTTTAATGCAGAAGATCGCATCGATATTTTCATTCAGGCCGAGCGGCAGAATGCCGTTCTCCTCCTCCCGCTCCGTCACGACCGCAACGCGCGTCTGACAGTTATTGAGCTCGCCTCCTCGGAGATGCCGCTCACGACACGGTCCCAATAAACAGCGGCATCCCGCGTACGTAGAACCATAATATTGTAATGCTTCTCCTGCGGTGCCCGAACTTCTTCCACATATACATTTTCGCCCAGATAGCCATTTCTTTTCGCCATCCGAAGAACTCTCTCCCGCGTCACCGGAGCTACCTTCGGATCATCCTTTAATGCCATGGCAACCGTATTCCGGGACAATCCCAGCTCCTTTGCCATACTCTGTATCGTTACTTTCCCCATAACTTCCTCCCTGTTTTTTCTGCGCAATTCATTTTTCTTCCGCACACGTCTTTGTCCGTAAGAAAAAAAGTGCCGTAAAACGACACTCTTACTGATCGGGGCAACAGGATTTGAACCTGCGACCTCACGGCCCCCAGCCGTGCGCGCTACCAAGCTACGCCATACCCCGTAATCACGTTTTCATTATACCAGCGAACTTCTGAAAAATCAATGTTATTTTTTTCTCTCCCGTTTCATTACATTTGTTTCTTTATTTCGTGTCATATTCTCTTTTATTTTACTATATCGTCACTTTTTCTTTCTGAATATGTAATTTTTCGACGTTTTCCACGTATCACAAGTGAAAGGGGAAAATCGTATGCCATACAAACTTTCACCTCTGGCATGCCCGTCTGCAAAGACTATGTAAAAACTGAATAAAAGGAGACATCGTAATGGAAACTGAAATTTACTTTCTACTACACTCTTTAGGAATTGGTGCAAAATACCGCGGATTTCGCTATCTCGCCTATGGTATCGCTTTATGCATGGAAGACGAAGATTATCTCCTTCGGGTCAGCAAAACGCTGTACCCAAAGATCGCGCAAACGTTTCAGGTATCGTCCTCCTGCGTCGAACGAGACATCCGCACCGCTATTTCCGTCTGCTGGACCCGCGGAAACCGTGATCTGCTCTTTTCGCTTTCTGTGCATCCGGTTCTGACAAAACCGACCAATTCCGAATTTTTTGATATTTTAAGTTCTTATATCAAATACTACCGTGCTTTTCCTGCCTGTCGTCAGGAGGCATAAAAAAACGAATACAGAAAAGATAACACTTCCGCGCCCTATCATATTGGGGGATATGCATGGCGCGGAAGTGTTTTTTCTATGATAAAACGATAGAACGAAAAAAGGAGACTGCCCGCAAAGGCAGCCTCCCGATATGGATCATTTGACAGCAAACCGATTAGTTGTTGATCAGTTTGTCCTCGTTGCTCCAGCTGTACAGTTTTCTGACTTCTTCTCCGACTTTCTCTGACGGATGCTCTGCAGCTTTTCTTCTCATTGCACGGAAGTGAGCCTGTCCGCCTGCTGGGGACATATCCAGAAGGAAGTCTTTTGCGAAAGTACCATCCTGGATATCGGAAAGGATCTTCTTCATGGTCTTCTTGGTTTCTTCTGTGATGATCTTCGGTCCGGTGATGTAATCGCCGTACTCGGCTGTGTTGGAGATGGAGTATCTCATTCCGGAGAATCCCGACTGATAGATCAGGTCTACGATCAGTTTCATCTCATGGATGCACTCGAAGTATGCGTTTCTTGGGTCGTATCCAGCCTCGCACAGAGTCTCAAATCCAGCCTGCATCAGGCGCATACACCGCCGCAGAGAACTGCCTGCTCACCGAACAGGTCTGTTTCGGTCTCAGTTCTGAAGGTTGTCTCCAGAAGACCAGCTCTTGCTCCGCCGATTCCAAGGCCGTAAGCCAGTGCTCTGTCCAGAGCTTTTCCGGTGTAATCCTGCTCAACAGCAACCAGGCAAGGAGTTCCTTTGCCAGCCTGATACTCGCTTCTTACTGTGTGGCCAGGTGCTTTCGGAGCGATCATAGCTACATCTACGTTCTTCGGAGGTACGATCTGTCCGAAGTGGATAGCGAAACCATGAGCGAACATCAGCATGTTGCCCTCTTCCAGGTTTGGCTCGATATCTTTTTTGTACATTGCAGCCTGTTTCTCATCGTTGATCAGGATCATGATGATATCAGCCTGTTTTGCAGCCTCAGCAGCGGTGTATACTTTGAATCCCTGTGCCTCTGCTTTTGCCCAGGATTTGCTGCCTTCATAAAGTCCAATAATAACATCACAGCCGGAATCTTTCAGGTTCAGTGCATGAGCATGTCCCTGGCTTCCGTAGCCGATAATTGCGATTTTTTTGCCTTCCAGTAAAGAGAGATTACAATCTTCCTGATAAAAAAGTCTTGCTGCCATTTTATTTTCCTCCATAATATATAGAATGTCTTGACCGGCGGCAGGTCGGTCAATTTATACAGCGAAAAGCATTTCTGCCTTTTGCTGTTTGTCAGGGAAATGAACTTTTCTATACAAAAATTTCATTCCTCTAGCAAACGTATGTAATGTGATCTGCGTTAATCGAGGTAACGCACATCGTGGGCTCCTCTGGAGAGTCCTGTCACTCCTGTTCTGGCCAGTTCCAGGATTTCGTATCCCTGTACCAGATTCAGGAACCTTCGAGCTTTGACTGGTTTCCGGTCAGCTCTACAATCAGGCTTTCCTGTCCCACATCCACGATTCTTCCACGGAAGACATCGGAGATGGCGATGACATTGCGGCGTTCATTTTCATTCACACGGATTTTGACCAGCATCAGCTCTCGTCTGACACTCTCGTCCGGCTTCAGCTCTTTGATATCCCGCACATCGACAAGTTTTGCCAGCTGTTTTTTGATCTGCTCCAGAATCATTTCATCACTGCAGTACAGAACAACAGTCATTCTTGTGTATCGCGGGTCTGCTGTCACACCGGCGGTGATCGTCTCGATATTGTATCCGCGTCGGCTGAAAAGACCAGCTACTCTGCTTAAAAGTCCCGGCGTATTATCCACCAGCAGGATAATGTTCTTTTCTGTTCCATAAACACCAACTTTCCTCCATCCGCAGGCGCCGCGGATTTTCAGCAATTTCTTACAACTTCCAACGCCTTATCCAATATATTAGCAACTTATCCTCACTTTGTCAACAAAAATTTTACCAAATTATTCTTTTGAGCAAAAATCTTTTGCCTCCTGTGGTTCCCATTTGCATACCTTCCGGTCATACGTAAGGATGCCGTTCGACTCCTCCTCGACATCGGTAAGCTGTGTGTAGACTGCTGCGGCAAGTCCCTGTTCTGTGAGTTCTCTTATCTTTTCTGCCAGTGCTTCATCGCTTTCTGGTACTGTGTCTGGTTCTGGTACGTGCGGTAGCCGAACGATTTTTCGGAGTAGAGATGCTCCTGTACCGGATACGTATAGCCGCCGTATTCAGAAAAAGCAAACGCGCGCTCCTCCGGTTTTACTTTTAACGGACGAAGTAATTGTGAAGGCTCTTGATGTCCCCCGCTCCCTGATCGTACCAGCCGCTCGCGTGGTCGATCTGCCGCGTCGGATCGAGAGCGCGCACCATTTCTGTCATCTCCCTGGCATCAAACTGTCCCCATCCCTCGTTGAACAGAACCCAGAGCGACACGCACGGTGCATTGTAAAGCTGATGAACCGTCTCGCGGCACTCCCGCTTCCACCACTCTCTTCCCGTTTTTGAGGTCCGCGAAAAGAGCGGATAACAGTTATCCCTGAATTCCGTTGTCACAAACGGCAGTACGGTCGGAAGGTACAAAAGGAACGTCTGAATCGACCGGCCGCCGCCGTTGATCATATCCTGCCACACCAGCATACCGATATGGTCGCAGTGGGAATACCATCTTGCGCACTCAACTTTCAGGTGTTTCCGGATCATATTGAAACCGAGGCGTTTGGCCGTCTTAATGTCATAAACCATCGCCTCATCGGACGGCGGCGTGTAGAAGCTTTCCGGCCAATAACCCTGGTCGAGGACACCGTTCTGGAAATACGGCTTTCCGTTTAAGAGAAGACGCGTGATTCCTTTCTCATCTTTTCCAATGCCGAATTTGCGCATGCCGAAATAACTCTCGATGCGGTCTTCTCCCGCTTCAATGGAAACCCCATAGAGATGCGGATGTTCCGGGCTCCAGCCTGCAAAATTACCGAGAATCAGCTCCGCCTCGTTTTCTCTCGTCTCCCGGACGCAGATCACCTTCGCATCCGGCGCTTCGCTCTCCCGCACCGTAATTTTTTTCGTCAGTCCCGCATCCGGTCCGTTGAGGAAAACCCGTACTTTTACGCTCGCCGTATCATATTCCGGCGTGATCACGATGCGTTCCAGATACGTCTCCGGCACCCATTCCATCCAGACGCTCTGCCAGATGCCGCTCTGCGCGGTGTAAAACATGCCGCCCGGGGTAAGGCTCTGCTTTCCGCGGCCCTTCCAGTCCGTGTCCGTCTCATCGCGCACCTTGACGGCAAGCTCGTTCTCTCCCGTTTTGAGATACGGCGTAAGATCCACTGAAAAAGAAAGATACCCGCCGAGATGGCCTCCGGCACGCTTTCCGTTGCAGTAAATTACCGCATCCTGATCCACGGCGCCGAACTGCAGCAGCAGCCGTTTTCCGGCAGGAATTTTGGGAAGCTGAATCGTGCGGAAGTACCACAGATATTCTTTTGGAAGCAGCTGCCGCTTCACGCCGGACGCATCGCACTCCGGGGAAAACGGAACGAGAATTTTTCCGTCCCGCTGTTTTGGCATTTTCTGCGTTTCCGTGAACGCATACTCCCACCATGTTCAGATTTGTCCAGTTTTCCCGGCGCATCTGCGGACGCGGATATTCCGGAAACGGGAGCTCTTCTTCCGGATTTTTCCCAAATTCCGTAGAAAGGCGGAATTTTTTTCCTTCCTTTTTTCCAATCTGTAATGCTTTGACCGCATTTTTGAAGTCCATTCTTTTCCCTCTTTTTCTGATTTTTATGATTGATAAAAGCGTGCCCGGACAAAATCCCGGACACGCTTTTGGTGTACTGAAAATCAAAGCGGATATTCGCAATCCGGTTAGATAAACGCCAGCGTTTTCATCAGATACAGCCAGAACGTCAGCGTAAAGGCACTGCCGCACGTTGTGAGCATAACGGTGTTTGCCGTCAGACTTCCCTCATGACCCATATTTTTCGCCATGATAAAACTGCTCACCGTCGTTGCGGAACCCAGCATCACAAGGATTGCCACCAATTTTTCCTGACGGAAGCCAAGTATCACGGCGATCGGCAGAAAGACAGCTGCAAGACCGACCAGCTTAATCGCAGCTGCAGCAATCGACGGCCGGATATTCTTTGCCGCGCTCTTTGCCTCAAACGACGCACCCATCGCAATCAGGCCGAGCGGCGTTGCAAGTACCGCAATATTCTGCACCGTTTTCTGCAGAATCACCGGCTTTGGAATGCGAAGCACCGACCAGAGAAGTCCTGCAGCGATCCCGAGGATAATCGGGTTTGTCACGATATTTTTCGCCGTCTTTTTCACAAAATCTGCCGTGATCTCCTCCCGTTCCGGACCGAATACCGCAAGAACGACAACCGCCATGATATTATACAGCGGCACACTGCTGATGATCATCAGCGGCGCCATGCCGGAATTTCCGTAGATATTCTGGATAAAGGCAATACCAAGGATCGCCGCACTGCTCCGGTACGCCGCCTGGATAAATTCGCCTCTTGCACTTCTCTCTTTTAAGAGATGGGAAAGTCCCCATACCGCAAGAATTGAGAGCAGTGTTGCAAAGAAGCAGAACAGAACGAATTTGATATCCCACACAGCGGAGAAATCAGAATCCGACAGGTCCTGGAACAGCAGCACCGGGAGTGCGATTTTAAACGCAAATTTGTTCATTTTGCTTGTGAACGATTCGTCCAGAATACCAACCTTTCGAAAGAAAAGTCCCAAAATCATTGTCAGGAAGATCGGCATCGTCGCGTTCAGGCTGAAGATCAGATTACTCATACCAGTGTTTTTCCTGCCAGTACATTTTTATAATCTTCGTAGTTCTCTTCGAGAAGCTTCGGCGTATTCAGACCGTAGGGACATTTCTTCATGCAGGCGCCGCAGTGGAGACAACCTTCGATTTTCTTCATCATCGCCTGGCCGCGCTCGGTGAGCTGGTTGGCGGACGGGGAACGGCGCAGAAGCAGGCTCATGCGCGCGCAGGTGTTAATCTCAATGCCTGCCGGACATGGCATACAGTAACCGCAGCCGCGGCAGAAGTTGCCGGAGAGCTCTTTCTGGTCTTTCTCGATGATCGTCTTGATTTCATCCGTCATGGCAGGCGGACAGGCAATGTAGCTTAAGAACTCGTCCAGCTCTTTTTCTCTCTGGACGCCCCAGATCGGAAGCACGTTGTCGTACTGGTCTTCAAAAGCATATGCAGCCGCGGAGTTTGTGATCAGCCCGCCCGAGAGCGCTTTCATTGCGATAAAGCCGATATTTTTCTCTTTGCATCCCTGTACCAGTGCTTTCTCACGGTCCGTTGCCAGATAGCAGAACGGGAACTGCAGCGTCTCGTAAAGACCGGACTCGATGATCTCCTCTGCCACGCTCATGCGGTGGTTCGTGATACCGATGTGGCGGATTTTTCCCTGTGCTTTTGCTTCCAGCATCGCCTCATACAGGCCGGTTCCATCTCCCGGCTTAGGACAGAAGGACGGATTGTGGAACTGATAGATATCGATGTAATCCGTCTTCAAAAGGGAAAGGCTTGTCTCCAGATCCTTCCAGAAGCCCTCCACATCCTTTGCCATCGTCTTCGTAGAGATAAAGACCTTCTCACGCATTCCCTCAAACGCTGCGCCTAATTTTTCCTCGCTGTCGCTGTATGCACGCGCGGTATCAAAAAAGCGGATGCCTCCGTCATACGCTTTGCGCAGCAGATAAACAGCGTCTTCTTTCGTGACACGCTGTACCGGCAGCGCGCCGAAGCCGTTCTTGTTTACACAGATTCCTGTACTTCCCAGTGTTACCATGGACATACTTGTGTTCCTCCTTTTTCGCTTTCATTGTTTCAACTCATAGTCGGTATTTCACGGAGTCTGACATGTCGAAAATAGTTCGACTGTGACTTGCCTCATGTCAGTGGAGGATACCGATTTCTCTCCGCCTGCCACTGCCGTTATGTTTCTTTTAGCAATTCATCCACCGCTTCAGAAACGGGGGACTTCTTGTCTACTGGTGTTAAAATCCGTTATTTCTATAGTATCACACTTTCTATCAGACGGCAAACGCGATTTAAAGAGGCAGGCACAAAGGGAAATACTTTCCTTTTATGTCTGCCTCTGAATATCATTTTTTATTTTACTTCTTTATAAAAGTTTACGCAGTCCGACGGATCATAATAGATTTTATTATCCGCAAGCAGCGTGGAAACACCGTTCTGTACTTCGATGATGCTGACCGCACAGTTGTACGGCACGCCGCCGTGCCAGAAGTCGTTCTTGTCTTCATAGACATTGCGTAGCAGCGCACGCATGCAGCAGCCGTGGGTGGCGATCAGGATCGTCTTGTCCTGGAGCTCCGGTTTTGCAGTCAGCTCATGATAGAACGCTTCTGCCCGGTCGCAGACCTCCTGGATCGTCTCTCCGTCTCCCGCCGGGCGGAAGTGGAACGGATCTCTGTAAAAATCGTCGAAGTGTTCAGACGGAATCTCAAAATTGTTTGCCCGGCATCCAAGCCCTTCCCAGGAGCCAAAGGAAAGCTCCATCAGGCGGTCGTCGGTCGTAAGCGGCACATTTCTGCCCGCAAGGACGAGCTCTGCCGTGTGCTTTGCGCGGCGCAGTGGACTGGAAATTCCAAGGTCAAACGGGATATTTTTCAGTCCTTCCGCCGTCACTTTCGCCAGACGGACACCATTCTCATTCAGCTCGGTGTCCGTCTGGCCCTGCAGTCTGCCTTCTACGTTCCACGCAGTTTCACCGTGGCGCATGATATAAAGTTTCATAAAATCAGCCTCTCAGTTCGATGTTGAACTCATTCTGCAGTTTCTTGCAGATCTTCTCGACAAATTTCTGTACTTTTTCGAAGTCAAATGCTTCTTCCTTCGGTGCAAAGGTGACGGTGAACGCCATGCTCTTCTTGCCTTCCGGAATCTGGCCGCCCTCGTAAACATCGAACAGACGGATCTCTTTTACGTATTTGTTTGCCTCGCGGATACAGTTCTCTACATCGCCGCAGCTGATGTTTTTGTCCATGACAAATGCCAGGTCACGTTTCTCCTCCTGGAATTTGGAGATCGGCTGGAAGGTGCGTTTTTTGCCGTACCATCTGGAGAGCTCTTTTAAGTCAAGCTCCATGATGTAAGAGGAAGTACGCATGCTCAGCTCGTTCTGGATATCGTATGCTGCTTTTCCGAAGTATCCGATTTCTGTACCCTCGCAGAGTACTTTCACTGCCTGATACGGATGCAGGAAGGATTTCTGAACCGGCTCGTAGGTGAACTCAATGTCCATGCTCTCGGCGATGGTGTTGGCGATGCCCTTCATAGTGAAGAAGCTCTCGTTGTTTCCGAAGGTTCCGACGCAGAGAACTTTTCTCTCATCCGGGTAGGATGTCAGCGGCAGGGACTCCGGAATGTAGATGCTTGCTACCTCGAACAGTCTTCCTTCAAGGGTGCCCTGTTTCTCATTTCTGGAAATGGCATTCAGCATGGAAGCTGCCAGTGTGGTACGCATCAGGGACAGATCCTGGTTGATCGGGTTGATGATCTCGATGGCATTTCTCTCTTTTGCATCTGCCGGCAGTTTCAAGAGATCCAGATCTGCAGGGGAGAAGAAGGAGTAATGCATGCACTCGTAGATACCCATGGTGCATAAGGTATTCTTCAGTGCCAGCTCGCCTTTCTGCTCTTCATTGTAGCCGCCCATCGTTACCTGTGCAGCGGAAAGGAAGGTATCGGTTACGTGATCGTAGCCGTACATACGGATGACTTCCTCTGCCACGTCCGGATAGCGCTCGACATCGTTCTCTCCCTCCGGCAGCATATCCTCACGGTAAGCCGGAACCTGGATGGTCAGCTCATCGCCGTTGATTTCCGGTGCAAAGTTCAGGTTTTTCATAATGCGGAGAATCTCTGCTTCCGGAACTTCGATACCGAGTACGCCGTTTACTTTGCTGACACTGACGGTCATCGGAGTCGGATCGATGGAGTTTCCGGTGTTCACATCGAAATGGGTACGGGAAACTTTACCGCAGCCAAGCTCTTCCATCAGATGCAGCGCACGTTTCATACCAAGTACGGTTGAATACTCGTCCACGCCTTTCTCATATCTTGCACTGGCATCCGTCGCTTTTCCAAGCGCACGGGCTGTCTTTCTGACGTTGTCGCGTGCGAATTTTGCGGACTCAAACATAACAGACTCTGTCGTGTCGCGGATCTCGGAGTTTAAGCCTCCCATGACACCGGCAAGTGCAACCGGTTTTACGCCGTCGCAGATCACGAGGTTGTTCTCATTCATTGTGTATTCCTGCTCATCGAGGGTCACAATCTTTTCATTTTCTTTTGCTCTTCTGACACAGATTTCATTGCCTTCCAGATAAGAGCAGTCAAAAGCATGCATCGGCTGGCCGATCTCTTTTAAGACGTAGTTTGTGATATCAACCACGTTGGAGATCGCGGACATGCCGACGAGTGCCAGACGGCGTTTCATCCATGCCGGGGACTCTCCGATTTTTACGTCATATACGTAATGAGCGCTGTAACGCGGGCAGAGTTCCGGAGCTTCCACGCGGACAGAGAAGCCTTCTTTTTCCACATCCGTCTCGGTGTAATCGGTTGCCGGCATTTTTAAAGGTTTTTCCAGCATCGCCGATACTTCTCTTGCGATACCGAGGATACTCTGGCAGTCCGGTCTGTTTGCAGTCAGGGAGATATCAAAGATCCAGTCGTCAAGACTGTCAGCTCTTTGACATCTGCGCCAAGCTCGGCATCTTCCGGCAGAACAAGCAGTCCGTTGTAGCCTGCGCCCGGGTACAGATCCTCGGTAAGGCCGAGCTCCACGCCGGAGCAGAGCATTCCGCAGGACTCATATCCTCTTAATTTTCCTTTTTTGATGGTCATAACACCCTCGATGGTCTTATGATCTTTTGCTGTTGCATAAACAGAAGCGCCAGGAAGGGCAACCGGGAATTTTCCGCCGGTGTGCACGTTGTCTGCGCCGCAGCAGATCTGCATGGTGCCGTGTTCTCCTGCATTTACCTGGCACACATGAAGATGGGTCTCCGGGATCGGCTCGCAGCCCTCCACCAGACCGACAACAACGTTGCTGATGTCTTTTCCCACCTGATAACGCTCTTCTACTTCAAAACCGCCGTCGAACAGTTTTTTCTCCAGTTCTTCCGGGGTAACATCGATATCTACATATTCTTTCAGCCAACTTAACGGTACTAACATATTAAACCTCCAAATTCAAACTGTTTCGTCTTTATTTCTCGTTAATCTGATTTAAAACCCGCAGATCGGAACCGAATAACAGTTTGATGTTGTTGATTCCGTATTTCAGCATGGCGATACGCTCCAGGCCGATGCCAAAAGCGAAGCCGCTGTACTCTTCTGAATCAATGCCGCAGTTCTCCAGCACGCGTTTGTTTACGATACCTGCTCCAAGGACCTCGATCCAGCCGGTTCCCTTGCAGAGGCTGCATCCTTTTCCGCCGCAGGCGAAGCAGCTGCAGTCTACCTCAACGGACGGCTCCGTGAACGGGAAGTAAGATGGACGAAGACGTGTTGTCGTTCCCTCGCCGTAGATCTTCTGTACGAGTACGTCGAGCATTCCTTTCAGGTCGCAGAGGGTGATGTTTTTGTCGACAACGAGTCCCTCCATCTGATGGAACATCGGAGAATGGGTTGCGTCGTCATCAGACCGAAAAACACGTCCCGGGGAAAGGATCTTGATCGGCGGCTTTTTGTTTTCCATGACATGAATCTGGCCTGCCGATGTCTGGGTACGAAGCAGGAATTCCGGGGAGAGATAGAAGGTATCCTGCATATCTCTTGCCGGGTGATCCTGTGGTGTATTCAGTGCAGTAAAGTTGTAGTAATCGGTCTCGATTTCTCTTCCCTCGTATACCTCAAAGCCCATGCCTGCAAAGATGTCGATGAGCTGTTTGCGGATCAAGGTAACCGGATGAAGGTTTCCGATCGCTGTCTCTTCTGCCGGAAGGGTCAGGTCGATTTTCTCGGACTCATATTTCTTCTGCAGCTCGCGCTCTTTCATCTCCTCTTCCACTTTCTGGAAGCGGCCAAGCGCCCACTCTTTTAACTCATTGACGGATTTACCGTAGTTTGCGCGCTCTTCCGGGGCAATGTTTTTCATTTCTTTCATCAGCCCGCTGATCTTACTTTTCTTTCCTTCCAGATACTCGCTCTTAAATTCATACAGTTCTTTGGAGCTTTTCAGCTCTTCCAGTCCATTTTCAATCTTCTGTTTTAATTCAGACAGATGGCCGGTTAATACACTTTTTTCCTGCATTTGACTCTCCTACTTTCTTTTTCTTGCTTGTTTGATGGTAAATGTGAAAAACAGTCAGATACCCCGCTGCAAACAGCGGAGCATCTGATTTTCGTGGCAGTCGCCAAATATCCATGCAAGCATGGCTGTCTGGCTCGTTGCTCACAAAAAAAAGACCCCGCCCCACAAAGGGACGAGATCTGAAATTTCGCGGTACCACCCTGATTTCTGCAGATACTTCCTGCAGACACTCATAACCGGTGCTGTAACGTACACCAAACGTCTGTCCCTACTTGCATTTCCAGTATCCTGCTATACGTTCCGGACATCTGCTCCAATGCGAAATTTGAAATATTCCTGAACCTGAAGGAGCTTGCAGCCGATGACTCCCTCTCTCTGGCGGAAAAAATATTTCTCTGAACATCTTCACAGCATTTTTCCTGTTAGATTATTTATAAAACTTTCATAAACAATATTTATTGTACCGTCTTGACCCCCGGATGTCAAGCCATTATTTTCCCGCTTCTTTAATTCGTCTCTTTATTTTCCATAAAATGCTCGATCGCCGCGTTCTGCAGTTTCCGCAGTTTATCCTCAAAATACGCGTTGATCTCCGCGCCGATCAGAAGGATCCACATGCAGAAATACATCCAGATCATGATAAACACGATCATCGTCAGACTGCCGTACATATTGGACGCCGCAAGCGCGATGTCGAGGTACATGGAAAATGCAAGGGAAAAAATAGACCAGGCAAGGGATGAGATCAGTGCGCCCGGGCACTGGCTCTTAAAGCTCGCCTTCCGGTTTGGAATACATTTATACAGTACAAGAAACAGAAGAGCCAGCACGCCTGTCGTGATCAGGGTACGCATTCCCATGATAGAGGATGTCACACGCGCCACCATCGGCAGATGTTCCGTCAGCTTATTCTGAATGCGGGTTCCGAAGACCAGAAGCACCAGACTGGTGAGGAATGCAACGACAAATATCAAGGTATATGCCATGCCCCGCAGCCGGTTGATGATGTAATTACGTGTCTCTGTTACGTGATAAATGCTGTTCAGCCATTTGTCAGCGCCGCAATGCCCTTTCCCGCCGACCACAGCGTTGTGATGATCGTAATCGGCATATAAGCAACGGACTGATAAAAGATCTCATTTACAATACCGCCCACGTAGCTCTGAAACTCCGTGGGCAGCATATTGATCAGAACGCTGTAAACATCGTCGCGCGTCAGCGGCGTATATTTTACAAGCGTAACAACCAGAAGAACAAACGGAATAAAGGAAAGAAGAATGAAATACGCACTCTGCGCTGCATAAGCACCGACATGGTCCTCATTCAGGCGCTTCATAAAACCGCGGATTGTTTTTATCATCTGGCAAAACCGCCTTTTCTTTGTTTTCGTGAATCTATCCCATTCTTGCACATATATCGTACTTCAGGATAGCCTACAAAGCATATCATACTTTTCTTTCCTTCGCAAGGGATTTAATTCCATTTCCGGTAATACCATGCGTAACCGCGTGCCGGAACCGGAACGCCGCGCAGAACACGTTTCTCGCCGGTAAACAGATCCTTCCAGGTGAACTCACCCATATCGATCCAGGCCGTGCGGTCTTCATTGCTGAAGTTAAAGAGACCCGTTACCATCTCATTGCCGGATTTTCTGCAGACACAGAGAAGCGCCGTATCATACGTTTCCTCGGTCCAGACATCCGCCTCACCCTCAAACGGACGGTATTTGAATTTCAGCTCCTCCATCTTTTTCATCGAAGCAAAAATCTGATTCTGAACCGTTCCTTTTTTCTCCTTCTGGGGCTCCAGATCCCAGCGGAAGTGGCCGCGGTGCAGATAACGGCTGTCGGCTGCGCGGTCAGAATCTTCACTCTCTTTGTAGGAATAATCGTTGACCTGGCCGATCTCATCGCCGCTGTAGATAACCGGAATACCAGACTGGATGAAAAGGTATGCGTTCAGCATCTCAATTCTCTGGATCGCCTGTTCGGTCTTCGCCTCATTCTGCTCAAAGCCTGCCGCCTCAAGTCCACACAGGGAAGCGGTTGTTCCGCAGAGACGCGCATCCTGCAGCACCGGATCGTCGTTATAGAGCTCTCCTCTTGCGTCGCTTCCCTCCACATAACCGCGGAAATAGTCATTCAGATATTTCTTATGCGGTGCCTCGGCGATGCCGAACTGTTTCAGCCATTCGTAATCGAGGCCCCAGCCGATATCATCGTGGCATCTCAGATAGTTCAGGAAGACATAGTCCTTCGGCAGTCTCGTCACAATATCCATCTGATGTTTCAGCAGGCGGGTATCCGCCGTTGCAACCGTGTGCCAGGTGGATGCCATCGTCGTTACGTTGTACAGCATATGGCATTCCGGTTTCTCGAGTGTTCCGAAGTACGGAACAACCTTTTCCGGCTCCATGACAACCTCGCCGAGCAGCAGAACGCCCGGGCAGACGATCTCGGTGATCATACGCATCATGCGGACAATGGTATGTACCTGCGGCAGGTTACGGCAGGTGGTGCCGAGCTGTTTCCAGATGTATGGAACGGCATCAATGCGGACGATATCGATTCCCTGGTTGACGAGATAGAGCATATTGTTTACCATCTCGTTAAAGACAACCGGGTTCGCATAGTTCAGATCCCACTGGTATGGATAGAACGTCGTCATGACAAATTTATGGCAGTCCTCTCTCCAGGTAAAGTTGCCCGGTGCCGTTGTCGGGAATACCTGCGGACAGGTCTTTTCATATTCGGACGGAATATCGTAGTTGTCGAAGAAAAAGTAACGGTCTGGTACTCTTTTTCACCGGCAAGTGCACGTTTTGCCCATTCATGATCCTCGGAAGTGTGGTTCATAACGAAATCCATACAAAGGCTCATGCCTGGTCATGGCATTTTTCAGAGAGGGCAGCCAGATCTTCCATCGTTCCAAGGGACGGCTGTACCGTGCGGTAATCGGCAACCGCATAGCCGCCGTCGCTTTTTCCCTTCGGCGTTGCAAGGAACGGCATCAGATGCAGGTAGTTGACGTTGCACTCTTTTAAATAATCCAGTTTTTTCTCAAGGCCGCTGATGTTATCTGCGAATGCGTCGATGTACAGCATCATACCGAGCATTTTCTGGCTCTTGTACCAGTCTTTCTGTTTTTCTCTTTTCCGATCCAGCGCTTTCCATTTTTTATTCCGCTCTTTGTACCACTGCTCCATGGCTGCACAGAGTTCCTCAAAGCGTCCCTGGCCGTTTGGATACAGCTCACAGTAGAGCCATTTTCAGCTCGTCGTAGTGTTTTTCGAGTCTTCTCTGATATTCCACTGTCATGTTTGTTTATTCTCCTTTATCTTATTCTTTATTTTGTTCACATCATTCCGGTAACGGTAA